>Ga0207835_1000202_pt1 | contig 11852 bp, 14 predicted proteins | sample LuqExpMetagenom8_FD_187766 | JGI IMG/M metagenome (GOLD analysis project Ga0207835, IMG submission 187766) | Tropical forest soil microbial communities from Luquillo Experimental Forest, Puerto Rico - Sample 8 (SPAdes) | ecosystem: Environmental > Terrestrial > Soil > Tropical forest ... | reverse complement strand
GTAGCGATGTTTCGCACCAGGCTGAACGAAGCGGAGACAAACCTGCAGGCGCATGTCCCATTATTTGTCTTCGACAATCACGACAACGCGCGGCTCGACCTCGTCGCGAAGGTGCGCATCGCCGACCTGCGGGCCTCTCAGGCTCGCATCGTCGCCACCGCCGACGCCGAGCGGCACCGCATCGAGCGCGACCTGCACGACGGCGCGCAGCAGCGGCTCGTCGGCGCGGCACTGCACCTGGCTGCGGCCGCGGGCCGGCTCGAGCCTCCGGACGACGATGCGGCGCAGCGGGTCGGCGCGCTGGTCAGCCAGGCGCTGGCCGGGCTGCGCCTCATCTCGCACGGGGCGCTGCTGGCGGTGCTGGGAACCGAGGGGCTTGAGGCCGCGGTCGAGGACCTCACCGACAGCGCTGGGGTGCCCCTGGACGCGGGCCTGCTGCCGGCGCTCGACGCCTCGGTCGAGCGCGCGGCGTACGCGGTGGTAGCCGCCGGGCTCGCCGCCGGCGGGAGGTCGGTGCGGCTCGGCACCACGGACGGGCTCTTCGTCGTCCACGTCGCCGGGCCGCTCTCCGGCGACGGGCTCGAGCTGGCCGCCGACCGGGTCGGCGCGACAGGCGGTACCTTCCGGCACGAGAATCTCGGGGTGACCGGGGCGTGGCCGTGCGCGTCGTGATCGCCGACGACGTCCTCATCGTCCGGGCGGGGCTCGTCACGCTCCTGGCCGGCACGAACGTCGACGTCGTCGGCCAGGCCGGCGATGCCGACGAGCTCCTGCACCTCGTCGCGGCGCAGCGGCCGGACGTAGCCATCGTCGACATTCGCATGCCCCCGACCCACAAGGACGAAGGAATCGTCGCGGCGCACGCCATCCGCTCCCGGTTTCCCGCGACGTCGGTGCTGGTGCTGAGCGAGTACCTGCAGGCTCGGTACGCCGACCGGCTGCTCGCGGACCGGCCGGCGGGACTGGGCTACCTGCTCAAGGAGCGCGTCTCGGACCTCGGGACGCTCCTCGACGCACTCGCCCGCGTCGACGCCGGCGAGTGTGTCGTCGACCCCGCGATCGTCGAGCGACTCATGGCCGCCAAGGAGAGGTCCCCGCTGGCCGAGCTCGCGCCTCGCGAACGCCAGGCGCTGGCTCTCATCGCCGAGGGCCGCTCCAACGCGGCCGTCGCCACCCGGCTCGGCATCGCGGAGCGGTCGGTCGAGGCGCTGTGCGCCTCGCTGTTCCGCAAGCTCGACCTCGAGCCGGACCCGGACGTCAATCGTCGTGTTCTCGCGGTACTCACGCTGTTGCGGCCTGGCCGCGCCACCACGCCATAGCGGGCGCCCCGCCCAACCCCGCTCCGGCGTCTTCCCTGACGAAGGAAGAGGGACCATGAAGATCACCACTGGGCTCGCGATGCTCGCAGCCGTCGCCCTTCTCGCCGCGTGCACCGCGGCGGGTTCATCGCAAGAACCGACCATGCCGCCCTTGCCGCCCTGGTACACGGCGCCGGCCGGCTACACACCGCCGTCGCCGATGCCGACCACGATGAGCTCGATCCCCGACGGCATCTACCGAACGCGAGTTCGCGAGTCGGACGTCGCGGCCAAGGGTGGCGACCCGAACAGCGGCGGCACCTGGACCTACACGCTCGCGCACGGCCGGTACACGCTCCAATGCCAATGGGTCGACCAGAGCGGCACCGACTGCGGAACGGATGGCGTTCCGGCCAACGTCGTGGTCGAGGCTGGCCCCGTGCGGGGCGACGCGACGACCGTGTGGTTCGCCTCTGAAGTGGCCGCCACCTGCCAGGCAGATCCCAACTGCGGCACCGCCGACCCCTACAGCCTGAGCTGGAAGCTCGACGGCAACTCGCTGGTCCTGACGGACTTCACGGGGTATGGGGGCCAGGCGACGATGTCGCCGATGAACTACTTGACGGTCCAGCCCTGGACCAAGATCGGCTGACGGCCGGCCACGCCACACCTCGTGGGGGTAGCACGGTGTCCCTAACTCGGACCCGCTCCTAGCGTCATTCCGACGATGCAGGGAGGGGTCATGAAGACCATCACCCCTCTCGCGATGCTCGCGGCCGTCCTGACACTTGCCGCCTGTACGGCTGCCAGAGCGTCCACCCCTACGCCCACCGTCGCCGAGGCGAACGCATACACCCCGTCGCCCGGCTACACGGCGCCGCCACCGATGCCGAGCACCATCAGCTCGATCCCTGATGGCGTCTATCGGACGCGCGTGCTCAAGGCTGATGCGGTGGCCACGAGCGGGGACTCGCAATACGCCGGCACGTGGACATTCACCTTGACACATGGCGGGTACACGCTGCAGTGCCAGTGGACCGACCAGGACGGCCAAGACTGCGGGAACGACGGATACCCGGGCGAGGTCGTCGTGGAGTCAGGGCCCACACGCGGCGATGCAGCGGTCGTGTACTTCGCGGTCGACCCAGCAGCGGTTTCCAAGCTGAACGGGTGCTCGCCGGTTGAGGCCTGCGGCACCGGCGACCCCTATCGCTTGGAGTGGAAGGCGACAGGCGACTCGCTCGTCTTCACCAACTTCATCGGGTACGGCGACCAGGCTTCGCTGGCACCGGTCAACAACTTCACGATCCAGCCCTGGACGAAGATCGGGTAGCCGCTCCTACCCTGCGGTACATGAGCCCGACCTTCCGCCTCAAGCGCGTGTACGACGAGCCCGCACCCGACGACGGCTACCGCGTGCTCGTCGACCGGCTCTGGCCGCGCGGCATCACGAAGGAGCGCGCCGCCGCCGACGTGTGGCTGAAGGACGCGGCGCCGAGCCCGGCGCTGCGCACCGAGTGGCACCACAACCCCGACCGGTTCGCCGAGTTCGCGGACCGCTACCGCGCGGAGCTGGACGAGAACCCGGCCGTCGACCAGCTCCTGGGCCTCAACCACCCGGTCGTCACGCTGCTGTTCGCCGCCCGCGACGTGGAGGTCAACCACGCCGTCGTTCTGCGGGACTACCTCCGGGAGGCCCTGGAAGCCGGGCGTCGTCGGGCGTAGGCGGGGCATCCGGGTGCGGGATAGCCCGCACGGTCAACTCGTCGATGCCACCGAAATCGCCCGGGTTGCACGTGTAGAGCGGCAACTGGTTGGCGATCGCCGTCGCGGCGATGAGCGCATCAAGCGCCCGTGCGCTGGTCTTCCGCCCTTGCGCTCTCAGCGATGCCGAGACGGCTCCGAACGCACGCGCAGCTGCCGTGTCGAAAGGAATCGCGTCGAAGCTCGCCTCCACCAGCTGGACCTGCCGCTGTCGTCGTGCCCGCTCTTCCGCGGTCGTGGCGACCAGCGGACCAACCGACAGCTCGGCGAGCGTCACCGTGCTGATCACGGGCTCGTCGGGCAGGGTAGCCGGGTCCAGCCGACCGGCGAAGATCACTGCATTCGTGTCGAGCAGGCCGCGGGCGTCGCCGCTCACAGCCGCTGGTCCAGGATCTCGTCGATGTCGCGCCGCAGCTGGTCCGGGTCAACCGGGGGAAGCTTCTGGAACCGGGCGACCAGCTCGGCCGCCGACAGACCGCGTCGCCGCAGCGGTCGCAGCTCCGCGACCTCGATTCCATCCCGGGTCACGACGAACGACTCGCCACGCTCAACCGCGGCAAGCACTTCTCCCCCGCGATTGCGCAAGTCACGAACGGTCACGGTCCGCATGCTAGGAACGTATCACCGGTGAGACATGCTGGTCCTGTGGACTACTCGATCTCCGGCACGGTGCTGATGCCGGGAACCGGGCGCGGCGGCAGGTCCGCCGGAGCGGTGTAGCCCTCCTCGGGCCCGTCGTTGTCGGAGCCCGGCGTCGGCTCGCCTGGGTTGCCGGGGTTGGGCTCCGGTCCGGTCCTGATGATGTTGCTGGTCATGGCAGCCCTCCCGTGCTGGTGCGCGGCCGCCTTTGGTGGTCGCTTCCAGCGTCACACCGGGGAGCGAGCGCCGCTAGCCGTAGAACACGCGCTGGACCACCTGGCGGGCGCGCCGCGCGGTGCGCAGGTAGCGCTCCTCCATCTCGCCCGACGAGCCCGCGGGCAGGCCCATCACCCGGGCGACGCCGGCCAGCGCGGCGCGGTCGTGCGGCAGCAGGTCGGCGTGCGGGCCGTCGGCCCGGCCGGTCCACAGCACGTTCGCGTCCCGGATCCGGGAGGCCAGCTCCCACGCCTCGATCAGCACCGCGGCGTCGTCGGCCTCCAGGAGGCCCGCGCCCGTCGCTGCCGACAGGGCGTCGAGCGTGCTCGTCGTGCGCAGCTCCGGGACCGCGCCCGCGTGCTGCAGCTGGAGCAGCTGGGCCGTCCACTCGACGTCCGAGATCCCGCCGCGCCCGAGCTTGAGGTGGCGCGCCGGGTCGGTGCCGCGCGGCAGGCGCTCCGCCTCGACGCGGGCCTTGATGCGCCGCACCTCGCGCACGTCGGCGGCCGGTAGCCCACCGGCCGGGTAGCGCACCGGTTCGATGAGCGCGACAAACCGCTCCCCCAGCTCGTCGTCGCCCGCCACCGGCCGCGCGCGGAGCAGCGCCTGCGCCTCCCACACGGACCGCCAGCGCTCGTAGTACTCGGCGTACGAGGACAGGGACCGCACCAGCGGCCCGTTGCGCCCCTCGGGCCGCAGGTCGGCGTCCACCGCCAGCGGCGGCTCCGGGCCGACCTCTCCGAGCAGGGACCGCAGCCGGGTGGCGGCGCTCATCGCGTACTCGTGCGCCAGCACGGGGTCGACGCCCGGCCGGGCGTCGTACACGAACAGGACGTCCGCGTCCGACGAGAAGCCGACCTCCGCTCCGCCGAGGCGCCCCATCGCGACGACGAGCATCAGGGCCGGGTCCTCGGCCAGCGAGCGCTCCGCCCGGGCCTCCCACCGCGCCACGCGCAGCGCCCCCGCCAGCACGGCCTCGGACGCCACCGTCAGCGACTGCGAGGCAAGGACGCCCGTGGTGACGCCGAGCACGTCGGCCGTCGCCGTGCGGGCGAGCTCCCGCCGGCGCAACGCACGCAGCGTCGTCACCGCGTCGACGGCGACGTCCGCCCTGGTCAGCACGGCGTCGACCTCGGCCGCGAGGCGGTCGGCCGGGCGAGGCTCGAGCTCGGCGTCGTCGTCCAGCCACGCCACCGACTCCGGCGAGCGGGTGAGCGCGTCGGCGACGTAGCGCGACGTGGAGAACACGCGCGCGAGCCGCTCGGCAGCCGTTCCCGAGTCGCGCAGCAGCTTGAGGTACCAGTGGGTGGTGCCCAGCTCGTCGGACAGCCGCCGGAACGCGAGTAGCCCGCCGTCCGGGTCGGGGCCGTTGGCGAACCAGCCGAGCATCACGGGCAGCAGCTGCCGCTGGATCGACGCCCGCCGCGACAGGCCCTCGGTGAGCGCGGCGATGTGCCGCGTCGCGCCGGCCGGGTCGCGGTAGCCGATCGCCGACAGCCGCTGCCGCGCGGCCTCCGGGGCGAGCGACACGTCGGCCTCGGACAGCCGCGCCGTCGCCGGGAGCAGCGGCCGGTAGAACAGCTCCTCGTGCAGCCGGCGCACGTCGCGGCGCACCTGACGCCAGCGTTCGACGAGCCCGTCGGCCCCCTCGGCACGCATCCCCACGGAGCGGGCGAGGCGCCGCAGGTCCGGCTCGGCCGTGGGCATGAGGTGGCTGCGCTGCATGCGCCACATCTGGATCCGGTGCTCCAGCACGCGCAGGAACCGGTAACAGACCGAGAGCTGGGCGGCGTGGTCGCGGCCCACGTAGCCGGCCGCCGCGAGCGCCGACAGGGCGGTGAGCGTCGAGCCGGAGCGGATCGACTCGTCGGCCCGGCCGTGCACCAGCTGCAGCAGCTGGACGGTGAACTCGACGTCGCGCAGCCCGCCGACCCCCAGCTTGATCTGCCGGTCCGCCTGGTCCAAGGGCACGTTGTGCTCCACGCGGCGGCGCATCGCCTGGGCGTCCTCGACGAAGTTCTCGCGGCCGACGGCGGCCCACACGAACGGCTGCGTCATCTCCACGTAGGCGCGGCCCAGCTCGGGGTCGCCGGCCAGCGGGCGCGCCTTGAGCAGCGCCTGGAACTCCCACGTGCGGGCCCACCGCTCGTAGTAGGCGCGGTGGCTCTCCAGGGTCCGGACGAGCGGGCCGTCCTTGCCCTCCGGCCGCAGCGCCGCGTCGACCGGCCACAGCGCGGGCTCGGCGGAGGGCGTGGAGCACGCCCGAGCCAGGCCCGCCGCAAGACGAGCGCCGACGGCGAGCGCGTCCGCCTCGCTCGTCCCCGCGGCGGGCTCGACGACGTAGACGACGTCGACGTCGGAGACGTAGTTGAGCTCGCGCCCGCCGCCCTTGCCCATGCCGATGACGGCCAGGCGCACGCCCGCACCTTCGTCCGGCTGCTCGGCGCGCGCCAACGCCAGCCCGGCCTCGAGCGCCGCGCCGGCGAGGTCCGCCAGCGCGGCGGCGACGCCCGGCATGCGGCTCAGGGGATCGGGCGCGACGACGTCGCTGGCGGCGATCCGCAGCAGCCGCGTGCGGTAGGCGCGTCGCATCGCGTCGACGCCGTCGGCACCGATCACGGTGGCGACCGGCATCGCCGCGCCGGGGTCGGCCCCGACCGCCGCCAGCAGCTCGGCGCGCACCTCGCGCGCATCGACGCCCGTCCCCGGGGCCTCGTCGAGCAGCACCCGCAGGGTGGCGGGGTGCGCGACGAGGGTCTGGCCGAGGGCGATCGACGCGCCGGCCACGCGCAGCAGCCGGTCCCGGGGCACGCCCGCGTCCGCGAGCGCGCCCGCGAGCAGCGCGGCCAGGTCGTCGTCCGCCCGCACGGCGGCAGCGAGCTTGGTCAGGGTGAGCAGCGCCTCGTCGGGGTCGGCGACGTCGCGGAGGGCGCCGACGAGCTCGTCGGGACCATCCGGGAGCAACGCGACCAGGTCGGGGTCGGCGACCAGGCGCTCCGCGCGATCGACGTCGGCGACGCCGGCGCGGGACAGCCTCCCGGCCAGCGAGGAGCCGCGTGCCTCCATCAGATCAGCGGCAAGAACCGCTGAAGCTCGAACGGCGTCACTTGGGCGCGGTACTCGCGCCACTCCTGGCGCTTGTTCTTGAGGAAGTAGTCGAAGACGTGCTCGCCGAGCGTCTCGGCGACGAGCTCCGAGGACTCCATCACCTCGAGCGCCGACTCGAGCGACGTCGGCAGCGGGTCGATGCCCAGCGCGCGGCGCTCGGCGTCGGTGAGCTCCCACACGTCGTCGTCGGCGCCCTCCGGCAGCTCGTACCCGTGCTCGATGCCAGCCCGGCCGGCGGCGAGCAGCAGGGCGAACGCCAGGTACGGGTTGACGGCGGAGTCCAGCGCCCGGTACTCGACGCGGCTCGAGTTGCCCTTGCCGGGCTTGTACATCGGCACGCGCACCAGTGCGGAGCGGTTGTTGTGGCCCCAGCAGATGTAGCTCGGCGCCTCGGCGCCGCCCCACAGCCGCTTGTAGGAGTTGACGAACTGGTTCGTCACCGCGGTGATCTCCGGCGCGTGGCGCAGCAGGCCCGCGATGAACTGGCGGCCCACCTTCGACAGCTCGAGGTCGGCGCCGGGCTCGTGGAACGCGTTCTTGTCGCCCTGGAAGAGCGAGACGTGCGTGTGCATGCCGGAGCCGGGCCACTGGGCCAGCGGCTTGGGCATGAAGGAAGCGAACACGCCCTGCTCGAGGGCGACCTCCTTGACCACGGTGCGGAACGTCATGATGTTGTCCGCGGTCGTCAGGGCGTCGGCGTAGCGCAGGTCGATCTCGTTCTGGCCCGGGCCGGCCTCGTGGTGGGAGAACTCCACCGAGATGCCCATCGACTCGAGCATCGTGATGGCGGCGCGCCGGAAGTCGTGGGCCGTGCCGCGCGGCACGTGGTCGAAGTAGCCGCCCTGGTCGACCGGGACGAGCTCCTTCGTCGGGTCCGCGGGCGCCTCGAAGAGGTAGAACTCCACCTCGGGGTGCGTGTAGAAGGTGAAGCCCTGGTCGGAGGCCTTGTCCAGCGCTCGCTTGAGCACCTGGCGGCTGTCGGCCAGCGACGGCTCGCCGTCGGGCGTCAGCAGGTCGCAGAACATGCGGGCGGTGCCGTGACGCTCGCCGCGCCAGGGCAGCACCTGGAACGTGGAGGGGTCGGGGCGGGCGATCATGTCGGCCTCGTAGACCCGGGTGAGGCCCTCGATCGACGAGCCGTCGAACCCGATGCCCTCGGCGAAGGCCTGCTCGAGCTCGGCCGGCGCGACGGCGACCGACTTGAGGATCCCGAGCACGTCGGTGAACCACAGGCGGACGAACCGGATGTCACGTTCCTCGACGGTGCGGAGCACGAACTCCTGCTGCCTGTCCATGGCGTACATCCTGCCGGATGGAGGGCCCGGGAAGGACGGTGCGGCGCGCGTGGCTAGGCTCGATGCCATGACCAGTGACGTCCCGAAGCGCGTGCGCGTGCAGCACCTGCAGGCGGCCAAGAAGAACGGCGAGAAGCTCGTCATGCTCACCGCCTACGACGCCGTCACCGCCCGGATCTTCGACGAGACCGGCGTCGACATGCTCCTCATCGGCGACTCGATGGGGAACACCATGCACGGCTACCCCACGACGCTGCCGGTGACGCTCGACGAGATCATCGTCGCCTCCCGCGCGGTGGCCGGGGCCGCGCACCGCGCCTTCGTCGTCGCGGACCTGCCGTTCGGCACCTACGAGGCCGGGCCGGAGCAGGCGCTGGCCACCGCCGTCCGCGTGATGAAGGAGACCGGCGTCGCGGCCGTGAAGTTCGAGGGCGGGCGCCGCGTGGTGCCGCAGATCCGCGCGCTGACCGACGCGGGCATCCCGGTCGTCGGGCACGTGGGGTACACGCCGCAGTCGGAGAACCTGCTGGGCGGGCCGCGCGTGCAGGGCCGCGGGGACGAGGCCGCCGCCCGGCTGCGCGAGGACGCGCTGGCGATCGCCGAGGCGGGCGTCGTGGCGATGGTGCTCGAGATGGTCCCGGCCCCGGTCGCGGCCGAGGTCACCGAGATCGTCTCCGTGCCGACGATCGGCATCGGCGCGGGCGCCGGCTGCGACGGCCAGGTGCTGGTGTGGGTGGACATGGCCGGGATGACCGACTGGTCGCCGCGGTTCGCCAAGCGGTTCGGCGAGGTCGGCGCGGCGCTGGCCGCCGCGGCGAAGAGCTACGCCGACGAGGTCCGCGCCGGCACGTTCCCCGACGAGTCCCACCAGTTCAGCTCCTGACGCGAACACGGCAGTTCGCGTCGAACACGGCAGTCCTGCCTGCCGTGTTCGGGCGCAGCTGCCGTGTTCGGCGTAGGTGTCAGGCCGTCGGCGCCGAGCCGTCCCAGCCGCGGGGCGTGAAGTCGGGACGGTTGTGCTGCCACTCCTGGCCCATGACCGGGCTGGAGATCAGCATGTCCGCGGTCGCGGAGTTGCAGGCCATGGGCACGTTCCACACGGCGCCGATGCGCAGCAGCGCCTTGACGTCGGGGTCGTGGGGCTGGGGCTCGAGCGGATCCCAGAAGAAGACGAGCATGTCGATGAGGCCCTCGGCGATCTTGGCGCCGACCTGCTGGTCGCCGCCCACCGGGCCGGACAGCAGCCGGGTCACCGGCAGGCCGAGCTCGTACTCGAGCATCGTCCCCGTGGTGCCGGTCGCGTAGAGCCGGTGCTGCAGCAGCGTGCCGCGGTTGAACTCGGCCCAGCGCAGCAGGTCGACCTTCTTGTTGTCGTGCGCTACCAGCGCGATGTCGTGCGCGATGAACGTCATCGCGATCCGCTCCTGTCGGGTCGTCGGGATCTCGGGCGGGACGCTACTCGCGTCGCTGTTCTGCGACTTCCCTGAACTCTGGACCGTGACTGACGGTCCCAGGTTCAGGGAAGTCGGTGGCGTCAGCCGGTTGGGGCGTCCTCGCCCGACGAATCGGGGCCGGGCTCGTCGTGAGCGGCCGCGCCGTCCGCCCACTCGCGGTCCTCGCGCTCCCACGCCTCCGAGCGGGTCCGCGCGGTGTCGAGCGCCTTGGCCGCGGCCTCCCGGGTTGGGTACGGGCCGAGGACGTGGCTCCAGTCGCTCTGGCGGCCCTCCTCGATCTGGCCGGTCTTCGTGTTGAACCAGAACTCCGGCATCACGGCCTCCCTCCCGGGCACCCCCTCCTAGACTGCACAGCATGGCCCCGGTTGACGCGACCCGAACCCCTCTGGTCCCCGGACGCATCTCGCCGCGGCGGCCGGTGCCCGCATCGATCGAGCGGCCGGAGTACGTCGACCGGCCGACTCCGAAGCCGTGGGTCGGCCCCGACGCGTTCGACGAGGACACGGTCGGCCGGATCCGCGTCGCCTCCACGATCGCCGCCCAGGCGCTCGCCGAGGTCGGCCGGCACATCGTCCCCGGCGTCACCACCGACGAGCTCGACGGCGTCGGCCACGAGTTCCTCGTCGCCGCCGGCGCGTACCCGTCGACGCTGGGCTACCGCGGCTTCCCCAAGTCGCTGTGCACCTCGGTCAACGAGGTGATCTGCCACGGCATCCCCGACTCGACCGTGCTCGAGGACGGGGACATCGTCAACATCGACATCACGGCGTTCATCGGCGGCGTCCACGGCGACACCAACGCGACGTTCCTGGTCGGGGACGTGGACGACGAGTCCAGGCTGCTCGTCGAGCGCACGCAGGAGGCGCTCAACCGCGGCATCAAGGCCGTCGCGCCGGGCCGCGAGATCAATGTCATCGGCCGCGTCATCGAGAAGTACGCGTCGCGGTTCGGGTACGGCGTGGTCCGTGAGTACACCGGCCACGGTGTCGGGCCGGCGTTCCACACCGGGCTCGTCATCCCGCACTACGACGCCGCGCCTGCCTACGACACCGTCATGGAACCTGGCATGGTGTTCACCATCGAGCCGATGCTCGACCTCGGCACCGCCGACTGGGAGACGTGGGACGACGGGTGGACCGTCGTCACCGCCGACCGCAGCCGGTCCGCGCAGTTCGAGCACACGCTCGTCGTCACCGAGCAAGGGGCGGAGGTGCTGACCGTGCCATGAACGACAAGCCACCCAAGGCCAAGGGCCGGATCGCGTTCGGGGTCGACATCGGCGGGTCGGGGATCAAAGGCGCCCCCGTCGACCTGCGGACCGGCGACTTCGCCACCGACCGGCTGCGCATCCCCACGCCGCAGCCCGCGACGCCGAACGCGGTCGCCGAGGTCGTGGACCAGGTGGTCCGCTCGTTCGACCTGCGCAAGTCCGTGCCGATCGGCGTCACCTTCCCCGCTGTGGTGCGTCACGGCGTCGCCCAGTCCGCCGCGAACGTCGACGACACGTGGATCGGCACCGACATCGAGAATCTCCTGCACGTCCGCACCGGGCGCCAGGTCCTCGCCGTCAACGACGCCGACGCCGCCGGCTACGCCGAGGTGGAGTACGGCGCCGCGCGCGACGTACCGGGCCTCGTCATGGTCGTGACCCTGGGCACGGGCATCGGCACCGCGCTCATCAACAACGGCCGCCTGGTGCCCAACACCGAGCTGGGGCACCTCGAGGTCGACGGCTTCGACGCCGAGACCCGCGCCTCCGACGCGGCCCGCGAGCGCGACAACCTCTCCTACCCCGACTGGGCCAAGCGGCTGCAGCGCTACTTCGACGAGCTCGAGCGGCTGTTCTCCCCCGACCTGTTCGTCGTCGGCGGCGGGGTCTCGAAGAGGTACGACGAGTACCTCCCGCTGCTCGACCTGCGCACGCCGATCGTTCCCGCGGCGCTGCGGAACAACGCGGGCATCGTCGGCGCGGCCCGGCTGGCCGCCGAGGCGCGCTGAGCTCCTCGTCGGACGAGGGGCGGATGAGTCAGCCGATACGCCGGGTTCTGTCCCCGCGCGCGGTTGCCCCCGCGCGGGTG
>Ga0207835_1000201_pt1 | contig 11935 bp, 10 predicted proteins | sample LuqExpMetagenom8_FD_187766 | JGI IMG/M metagenome (GOLD analysis project Ga0207835, IMG submission 187766) | Tropical forest soil microbial communities from Luquillo Experimental Forest, Puerto Rico - Sample 8 (SPAdes) | ecosystem: Environmental > Terrestrial > Soil > Tropical forest ... | reverse complement strand
TCTCCCCGACGAGCCGGTCAGGCCTTGTCGGCGGCGAGCATGCCGGTCACCGCGGGCGGCCGGCGCACGGCCCCGTCGACGAACGCCTTCCACGAGGCCGGGATCTCCCGCAGCCGCCACACCACGGCCTGCGCCGGCGTCACGCTCGTCGCGGACACGCCGACGCCCTCGGCGTCGATCCCGGCCGCCTCGCAGGAGAAGAGCATCCGGCGCAGGTGGTAGTCCTGCGTCACGACGATGGCCCGGTCGATCCCGTACACGTCGTGCGCCCGCACGCAGGTGTCGTGCGTGTCGAGGCCGGCGCCGTCGCGGACGATCGCGTCGGCCGGCACGCCCTGGCTCACCAGCCAGTTCTTCATAGCGGTGGGCTCGTCGTGGTACGGCGTCGAGGCGTCGCCCGAGACGAGGATCTTCTGGACCGTGCCGGCGTTGTAGAGGTCACGCGCCCCGGCGAGGCGCCGTTCGAGGTAGACCGACGGCCCGCCGCCGGGCGTCAGGCCGGCGCCCGGCACGATGACCACGGGCCGGGGGTCGAGCCCGTCGATGGAGCCGCGGACCTTCGTCTGCCCCATGAGCTGGACCACAGCGACGGGAACGACGCCGACGACGAGCACCACCGCGGTGACGGTCCACGCGACCTTGCGGATCAGACGGCGGCGCTCCGGCACGGCGCCGAGCCTACGGGCCACAGGGTCCGGGCCCGGGCGATCGTCGTGCAGATCCCGTGCACGTCACGCGCGGGCGAGGAGCTCGGAGACGATCGCGGGGACGGCCTCGTCGATCGGAGCGCGCACGATCCGCGTCGCGAGGTCGTCGTACGGCGTCGCCTGGTCGTTGACGATGATGAGCTCGGCGCCCGTCTCGGCGGCGATGGCCGCCAGGCTGGCCACGGGCTGCACGCGCAGCGTGGTGCCGATCGCGAGGAAGACCTCGGCGTCCTGCGCGGCCGCGACCGCCCGCTCGAGCGCCTCGTCGGCCAGCAGCTCCCCGAAGTAGACGACGTCAGCCTTCAGGACGCCGCCGCAGCCGGCGTGGTGGGGGTCGGGCTCGTCGGCGAGCCGCGTGAGCACGTCGCGCGTGAGCCAGCGTTCGCCGCAGCGCAGGCACGAGGTGGTGCCGAGCGTCCCGTGGAGCTCGACGACGAGCCCAGGCGACTGGCCGGCGGCCTGGTGCAGGCCGTCGAAGTTCTGCGTGAGCACGCCGAGCAGCTCACCGGCGCGCTCGAGGTCCACGATCGCGCGGTGCGCCGGCGTCGCGTGCGCGCGCCAGACCGGGTGCTCGGCCCACATGTGCCAGCACCGCACGCGCACGTCGTCGCTCGACATGTAGGCGTCGATGTCGAGAAGCTCGACCTGGCTCGGGTCCTGGGTCCAGACGCCTTGTGGGCCCCGGTAGTCAGGAATTCCCCCGCCCGTGGAGATCCCGGCTCCGGTCAGGACGGCGATCGATGGGGCGTCGTGGTGGTGCTCATGTGCGTGAGACATCAGGCAAATCACCCTACGCGGCAGCCCGAAGGCCCTTGGACGCCGTTCACCCGACTGCCGAACCGATTTCACGTCTCGGGACAGCGGTCGGGTGGTGCAGGTCAGGGCTTGTTCTCGCAGGCGACGCCGTCGCCGTCGCGATCGAGCCGCGGTGTCGCGTAGCCCGGCTCGCCCGCGAGCAGCGGTCGCCCGATCTTCGCCCAGACGTCGGTGCAGTTCGCGTAGTACACGTCGGCCGGTGCCGCGGGCGGGGCGGGCGGCTGGACCACGGGCGCAACCTGCGTCGGCGCCGCCTGGGCCACGGCGGCCGGCAGCTTCGAGCCGTCGGGCATCCCCTGGCCGGGGCAGGACGAGAGCACCGCGGCCATCGCGTTGCGCTCGGCCGTCGTCACCGACAGGGAGTACGTGAGCTTCACGCCGATCTGCCGCGCGACGTACGTGCACCGGAACGATGTGTTCGGAGGCAGCCACGCGTTCGCGGCCTTGTCGCCCTTCTGGGAGTTGAGCGGGCCCGACACGGCCAGCAGGTTGAGCGGGTCGTTGCCGTACTGGTGCAGCTCGTCCGCGCTCCAGGTGGAGGCCCCCGACTCCCAGGCGTCGCCGAGCGCGACGACGTGGTCGATCTGTACGTCGTTGCTGGTCGCGGTCCCGCGGGTGAACGAGATGGACGTCCCTGAGTACGGGTCCGCCAGCGTGCCGCTGAGCACCACGCAGTCGTTGGTGCCGTCCTTGATCACGATGTTCGTCAGGTCGCGCCGCAGGATGTCGTTGCGGGTGTCGCAGCCGTTGTGGTCGGTGTCGAAGGCGCGGTAGCCGAAGAGGTCGCGGACGTAGCCGGCCATCGACGGGTTGTCGTGCACGGCCAGCTGCGCGAGCGCGACGAGCGCGGTCTGGCCCGTCGCGGCGGCAAGGACCGTGCTGGTGTTCGACGAGCCGGCGGCCGGCGCGGGGGCGGCGAGGTCGGCGGCCGCGCCGGCGTTGAGCGCCGGGTCGTCGGGGTCGGTGAGGTCGTCGAGCGTGGGCGTCGGGGTGGGGGCTGACTGCGTGGTCGGCGCCGCCGACCGGGGCGGGCTCGTGGTCGCGGGCGCGGCGCCGCCGACCGGCGGCACTGTCGCGCAGCCCCCGAGGCCCAGCAGCGCGGCCAGGAGGAGCCCGGCGCCCAGGCGCATCGTGTGGCTGGCCGGGGGCGTGGGCGGGCGCTGCGCGTCGTCGGGCATGGACTGATGATCGGGCACCTGAGTCCCGTCTTTGAGCCATTCGGCAGGGAGAGTGCCGCACCCTCTGTGCACATCTGCGCGTGTGGCCTTACCCTTTCGGGGTAGTCGCTTGTCCTGACTGGCGTGGGGAGACCCGCGGTCTGTCGTGTCCTTCGGACGGATGACGACCGCAAGCCGGTCCCGAGGCGGGACCGTTCCTCCCACAGAAATGAGCAAGACATGGCCACCGGAACCGTGAAGTGGTTCAACGCTGAGAAGGGCTTCGGCTTCATCGCGACCGACGAGGGCGGGCCGGACGTGTTCGTCCACTACTCCGCGATCGCATCGAGCGGCTACCGCAGCCTCGAGGAGAACCAGCGCGTCTCGTTCGACGTCACGCAGGGCCCCAAGGGCCCGCAGGCGGCGAACGTCCAGCCTGCCTGATCCCTCGCGATCCCTCGACGGGCGCCCGGACCGATCGCGGTCCGCGGCGCCCGTCGCCGTCTCGGCTCCCAGCCTGCACGTCTGCAGCTCCCAGCCTCGACACAGCCACCGGTCCTAGGCTCCTTGCCTCGTAGGCACCGAGTGCTGGGGAGAACCGATGATGGGTTGGCGCATGGGTCTCGGGTTGTTCGGTATGGGCGTGTTCTGGCTGCTGCTGATCGCGCTCATCGTCTGGATCGTCTGGCAGCTCGCAAGGCCGCGGTACGACGAGGCCGGGCGCCGTCTCGCGGCGTCGTCCGCGCCGGTGGCGCCGGGCGCAGTGCCGCCGATGACGCCCTACGTCGAGGCGTTCCTCATCCTCGACCGGCGGCTGGCCACCGGTGAGATCGACGTCGCGACGTACCACCAGCTGCGTGCCGCGCTCGTCCAGTCGCGCGGGGGGCCTCAGTGAGCACCGCACCGCTGACGCCGGCCGAGCCGCCGGCCGTCCCGCCGCAGGGACCTCCGCCGGCCGCGCCGCAAGGCCCCGCGCCTCGCCGCTGGCAGCCGAGCCGTGGCGGGCTGATCGCCGCGCTCGTCGTCGCGGTGGTGCTGCTCGTCGGCTCGATGGGGGCGGCGGCCGCCTGGGTGCACTCCGAGGCGCGCGCCTCGGTCGGGATCTCCCGCCAGGGCGGCCGCATCTTCGTCTTCCCCGGCTCGCCCAACGGCCAGGCCGGCCCCCGGCAGCAGTACCAGATGCCGATGAACCCCGGGAAGAACCACATGGGACCGGGCCGGGTCAAGCCGAGCCAGACTCCGACCGCGACTCCGTCGCCGTCGGCCAGCTGACGCACATCGTCGGCTGACACACATCGGGGGACCCGGAGCAGCGGGCCCCTCGATGTCGTTCCGTCACACCCGGGCCGGGACGGCCTCCTCGGGTCGTGTCTCCTCGGGCTCCTCCGGCGCCTTGGCCAGCCGCGACGGCCACCACATCGCGCGGCCGATGTCGAGGTTGAGCGCGGTGACCAGCACCGAGCGCACGACGATCGTGTCGAGCAGCACGCCGAACGCGACGGCGAACCCGATCTCCGCGAACGTCGTGACCGGAAGCGTGCCGAGCACCGCGAACGTGCCGGCGAGCACGAACCCGGCCGACGTGATCACGCCGCCCGTCGCGGCCAGCCCGGCGAGCGAACCGCGCCGGTGGCCGAGGCGCAGCGCCTCCTCCCGGACACGGGTCATGAGGAAGATGTTGTAGTCGATCCCCAGGGCCACCAGGAACGTGAAGACGAACAGCGGCAGCTGGGCGTCGGCACCCTGGTAGTGGAAGAGGTGCCGGAACACCAGGGCAGACACGCCGAGCGCGCCGGCGAACGACAGCACGACGGTTCCGATGAGCACCACCGGGGCGACCACCGCCCGCAGCAGCAGCATGAGGATGAGGAACACCGCGAGCAGCATGATCGGGATCACCACCCGGCTGTCGCGCCAGGACGCGTTCTCGACGTCGAGCGTCGTCGCCGACTGCCCGCCGACGAGGGCGTCGGCTCCCGGCACCGCGTGGACCGCACCGCGGATCCGATCGATGGTGTCGTAGGCCGTCCGGCTGTCGGGCGCCGAGGTCAGCGTGCCCTCCATGTAGGCGTGGCCGCCCTGGATCGCGGGCGGCGTCACGGACGTCGGGTCGATGCCCTGGGTGGCGGCGAACACGTCGTGCACTGCGCCCGCCTCGCCGGCGTTCGAGACGACGACCACCGGCTGGCCGGCGCCCCCGTCGAAGTGCGCGGCGAGCACCTTGCCGCCCTCGATGGACGGCTGCGGCTTCGTGTACGAGCCCTCGGCCGACAGGCCGACGGCGTTGAGCTGCGTGACGCCCGCGGCGGCGATGAGGAGGATCCCGGCCGTGACGACCCACGTCGCGCGCGGGCGGTGGGAGATGCGCGTGCCGACGCGGGACCAGAAGCCGGCGGCCGCCGGGTCGGGCGCACCGAACTGCGGTACGCGCGGCCAGAACACCCAGCGTCCGCAGAGGACCAGCAGCGAGGGCAGCAGGGTGAGCATGACGAGCAGGCAGACGATGATGCCGACCGCCGCCACGGGGCCCAGCCCGGAGCTCGACCGCATGGTCGCGAACAGCAGGCACAGCATCGAGACGGCCACGGTCGAGCCGGACGCGATGATCGCGGGGCTGGCGCGGTGCAGCGCGACGGACATCGCCTGGTGCCGGTCGGCATGGCGCCGCAGCTCCTCCCGGTATCTCGCGACGAGCAGCAACGCGTAGTCGGTCCCGGCGCCGAACACGAGCACGGTGAGGATGCCCGCGCTCTGCGCGTTCACCGTCAGGTGGAGGTGCGTCGCCATGAGGTAGACCACGCCCTGCGCGACCGTGAGGGCGACGCCGGCCGAGATGACCGGCAGCAGCCACAGCACCGGGCTCCGGTACGTGAGCAGCAGGATGACGATCACCACGCCGACCGCCGCGTAGAGCAGCGTCGACTCGATGCCGGCGAAGGCGGACGACGAGTCGGCGGCGTAGCCGGCCGGCCCGGTGACGTACACGCCCAGCCCGTTGGCGTCGGCCTGGGCCGTCGCCTTGATGTCGTCGACCGCGGTCTTGGCCAGGTTCCAGCCGTTCTCGCCGAGGTTGAGCGGGACGACGACCTCGGCGGCCTTGCCGTCCTTGGACGGCACCGGTCCGACGACCTTGCCGTCGAGGGTCGTCAGCGTCGAGAACTGTGCGACGTCGGCCCGGACCTTGGCGAGGTCCGCCGGGGTCAGCCCGCTGTCGCGCTCGTAGACGAGCACGGCCGGGATCGTGTTGGAGGAGACGAAGGTCGAGGCGACGTCGAGGACCTTGGTGGACTCGGCGTTGGCCGGCAGCCAGCTCTTGGCCTGGTTGTTCTCGACCCCCATGAGCTTGCCCGCCAGAGGGCCGAGGATCGCGAGCACGACGAGCCAGAACGCGACCACCACGAACTTGGCATAGCGGTGGGTGACCCACCCGGCGACAGCGGACACGGTTCCCCCTGCGGGAGGCGACATTGCTTGGTGGTCGCGCGGCGGCGGCTGACGGGGCCCCGCGACTTGCCCACCGTCCCGTAGAGGAGCCGCGCGACCCATCGGTGATACCCCCCAAGATCCCCTGATGTTCCGGGGGTGTCTACAGGGGAGGCTCGGGGTTGCGCGCCTCGGTGTAGGTTCGCCGGGTGCCCAGCCACCCCACCGCTTCGTCGCGCATGACGGCGCGGCGGACGCTGCGCACCGCCCGGGCGCTGGCTGCGCTGACGGCGACCCGCGCGCAGCTGCAGGTGCTGCAGGCGGTGGCGCCGGCCGCGGCGGGCCGCAGGGCCGTCGGCCTCTGGTGCACCTACCCGCGCGGCGGGCGCTCCTACGACTTCCGGCCGGGCCCCGGCGAGGTGACGCGCCTGGCCGCGCCGCGTGCCGGCGACGTCGTCGTCGAGAGCTGGGGCGAGGGCCCCGTGGTCTACCTCGTCCACGGCTGGGGCGGCTGGCGCGGGCAGATGGGCGCCTTCGTCGCGCCGCTCGTCGACGCCGGGTACCGCGCGGTCGCGTTCGACGGACCCGGCCACGGCGAGGCGCGGCCGGGGTTCATGGGGCCCGGACGCGGCACGCTGATGGAGCTGATGGAGGCGCTCGAGGTCGTCGGGCAGGAGATGGGCCCGGCCGCCGGGGTCGTCGCGCACTCGCTCGGCACCACCTCTGCCGCGCACGTGGTGCACGAGGGCTTCACCGCGAAGAAGCTCGTGCTCGTCGCGCCGAACGGCAGCTTCGTCGACCTCGTCGCGCGCTTCGCCGACGCGCTGAGCCTCCGCGAGCGCACGACGAACGACCTGCGGCACGCGGTCGAGAGCTTCACCGGCCGCCGGCTCTCCGACTTCGACATCCCGCCCCTCGGCGCCGCCGGCGGCATGCCCGACACGCTCGTCGTGCACGACCACCGCGACCGCCAGGTCGACCACGCGGAGGCCGAGGCGATCGTCACCGCGTGGCCGAACGCGCGGCTGGTGTCGACCGACGGGCTCGGTCACCAGCGGATACTCGCGGACCCGGGCGTCGTCGCCGCCGCCGTGGCGCACCTGACGGGCTCGTCGTCCGCCGCCTGACGCTCCCCACCGCGTCACGCCTGCGGCGAACAGGGGACTGTCGGGTCATACCCCGCGGTTAGCATCGAACAGCCGGCCGATCTACGTCCGCGGCAGCCAGTTGCCGATGAGACCACCGGAAGGCGTTCAGCCCCGTGAGGAGTGCACATGTTCGAGAGATTCACGGACCGGGCCCGCCGGGTGGTCGTCCTTGCCCAAGAAGAGGCACGGATGCTCAACCACAACTACATCGGCACCGAGCACATCCTCTTGGGCCTCATCCACGAAGGTGAGGGCGTCGCCGCCAAGGCCCTCGAGTCTCTGGGCATCAGCCTCGAGGCGGTGCGCGCGCAGGTGCAGGAGATCATCGGCGAGGGCCAGCAGGCCCCCTCCGGCCACATCCCCTTCACGCCGCGCGCCAAGAAGGTGCTGGAGCTGTCGCTGCGCGAGGCGCTGCAGCTCGGCCACAACTACATCGGCACCGAGCACATCCTCCTGGGACTCATCCGGGAGGGTGAGGGCGTCGCCGCCCAGGTGCTCGGCAAGCTCGGCGCGGACCTCAACCGCGTGCGCCAGCAGGTCATCCAGCTCGTCTCCGGCTACCAGGGCAAGGAGCCGGTCGCCGCCGGCGGCCCGGCCGAGGGCCAGCCGTCCGGGTCGGCCGTGCTCGACCAGTTCGGCCGCAACCTCACGCAGGCCGCGCGCGACGGCAAGCTCGACCCGGTCATCGGGCGCGAGAAGGAGATCGAGCGGGTCATGCAGGTGCTGTCCCGCCGCACCAAGAACAACCCGGTCCTCATCGGGGAGCCCGGCGTCGGCAAGACGGCCGTCGTCGAGGGGCTCGCGCAGGACATCGTCCGCGGCGACGTCCCCGAGACGCTCAAGGACAAGCAGCTGTACACGCTGGACCTCGGCGCCCTGGTCGCCGGCTCCCGGTACCGCGGCGACTTCGAGGAGCGCCTGAAGAAGGTCCTCAAGGAGATCCGCACCCGCGGCGACATCATCCTGTTCATCGACGAGATCCACACCCTCGTGGGTGCGGGTGCCGCCGAGGGCGCGATCGACGCCGCGTCGATCCTCAAGCCGATGCTCGCCCGTGGCGAGCTGCAGACCATCGGCGCCACCACGCTCGACGAGTACCGCAAGTACGTCGAGAAGGACCCGGCCCTCGAGCGCCGGTTCCAGCCGATCCAAGTGGCCGAGCCGACGCTGCAGCACACCATCGAGATCCTCAAGGGCCTGCGCGACCGGTACGAGGCGCACCACCGCGTCACCATCACGGACTCCGCGCTGGTGGCCGCCGCCACGCTGGCGGACCGGTACGTCAACGACCGCTTCCTCCCGGACAAGGCGATCGACCTGGTCGACGAGGCGGGCGCGCGCCTGCGCATCCGCCGCATGACCGCCCCGCCGGAGCTGCGCGAGCTCGACGAGCAGATCGCGGCCACCCGCCGCGACAAGGAGTCGGCGATCGACGAGCAGGACTTCGAGCGCGCCGCGCGCCTGCGCGACACCGAGAAGCAGCTCGGCCTGCGCCGCTCCGAGAAGGAGAAGGCCTGGAAGAACGGCGACCTGGACGCCGTCGCCGAGGTCGACGAGGAGCTGATCGCCGAGGTCCTCGCCAACGCGACGGGCATCCCGGTGTTCAAGCTCACCGAGGAGGAGTCCAGCCGCCTGCTCCGCATGGAGGACGAGCTGCACCGCCGCGTCGTCGGGCAGGACCAGGCGATCCGGGCGCTGTCCCAGGCGATCCGCCGCACGCGGGCCGGCCTCAAGGACCCGAAGCGCCCGGGTGGGTCGTTCATCTTCGCCGGCCCCACCGGCGTCGGGAAGACCGAGCTCGCCCGCGCCCTCGCGGAGTTCCTCTTCGGGGACGAGGACGCGCTCATCCAGCTCGACATGTCCGAGTTCTCCGAGAAGCACACCGTCTCGCGCCTGTTCGGCTCGCCCCCCGGCTACGTCGGGTACGACGAGGGTGGGCAGCTGACCGAGAAGGTGCGCCGCAAGCCGTTCTCCGTCGTCCTGTTCGACGAGGTGGAGAAGGCCCACGCCGACATCTTCAACTCGCTGCTGCAGATCCTCGAGGACGGCCGCCTGACCGACTCGCAGGGCCGGGTGATCGACTTCAAGAACACCGTCATCATCATGACGACGAACCTCGGCACCCGGGACATCGCCAAGGGCGTGCAGACCGGCTTCCAGGCCGGCGGCGACCTGTCGACCAGCTACGAGCGCATGAAGGCGAAGGTCAACGACGAGCTCAAGCAGCACTTCCGGCCTGAGTTCCTCAACCGCGTCGACGACGTGGTCGTCTTCCCGCAGCTGAGCCAGGAGGAGATCATGGAGATCGTCGACCTCATGGTCGCGAAGCTCAACGCTCGCCTCAAGGACAAGGACATGGCGGTCGAGCTGTCGATCGCGGCCAAGAAGTTGCTGTCGGAGAAGGGCTACGACCCGGTGCTCGGCGCCCGGCCGTTGCGCCGCGCCATCCAGCGGGACATCGAGGACACGCTGTCCGAGAAGATCCTGTTCGGCGAGCTCAAGCCCGGCCAGCTGGTGCTGGTCGACGCCGAGGGCGAGGGCCTGCTCGGGGAGTTCACCTTCCGGGGCGTGCCGATCAGCGAGCGCGGCAAGGTCTCGGCCGAGCCCGTCCCCGCGGGTGCCGGAGGCGCCGGTTCCGGCACCAACGTGCCGGCGTCGCCCCGCCACGTGGCCGGCGACAGCGGCACGGGCCTGATGCCCGCATAGTCACCGAAACGACGAAGCCCGGTCCCCTCGCGGGGGCCGGGCTTCGTCGTTCGTGCCGCCAGCGCGATCCGTCGGGCGCGCCAGTCACGTCGCGAGCGCCCCGGATTCGTCCGGCGCGCTCGACGGATTGGTGTCTGCGTGGGTTGGGGGCGGCGGTCGACTGCCGCACGATGAGCTCTGGTTCGAGGATTCCCGCATCCTCGGTCGCAGGACCTACGGTGCGTAGATGACCGACGAGCAGTCCGCGGCCGGCGAGGGGCCCCTCATCCGGATCACGGGCGGCCTGTACTGGCTCGCGATCGTGACGCTGCTCCTGGCACTCACCGCACTGCCCACCGTCGTCATCGTGTTCCTGCTGGACCGATCCGCGTCGAACCTGCCCTTCGTCGCGCTGGCGGCGATCCCGCTGGGGCCGGCGCTCTCGGCCGCGTTGTACGCCACGCGGGCCCGGGCGGGTGCCGACGACCTGACGCCCACCCGCTCGTTCTGGCACGGGTATCGCATCAACTGGGCGGACGTGCTGAGGGTGTGGGCGCCGGCCCTCGTCGTCCTGGGCGTCATCGGGTACCTGCTCGGCAACGTGACCGCCGCAGGCCTGAGCGAGGTCTACGTGGCGGTGCTCACCGGCATCGCCGCGCTGGTCGCGGTGTGGGCGATGCACGCCACCGCAATCTCGTCGTTCTTCGGCTTCCGTACGCGTGACGTCGCGCGCCTGTCGGTCTACTACCTGGCTCGCAAGCCGGGCGCGTCCTTCGGCGTCCTCGCACTCCTGGTCATCGCGCTGGGGATCGTGTGGTTCACGAGCGACGTCGTGCTGGTCGCGGTCGGCGGGATCTGGGTGGAGCTGTGGTACCGCCTCGGGCTGCCGATGCTCGACGACGTGCGCGCGCGCTTCACGGCCGAGGGTGCGGAGCCACCGGCGCCGGCCTGAGACGGTGCGCGCGCCCCGGCGCGCCGGTGAGAGGCTGGATCCCCGTGACATCGTTGCCGCGCAGCAGGCCCGAACCGCAGGGCGTCGATCCCCGCGCAGTCCTCGCCACCCTCGAGGCCATCGGCGCCATCCCCGACCTCCACTCGCTCATGGTCGTGCGCCACGGCCAGGTGGTCGCCGAGGGCTGGGCGGCCCCGTTCGCCCCCGACCGCCGCCAGACCGTCTACTCGCTGAGCAAGACCTTCACCGCGACCGCGGTCGGCTTCGCCGTCGCCGAGGGCCTGTTCTCGGTCGACGACCCGGTGGTGGGCCTGCTCCGCGACGAGGCGCCCGACGAGCCCGACGAGCGGCTCGCGCGCATGACCGTCCGACACCTCCTGACGATGGCCAGCGGCCACGACCCCGAGCCTCCCGTGATGCGTGAGCCGGGCGACTGGGTCGCGGCCTTCCTCGCGACGCCGCTGGCGCACGAGCCGGGGGAGCGGTTCGTCTACAACACTCCCGCCACGTACGTGCTGTCCGCGATCGTGCAGCGTGCCGGCGGGCAGCGCCTGCTCGACTACCTCACCCCGCGGCTCCTCGACCCGCTGGGCATCACCGGGGCGTGGTGGGAGCAGAGCCCGGACGGCATCGACGTCGGTGGCGTCGGGCTCTCGGTCACGACGGAGGACATCGCCAAGCTGGGCCTGCTCTACCTGCAGGACGGCGTGTGGGAGGGCCGCCGCGTGCTCCCCGAGGGGTGGGCCGCGCAGGCCGGCGCCGCCCAGGTGTCGACCGCGCACTGGGGTGGCACGGACTGGCAGCAGGGCTACGGGTTCCAGATGTGGCGCTCGCAGCACGGGTTCCGCGCGGACGGCGCGTTCGGCCAGTTCTCCCTCGTGCTGCCCGACGAGGACACGGTGGTCGCCATGACGGGCGGGTTCCGGGACACGTGGCAGGTGATGGACGCCGTCTGGACGCTCCTGCTGCCCGGGCTGCACGACGAACCGCTCGCGGCCGACGACGAGGGCCGTGCCGCCCTCGAGGCGCGGCTGGCGGGCCTGCGTC
>Ga0207835_1000199_pt1 | contig 12150 bp, 9 predicted proteins | sample LuqExpMetagenom8_FD_187766 | JGI IMG/M metagenome (GOLD analysis project Ga0207835, IMG submission 187766) | Tropical forest soil microbial communities from Luquillo Experimental Forest, Puerto Rico - Sample 8 (SPAdes) | ecosystem: Environmental > Terrestrial > Soil > Tropical forest ... | reverse complement strand
CGGGCTCGTCGCCGGCCGCCGCCGCGGGAGCGTCGACCTCCTCCGTCGTGACGGCGGTGGGCTCGGGCTCGTCGGGCCGGGCCGGCGGGGCTGCGTTCTCCGTCACTGGGTCTTCACTCCCTCGATGATGACGTCGTTGACCGGAGCGGTGAGGTCCGTGCTCACCTGCTTGGTCCCTTCGTCGGCGATGGCCTGCAGCACGTCCAGGCCTGACGTGACCTTCCCGAAGACCGAGTACCCGCCGGCCGAGTCGGCCGGGATCTGCGAGTCCGCGTACGTGAAGAAGAACTGGCTGCCCATGGAGCTGCCGTTGTAGGGCTGGCGGGCCATCGCGAGCGTGCCCGCGGGGTAGTTGGCGTCGGCCGGGGCGTTCTCGATCGGCCCCCAGCTGTAGCCCGGGCCGCCCTGGCCGGTGGCCGTGGGGTCACCGCACTGCAGCACGTGGATGCCGGTGGTGACCAGGCGGTGGCACTTCGTCTGGTCGAAGAACCCCTGCTGCGCGAGCGTGACGAAGTTGGCGACCGCCTGCGGCGCCTTGTCCCCGTAGAGGTCGACCGTGATGGTGCCGCGGTTCGTCGTGATCGTCGCCGTCCAGGTGCGGTTCTGCGCGAGCGACTTGTCCGGCACCTTGCCCCCGTTCCCGGTGCGGGGCGAGTAGTCGAGTGCCGCGGCGGTCGAGGTGCTCGTGGCGGTCGGCGTCGGGGTCGGCGAGGCGGCGGGGGACTTGTCGGTCAGCACGAACGCGATGACGATCGCGGTGACCACGATGATCACGCCCGCGATCGAGGCACCGACGACGTTCCTGCGGCGCCGGTCAGCCTTGGCCTTGACCTGGCGCTCCTGCCACTTCTCGAGACGACGGCGTTCGTACTCCCGCTCGCGCTTGTTGGACAACACCCACTCCTCGTCGTACCGCGCGCGCGAGGTCGGCGACCTGCAGGTGCGCACCATGGAACCCGGCACAGTCTAGGCAAGCCACGCGGGTGAGCGACCACTCCTCCGGGACTAGCGTGCGGGACGTGGAGATCGTCGAGATCACCTCACGCGTCCTGGGCGCCCGTTGCCTGGTCGTCGCCGCCGGTGAGGTCGCCGTAGTGGTCGATGCCGGCGCCGGCGTGGCCGACGAGGTGTTGTCGGTAGCGGACCGGCAAGGACTGCGGATCGTGGCCGTCCTGGCGACGCACGGCCACGCCGACCACACGTGGGACGCCGGGATCCTCACCTCCCGGCTCGGCGTCCCGCTGCTCATCCACGCCGCCGACGCCTACCGCCTCGACGACCCGTTCGGCACGCTCGGCGTGCTCGGACAGGCTCCTCCCGGCGGCGAGGCCGCGCTGGCCCAGGTGCTGCGCCAGGCCGGCATCGACCCGGCCGGCTACGTGCGCCCCGAGCGGGTCGTCGTGTTCGGGGAGGCGATCGGCGCGGACGGACGGTCGCCCGACGAGCTGCTCGACCTGGACGGCCTGACGCTGGTCGCCCGGCACGCGCCCGGGCACACGGAGGGCTCGACGATCTACCTGCTCGACGGGCCGGGCCCGGTGGCCCTCACCGGCGACGTCCTGTTCGCGGGCACGATCGGCCGCACGGACCTTCCGGGTGGCGACGACCTCGTCATGGCGCGCACCCTGCGCGAGGTCGTCGAGCACCTGCCCCGGGACGCGCGGGTGCTCCCGGGCCACGGCCCCGCGACCCTGCTGGCGAAGGAGCTCGTGCACAACCCGTTCCTCGGGTGATCATCGCGAGGGCCCTTCGACCCGGCCAGTAGGATCGTCGGGCGCCCAGGGCGCCTCTACGACGACGAACGAAGGATCTTCCGTGCTGCGCACCCACACCTCCGGCTCGCTGCGCGCCGAGCACATCGGCACCACCGTCACGCTGACCGGGTGGGTGGATCGCCGGCGCGATCACGGCGGCGTGGCGTTCGTCGACCTGCGGGACGCGTCGGGCATCGCCCAGGTCGTCATCCACGACGAGGCCGTGGCGCACGCGCTGCGGAGCGAGTTCGTGCTGCGGGTGACCGGCGAGGTGGCCCGTCGCCCCGAGGGGAACGAGAACCCGAACCTGCCGACCGGCGAGATCGAGATCATCGCCAAGGAGGTCGTCACCCTCAACGAGGCCGCGCCGCTCCCGTTCCAGGTGTCGTCGGCCGTCGACGAGGTGCCCGGCGAGGAGGTCCGGCTGCGGTACCGCTACCTCGACCTTCGTCGCCAGGCCCCGGCGCACGCGCTGCGCCTGCGCGCCAAGGTGAGCCAGGCCGCGCGTCGTGTGCTCGACGACCACGGCTTCGTCGAGATCGAGACGCCGACCCTCACCCACTCCACGCCCGAGGGTGCCCGCGACTTCCTCGTCCCGGCCCGGCTGTCGCCCGGGTCCTGGTACGCGCTGCCGCAGTCGCCGCAGCTGTTCAAGCAGCTGCTCATGGTCGCGGGCATGGAGCGCTACTACCAGATCGCCCGCTGCTACCGCGACGAGGACTTCCGCGCGGACCGGCAGCCGGAGTTCACCCAGCTCGACGTCGAGATGAGCTTCGTCGAGCAGGACGACGTCATCGCCGTCGCCGAGGACGTGCTGGTCGCGCTCTGGGACCTCATCGGGCACCGGATCGAAGCCCCGATCCAGCGGATGACGTTCGCGGACGCGATGGCGAAGTACGGCTCGGACAAGCCCGACCTGCGGTTCGGCCTCGAGCTGACCGACCTCACCGAGTACTTCAAGGACACCCCGTTCCGGGTGTTCCAGGCGCCGTACGTCGGCGCCGTGGTGCAGCCGGGCGGCGCCTCGACCCCGCGGCGCGGCTTCGACGCCTGGCAGGACTGGGCCAAGCAGCGGGGCGCCAAGGGTCTGGCGTACGTGACGATCGGCGAGGACGGCGAGCTCGCCGGGCCGGTCGCCAAGAACATCTCGGACGACGAGCGCGCGCGCCTGGCCGCGACGGTCGGCGCCCAGCCGGGCGACGCGGTGTTCTTCGCCGCCGGCAAGGCCTCCGAGGCGCGGGCGCTGCTCGGCGCGGCGCGCCTGGAGATCGGCCGCCGCGGCGGGCTCATCGACGACGACCAGTGGTCGTTCGTGTGGATCGTCGACGCCCCGCTGTTCAAGCCGACCGGTGAGGACGACGACGTCGCGCTGGGCACGAGCGCCTGGACCGCCGTGCACCACGCGTTCACGTCGCCGACGCCCGAGTGGATCGACAACTTCGAGCACGACCCGGGCGACGCGCTGGCCTACGCCTACGACATCGTCTGCAACGGGAACGAGATCGGCGGCGGGTCGATCCGTATCCACCGCCGTGACGTGCAGGAGCGCGTGTTCGGCGTCATGGGGATCGGGCCCGCGGAGGCTCAGGAGAAGTTCGGCTTCCTGCTCGACGCCTTCCAGTTCGGCGCCCCGCCGCACGGCGGGATCGCGTTCGGCTGGGACCGCATCGTCGCGCTGCTCACCAAGGCCGAGTCGATCCGCGACGTCATCGCGTTCCCGAAGTCCGGCGGCGGGTTCGACCCGCTGACGGGCGCGCCTGCGCCGATCACGCCTCAGCAGCGTCGCGAGGCCGGGGTGGACTTCAAGCCCAAGCCGGCGGCGGGGGAGTGACCGGCGAGCTCGACGCGCTCCCGCCTCGCTGGCGGGACGACAGGGTGGTCCTGACCGACCGCCACAAGCTCGCGCACGCACGCGTCCTCGGAGACGACGACGGGCTCGTCCTGCTCGTCGACGGCCCGGGCGGGCTCTCGGTCGCGGGCTACGGCCCGGACGGGCGCGCGGTCGGGATCGTGGCCTCGCTCGTCGAGGCGGGTCAGCTGCGCCCCCCGCTGCGCTGGCTGTCCCTGCCGCGCGCGACCGACCTTCCGACCCGCCTCTGCGACGCGCTGCACGTGCAGCCGCTGCCGGGGTGGGACTGGATGTCGACGACCGCGGTCGTCGGCGTCCCGGGTACCGAGCGCGTCGAGCGCCTGGACGTCAAGGCCGACCTCCCGGCGATCCTCGACTGCCTCGGCGAGTCGAACCCGACCACCGAGTCCCACCCCGCGGACGCGCACGAGGCCGGCTGGTGGGGCGTCCGCGAGGCCGGGCGGCTCGTCGGCGTCATCGGCGCCGGGCGCCGCGGCGGCACCGCCGAGGCCGGGTTCTCCTGGCACCTCCACGGGCTCGGCGTGCGGCCCGACGGCCGACGGGGCGGCCTGGGCACGGCGCTGCTCGTCGCGGCCACGGCCCAGGGGCTGGCCGCCGGTGCCGACTGGGTGTCCCTCGGCGTCTGGGCCGCCAACGAGCCCGCCCTGCGGATCTACCGGCGCCTGGGCTTCCGCACGGACCACCAGGGCCGTTCGTACCGCCCGATCTGAGGCGGCACCCGCCGGCGAATCAGTGCGTGATCGCCGCCTTCTCGTACAGCCGCTTGAGCGGCTTGGGCGCCCACCAGTTCCACTTGCCCAGCACGGTCATCGTGGCCGGCACCAGGAGGCACCGGACCAGCGTGGCGTCGACGAAGACCGCCACCGCCAGCGCGAACCCGACCTCCTTGATGATGAGGAGCCGGCCGGCGACGAAGCCTGCGAACACCACGATGATGATCGCCGCCGCGGACGTGATCACACGCCCGGAGCGCTGCAGGCCCAGGCGGACCGCCTCGTCGGTCGAGTGCCCCTCGTCGTGCAGCTCCTTGACCCGCGAGAGCAGGAACACCTCGTAGTCCATCGCCAGGCCGAAGGCGAACGCGATGACGATGGCGATGACGTACGACTCGATGCCCCCGACGGGGATGAAGCCGAGCAGGCCGGACACGTGCCCGTCCTGGAACACCCAGACGAGCACGCCGATCGCCGCCGCGAGCGACAGCGCGTTGGTGAGCAGCGCCTTCACCGGGATGACGACCGATCCCGTCATGAGGAACAGCAGCACCAGCGTCGCCACGGCGATGATGCCGACCGCCCACCACACGCGCTCCGCGAGCGAGGCCATGAAGTCGACCGAGTGTGCGGCCTGTCCCGTCACCCAGGTCGGGAAGCCCGGATCCTGCCCGCGGATCTGGCTGACCACCGACCGCGCGACCTTCCCGCCGGCGTCCGCCGAGTCGGGCCGCACGCCGATGGTGACGTACGAGCCGGCCGCCCGCGGCGGGTCGACGCTCGCGACCTGCGGGAGGTCCGCGAGCTTGGCCGCGAACGCCGTCGCCGACTCGAGCGAGGTCTGGGCGACGACGGTGACCGGTGCCGTCTGCGCGGCTGGGTAGTCCGCCGCGATCTCGTCGATGAAGGCGCGCTGGCTGCTTCCCGCGGGCAGCAGCTCGGCACCGGAGTTGCGCAGCTCGAGGTGGCGCACGGGCAGGGCGATGAGGCCGAGCACCAGCACGCACCCGGCGATCACCAGCCACGGGCGGCGCTGCACCCGCGCGGTGAGCCGGGAGAAGAAGCCCTCCGACGACTGCACGTCCGACGTGTGCGCCATGACGCGCCGCAGCCCCGGCACCCGGAGCAGCGGGCTGGGCCGGGCCAGGCGGCGTCCCGCCAGCACCAGCAGCGCCGGGACGAGCGTGAGCGCCGTGGCGAGCGCGACGACGACGATCGCCACCGACGAGGCGCTGATCGCCCGCAGGATCGGCGGCTGGAACACGAAGAGGCCCGCGAGCGAGATCGCGACGATGACGGCCGAGAACGACACCGTGCGTCCCGCGGTGGCCAGCGTCCGCTCGATCGCCGTGGCCACGGTCCCGTCGCCGCGCCGTCGGCGCGTGCCGGCGCCGCCGTCGGCGTCGATCAGCCGATGGATCTCCTCGCGGAACCGCGACACGACCAGCAGCCCGTAGTCGATGGAGAGCCCGATGCCCAGCGCGGTGATCACGTTGAGCGTCGACGCGTCGATGTTCATGACGTAGGTCAGCCCGAGCAGCACCGCCAGCCCGACGCCGATCGAGGCGAGGGCGCCGCCCATCGGCATGCCGGCCGTGAGGAACCCGCCGAACACGAACACCATCGCGATCAGCGCGATCGGCAGCGCGACGGCCTCGCCGGTGCGGAGGTCCTTCTCCACCTGGCCGTGGATGTCGCTGACGATGAGCGACGAGCCCCCCACGATCCCCGACGCCCCCGGCGCGGCCTCCTGGAGCCGGGCCGGGGCGCCCTGCAGCACGGCATGCACGGAGTCGAGCGCGGCCGTCTGCGCGTCCTTAGCCAGCTTGGGGTCCAGGCCGACGACGACGAGGAAACCGTGGCCGTCACGCGCGATGAGCGGGGCCGCCGCCGGGTTCGTCGCGCCGCCGGGCAGCGCGAGCGGATCGACGACCGAGACGACGCCCGGGACGGCGGCGAGGTCCTGCCGGACGGCGGGCATCGCCGCCGCGACGGCCGCCGACGACGGGTCGACGCCCGACAGCACCAGGGTCAGCGACTCGCCGCTCTGGTCGAGCTGGTCCAGCAGCGCGTCCGCCTGGGCGCTCTGCGAGCCGGGGACCGCCGGCGCGCCGGAGGTGACGCGGTCGAACACCGACTGACCGCCGTGCACGCCCAGCACGGCGATGCCGTAGCCGGCGACGGCGACGGCGAGCCAGACGATGACGGTGACCCGAGGGTGACGGCCGATGATCCGGCCGAGGCGCGCGAACACGGCGGCCATCGTTGCAGCCTCGGGTGTGCCCTCGCACCTTCCGTGCGCAGGGCGTGGGGGTGGTGGTGCGTAGGGTTCGGCTGTGGACCTGTTCGACGCCGTGACGTCGACCGCCGCCGGGCTGCCTGAGGTCGGTCCGGGTGCGCCGCTGGCGGTGCGGATGCGCCCTCGCACGCTCTCGGAGGTTGCCGGCCAGGACCACCTGCTGGAGCCCGGTTCGCCGCTGCGCCGGCTCGTCGGTCCGCCGGACGCAGCCGCCGCCCGGACCGCGCCCGCATCGGTGGTGCTCTGGGGTCCGCCGGGCACGGGCAAGACGACCCTGGCGTACCTGGCCGCCGCGACCTCCGGCCGCCGGTTCGTCGAGATGTCGGCGGTCACCGCGGGCGTCAAGGAGGTCCGCGAGGTCATCGAGGACGCCCGTCGCCGCCTCGCGACCGGCGGCGCGGAGACCGTGCTGTTCATCGACGAGGTGCACCGGTTCACCAAGGCCCAGCAGGACGCGCTCCTGCCCAGCGTCGAGAACCGGTGGGTCACGCTCGTCGCCGCCACGACCGAGAACCCGAGCTTCTCCGTCAACTCACCGCTCCTGTCGCGGTCCCTGCTGCTCACGCTGCGGCCGCTCTCGACCGAGGACGTCCGCGGCCTGGTGAGACGGGCGGTGGCCGACGAGCGGGGCCTGGCCGGCACCGTCGCGCTGGACGACGACGCCGAGGAGCACCTGCTCCGGCTGTCCGGCGGCGACGCCCGCAAGGCGCTGACCATCCTCGAGGCGGCGGCGGGCGCCGCCCTCCTGGAGCCGCACGACGGCTCGGTCCGGGTCGACCTGGCGACGGTGGAGAAGGCGGTCGACGTGGCCGCGGTGCGCTACGACCGCGACGGCGACCAGCACTACGACGTCATCAGCGCGTTCATCAAGTCGATGCGGGGATCCGACGTCGACGCCGCCCTCCACTACCTCGCGCGCATGCTGGCGGCGGGGGAGGACCCCCGCTTCGTGGCCCGGCGCATCGTCATCGCCGCCGCCGAGGACGTCGGCATGGCCGACCCGAGTGCCCTCCAGACGGCGGTCGCGGCCGCGCAGGCGGTCCAGCTCATCGGGATGCCGGAGGCGCGGATCGTGCTCGCGGAGGCGGTGGTCCACCTGGCCACCGCGCCGAAGTCGAACGCGTCCTACCTCGCGATCAACAGGGCCCTCGAGGACGTCCGCGCCGGCCGGCTGGGCTCGGTTCCGGCGCACCTGCGCGACGCCCACTACGCCGGAGCGGGGCGCGTCGGGCACGGCAAGGGCTACGTCTACGCGCACGACGAGCCCCACGCCGTCGCCGCGCAGCAGTACCTGCCCGACGAGCTGGTCGGCACCCGCTACTACGAGCCGAAGGACCGCGGCTTCGAGCGCCAGGTGGCCGAGCGGCTGGAGCGCATCCGCCAGATCCTCGAGGACGATTCGGCCGCCGGTCCAGGCGTCCGGTAGAGTTCTCGGGTTCGCTGTGCGCTCGTCGTGCGCGAACCACCTGGGGTCTTAGCCGGTCCCGCTCCGTGCGGGCACCACATGGTCGGCCCCACGCCCACCGGGCAACCCGCCCGACCGTGGGTGTGACGTCAACAACGACAGGAACGAAACAGCTGTGACGAACGTGACCCGCTCGCGCCGCCAGGTCCGCCTGAGCCGCGCGCTCGGCCTGGCCCTCACGCCCAAGGCCGTCAAGCACTTCGAGAAGCGCCCCTACCCGCCCGGGGAGCACGGCCGTGCCCGCCGCCGCACCGAGTCGGACTACGCGGTCCGCCTCCGCGAGAAGCAGCGGCTCCGCGCCCAGTACGCGCTGCGCGAGAAGCAGATGCAGAAGGCGTACGAGAACGCCCGCAAGGCCCCGGGCCTGACCGGTGAGGCGCTCGTCGAGGACCTCGAGACCCGTCTCGACGCGCTGGTGCTCCGCGCCGGCTTCGCCCGCACCATCCTCCAGGCCCGCCAGGTGGTCACCCACCGGCACGTGCTGCTCGACGGCAAGATCGTCGACCGCCCGAGCCAGCGGGTGCAGGAGGGCCAGACCATCATGATCAAGCCGAAGAGCCAGCCGACCACGCCGTTCCAGATCGCCGCCGCCGGCGCGCACCGGGACGTGCTGCCGACGCTCCCCGGCTACCTCGACGTGCAGCTGGAGAAGCTGACCGCCGTGCTGGTCCGCCGCCCGAAGCGCGCCGAGGTCCCCGTGACCTGCGAGGTCCAGCTGGTCGTCGAGTACTACGCCCGCTGACCCAGACGCTCACCACGACGCCCCGCGCTGCTCCGGCACGCGGGGCGTCGTCGTCTGTGGAGGGCGCGGCGCGGGTCGATAGGGTGTGCCAGGTGGCGCGGGAACCCGCGTCCGACGAGGGAGGGAGCGGCATGGTCGGTCAGATCGCCGGTTTGATCGCGGCCGTGGTCTTCGCCGCCTTCGTCGGCTTCGTCGCCGTGCCGTTGGTCAAGCTCGGCCGCACGTTCGACTCCGCGACGCGTGCGCTCAACGAGATGACCGACCACACGCTGCCGGTGATCGACGAGGCCGCGAAGGCCGTCGCCTCCGGCAACGTCCAGCTGGAGAAGGTCGACACCGTCACCACGGCCGCCGCCGACGTGTCGCAGAACGTCGCGGCGCTCACCGCGCTGTTCGCCGCGACGGTGGGCGGGCCGATGATCAAGGTCGCGGCGTTCTCGCACGGAGTGCGCCGCGCGCTGTCGGCGCTGGGTAGGACGAAGTGATGAAGCGGCTCTTCTGGATCGGTGTGGGCGTCGGGCTGACCGTCGTCGTCGTGCGCTACGGGCGCAAGATCTACGCGCAGTACGTGCCGGCCGACGCCGCCGCGGCGATCGGCACGGCCACCAAGGTCAGCCGCGCCGCGCGCGGGGTGTTCGGCGAGTTCGCGGCGGGCCTCGCGGAGCGCGAGGCGGAGCTGCGCGACGCGCTCCTCGGCGAGGACGCCGACCTGGACGAGATCAAGACGAAGGGCCGAGCTGCGTGGGCCGAGCTGCGCTCATCGCGCGGCCCGGCCGCCCAGCGCCGTGACGTGCCGTCCGAGTGGGCCTCGGGGCAGCTCGAGGACCCGGACGACGACGACGGCTACGCCTTCTTCTGATCGTCCGCGCCCGACGAGACGGGTTCGGACATCGACCCGGCGTCTGCGACGCTTGACCTAGAGGATTCGCGCCCCGTCGGCGCGCCGAGAACCACGAGGAACACCATGCGTACCGCCGAGATCCGTCAGCGCTGGCTCGACTACTTCGAGTCCAAGGACCACGCCATCGTGCCGTCGGTCCCGCTGATCTCGCCCGACCCGTCGATCCTCTTCACCATCGCGGGCATGGTCCCGTTCATCCCGTACATCCTCGGCACGCAGGAGCCGCCGTGGCCGCGGGTCGCGAGCGTCCAGAAGTGCATCCGCACCAACGACATCGAGAACGTCGGGCGCACCACGCGCCACGGCACGTTCTTCCAGATGAACGGCAACTTCTCGTTCGGCGACTACTTCAAGGAAGGCGCCATCGAGTTCGCGTGGGACCTGCTGACGACCTCGCAGCCGGAGGGCGGCTATGGGTTCGACGGCGACAAGCTCTGGGTGACCATCTGGGACCAGGACGACGTCTCGCTCGACGCCCTGCAGAAGGTGGGCATCGACCGCCGGCACATCGTCCAGCTGCCCCGGGAGAAGATCTTCTGGGACACCGGCCAGCCCGGCCCGGCCGGTCCCTGCGCCGAGTTCCACATCGACCGCGGCCCGGAGTTCGGGCCCGAGGCGGTCGGCGGCACCGTCGACCCGGGCGGGGACCGGTACCTCGAGATCTGGAACCTCGTCTTCGACCAGTTCGTCCGCGGCGAGGGGCAGGGCAAGGACTACCCGCTGCTCGGCGAGCTCGACAAGAAGGCGATCGACACCGGCGCCGGCCTCGAGCGCATCGCGTTCGTGCTCCAGGGCAAGCGCAACCTGTACGAGATCGACGAGGTCTTCCCGGTGATCGAGCGGGCCCAGGCGATCACCGGTCACACCTACGGGACGGACGAGACCGAGGACGTGCGCATGCGCGTCGTCGCCGACCACGTCCGCAGCGCGCTCATGCTCATCGGCGACGGCGTGACGCCCTCCAACGAGGGCCGCGGGTACGTGCTGCGCCGGCTGCTGCGCCGTACTGTCCGCTCGATGCGCCTCATGGGCGTCCGCGAGGCGGTGCTGCCGGAGCTGCTGCCCGTCAGCCGCGACGCGATGGCCCCGAGCTACCCGAACGTGGCGACCGACTTCGGCCGCATCTCGCAGGTCGCCTACGGCGAGGAGGAGGCCTTCCTCCGGACGCTCGCGTCGGGCACGACGATCCTGGACGCAGCGGTGGCACGCGCGAAGGCGATAGTTGCAGGGGAGCCCGTGAGTTCCCCTCCCGCGGCCGGACGTGGCGACATCGGTCCGCTCACGCCGATGCTGTCCGGCGAGCAGGCGTTCGCGCTGCACGACACGTACGGCTTCCCGATCGACCTGACGCTCGAGATGGCGCAGGAGCAGGGCGTCGACGTCGACGAGTCAGCGTTCCGCTCGCTCATGGCGGAGCAGAAGTCGCGCGCCCGTGCCGACGCGCTGGCGAAGAAGACCGGCCACGCGAACACCCAGGTCTACAACGAGGTGCACCAGCGCCTGCTCGGCGACACCGGCCACGCGGTGCGGTTCGTCGGCTACACCGACAGCATCGCCCGCGGCACCGTCGTCGGGCTGCTCGTCGACGGTCAGCCCGCGCCCGCGGCGACCGCGCCCGCGAACGTCGAGGTGATCCTCGACGTGACACCGTTCTACGCGGAGGCCGGCGGCCAGCTCGCCGACCAGGGCGTCATCCTGTTCGACGGGGGCGCTCGCGTGGAGGTCGACGACGTCCAGGCGCCCATCAAGGGCCTCAACGTGCACCGCGGCCGCCTCGTCGACGGCATCGTGACGTTCGGCGAGCCTGGCACGGCCTCCATCGACACCGACCGCCGCCGCGCGATCGCGCGCGCCCACACCGCGACCCACATGGTCCACAAGGCGCTGCGCGAGGAGCTCGGCTCCACCGCGACGCAGGCGGGCTCGGAGAACGCCCCGAGCCGGCTGCGGTTCGACTTCCGCTCCGGCTCCTCGGTGCCGAGCGGGTCGCTGTCGCAGATCGAGGGCCGCGTCAACGAGCGCCTCCAGGACAACCTCGGGGTGACCGACCGGACCATGCCGATCGACGAGGCCCGCGCGCTCGGCGCGATGGCCCTGTTCGGCGAGAAGTACGGCAACGTCGTCCGCGTCGTCTCCATCGGCGGAGACTGGTCGCTGGAGCTGTGCGCCGGCACGCACGTCAAGCAGTCCGGCGAGCTCGGCCTGGTGACGCTCCTCGGCGAGTCCTCCATCGGCTCGGGCGTCCGGCGCGTCGAGGCGCTCGTCGGCGACGGCGCCTACGCCGACCACGCCAAGGAGCGCGCGCTCGTCGGGCAGCTGTCCGGCCTGCTGGGTGCGCGGCCCGACGAGCTGGCCGACCGTGTGTCGAGCCTCCTGACCCGGCTCAAGGACTCCGAGAAGGAGCTC
>Ga0207835_1000196_pt1 | contig 12235 bp, 13 predicted proteins | sample LuqExpMetagenom8_FD_187766 | JGI IMG/M metagenome (GOLD analysis project Ga0207835, IMG submission 187766) | Tropical forest soil microbial communities from Luquillo Experimental Forest, Puerto Rico - Sample 8 (SPAdes) | ecosystem: Environmental > Terrestrial > Soil > Tropical forest ... | reverse complement strand
CCCTCCGACCATCACTGGAGCACAGCCCACATGACCACCACGCACGAGCCGGCCGCCACGGCCGCTGCGCCCGGGACGCACCACCGCGTCCACCGGGAGACCATGACCCACCGGGAGGTCATGGAGTCCCTCTCCGGGATCCTCCTCGGAATGTTCGTCTCGATCCTCGCGACGAGCGTCGTCTCGAGCTCGCTGCCGCGGATCGTCTCCGACCTGCACGGCAGCCAGCAGTCCTACACGTGGGTCGTCGTCGCGACTTTGCTGACGACGACGATCACCACCCCGATCTGGGGCAAGCTCGCCGACCTGTTCAACCGCAAGCTGCTCATCCAGCTCGCGCTCGCGATCTCCGTGCTCTCGTCGGCCGCCGCGGGCCTGTCCCACACGGTCGGTGAGCTCATCACCATGCGTGCGGTCCAGGGCATCGGCGCCGGCGGCCTGACGGCGCTGGCCACCATCCTCATCGCCGACATCATCAGCCCGCGCGAGCGCGGCCGGTACATGGGCATCATGGGCGGGATCATGGGCATCGGCATGGTCGGCGGCCCGCTGCTCGGCGGCCTCCTCACCGACGGCCCCGGCTGGCGCTGGAACTTCTTCGTCGGCCTGCCCTTCGCGATCGCCGCGATCGTCGTGCTGCAGCGGACCCTGCACCTGCCGGCGCGCACGCGGGTGGCCAAGAAGATCGACTACCTCGGCGCCCTGACGCTGTCCTTCGGCGTGGCGCTGCTGCTCCTGTGGGTGACGTTCGCCGACTCGTCGTTCGCCTGGGCGTCGTGGCAGACCGCGGCGATGGTCGGCGGCGCCGTGGTGCTGCTCGCCCTCTTCGTGTGGATCGAGGTGAAGGTCGACGAGCCGATCGTGCCGATGCACCTGTTCAAGAACGGCACCTTCGTCCTCGCCGTCGTCGCCTCGGTGGCGGTCGGCGTCGCGCTGTTCGGCTCGTCGGTGTTCCTGTCGCAGTACATGCAGCTCGCACGCGGCCGCACGCCCACGGAGTCCGGGATGCTCACCATCCCGATGATCGTCGGCGTCTTCCTGTCCTCGACGCTCTCCGGCCGGATCATCTCGAAGACCGGCCGCTACAAGTCCTTCATGATCGCGGGCGGGATCATCATGACGGCCGGCGTCGGCCTCATGGGCACCATCGACTACCACACGAGCTTCGTGCTGGTGAGCCTCTGGATGTTCGTCCTGGGCGCGGGCGTCGGCATGCTCATGCAGAACCTCGTCCTCGCGGTGCAGAACACCCTGGACGTCCGTGAGATCGGCTCCGGCACGGCGGCCGTCGCGTTCTTCCGGACGCTCGGCGGCGCCATCGGCGTCTCGGTGCTGGGGGCCGTGTTCTCGCACAAGGTCCAGGGCCTCCTCGTCCAGGGGCTCAGCGCGCTCGGGATCGACCCGTCGGCGATGGGCGGCTCCGGCGCGAGCCTGCCGAACCTCAAGACGCTGCCGGCGCCGATAGCCGACGTCGTCGAGCGCTCGTTCGGCCAGGGTGTGGCCGAGCTGTTCCTCATCGCGGCGCCCATCGCGCTCATCGCGCTGCTGGCCGTGCTCTTCCTCAAGGAGGTCCCGCTCGGTCACCGCTCCGGCATCGAGCAGCGCCTCGAGCTGGAGGACGAGGCCGACCAGATCGTCTCGTCCGCGGTCGACGAGGCGCTCGTCGAGCTCGAGGCCGGGGAGCACGACGAAGCCACCGCGCACTGAGTCCAGATGCACGAACACCGGCCGTCGGGGCAGGGGGGGCCCGACGGCCGGTGTTGCGTCTGTGGGGATCAGCCGAGCCAGGTGGTGGCTCGCCGCGCGACCTTGGCCAGCGCCTGCACGCGGATCTCGTCGAGCACCACGGGCATCCGCCGGAACAGGCCGGGCACCTCGTGCCGCGCGACGACGAGCGGGTCGTTGGCCGTGGTGAGGACGTCGACGTCGAGCTTGCCCTGGAGCACGAGCACCGCCCGCACGTGGATCTGCGCACACCCGGCGGCGAGCAGCCGGTCCTGGGTGCGGATGCCCTCGAGGCGGGCGTCACGCAGGTAGGCGACCGGGCGTCCACCCACCGTCATCGCTCGGCCGCGGCCGACGATCGCCGCACCGGGGTGCCGGCGCTCCATGACGGTGAACAGCCCGCCGGGGCCGATGAGCAGGTGCTCGACGCAGGTGCCCTGGCGGCCGATCGGGACGTCGTGGATCGTCTCCCAGCCTTCGTCGGCCAGGCGGTCGAGCCGCTGCCCGATGGTGCTGGCGCGGGCCACACCCTCGTCCGACGAACCCGTCCCGAGCCAGGCCTCGAGCGCCGCCTGGAGCTCCCGGACCTCGCCCTCGTCGGGCGACACGGCTCGCTGCGTCGGCACGGCGAGCTCGGGCAGGTCCGCCCGCAGGTACGCCTGGGCGGCCCGGCGGACCTCGACCTCGAGCGCGGGATCGAGCGCGTCGACCTCACCGGACTGGAGGTCGACGGAGCCGACGGGGAGTCCGTTCTCGTGGGTGACGTACAGGCGATCGGCGCCGTAACGCCGCCACCGTCGCACGGTCAGAACGTCGTCCACGTCGAGAAGTATCGGCATGCCAGGCGGTCCCGGTGAGCACTCCGAGCGGGTGTCGCGCGAGATCACCCGGATGCGTCACACCCCCTGGTGAGGCCTCGCCCTCAGGCCTTCGCGGCCGGCTCGAACGTCAGGCTGAGCGAGTTCATGCAGTAGCGGTCGCCCGTCGGAGTCTGCGGCGCGTCGTCGAACACGTGGCCCAGGTGCGACCCGCACCGCGCGCACCGCACCTCGGTGCGCACCATGCCGAGGCTCCGGTCCTCGATCAGCTCCACTCGGTCGCCGGCGAGCGGCGTGTAGAAGCTGGGCCACCCGCAGTGGCTGTCGAACTTCGTCTCCGACCGGAAGAGCTCGTTCCCGCAGGCCCGGCACCGATACACGCCCTCGCGCCCCTCCTTCAGCAGGGCACCCGTCCAGGGCCGCTCGGTCGCCGCGAGGCGCAGCACCGCGAACTCCTGCGGGTCCAGCTCGACATGCCATTGCTCCGGGGACTTTGTCACCTCGTACGTCATGCCGATACCAACAACACGACGTCGTTGCGCGTTCCGTTCTCGCTTGTCACGTCACCGTGTCTCTACCCTGATCGCCAGCGCCCCCGGCAGGAGAGGTGGAAGTGCCCCGAGTCGTCCGACGCCGACTGAGCCTCACCCGGTACTTCGTCGTGGTGAGCCTCGTGTCCGTCGTCGCGCTCGGGCTGGCCTTGGTCTGGGTGTCGTCGTCCGTCATGCGGCAGCAGGCCGTGCGGCTCGGCACGGTGACGGCCACGTCCGTGAGCGCGTACGCGGTGGCGCCCGTCACCGCCGAGGACTTCCGCACCGGCATCCTCGACGACGCCACGCACGACGCGGTGGCGGCCGCGACGGCGGGGTTCAAGGACAAGCTCGTCGAGCTGCGGCTGTGGAGCAGCGACGGCCGGCTCATGTACTCCACCGCGGAGAACACCACGACCGGCCTCCCGGACACGACGCGGTACGAGAACGTGCGCGCCAGCGGCCAGCCCGACGCCCGGCTGATCACCGACGTGCGCTCGATGCCGGGCGGCCAGGCGCTCGCCTCGACCGAGCGACCGGTGCTCGACGTCTACGTGCCGGTACGCGCCGGCGACACCGCGTCTCCCGACACCGCCGTCGGCACGCAGCCGAAGGACGCCATCGTCGGCGCGGCCGAGGTGATGATCGACCAGACGGTTTCCCAGCAGGCGCTGGCCGACGCCGTGCGTACCGTGACGCTCGTCGTCGTCGCCGGCCTGGTGCTGCTGTGGCTGCTGCTGTTCCGCACCGTGCACACCACGTCGCGCCGGCTGCAGGCCACCGCGCTGGAGAACGCCCGCCTGGCGCTGCTCGACTCGCTCACCGGGCTGCCGAACCGCCGCCTGCTCGCGGACCGGATGCGGCGCGGCATCGACCAGGCGCGCGACGAGGGCACGCGGGTGGGCCTCGTGCTGCTGGACATCGACCGGTTCAAGGACATCAACGACACGCTCGGCCACGACCGCGGCGACGAGCTGCTCGAGCAGGTGGCCGACCGGATGCGCGAGTCGCTGCGCGACGAGGACATCGTCGCGCGCCTCGGCGGCGACGAGTTCGCGGTGCTCCTCCCGGACGTGCGCACCGTCGCGAACGCGGAGCGGCTCGCGCAGCGCATCCGCGCGCTGTTCACCACGCCCTTCCGGCTCGGCGGCATGGAGCTGCACGTCGAGCCGTCCCTCGGCGTCGCCTGCCTCCCGGACCACGCGGACGACGCCTCCTCGCTCATGCGCACCGCCGACGTGGCGATGTACTCCGCGAAGGTGCACCGCACCGGGGTCGCGGTGTACGACCCCGAGGAGGACCACTCCTCCCCCGCGCGGCTCGAGCTGCTCGGCGACCTGCACCGCGCTCTCGACGAGCAGGGCGCGGGCCCGGACGCCGCCGCGGCGGCCGCCGCCGACGCGCTCCTGGACGACGTGCCCGACGAGCCCGCACCCGCCGAGCCGGCCCACGTGGACCCGCTGGTGCTGGCGTCCGACGACGAGCGCATGCGGCAGCTCGAGATGTACTACCAGCCCAAGGTCGACCTGTCGTCGGGCCGTGTGGTGGGCCTGGAGGCGCTCGTGCGCTGGCGGCACCCGGTCCACGGGATGCTGCTGCCGAGCTCGTTCATCCCGCTCGCCGAGCAGTCGGGGCTGATCCACGTCCTCACGGCGTTCGCGCTGCGCGAGTCCGTGCGGCAGCTGGCCGAGTGGCGCACGAAGGGCCGGACGACGCCGGTCGCCGTCAACCTCTCCGCGCACGACGTCGCCACCGGCGCCGTGGTCGACCTCATCGAGCGCCTGCTCGCCGAGTACGAGGTGCCGGCGTCGCTGCTCCAGGTGGAGATCACCGAGACCGCCCTCATCGCCGACACCTCGCGCGTCGTCCCCGTCCTCGAGCGGCTGAGCGCGCTCGGCGTCAAGGTGGCGATCGACGACTTCGGGATCGGGAACACCTCGATCGCGCAGCTGCGCGAGCTGCCGGTGAACGACCTGAAGATCGACCGCCTCTTCGTCTCCGACCTGCGCGACGACAACCGCGAGGGGTCGCAGCTCGTCGTGCAGGCGATGGTCGACCTGGCGCACTCCTTCGGGCTGCGCGTCATCGCCGAGGGCGTCGAGGACGCGGAGACCGCGGCCATCCTGGCCCGCCTGGGGGTCGACCAGGCGCAGGGCTTCTTCTACGCGCACCCGTCGCCGGCCGGCGAGGTGGAGCCCCGCCGCCGGCTGGTCCGGCCGCGACGCGGTGTCGTGGCCGACGAGGTGCCAGACACGCCACCCTCCGTTCCGGTGAAGTGATCGGTTCGGGCTCAATGAACGGGGCGAGGCTGCCGATGCTCGCCTAGAGGACGCACCGCACGCCCGCGACGGCCCGAGGAGTAGCCCCGATGATGGATCAGTTGCTGCAGGAGATGATCGATCCCGCGCCTGCTCGCGGGGACCGCTCCCGGTGGCGTCGCCTGGGTGTGACCGTGGCGATCCTGGCGCTCGCCGGGGTGGGAATCACGTCGCTGACCACGAACGCCCTGTTCACGGACAGCGAGACCACCGCAGGCGACCTGCTGACCGGGACGGTCGACCTGTCGCTCGGCCCCTTCGTGTTCGACATCGCGACAGTCGGGATGAACCCCGGTGACGTCGTCGTCAAGCCGTTGACCGTCACCAACAGCGGGTCCCTTGCTCTGCGATACGCGGCATCGTTCAGGGCCCTCAATACAGGGGCCGGAGGGCAGGCGGCGCCCACCGGGACGGCGACGTTGAATCCCACGACCGATCCCGAGGCGGTCGCCGGAACCGGCGACCTGCGCACGGAGCTCACGCTCGACGTGTTCCCCGTGACGGCCACGGACGGCTGCACGCCGACGGTGGCGCGGCCGACGGACAGCGGCACGGCGACTGACCTCAGCACGCCTGGGCCACTCGCCGGCTACACGCCGATCCTGGGCGACGCCACGACCACGCCCTTCACCGGCGCCTTCCACGAGCTCGCCACGCAGGACAGCCAGGTACTGTGCGTGCGGGTGACGTTCGCAAAGGATGCGGGCAACCAGTACCAGAACACGACGGCCCACATCGACCTGCGCCTCGATGCCGAGCAGGTGGTGAACAACCCCACCCCAACGACGACCCCGTGAGGTAGCCCCGCATGGTGACCGCCGAGGACGTCGCCCAGCTCGCCGACCGGCGCGCGCCGCGCCAGCCGGTGCGGCTCGTCCGTGCCAAGCGGACGCGGCCGTGGTGGCGTGTGGCGGTCGGCGCGGTGCTCTGGACGGTCGTTGCGGTGGGCGTCCTCGCCTACACCGCCTCTCTCGCCGTGCCGCTCTGGTACCAGGTGCACGGGCAGCGGCTGCTCATCGTCACCTCCGGCTCGATGGCGCCCCGGTTCGTCGCCGGCGACGCCGTCGTGCTCCGCGCGATCACCGACGCCTCGGAGCTCAAGGTCGACCAGGTGGTGACGTTCCGGCCGGTCGGCAGCGACAACCTCGTGACGCACCGGATCGTCGCCCTGCACCAGCTGCCCGCCCTCCGCGAGAACTCGACCGGGAAGATGGTCCCGGTGCTCGACGGGTCGGGGAACCCGATCCTCCAGCCGTACATCGTCACGCAGGGCGACGCGAACAGGTCGGCCGACCCCAACGCCACCCCCGTGAGCCGCGTGCGTGGCGTCGTCATCGGCTGGCACCACCACTGGGGCACCGTGCTGGCATGGGCCGGCTCGGCGCGTGGCCGGGCGCTGATGCTCGTCCCGCCCCTCGTGGCGCTCGGGCTGCTCGAGCTCATCACGGTGCTGTTCGGTGACCGGCGCCGTGACGCGCCGCGTCCCCGGCGGGCCGAACGGCGGAGCTTCGATGCGATCCTCCTCGACTGAGAAGCGCGGGTTCTGGCCGGGCGACGCCGGGGCATGGGCGCGCCTTGCTCTCGTCGTCGCGCTCGGCGTCGGGGCGCTCGTCGCGCCCGCGGTCGGGGTGGGCAAGACCGGGGCGATCTACACCGACACCGAGACGGTCGGCTTCGACGTGGGCACGAGCGCTCCGCCGACGACGCCGTCGCCGTCGCCGACGGACCCCGCGACGACGGCTGCGGCCGACCCGACGGCGACGCCGACGGCCGATCCGACGACAGCGCCGATGGTGGCCGCGCCGGCGGCCCCGAGCATGCTGTCCGGCGGGGCCAGCGCCTCGCCGACCGCGCAGGCGACCGCAACGACGACGACGGGCCGCGGGCATGCGCACACGCCCGGGCCCGTCGGTCCGGCCAAGCCGTAGCCGGCGTCAGACCTGCGGCGACGCCTCCCGCACCCAGCGGCCGGCGACCAGCACGCCCGCGGGGTCGTAGCGCCGCGACAGCTCGGCCAGCCGCGCCGCGGTGGCGGCCGGGAACGCCTGGATCGCCCAGTCGACGCCGTGGCCGTGCACGGAGTTCGGCATCCCGCCCGGGCGCGTGATCGGCGCCGGGCCGTCGGCGATCCGGCGGGCGTCGCCGGCGGTGAGGTCGCCGGTCCCGGGCAGCACCAGGCCGATCATGAACACCGCCCACTCGGCGTCCCGCACCGTCCTTCCAAGCGCCGGGGATCGGCGCACCGGGAAGGGATGAGGCCGTGACGCGATGTCAGATACATCCCTCGACCCGAGGAATAGCGTTGCGCGGCCCCCGGTTGAGGCGGCTGTTCATGCAAACGCATAGATCGAGAGGCCATCATGCAGTTCGGCATCTTCTCCGTCGGCGACGTCACCACCGACCCGACGAACGGCCGCACCCCGAACGACACCGAGCGGGTGCGCGCCATGCTGACCATCGCCGAGCACGCCGACCAGGCGGGCCTCGACGTCTTCGCCACGGGTGAGCACCACAACCCGCCGTTCGTGCCCTCGTCCCCGACGACGATGCTGGGCTACCTCGCCGGCCGCACGAAGAACATCACGCTGTCGACCGCCACGACGCTGATCACCACGAACGACCCGGTCCGCCTCGCTGAGGAGTACGCGATGCTCCAGGTGATCTCGGACGGGCGCATGGACCTCATGATGGGCCGCGGCAACACCGGCCCCGTGTACCCGTGGTTCGGCAAGGACATCCGGCAGGGCATCAGCCTCGCGATCGAGAACTACGCCCTGCTGCGCCGGCTGTGGACCGAGGACGTCGTCGACTGGTCCGGCAAGTTCCGGACGCCGTTGCAGGGCTTCACCTCGACGCCGCGGCCGCTGGACGGCGTGCCGCCCTTCGTCTGGCACGGGTCGATCCGCTCCCCCGAGATCGCCGAGCAGGCCGCGTACTACGGCGACGGGTTCCTGCACAACGCGATCTTCTGGCCGATGGAGCACACCGCGGCAATGGTGAGCTTCTACCGCGAACGCTTCGAGCACCACGGGCACGGCCGCGCCGACCAGGCGATCGTCGGGCTCGGGGGCCAGGTGTTCATGCGGCCCAGGTCGCAGGACGCGTGGAACGAGTTCCTGCCGTACTTCGACGAGGCCCCGGTGTACGGCCACGGCCCGTCGATGGAGGACTTCACGCGGGAGACGCCGTTGACGGTCGGCTCGCCGCAACAGGTGATCGACCGGTACGGCGCCCTCTGGGAGCAGATGGGCCACTACCAGCGCCAGCTGTTCCTCATGGACCACGCCGGCCTGCCGCTGAAGACCGTGCTCGAGCAGATCGACATCCTGGCGACCGAGGTCGTCCCGGTGCTCCGCCGCGAGGCCGAGCTTCGTCGTCCGGCCGACGTCCCTGCCGACCCGCCGACGCACGCGGAGATGGTCGCCAAGGCCCGCGCGGCCGGCGAGGTGCACGAGCAGCAGGTCGCCGCCGCGGTGACGGTCCGCGCCTGACCCGCTCAGCGCAACGTCCGAGGAATTCGGGGTCCTGACCCTGCGTTCCTCGGACGTTGCGATGGGTGTGCCGGAGAGGAATGCCATGAGCAAGGCGTCGATCGTCGTCGTGTCGGCCGGGGTGTCGCAGCCCTCGTCGACGCGGCTGCTGGCCGACCGGCTGTCCCAGGCGGTGTCCGACGAGCTGGCGGCCCGCGGCCGCACGGCCGAGGTGCGCGTCGTCGAGGTGCGCGAGCTGGCGCACGACGTGGTCAACGCGACGCTGACCGGCTACGCCGCGGCGCCTCTCGCCGACGCCCAGGCCGCGCTGGCCGCCGCGGACGGCGTCATCGCCGTCACGCCCGTGTTCACCTCCGGGCCGGCTGGGCTCTTCAAGTCGTTCCTCGACGTGCTCGACACGACGGCGCTGGCCGGCACCCCCGTGCTGCTCGGCGCCACCGGCGGCACCTCGCGCCACTCGCTCGTCCTGGAGTACGCAGTGCGCCCGGTGTTCACGTACCTGCACGCCGACGTGGTGCCGACGAGCGTGTTCGCGGCGACCGACGACTGGGCCGAGGACGCCGACGACATGAGGTCGCTGCCGGACCGGATCCGCCGCGCGGCGAGCGAGCTCGCGGACCGGATCGCCGCGAAGGCGCCGACGCGTCGGGCCGGCCTCTACGACGCCGTGCCCGCCTTCGACCAGCTGCTCGGCGACGTGTAGCGGTCAGGCGGCCGGCGTCCAGGCCGAGGCGCGGCTCGACCGGTGCGCGACGGTGCGGGCCGGGACCATGGTCTCGGACTCGAGCACCGCGCGGGAGTCGACGACGGCGCCCGCGCCCACGGTGACGCGGCTGCCGAGGCGGGCGTCCTGCCCGACGATCGCGCCGCGGCCGACGTGCACGTGCGTGCCCAGCCGGGCTCCCGCCTGCACCTTGGCGCCGGGCTCGACCCAGCTGTGATCGCCGACGCGGGCGTTCGCGCCCACCTCGGCGCCGGGGTCCACCCAGGCCGAGGGCGCGACGTAGGCCGACGCCGCCACGAGGGCGCCGGCGGCTACCAGGCCGTCACCGTTGTCGTGACGCCGGTACCGGACGACCGTGCCGTCGTCGTGCTCAAGATCCTCGTATCGCTTCATCTCGCTGGTGTGAACGTGGGGCACTCCTGGGATGTTCCCGCAGATGAGACCTCTCCGACCTGCGGTGTCGCAACTCACAGTCAGAGCTCAGCAGCGAGCCTCGCGACTCGCGTTGCATGGGCTCAGGGACCGAATGTGAAGCCCATCGTGATGTAGGCCCAGCTGCTCGTGCCCGTACTCAACGCCCAGGTGGGCGGCGCGATGGCGCCCGCCGCCGGGGCGAAGCGGTCCGCGACGCCGAGGGCGCGGCTGGTGCTGCCGAGCGACGCACGCCACCCGTACCCCTGGGCGCTCTGGAGCGACAGGGACCCCGTGGTGTTGATGGCGGCCAGGGAGATGACGGTGCTGGCCTGGGTCGCCGTCAGCGACGGAGGGGTGAACGTGCTGCCTGGGGCGGACGAGACGCCCGACGTCTTCGCATCGAGGGCCAGGACCGGCACGGTGGCCTTCGTGTAGTCGAGGACCCACGCCACGTTGGCCGAACCGAGGCTCGACAGGGTCACGCTCGTCTCCGCGCCCGCGGCATGCCACCAGACCGCAAGGCCGCCGAGGCTCGAGTCGTCCGCGACCAGGGCCCAGCCGGTGCCGGTGGGCGCGTCGATCTTGCTGCCGCGGTTGGCCAGCACGAGGAGGACGAGGTCGCCCTGCTTCGAACCGGCCGGGTAAGGGATCGTGACGTTCTGGTTGCCGTTGGTCTGTCCGGCCACGGGCGTCGCCGCTCCGGCAAAGCTGAGACCGCCGGTGGTGACGGTGATGCCGGGGCCACAAGCGCTCGTGCTTGACGCGTCATAGCTGTCGGTCGGCGTGTAGGTCGCCTGCCAGTAGTACGTGCCGGCGGGAGGGTACAGGGAGGCCGTCGCGGCCCCCTGGGACAACGCCTGTGAGGTGGAGTAGCTGGCGGCGCCGGTGCACGTGGCGTTGGGGTAGAGCGCCAGGAGAACCGCGCCGGTAGGTGTGCCCCAACCGGCCACGGTCGCCGTCGCGCTGAAGGCCGCGCCGGCCACGCCCGCCGTCGGCGTGACCCCGCTCAGCGTCGTCGTCGTGGCCTGCCTGAGCGTGGTCGCCGACACGGACGCCGGGCTGACCCAGTTCTGGAGGTACGCCGACAGCGTCCACGTGTAGGTGGTGTTGGGGGTCAGGGACGTCGCGGAGCAGCCGGTCGAGCCGGCGGCCGGAACGGTCGGGCAGCCCGCCAGGGAGCCAAGGGACTGGCCGAGGGTGTAGCCCGTCGGCGCGAACGGCTGGGTCCAGGACAGTGCCGCGGACGTGGAGGTCACCGACCCGGCCGTCATGACGGGTCTCGCCAACGTGGCCGCACTCGCCTGGGCGTTACCGTTCGAGGTGGAAGTCCAGTAGCCGTACGCGGGTCCGGCCACCACGACGAGCAGCGCGGCCGTGACAGCCGCGACCACTCGGAACCGACGATGGCGCCCGGTCCTGGCCAAGCGGTGGACGATGCCGGAGGCGGTCATTGCTGCACCGCCACGGCGACCGGGATCTGGAAGGTCGCGCCCTGACAACCCGCCGCCGACGTGGTGGACATCGACGCCCCGGGCACGTGAACGGTGACGGTGGCTCCGCCGGCGACGGCGATGCCGAGGCTGCTCCGGGTGAGCGCCGAGACGCCGGAGTTGCCCAGGCTCCCGGGCCAGCTCGGGTCGCCGGTGCACCCGCTGCCGCCGGCGACGCTGACCCCGCCGGCCTGGGACACGCCGGTGACGGTCACCGCGGTGGTGTTCGGGTTGTAGACGGTCAGAGCCAGGTCAGCCGTCGTCCCGGGCAGCAGGCTCGAGGCCGGCACCGCGGACGAGACGGTCACCGGCTGCAGCGTCGTCGTGCCTGCCGACGCGGCACCGGAGCCACCGGCCGTGAAGTAGGCCAGGGCCGGCCCGGCGACCAGCCCGAGGGCGACGACGGCGCCCGAGACGATCAGCGCACGCCCGCCCCGCCTCGGCAGACGGGCCGGCGGGTCAGCCGGGCAGGCCGACGACGGCCTGCGATGTCGCGGCGCCGCGACGCCTGCGGTACCACGGGCGTGCGAGGCACCCCGGGCGACCGCCGCGTGCCTGCTCATCGCGTCCCCCGGCTACGAGCCCGGGCGCGGCGCCGGGTCGCCGTGACGAGGGCGAGCCCGAGCAGCGTCAGGACCAGCGCCAGCGCCGCCTCCCGCGGCAGGTCGGCGCCCGTGAGCGCCAGGATGCCGCCGCCCGACGAACCGGGATCGTCGGCCGCATCG
>Ga0207835_1000192_pt1 | contig 12519 bp, 10 predicted proteins | sample LuqExpMetagenom8_FD_187766 | JGI IMG/M metagenome (GOLD analysis project Ga0207835, IMG submission 187766) | Tropical forest soil microbial communities from Luquillo Experimental Forest, Puerto Rico - Sample 8 (SPAdes) | ecosystem: Environmental > Terrestrial > Soil > Tropical forest ... | reverse complement strand
CCGGTTGCTGGCGGCGGTGCGCGGCAAGGTCGTCACCGCCGAGCGGGAGGCCGGCACCTGGTCGCTGACCGGTGATCGGGACCTGGCGGGGTACCTGGCCGGCCAGTCGCACCAGGGCCGGGGTGCGGGGCTGGCCGCGGTGGGTCAGGCCGGGACGTTGGCCGCGATGCCGGCGGTCGCGGAAGCTTTGGTCGACGGTCCGGTGACCCCGACCCACCTCGCGCAGATCACCCGCGCAGTGGCGGGATCGGCGGCGTTGGCGGCCGAGGTGGCCACGGCCGAGGGTCAGGAACGGCTGGTGCAGCTGGCCGGCCGGTTGGACGGGACCCAGTTCGGCAAGGCGTTGCAGCAGTTGTCGGCGAGCCTGGATCCGTCGCGGCGGCAACGCACGCACGACGAGCAACGCGCCGAGCGGTTCTTGGTGTGGTCGCACACGCCGTCGGGCACGTTGATCAAGGGCCGGCTGGACTCCGTGGCCGGTCACCAGTTCGCCAAGGTCATCGACGCCCTGTGCCCGCGCCCGGCCGCCGACGATGACCGGTCGCGTCAGCAGCGGGCGGCCGACGCCCTGATGGCCATCGTGGAACGGGTCGGCACCGACAAGGCCGCCGTGCCCGGATCGCTGGCCCCGGTGCAGGCCGTCCTCACCTTCACCCCGGAGACCTGGACCGCGCTGCGAGCCGCCCGCGACACCACCGGCCACGCGCCGATGGCGCCCCGCTCCGCGGGCGCGACGGCCCCGCAGGGCATCGCCCCGGTGCCGGGCTCGGCGCTGGACGTGATGGCCCGGCTGCGCGGCGTGGACCCGGTCATGGATGAGGCCGGGCAGCCCTGGCCGGCCTCGGAGGTGGCGCGTGCGCTGTGTGACTGCGCCCTGACCTGGGCCGTGGTCGCCACGCCCGGCGCCAAGCTGGACCTGGGGCGGGAGTCCCGCCTGTTCAAGCGGCAGCACTGGCTGGCCCTGTACGCGAGCGGAACCCGCAGCTGCGCGGTGCCCGGCTGCGCGATGCCGCTGGCCTACACCGAGCTGCATCACCTCAAGTGGTGGCTGCGCGACCACGGCGACACCGACATGGCCAACTGCGCCCCCTACTGCTCCTTCCACCACCACGAGATCCACCGCCTCGCCATCACCATCACCCGCCGAGCCGACGGCGTCCTGGAGCATCGCTACCCCGACGGCAGGCGCTATGGCGCACCACCGGGCGACGCCCCAGACCAAGGGCGAAGCCTGCCCTCGCACCAAGCCGTCCCCGCAGAACGCGGTACCTCCGGCCGCGAGGACAACGGCCCGCCGTCATCGGCGCCGCAACGGCTCACGGGACGAGGGGCAAGGGAAGACCACGGCCTGGCCTCGGCGATGCCCGCCGACACGAGCGACGACGGACCGCCGACTGCCGCAAGTCGCGCGGCCACGGCCTGGGCGCCGGCCGATGCGGGCGACGGCGAGGATCCGCCACCCGACCTGCTCACGTTGATATCCGCCTGACGGGTGAGCGCGGCGCGGGTGCGGGGCGCAGGCGCGGGCGCGGGTGCGGAACGCAGGCGCGGGACGATCAGCGCAGCGTGATCTCCGCGTTGTCGATGAGGCGGGTGGTGCCGACCCTCGCCGCCAGTGCCAGGAGCGCTGGGCCGGTGGCGGTCGGGGCGACGTCCTCGAACGTGGAGGGGTCGACGAGGGCGGCGTAGTCGAGGGAGTCGACGCCGTCCGGGCCGGTGAGCACCGCGACCGCCGCCGCGCGGACCTCGTCGGGCGCCTTGCCATCGTCGGCCGCCGCCTTCGCCGCGGCGAGCGAGCGGGAGAGCGACAAGGCGCGTCGCCGCTCGAGTGGGGTGAGGTACGCGTTGCGCGAGGACATGGCGAGGCCGTCGGGATCGCGCACGATCGGCACGCCGACGACATCCAGCGGGACATCGAGGTCGCGGACCATGCGACGCACCGCGGCGAGCTGCTGGGCGTCCTTCTGGCCGAAGAGCGCCACCTCCGGACGTGTGAGGTGCATGAGCTTGAGCACCACCGTGAGCACCCCGTCGAGATGCCCGGGCCGGGAGGCGCCCTCGAGGACCTCACCGATCCGCCCAGCGGTCACCCGCACCACCGGGTCCCCCTCGGGGTACATGACGTCGGGTGTCGGGGCGAAGATGACGTCGTCGTCCGTGAGGAGGCCGTCGCCGGTCAGCAGATTGAGGTCGCCCTCGAGGTCCCGCGGATAACGGGCGAGGTCCTCCGTGGGCCCGAACTGCAGCGGGTTGACGAAGATCGTCACCACCACGTGGTCGGCGAGCTCTCGTGCGCGGCGGACCAGGGAGAGGTGCCCGGCGTGAAGCGCGCCCATCGTCATGACGACCGCGCGGCGGTACTGGCGGGTGGCGGGTCGACCGTCGGCAGCGGCGGACGGAGGCGCGGCGGCGGCGTCCTGGGCAGCCAGGGCGGCCCTGAGCGCGGCCGTGTCCCTCACGAGGCGGGTCATGGTTCCTCCTTGGGCGAGCCCGCCAGCACGTCCAGCAGGCGCTGCGCTGCGGCCTCGTCGAGCAGACCGGCGGCGACAGCGCGGACGGTCGCCGCCCGCGCCAGAGCACGGTATCCCTCCACGACGTCGACGCTCCCGGTGGAAGCGGCGAGACCCGTCAGGACGGTGAGGTGCTCGGCCACCGTGCCGGCGTCGCCGCGGCGGACCGGCCCGGTGAGCGCCGCGATCGCGCCCGGCCCGCCCTCGCGCGACTCGGCGCGAAGGGCGCCGTCCAGGGCGGCCTCGAGGAGCGGTCGCAGCATCCGGCCCGGGTCGTCGACGCCGGCTTGGGCGAGGGCCGCCGATGCCTGCGCGACCAGGACCGTGAGGTGGTTCGCGCCGTGGGCGAGACCCGCGTGGTAGAGCCCGCGCGCGGCCTCGGCGACGACGACAGGCTCGCCGCCGATCTCGACGACGAGCGCCTGCGCGATGGGGAGCACCGCAGCGGGCGCCGTGACGGCGAACGGGCAGCCCTCCAGGCGGTGCAGGTCGAGCGACGTGCCCGTGAACGTCATCGCGGGGTGGATGGCGAGCGGGATGGCGCCGGCTTCCCGGGCGGGCGTGAGGACGTCCGTGCCGTAGCGGCCCGCGGTGTGCACGACGAGCTGGCCGACCTGCCAGGCGCCCGTGGCGGCGAGGCCTGCGACCAGGGGGGCGAGGGCGTCGTCGGGCACGGCGAGGAGGACGAGCTCCGCACGGCGGACGACCTCGGGGATCTCCACGATGGGCACCCCGGGCAGCAGCATCTCCGTGCGCTCCACCGATGCCTCGGAGACCGCGCTCACCGCGACGACGGGGTGTCCGGCCGCGCGGAGGGCGTTGCCGAGCACCGCGCCCACCCGGCCGGCGCCGACCACTCCGACGCCGAGCCGACCGGGCCGTTCGGAAGGCGCCGTCACGGGCGTCCGGCGACGTCGCCGGCCGCCCGATCGAGCCGACGGCGCGAGCCCCGGCGACCAGGGGCGGCGCCGGCCCTGCGATCGAGCCGACCGCCGGGGCCCTGTCCGTCCGGCTGGCCGGCAGGGCCGCCTGACGGGCGGCCGCAGACGCCCGGACGAGAGCGGTGAAGCATCACTGCGACCGCATCCACTGCTCCGGGGCAGCCGTCCGCCGCGCGTGCCGCGCCCGCTCCGCCTGCTCTTCGAGGAGCGCGACGGCGACCGCCGTGTCGAGGTGCTCGATCCGCGGCACCACCGGCCCGTGCGTGGAGTGCGCGGCGACGGAGGCGACGCCGAGCTTGCGCTGCAGCGGGCCCTGCTCGAGCGCGAGGGACTGGGTCTTCTCGTGGGGCACCACGTCGAGCCGCCGCCAGAACCGCCCGGAGCGCAGCAGCAGCGCCCGCCGGGTGACGAGGACGCCGTGCCGGCGCCAGCCGATCGGGTCGACCCAGCGGGACCTCCGGGGCGCGGCCGTGAACCCGCCGTCCTCGCCGAATCCCTTCAGGCCGGCACGCATCGCAGCCGCCGGGTCGTCCACGCCGAGATCCGGCAGGACGAGCCACAGCGCGAGCATCGCCTCGTCGCGCGTCGCCACCGGGTGGAGCACCACCTCGGAGCCCCGCCTCTCGCGGTCGTGGGCGTAGCCCGCCACGTTGACCTCGACCCGCCACCAGTCCTTGCCGCGCCACAGCAGGGGCTGCCGCAGGCGCACCGCCTGGACGCGCCCCGGCGGCAGCGTCTGCGACCGCGTCTCGGTGAGCCCGTGCCGAAGCCGGATGCCGTCGGGCGAGGTCGCGGCGCGGAACGTCGCCGCGCCGTTGATCCGCTGCCAGAAGAAGCTGGCGAGGGCGAATGCCATCGGGACGAACGAGTAGATCGCCTCGAACGGCGCGCCCGCCGTGATCATGATGGCGATCGCGACGACGAAGGTGATCGTCCAGAAGGTGCCGCCCGAGCGGACGATCGAGCCGAGCAGCCGAGGCATCGGAAGCTCGTAGACGAGGTGCTCGGGCGCGGTCGCGAAGACGGGCTGCGAGACGGCGCCGCGCGCGCCGTACGACGCGTACGTGGCGGGCGGCTGGTTCGCGCCCTGGTAGGTCGGCGTCGCGCCCGTCGCGTTCCCGGCGTACGACGAAGGGGCGGCAAGGTCATAGGGCGCGGCGAAGCCGCCGACCGGGCCGGCGGAGACGGACGGGTCCATCCCGCCGACCGACCCGCCCGCGCCGTCAGACCCGGCGGAACCCGGAGCAACGGCCTGGGCGGCCGGGCCGAGTGCGCCGTCGGCGCCGGCAGTGGGGACCCCATCTGGGCGTGCCCCACCGAGCGCGCCCGGAGCCCCGAGGCCCGGTTGAGCCGCGCCGGGAAGCCCATTCGTCGTGGGCCGGTGGAGGCCCGCGGCCAGCGCGAGCAGCTCGGCCCGGAGCGCGTCGGCCTCTGCCTCCCGCAGGAAGGCGAGGGAGACTCGCGACCCCGATCCCCCGGCGACCTCCAGCCGCAGCTCGGAGAGCCCGACGAGCCGCGCGAGCAGGGGCTGGACCACGTCGACCGCCTGGAGCCGGTCCAGCCGCGACTGCCGCTGCTGCCGGAAGACGATGCCCTGCCGCAGGTGGACCGCCTCGTCGGTCACGGCGTACCGCGTGACCCGCCACGAGACGTACGACCACGCGACGGCGAGCACCGCGATGACGCCGAAGCCGCCGAGCGCGAGGAGCCAGCCGTTCCCGCCGAGGATCTGGCCGGCGTTGCGCACGTTGTCCGCCATCTGCGTCCAGCCGACGACGAGCACCGCGAAGACGATCTTCCAGCCCTTGAGGAACGGCGTGATCGGATGCATCCGCCGCCAGGCGTACCCGTCCTCGCCCGCGGCCTCGGGCACCACGCGCGCCGGGTTGGCGGTCACAGCCCCGCCAGCCGCGCCTCGCCGCGCGACGCCAGCCGCTCGCGGAGCCGGGCCGCCTCGGCGGGCGGCAGCCCCGCGATCGAGGCGTCCGACGAGGGGGAGGCCGTGTGGAGCTGCACGCCGGCGATGCCGAACGCGCGGTCGATCGGGCCGGCCTTGACGTCGACGAACTGCATGCGCCCGTACGGCACGACGACGAGCGAGCGGAACATGATGCCTCGCCGGATGAGGAGGTCGTCCTCGCGCTCCGCGTACATGAGCGCACGCGCCTGGCGGGGCACGAGCCACAGCAGCCACGCCATGAGGAGGACGACGACCGCGGGCAGCGCCCACAGCCCGGCCACCCCGCTGAGCAGGGCGGGCAGGGCCACGACGACGGCCAGCGGGACGAGCCAGCACGCGGCCACGGTCAGCCGCGCGGCGGCGAGCCGGGGGGACACGTGGGTCCAGGCGAGGTCAAGGGCGAAGGGGTCGTCGGGGGCCATGCGTCAATCCTGGCACCCCGCGGTGACGAACCGCCGGGGGTTTTCAGGTGGTCAGGACGCGGCCGGGTCCGGCGTGCCGCCCCGCTCGCGCTCCTTCTCCTCGTCGTGCGGCGGCACGCGGCAGAACCACTCGACGAGGAGCCCCACAACGGCCAGGACGACCGCGCCGCCGGCCGCCACCGCGGCCGAGCCCGCCCGGCCCGCGTTGGCGGGGATCGCCGTGTCGAGGAGATAGACGGCGACTTGGCCGCCGTACAGGCCGGTCAGGATGGCGCCTGTGTAGCACGCGGCCTTGGCGAGCACGGCGGTGCGTGCGGCGCGGATCGGGTCGAGCCCGGGCCGCTTGCCGTGCAGGAACTGCCGCACCGCCCAGCCCATGGAGAACACGACGCCCGCGATGAGGAGCTCCACCGCCACGACGAGCCACGGCACGTGCGGCATGCCCGGACCCTGACGGTCCAGCCAGTTGGTGATCAACGCTGCGGCGACTCCCACGACGAGCGCGACGCCGAGCAGCGTCTGCCAGCGGGTACGCCGCATCACGGCTCCCATGGGCCGACGACCGGGGTCTCGGCGGTGCCGGTGCGCCCGGCCGGGCGGACCGGGACGGTGTGACCGCCCGTGGGCGTCGGCGCCGTCGTCGGGATCGGGTCGGTGAGCCAGTCGAGGGCCAGCCAGCGCACGCCGTCACTGTCGGGCGCGGTGTCCGCGAGGACCGCGACCGGCCCCCCGCCGAGCCCGGGGAGCACGGCCTCCGGGTCCGCCTGCGCCCAGGGCTGCAGGACGAACGCGCGCTGGTACGCCCGCGGGTGCGGCAGCTCGAGGTCGTCGGTCACCGCGAGCACCGAGTCGTACACGACGATGTCGACGTCGAGCGTCCGGGGGCCCCAGTGCACGTGGCGCTCCCGCCCGTGCGCGTTCTCGATCCCCTGGCACACCCGGAGCAGCTCGCGCGGCGCGAGCGTGGTGCGGGCGAGCACCACCGCGTTGAGGAAGTCGGGCTGCGCGGGGCCGCCGACGGCGGCCGTGCGCGCCAGCGGCGAGACCCGGGTGACCTCGACGCCCGTGGTGCGGGTGAGCTCAGCCACCGCGGCCCGCAGCGTGTCGGCGGCCGGGCCGAGGTTGGCGCCGAGGGAGAGGACGATGTCGACCGGTCCGGGCGGGCGCTCGTCGAGCACGTCCAGCACGATCTCCCCCTCGACCACGTCGGTGTCTTCGGCGAGCGCAGCGCCGATCGTCGCCTCGGCCTCGCGATAAGGCTCCGCCGCGGGGAGCTTGGTGCGGTCGCGCCGGATCGACACCGATACGTCGTGGAAGGGCACGTCGAGCGGCGCGCGCGGCTTGTGGACGGTGACGTCGACCGTGTGCACGCCGGGGCTCGCCAGGACGGTGGCGGCGATCCGCTCGGCCACCGTCTCGATGAGCGCGACGGGCTCGCCCGCGAGGACGGCGTGCACGCGCCGCGCGACGACGCCGTAGTCGACGGTGCGCGTGAGGTCGTCGCCGGCGGCGGCCCGCCGGGTGTCCAGGTGCAGCACGACGTCGGCGACGAACGGCTGGCCCTCGTCGCGCTCGAACTGGTGCACCCCGTGCCGCCCGGTCGCGGCGATCCCCGTCAGGGCGATCCGGTCCAGGCGCTTGCCCTGCTCGTCGACCACCGGCTCGTCGGTCACTGGGCCCCTTCCGCTGCGTGCGCCTCGTCGCGCCCGGCCGTGCTGTCGCCGCACATCCTGCCGCCTGCCCGGCGCCACGCGGCGGCGACCCGCACGGCGTGCACGGTACCGCGGACGTCGTGGACGCGGACCGCCCAGGCACCCGCGCCCGCCACGAACGCGCTGATCGCGTGGGTGGCCTCGTCGCGCTGCATCGGTGGCGCGGGCGTGCCGTCCGGGCCGGCGAGCAGGTGGCCGATGAACCGCTTCCGGCTGGCGCCGACGAGGACGGGGAAGCCGTCGTCGACCAGCTCGGAGAGGCGCGCGATGAGCGGCCAGTTGCTGGCGCCCGCCTTGGCGAAGCCGAGCCCGGGGTCGAGGACGATCTGCTCGTCGCGGACGCCGGCGGCGCGCATGGCCGCCACGCGGTCGGCGAGCTCACGCCTCACGTCGGTGACGACGTCGTCGTACGCGTCGTTGGCGTCCATCACGTCGGAGTGGCCGCGCCAGTGCATCGCGACGTACGCGACGCCCGCGTCCGCGACCACCGCAAACATGCCGGGATCGGCGAGCCCACCGGAGACGTCGTTCACGAGGCGAGCACCCGCGTCCAGCGCGCGACGAGCGACGACCGCCCGCGTCGTGTCCACCGAGACCGTGGCGCCCGAGGCGGCGAGCGCTTCGATCACCGGGACGACCCGCCGCAGCTCCTCGTCGACCGGCACGCGCGGCGCGCCCGGACGGGTCGACTCGCCGCCGACGTCCAGGAGGTCGGCGCCCTCGTCCGCCAGGGCGAGGCCGTGGGCGATCGCCGCCCCCGGCTCGAACCAGCGCCCGCCGTCGGAGAACGAGTCGGGCGTGACGTTGACGACGCCCATGACGAGCGCCCGCTCGCCGTCACCGAGATGGGTGAGCCCCACCGGCCCCGTCGCCACGGGCGGCCTGTCAGTGGCCGAGCACGAGGCTCATCGCCTCGGCGCGCGTGGCGGCGTCGCGCATCTGCCCGCGCACGGCGCTGGTCACCGTGCGGGCGCCGGGCTTGCGCACTCCACGCATCGACATGCACAGGTGCTCGCAGTCCACCACGACGAGCACGCCGCTCGGCTTGAGGATGTCCACCATGGCATCGGCCACCTGGGTGGTGAGCCGCTCCTGCACCTGCGGGCGTCGGGCGTAGAGGTCCACGAGGCGGGCGATCTTGGACAGCCCGGTGATGCGCCCGTCCGGGCCCGGGATGTAACCGACGTGGGCCAAGCCATGGAACGGCACGAGATGGTGCTCGCACGTGGAATACACCTCGATGTCGCGCACCAGCACCATCTCCTGGTGCCCGATGTCGAACGTCGTCGTGAGGACGTCCTGCGGGTCCATGAACAGCCCCGCGAACATCTCCCGGTACGCGCGCGCCACCCGGCCGGGCGTGTCCTGAAGGCCCTCGCGCTCGGGGTCCTCGCCGATCGCCAGGAGGAGCTCGAGGATCGCGGCCTCCGCACGCTTCTCGTCGTACGGGCGCACCGCACGACCGTCGGAGGACACCGGCCCGATCACCGAGACGGGTTCGTCGGCCGCGGGCACGTCAGACCTGCTCGGCGCCCGCGTCGATGGCCTCGTCGACCTTCTGGCGCTGCTCGCCGTTCGAGCCGTTGCCGTTGCCGTTGAGCGCGGCCGCCTTCTCGGCCGCGGTCAGCACCGGACCGGCGCCGACCCCGCGCTCCTCGCTCGAGAGCCACACGCCGCGCTCCGGCCGCTTGCGGACGTCCTTGAAGATCGCCGCGAGCTGCTCCGAGTTGAGCGTCTCCTTGTCGAGGAGCTCGAGCACCAGCCGGTCGAGGACGTCTCGGTTCTCCGTGAGGATCGCCCAGGCCTCGTCGTGCGCGTGCTCGACGAGGGCGCGCACCTCGATGTCGATGGACCCGGCGACGTCTTCGGAGTAGTCCCGCTGGTGGCCGACGTCGCGGCCGAGGAACACCTCGCCCGTCTCCTGGCCGAGCCGGACGGCGCCCAGTGATGAGCTCATGCCGAACTGCGTGACCATCTTCCGCGCGGTCGCGGTGGCCTTCTCGATGTCGTTGCTCGCGCCCGTCGTCGGGTCGTGGAAGACGAGCTCCTCGGCCACGCGCCCACCCATGGCGTAGGCGAGCTGGTCCAGCAGCTCGTTGCGCGTCACGGAGTACTTGTCCTCGAGCGGCATGACCATCGTGTAGCCGAGCGCCTGGCCGCGCGGCAGGATCGTCACCTTCGTGACGGGGTCCGTGTAGCGCAGCGCCGCCGCGGCGAGGGCGTGGCCGCCCTCGTGGTAGGCGGTCATCTTCTTGTCCTTGTCGCTCATGACGCGCGTGCGCTTCTGCGGGCCGGCGACGACGCGGTCGATGGCCTCGTCGAGCGCGTGGTCGTCGATGACGCGGGCGTTCTGGCGCGCGGTGAGCAGCGCGGCCTCGTTGAGGACGTTGGCCAGGTCCGCGCCGGTGAAGCCCGGAGTCCGACGAGCGACCGCGGTGAGGTCGACGGCCGGGGCCATCGGCTTGCCCTTGGCGTGGACGTTGAGGATGTGCTCGCGGCCCTTGAGGTCCGGCGGGTCCACCGCGACCTGGCGGTCGAAGCGCCCGGGGCGCAGCAGGGCGGGGTCGAGGATGTCGGGCCGGTTGGTGGCCGCGATCATGATGACGTTCGTCTTGACGTCGAAGCCGTCCATCTCGACGAGCATCTGGTTGAGCGTCTGCTCCCGCTCGTCGTGCCCGCCGCCGAGTCCAGCACCTCGGTGCCGCCCGACCGCGTCGATCTCGTCCACGAAGATGATCGCCGGCGCGTTCTGCTTGGCCTGGTCGAACAGGTCGCGGACGCGGCTGGCGCCGACGCCGACGAACATCTCGACGAAGTCCGAGCCGGAGATCGAGTAGAACGGCACACCCGCCTCGCCGGCGACGGCGCGCGCGAGCAGGGTCTTGCCGGTGCCGGGAGGTCCGTACAGCAGCACGCCCTTGGGGATCTTGGCGCCGACCGCCTGGAACTTGGCGGGCTCGGAGAGGAACTCCTTGATCTCCTGGAGCTCCTCGACCGCCTCGTCGACCCCGGCGACGTCCTGGAAGGTGACCTGCGGGGACTCCTTGGAGACCAGCTTGGCGCGCGACTTGCCGAAGCTCATCACCCGGTTCCCGCCGCCCTGCATGTTCGACATGAGGAACCAGAACAGGCCCAGGATGATGACGAACGGCAGCAGCAGCCCGAGCAGGCTCGACCACCACGACGTCTGCGGGTTGATCGAGTTGAAGCCCTGGGCCGGGTTCGCCGCGGTGACGGCGTTGACGATGTTCTGGCCCTGCGGCGCGATGTAGAAGAACTGCACGGACTTGCCGTAGTCCTTGCCGTTCTTCGTGAAGTTCTGCGACAGCGTCATGTCCACGCGCTGGACGCCGTCGGTCATCTTCACCTGCTCGACCGTGGTCGGCTTGGCCGCGAGCAGCGCGAGCCCGTCGGAGGTGTCGATGGCCTGGGTCGCGGGCACACGCAAGGTGCTGAACGCGAGCAGGATCAGCACGGCTGCGAGGACGACCCACAGGATCGGTCCGCGCGCGAGACGCTTGAAGTTCATGGGCGATCGGGGCTGGGCCCCTCATCCTCCTGTGTCAGGGACGCTGGCCTCGACGGTACACGGAGTTCTCAAGGTAACCCTTGGTGTTCGCCAAGGGCTCACGAGGTCCGCACAGCGACGGCGGGGTCAGCCTGCGTAGACGTGCGGGGCGAGGGTCCCGACGAACGGCAGGTTGCGGTACTTCTCCGCGTAGTCGAGGCCGTAGCCCACGACGAACTCCGAGGGGATGTCGAAGCCGACGTACTTCACGTCGACCTCCACCTTCGCGGCGTCGGGCTTGCGCAGCAGGGTGGCGACCTCGACGCTCACCGGTCCGCGGGAGCGCAGGTTCGACAGCAGCCACGACAAGGTGAGGCCCGAGTCGACGATGTCCTCGACGATGAGCACGCGCCGGCCGATGAGGTCGGTGTCGAGGTCCTTGAGGATCCGCACCACGCCGCTGCTCTTGGTGCCGGAGCCGTAGGACGAGACGGCCATCCAGTCCATCTGGATCGGCGTGTGCAGGCGGCGGGCCAGGTCGGCCATCACCATGACGGCGCCCTTGAGGACGCCCACGAGCAGGAGGTCCTGCCCGACGTGGTCGGCGTCGATCTGCGCGGCCAGCTCGTCGAGCCGGCTGTGGAGGTCGTCCTGGGTGAGCAGCACCCGCTCCAGGTCCGAGCCCATGTCTCCGGCGTCCACGCGCTACTCCTTCGTCGTCCTGCTCTGCAGGAAGAGCCTGCCATACCGCCGGACGGCCACCACCTCGCCGGGGAGCGCCACCGGGCCCTGCCCGTGCCAGTCGACGACGAGCCCGTCGACGGCGAGGACGTGGGTGCGGCTCAGCGCCCCGGGGGTCGCCCCCACCGCGATCGCCGCCGCGCGCAGCGCCGCTCGCCGCAGCCCGTCGGGCGCGCCCGCGAGGACGGCCACGTCCCACCCCTCGGAGTCCGATGCGCGGGCGAGGAGGTCGTGGGCGAGCTCGTCGATCGCGTCGGCCTGCTCGCGGGCGAGGTCGGCCGTGCGGGAGAGGGCCGCCGCGACGCCGGGGCCGAGGACGTCCTCGAGCAACGGGACGACCTCCCCGCGCACGCGGGAGCGCACGTTCGGCCCGTCGGTGTTGGTGGGGTCGTGCCACGGGTCGAGGCCCAGCGCCGCACAGGCCGCGAGCGTCTCCGCCCGGGTGATGCCGAGCAGCGGCCGCCGGAACGGCCCCCGGGCGGGCGACATCCCCGCCAGAGAGCGCGGGCCCGACCCGCGGGCGAGGCCGAGCAGCACGGTCTCCGCCTGGTCGTCGCGCGTGTGGCCGAGCAGCACGGCCGCGGCGCCCACCTCGGAGGCGGTGCCGGTGAGCGCCGCGTAACGGGCCTCGCGCGCCGAGGCCTCCGGGCCGCCCGGGCCGTCCACCGCCACGCGCCGCACGACGACGGGCTCGAGGCCCAGCGCCCGGCAGGCCGCCGCGGCCC
>Ga0207835_1000188_pt1 | contig 12911 bp, 11 predicted proteins | sample LuqExpMetagenom8_FD_187766 | JGI IMG/M metagenome (GOLD analysis project Ga0207835, IMG submission 187766) | Tropical forest soil microbial communities from Luquillo Experimental Forest, Puerto Rico - Sample 8 (SPAdes) | ecosystem: Environmental > Terrestrial > Soil > Tropical forest ... | reverse complement strand
CGCGCTGCCCGACAGGCCGCGGAGCCAGGCGTGCCGCCCGCCGATCGCTGCGTCGGCCGACGCCAGGGCGGACACCGCCACGCCCGACAGGCCCACGCGGAACGTCCGCCGCCCCACGGTGCGCACCACGGCACGCCGGACCGGCTCACCGCGGCGCGGGCGCGCCAACCGCTCGGCGACGGCCCCGGCGGATGCGAGGACGAGGCCCACGCCGGCCTGCACGGCGAACCGCCGCGCCGTCGCGGACGGGGTCCCGTCGTCGCCGACGAGGCGGCGGGCGATCGCCACCGAGGCGGACTGGGAGGTGACCACCATGCCGTACTCCGTCGCTGCGACCACGCCGGTCGCGACCGCCTGGTCGCCCCCCGGTCGCGCGAGCAGGCCGGGCATGAACGTCGCGCCCGTCGACATCGCCGAGACGAGCGCCGCGGTCCGCTCGGCCGGATCGCTCCCGGCGATGGCTGTTCCCAGTCTGCGAGCGACCGTCGACGCGTCCATGCTCCGATCGTGTCGCCGGAGGTCCGCGCGGCAATCACCTCGTCAGGGTGGTCCCCCGCGGGTGCGGGTCCCCATACGTTCGGCGCACCGGGGGCGCCTCGAGGAGAGGCGCCCCCGGTGGCACGGGTCCGGACGAGGAAGTCAGGGGGCGCGGCGTGAACGCACGGCGACGGGTAGCCATCCGACGAGTGGCGAGTGCGCTCGGGGTCGTCTTCGCCCTGGCGGTCGTGACGTCGTGCACGGGTGGGGGCCCGCTGCCGAGCCCGACCCGGACGCTGCCGGCACCGACGATTGCCCTGCCGACGCTGCCGACGCCCACGTTCACGTTGCCGGCGCGGCCGACACCCACGTTCACGCTGCCGACGCGGCCGGCCGAGAGCCCGTCGGCGACTCCCACGTCGGAGCCCACGCAGTCGGCGACGCCCACCGCGTCACCCACGCCCACAATGGAGCCGACACCGTCGCCGACGTCCGCGCCGATCGTGCCGCTCGAGACACCGACGGCCACCGCGACGCCCACCCCGACACCGAGCCCGACGCCGACGCCGACGGCCTCCCCGACGCCGACCCCGTCGCCGAGCGCGACCGGCGTCGAGACGGGGTCGTCGACCGGCGGAACCCCGGCGTGGGTGTGGTGGGTGCTCGGGATCCTGGCGGTCGGCTCCGGCGTCGGCATCCCGCTGGTCCTCCGGGCGCGTCGACGGGCCGCCTGACGGATCACCTCCGCGGGGAGGGCACCGACCCCTCGGCTGACGAGGGAGGACGCCGCGCCGCGGCGAGCCAGGCATGGCTGGGCGCGGCCGCGGGAACACGGACCGACTCGTGCGCGCCTTCTCCGGCGACGCCTGCGCGGGCGTCGCGGTAGCCCTGCAGGCTGCTCTCGACGGAGATCCGCAGGCAGTCGGCGCCGGCACCGGCACGGAACTTGCTGATCGCGGCGATGACCTGCCGCCAGGCGGGAGCGATGGCGGGATCCCTGGGCACGGGGTGCCGGAAGAAGGCGTTCCGGGGGTCGTGGTCGACGACCCAGTCCGCGGCGTCTCCCGCCTCCGCGCGGTAGATCGCGACGACGTAGGCCATCAGGCCCTCGGCCAGCCCGGCGCCGTACTCCGACCAGCCCCAGCTCTGGACCCGCTCGTCGTACCACTCGGGTGCGTCGACCGGCCGAGTGAGGCCGATCCGCGCGACGACGAACGGGAGCAGGCCGTCGAGGCTGGCGAGCGACCCGTTCGGGATCGTCTGACGCGCCGCGACCAGCTCCTCGCGGAGCCACGCCAAACGTTCGGGGAGTGTCGCCACCCACCGATCGCGAAAGGCCTCCGCCTCGACCTTCGACAGCGGCCTGGCCGCCCTTGCCCCGCTCAGCACGTCGCCGTCACGGGACGATCCTTCCATCCTGACCAGCGCAGACGTGGCAGCGACCCTTTTCATCCGACTTGTCGCGTCGTCCGGCGGCGACAAGATGCGCAATCCGGGCGCATGCTCTTCTCGTCACCACCTCGCGTGCCGGCGCGGGAAGGCGTGCCTGGTCGTCCTGAGGGAGATCCGTGCGGCGTCCGTCCCTGGGTCGTGGCGGCTCTCGGGGCGCTCCCCGGCACCGCCGCCCTCGTGGCGCCCTTCGAACCGTTCTCGTCGTCGCGGCCCTCACCCTGGCGGTGGCCGTGGAGGCGGCCCCCGCCTCGGCCAAGGCATCGACCGCCGCGCCTCTCGACGCGTACAGCCGCCTCTCCACCGCGCCGTGCTCGAGCACCCCGAAACCCGGCACCGTCGCCCTCGCGCAGATCCTCACCCAGGCCTACGGCATCGGTGCCGCCGTCCAGACCCGCGCGTGCACCACCAACCAGTACGTGAGCGACCACAGCCGTGGCCTCGCCATCGACTGGTCCGTCCCGGCCGGGAGCCCGGCCGGCGAGCAGCTCCTCGCCTGGCTCTTCGCCGGCGACCCGCAGGGCGACCACCATGTCCGCCTCCGCCGCCTCGGCATCTCCTACATCATCTGGGACAACCACATCTGGACCGCGACGTCCGCGCAGAAGGACACGTCGCCCGACGTCACGACCTGGCCGGCGTACGACCCGGGCCCGTGCGCCGCCAAGTACGGCGCGGGCACCGACTGCGGCCACCTGCACCACATGCACATCTCGCTCGGCGACGCCGGCGGCGCCATGACCACGTCCTGGTGGCAACCCTCCTGGCACGGGGTTCGCGACACCCCCACCGGCGCGGCGGTGCCGCCCCGGGCCCCGAGCGCCTTCGAGGCGGCCTTCGCGGCGAACACCTTCAGCCCCTGGAGCGTCGGCACCGTGGACCAGCACGGCGACTGGCAGCAAGCCGTGATGCCCGGGACCAGCCCCTCCATCACCGCCCTGAGCGGCGGCGGGTACGAGATCGCGTACCAGGCGAGCAACGGGCACCCCGCCACCGTGGGAACCGCCGGGACCACGACCTGGCCGGTGGCCATGATGCCGGGGACGAGCCCCGCCATCACGGCGCTGGCCGGCGGTGGTTATGAGGTGGCGTTCCAGGCGGCCACGTCCGAGCTCATCACGGTGGGGAACGGCGGCGACACGAGCTGGGGCCTCGGCATGATGCCGGGCACCAACCCCGCCATCGCCGCCGTCGGCCCCGGGTACGAGGTCGCCTTCCAGGCCAACACCGGCCACCTGTGGACCGTCGGTTCCGGCGTGGAGTCCCTCGGGGATCGGCAGCTCCCCATGATGCAAGGGACGAGCCCCGCCATCGCCTCGCTGGCGGACGGCACCTACGAGGTCGCGTTCCAGGCCGGAACGACCGACCTCATGACGATCGGCACCGGCGGCACCCGGGACTGGCGCTTCGGCATGATGGCGGGCACCAGCCCCGCCATCGCCGGCGTCGGAACCGGGTTCGAGGTCGCCTTCCAGGCGAACACCGGGAACCTCTGGACGGTCGGTTCGGCGGCCGGAGCCAGGGGTGATCGTCAGCAGGCGATGGCGCCGGGGACCAGCCCAGCCATCGCCGCGCTGGGTGCCGATGGCTACGAGGTGGCCTTCCAGTCCACCACGTCAGGGCTCACGACGATGAGCGGCGCCGGCAGCGTCGACTGGTTCCTGGGCATGGCGTCCGGAACCAGTCCGGCGATCGCCTCGTCCTGAGGCAGGAACGATCAGGCCGGGACGAGGGAACGCTCGGCCGCCCGGAGGGCTTCGAGCGAGCGGTTGCCCGACATCGGGCCGCGCTCCGTCACGGCCATCGCGCCGGCGACGTTCGCGAGGCGCAGGGCCTCGGGCGCGTCCATGCCCGCCAGGTAGAGGGACAGGAACGTCCCGCCGAAGCAGTCGCCGGCGCCCGTCGGGTCCACCTCGTCGACCGCGAGGCCCGGCACGCGGACCTCGTCGCGCCCCGGCAGGAACAGGCTGGCCCCGCCCGCGCCGCGTTTGACGACGACGGCTTCGGCGGCGCCGGTCAGCAGCCGCGCGGCGCACTCGGCGTCGGTCCCGTCACCCAGGAGCGCCTGCAGCTCCCACTCGCTCGCCAGCACCAGCCGCGCCCCGCCGAGGATCCGGTGCAACGCCTCCACGTACTCCGGGCGCGTGAGCATCTCCGGCCGGATGTTGGGGTCGAACGAGACGCGGGCACCCCTCGCGACCGCGGCGTCGTAGACCTCCTCGATCGCCTCGACGGCGGCGATGCTGAAGGCGCTGCTCCCCATGATGTGGACGCAGTCGACCCCGGCGAGGGCCGCGTCGGCATCCATGAGGCGGAACCTGCCGGACGCCGTCTCGGCCAGGTGGAAGACGAACGACCTGGACCCGGAGCTGCGATAGGACACGAACGCGACGCCCGTCGTGCCGTGGTGGTCGACCCGCACGTGGTCGAGCCGCACCCCGCTGGCGTGCAGGCGCGCCAAGCACGCCTCGCCGAACTCGTCGGCTCCGACGGCACCCACCAGCGTGACGTCGGCCCCGCAGAGCGCGGCCTGGTCGGCGAGGATCGCCGGCGCGCCGGAAGGGAACGGCCCGTACCAGCCCCCGGGTTGCAGGCTCGACTGGTCGACCTCCGCCGCGACCATCTCGACGAGGACCTCGCCGATGCACAGGAGCTTCGGCATCACACCGTCCTTGCTCTGCTCAAGGGTGATCGTGGGCCCGCCGCGGGGGGCTTGGCGGGCCCACGATCGGTCGGGTCGGGCGTCAGGCGGAGACCTGCGCCCGAAGCGGCTCGGGCAGCCGGTCACCGTGCGCCTCGACCATGGCGTTGCACAGGTCCCAGATCTGGTCGACCGTCAGGCTGGCCGACGTGTTGGCGTCGACCATCGCCGCCTGCCGCACCAGACGCGGGTCGCCCTGCACGGCGGCGGCCACGGTGAGAGTGCCCGTGCCGATGTAGGCGGCGTTGACCGCAGCGAGCTGCGGCGGCAGCGCGCCCATCGCCTGCGGATGGATGCCGTCGCCGTCCACCACCGCGGGGACCTCGGCCGTGAACGCCTGCGGCACGCCGTCGATGAGGCCGGCGTTCGGCAGGTTCACGACGATCGAGCGGCGCGTTCCGGTGACGATGCTGTGGATGATCTGCGGCGCGTACTCCTGGGCCTCGTGCTCGCGCTCGCCGATGTCCTCACCGGCGAGCAGCTTGCGCCGCGTCTCCTCGTACTCTTCGACGTTCTCCCGCGAGATGCCGATGTAGTCCCCGACGGGGATGCGCAGGCGCTCGATCTCGGCGTCGGAGTGCATGTACCAGGGCAGGTACTCGGCGGAGTGCTCGCTGGACTCGGTCGGGTAGTACCCGAGGTGGCGGTACATGTCGACGCGCACGCGGCGGCGCAGCTCGGGGTCGTTGGCGATGCACTCGTCCAGGCGCGGGTAGAGGTCGACCCCGTCGTGCTCCCAGCTCAGGATCCACGCCTGGTGGTTGACGCCCATGCTCCGGTAGGTGACCTCGTCGAACGGCACGCCGACGATCTCGCTCAGGCCGCGCACGGTCCAGTAGACGGAGTGGCACAAGCCGACCGCCTTGAGCCGGGGCGACACGGCGTGCAGGTAGGCGATGTTCATCGCCATCGGGTTCGTGTAGTTGAGGAACCAGGCGTCGGGGCAGACCTCGAGCACGTCCCGCGCGATCGCCTCCAGCACCGGGAAGGTGCGCAGCGCGCGGAAGATCCCACCGATCCCGACGGTGTCCGCGATGGTCTGGCGGAGGCCGAACCGGGCCGGCACCTCGAAGTCGACGACGGTCGCGGCGTACCCGCCGACCTGGATGGAGTTGATGACGAAGTCGGCGCCCTGCAGGGCCTCGCGCCGGTCGAGGTGGGACGTGATGACCGGCGTCAGGCCGCGGCGTGCCGCCGTGGCCCGCGCGATGCCCTCCGCCGTCTCCAGCCGCTCGGCGTCGATGTCGTGGAGCCGGATCCGGAGGTCGGGGAGGTCGTCGAACGACAGGAGGTCGGAGAGCAGGTCCCGGGTGAAGACGACGCTGCCGGCACCCAGGAAGGCGATGGTGGTCACGGGGGACGACCCTGCACCACGCCGCGCAGATTCGCAAGATCTGCGCAGAAGTGATCACACCACGTGGATGTTGACCCCGGCGTCGGCCAGCTCCCGCAGCTGCTCGGGGTCCGCGCCGTCGTCGGTGACGAGGTCGTGGACGCGGGCCAGCGGCACGATCCGCGCGAATGTCACCCGGCCGATCTTCGAGCTGTCGGCGATGACGACGCTGCGACGGGCGCGGTCGAGGAAGTTCCGGTCCGTCTGGGCTTCCATCTCGTGGTACGTGGTGCAGCCCTCCTGCGCCGACAGGCCGTCGACGCCGATGAAGGCGATGTCCAGGTGGTAGTTGTCCAGCATCCGCTCAGCGGCCGGCCCGACCATCTCGAACGAGGGCCGCGCGACGCCGCCGATGACGACGAGCGTGATCTGCGGGCGAATGGCCAGTTCAGCGGCGATGTTGATCGCGTTGGTCACGACCGTGATGCCCCGCCGGTCCGCCAGCGCGCGGGCGAGCTCCGTCGCCGTCGTGCCACCGGTGAGGCCGACGACGGCCCCGTCCTCCACGAGCGCGGCCGCCGCCTGCCCGATGCGGCGCTTCTCCGGCTGGTTGCGGGTCGCCTTGACCCGCACCGACAGCTCCTGGCTCGTGTCCCCCACCACTGCGCCGCCGTGGGTACGGACGAGGAGGTGGTTCGCGCTCAGGGACTGCAGGTCGCGGCGGATCGTCGCCCCCGACACACCGAGGGACGAGGCGAGCTCGACGACGTCGACGCTGCCGCTCTCGGCCGCTCGCTCAAGGATTGCTGACACACGATCTGTCTTGCGCACAGGCCGGATGCTAGAACACGCACCCGATGTGCGCAATTGAAAGTTCTGTGTGGCGGTTTCGCTCAACCGAGGGCCCCGACGTTGACGATCGGCAGGCATGCACTCTAGCGTCTTGCGTGAAATGCGCAGGATGCCTTGCTCTCGCGCGGCGACCGCTGCGCAAGTGATCAGACCGCGCCAACGATGGCGCGATTGGACCGGACCCAAAGGAGGGCCGAGGACCATGGCCACAAGGCGATCACGAGCGACCTGGCTGGGAGCCGCCGGGCTCGCCGCCGTCACTCTTCTTGCAGCCGGCTGCAGCGGCGGAAGCGGAAAGGCCGCCGCCACCGGGGCGTCGACCCAGACGTCGGGGGTGACCATCACCGTGGCCCTTCCGACGGACCCGCCGCCGCAGGCGGCCCTCGACGCGTTCAAGGCCGCCACCGGCATCACGGTCAACTGGTCGTCCTCCGACTGGGACAGCCTGCAGACCAAGATCTCCGCCGCCGCGACCGCGAACACGTACTTCGCCGACGTGACGAACGTCGACTGGTCCCGCGTCGGTCAGCTGGGCAAGCTCGGCTGGTTCCTCCCCCTGGAGACCTACCTCGACGGCAACGGGCTCAAGGCCGACATGCCGCAGCTCGCGTCGTTCACCCTCGACGGGCACATCGTCGGCGTGCCGTACGACGCCTCGTACATGGTCACCACGGTCAACACCGACCTGTTCGCCAAGGCCGGGATCTCGACGATGCCGACGACCATCGACGAGTACACGAACGACCTCAAGACGATCAAGGCCAAGGGCGTCGTCGCCAACCCGCTGAACATCCCGTTCGCCGCGGCAGAAGGCCTGTCGACCTACTGGTACGAGACGACCCAGGCGTTCGGCGGCACGGTGCTCGACGCCAAGGGCAAGCCGCAGTTCACGGACCCGAGCTCGGCCGGCTACAAGGCAGCGGAGTGGATGGTCAACGCGGTCAAGGACGGCCTCGTCCCGCCGGGGAACATCAACGTCAACGACAGCCAGGGCGAGCAGACCCTCATGGCGCAGGGGCAGGCCGCCAGCACCTTCTCCGACTACTCCGGCCTGATCAACAGCCTCTACAACGTGACGGACAGCTCGACGGTCGCCGGCAAGGTCCAGTACCTCGAGACGCCCGGCGTCAGCGGCACGGCCCTCAACCTGTCCAACCCGGACGGCATGGGCATCCCGAAGCAGGCGAAGTACCCGGCGGCCGCGGCCAAGTTCATCGACTGGTTCGTGTCGGCCCAGACGCAGGCGGACTTCTCCGGGCTCAACGGCCAGGACAAGGTGTGGGGCTCGTCGTTCATCCCGTCGCGTCTCTCCGTCGTTCAGCAGCTCTCCCAGGCCGACAAGCTCGCGGACGGCGAGCGCCTCGCCAAGATGCTGAAGACGGCGTCGCCGGTGTTCCCCGACGGCGCACCGACCTGGTACCCGACGTTCTCCAACGCCGTCTATACCAACCTGCACGCGGCGGCGACCGGGTCGATGAGCGTCGCTGACGCCATCAAGGCCATCGCCGACGTCGCGAACCAGCAGTCGAGCAACTCGTGACCCCCGCCCCGCGGAGCTCGGCCACACCGACGCCGCGGGGTGACGAGGCCATGCGTGACGTGGTGGCCGAGCCCGATCGAGTGGATCGATCGGGCTCGGCCGCCCGTCCGCAGCGGCGGCGGCTCGATGTGCTGCCCTACGTGCTCGTCGCCCCGGTGGCGATCTTCATCATCGGCCTCGCCATCGTTCCGGCGCTGTTCACGATCATCGAGTCGTTCTTCACGGTCAACGAGCTCGACCCGCCCACCCGGTTCTCCGGGCTCTCGAACTTCGTCGAGCTCTTCCACAACCACGCGGTGACGAACAGCGCGGCCAACACGGCGTTCTACGTCGTCGTCGGCGTGGCGCTGTCGACGGTCCTCGGCATCGCGATGGCGGTGCTGCTGCAGCGCCCGTTCCGCGGGCGCGGCCTGGTCATCGCGATCCTCATCCTGCCGTGGGCCCTCCCGGGCGTCGTCGAGGGGATCCTGTGGTCGGGCATCTTCGACCCGAACGCGGGCCTCATCAACAACCTCATCGCCACGCTCCACTTCGGAGCCGGCAACGGCGTGCTCCTCGGCCAGAACCGCCTCCTGACGGTCGGCCTGATCGAGCTCGTCCAGGTGTGGCAGATGACCCCGCTGTCGACGCTGCTGATCTTCGCCGCCCTGCAGCTCATCCCTGAGGAGCTGTACGAGGCGGCGACGGTCGACGGCGCGAACGGGTGGAGGCGCTTCCTGTCGATCACGCTGCCCCTGGCCCGCCCCGGCATCGCCGTCGCGATGGTCCAGGCGCTCATCGCCACGCTCAACATCTTCGACCAGCCGTACGTCCTCAACGGCGCGGCGTCGACGGGCTCCTCCGTGACGATGGAGACCTACTTCGTCAGCTTCCAGAACCTCAACTTCGGCCAGGGCTACGCGCTCTCGCTGGTCGTGGCCCTGGTCACCGTGGCGCTCTCCCTCCTCGTCGTCCGCTTCATCTACCGGAGGGTCGAGCTGTGAGAGACCGCCGCCACCACCCGCTTCGCGCGGTGGGGATCGTCCTCGTCATCCTCTGGTCGATCGTCCCGATCTACTGGGCCGCCAAGTCCAGCCTCCAGACGGAGAGCGCCGCGCGCGCCCGCCCGGCGCAGTACGTCCCGCTGCACCCGACGCTCGCCAACTTCCGCACGCTGCTGCTCGGGAGCGGCAACGTCGCCACCGGGATCCGCCACTCGCTGCTCAACATCGTCATCGAGTGCGCGGCGGCGACCGCCGTGACGGTGGCGCTCGCGGCGCTCGCCGCGTACGCCTTCGCGCGCTTCCACTTCAAGGGCCACAACGTCCTCTTCTTCACGGTGCTGGCGACGATGGCGTTCCCGCCCTACACCACGCTCATCCCGCTCTACCGGATCATGAGCGCGTTCAACCTGGTCAACACGTACACGGGGATCGTGCTCGTCTACGTGTCCGGGTTCCTGCCCCTGGCCGTCTGGGTGCTGCACAACTACTTCAGCAGCATCCCGGCGAGCATCGAGGAGGCCGGCCTCATCGACGGCGCGAGCCGCCTGCAGGTCTTCTGGCACCTGGTCCTGCCGCTCGCGACGCCCGGCGTGATCTCGATCGCGCTCATCACGTTCCTGTTCGGGTGGGCGCAGTTCCTGTTCCCGCTGGTGCTCTCGACCGACCTGTCGACGCAGCCGCTCACCGTGCTCATCGCGGCGCTGCAGGGCCGGCACATCGTGCCGTCCACCCTCATGAGCGCGGCCGGCATCCTCGCCATCGCGGTGCCCGCCGCGATCGCCCTGCTGTTCAACCGCTACATCGTCAACGGGCTGCTCGCCGGGAGCACCAAGTGACCGAGCGCTCGATCGTCCTCGTCGGCGCCGGCAGCACGGTCTTCACGCCGGGGCTGCTGACCGACCTCGCGTCGTCGCGGACCTTCGACGGCTGGACCGTCCACCTTGTCGACCTCGACGCGGACGCCGCCGAGACGATGGCCCGGCTCGGCCAGCGGATCGCCGTCCAGCGGGGCTCGACGCTGACGGTCGAGGCCCACACCGACCGGCGCGAAGCCCTGCCGGGCGCGAGCTTCGTCGCGACGACGATCGCGGTGGGCGGCGCCACCGGCTGGCTCCACGACCTGCAGGTGCCGGCTCGCCACGGGATCGCCCAGACGGTCGGCGACAGCGTCGGCCCCGGCGGGGTGCTGCGCGCGCTGCGCCACGTGCCCGAGCTCGTGGCGATCGCCCGCGACGTCGCCGAGCTGGCCCCGGAGGCGTGGCTCGTCAACTACAGCAACCCGCTGACGGCCAACGTCCGGGCGATCACGTCGCAGACGCCGGTGCGCGCCATCGGCCTCTGCCACGGAACCATGCACACCCGCACCGCCCTGGCGGCGGAGCTCGCGCTGCCGGCCGACGAGGTCCACGCGGTGTTCGCGGGCCTCAACCACCTGTGCTGGCTCCTGGACCTGAGGCACGGCACCGAGGACCTCTACCCGCGGCTGCGCGCGCTCGTCGCGGAGCGCGCGGGCGGGATCGACGCCCCGCCGACCGGCCGCGAGGGAACGCACCAGGCGGTCTCGGCCGACCTGTTCCGCACCTTCGGCCTCTACCCCTCCCCCGGCGACCGCCACGTGTCCGAGTTCTTCGGCTGGTACCTGCGCGGCGCCGACGGCGACCACCTGCCGTGGGGCCTGCAGACCGGGCGCGACATGACGATCCGGTACATCGGCGAGAAGGCGGACCTCTGGGAGCGGCTGCACGCCCAGGCCGACGGCACCGAGCCGCTGCCGGACGTGCGCGACCAGGAGGCCGAGCGGCTCGTCGCGATCCTCGAGGCGCTCGTCTCGAGCCGGGACGCCGTCGAGCTCGCCGTCAACATGCCCAACGAGGGCAAGATCCCCAACCTCCCGCCGGAGGCGGTCGTCGAGGTGCCGGCGGTGGTCGGCGCGGGCCGCATCACCGGCCAGGCCGTCGGGCCGCTGCCCGCCGCCATCGCCGCGGTGCTCACCGCGCGCAGCCAGCAGCAGGAGCTGACCGTCCGGGCGGCCGTCACCGGCGACCGGCGGCTCGCCCTGCAGGCGCTCGCCCTCGACCCGCTCGTGCCGGACCCGGCGAAAGCGGCGGCCGTGCTCGACGACGCCGTGACGGCCCACGCCCCGCTCCTCGACCGCTTCGCGGCGGGGACGACGACCGAAGGAGAAGTGGCATGACCGACGCCCTCGACGACATCCTCGCCAGCCATCGGGCCGGCCGGGCCGTCGGCGTCACCAGCGTGTGCTCCGCCAGCCCGCTCGTGATCCAGGCCGCCTGCGAGCAGGCCGTAGAGGACGGCACCGCCGTCCTCATCGAGGCGACCAGCAACCAGGTGGACCAGTTCGGCGGGTACACCGGCATGCTGCCGGCCGACTTCCGCGACCTCGTCCTCGACATCGCCGACGGCGCCGGCCTCCCGCGCGATCGCGTGATCCTCGGCGGGGACCACCTCGGGCCCAACGTGTGGCGGGCGCTGCCGGCCGAGCAGGCGATGGCGCACGCCGACGACCTCGTCCGCGCCTACGTCGAGGCCGGCTACACGAAGATCCACCTCGACTGCAGCATGGCGTGCGCCGACGACCGGCTGCCGCTGACCGACGAGGTCGAGTTCGACGTCAGCGCCGTTGCGCCAAAGCCGACGCCCGCTGCGCCCACCGCCGACGTGGTGGAGGACGACGGCGCGCCCACCGAGCCCGGACCGCCCGCGAAAGCGGCAGCCGAACCGAGGGAGAGCATGACGGCGAGCGAAATGGCCTGAATCTTCTTCATGATTTTGGTCTTCCTGATAAAGCAGGGGAACGTTGGATGAATGCGCGCGCACTCCCCCTGATAGCGCGGGCGCATTTAACACGACTTCAATAGCAATGCCGATAAAATCACTGCATTTACGACGCGCGAATATCCCCGCGGACCAGCCCGATATCGGGAAGACCGTTTAATGGGAGTTACCAGATTAGAATCGCGCGCAGAACGCCTTTACGCATTCGCGTAAATCAGGCGGTCATGCAGAATTGAAAATCCGGAAGACGGAAAGGAAGGCCCCGTAAAACCCTGTATTTTTCGCGGACCTCATTGAATAGTAGTCCGATACAAATAGCCCAACACCCGCTGTTGTCATTATTTCCCCGTGTACCGCGCAGCGCACGCCATCGTCGCTGACGCACTGCCCGACAGAAACCCTTGGGCTGCCGCGTATTTTTGCGTGCCGCCCTTCCCCTGCCCGGTCTTTTCGACGTCTCTTTTAGCGAACTGCTTGCATAACGTCGCCGGACGGTGAATTTATATCCCAGACAGTAATACTATTGCTACGCCATTCTCGCGTTTTATGTGCGGTTCTCAACGTAGTGAAATGCGATGAACTTGAATTCGGCATTTTCCTTTCAGAAATGAATAGAAGCCGAATTGATACATCAAATAGATGTGCGAACAACCAGATACGAAAAAGCGCGCTATTTTAATGATTGATCGCGGCATTCCGTTCGGCAGGCCACGCAGGCCTGCCAGAGAAAAGAGCGGCAGCGCACAGGCAAAACCTGCTGCAGCTGCCGCTCGCGCAAGG
>Ga0207835_1000186_pt1 | contig 13036 bp, 13 predicted proteins | sample LuqExpMetagenom8_FD_187766 | JGI IMG/M metagenome (GOLD analysis project Ga0207835, IMG submission 187766) | Tropical forest soil microbial communities from Luquillo Experimental Forest, Puerto Rico - Sample 8 (SPAdes) | ecosystem: Environmental > Terrestrial > Soil > Tropical forest ... | reverse complement strand
ACCTGCCGCTGGCGGAGCCGGCCCTACGGGCCGACGGCCTGACCCTCGGCGCCGGCGTCGTGATCCCCCTGACGGAGGGGGCGTGCGGCCTGCGCACCACGGCCGCCCTGGTCCGCTACCTCGCGTCGATGAGCGCCCGCCAGTGCGGACCGTGCGCCTTCGGGCTGCCGGCGCTCGCCGACTCCGCCCTCGCCCTGGCCGAGGGTCGCGGCGGTGAGCACGCCGTGCGGCGGTTGCTCGACGACGCCGGGCTCGTCGAAGGTCGCGGCGCGTGCCACCACCCCGACGGCGCGACCCGGCTCGTCGCCTCGGCGCTCGCCACCTTCGAGGCGGACGTCGCGGCGCACCTCGCCGGGCGACCCTGCCCGGCGCGAGACAACGTGCTGCTCCCATGAGCCGCTCGCCAGAGGTGAGGCAGCAGCTGCGGGTGGATCCGGTCGCGTGCGAGGGCGTCGGGCTGTGCGCCCACGTGGCCGACCGGCTCGTGAACCTCGACCCGTGGGGCTACCCGATCCTCGAGGGCGACCTGCGCACGGCAGCCGCGGTGCGCGAGGCGCGGCGGGCGGTGCGAGCCTGCCCGCGCCGCGCGCTCTGGCTGGAGGAGGCGGACCGGCGGCGCTGACCCGCACGTGAGCGGCTCCGCCCCCAGGATTCGAACCTGGACCACAAGGCTCCAAAGGCCTGCGTGCTGCCGTTACACCAGGGCGGACCGGCCGCCCGCGCGAGGTCCGGCGGCCGGCGACAAGTCTGCCAGGCGGCGGTTCCGCACATGGCGGCCCCCGCGGGCTGGCACGATGTCCCGGTGGCCACCGACCCCCGGCGGACCGCCCGCAGGATGACGGGCACCCAGCGCCGCGCACAGCTCCTCGACGTGTCTCGCACGCTCTTCGCCGAGAAGGGCTTCGACAACACGAGCATCGAAGAGATCGCGGCCCGTGCCGAGGTCTCCAAGCCCGTGGTCTACGAGCACTTCGGCGGCAAGGAGGGCATCTACGCCGTCGTCGTCGACCGCGAGATGCAGGCGCTCCTCGCGGCGCTGACCGGAGCGCTCGAGGGCGGCGGGCACCCGCAGGCGCTCGTCGAGCGCACCGCGCTGGCGCTGCTCGACTACGTGGAGAGATCCGAGGACGGCTTCCGCATCCTCGTCCGCGACTCCCCGGTCGCCCAGGCCACCGGCACGTTCTCGAGCCTGATCGGCGACATCGCCACCCAGGTGGAGCACCTGCTCGCGGACCAGTTCAAGCGGACCGGCCTCGACCCGCGCACCGCGCCGATGTACGCGCAGATGCTCGTCGGGATGGTCGCCCTCACGGGTCAGTGGTGGCTCGACGCCAAGAGCGACGCGCGCAGCCCCAAGAAGCAGGAGGTCGCGGCGCACCTCGTCAACCTCGCCTGGAACGGCCTCAAGGGACTGGAGCGCCGCCCGACACTGACGAAGCCACGCGCCGATGGGCCTACCAAGCAGTCTCTCGACGTCGAGTAACCTGCAGGCGTGGCAGACGACGTGGCGCGCGACGAGGTCGATCGCATCGTCGCTGCCTGGGGCCGCGAGCGCCCCGACCTGGACATCACGCCGCTCGAGGTCCTCTCCCGCGTGACGCGGCTCGCCCGCCACCTCGACCTCGCACGCCGCGGCGCGTTCGCCCGGCACGGGCTGGAGACGTGGGCGTTCGACGTGCTCTCCGCGCTACGGCGTGCGGGTGCGCCGTACCGACTCTCCCCCGGCGCGCTCCTCACCCAGACGCTCGTCACGTCCGGGACCATGACCAACCGGATCGACCGGCTCGTCGAGCACGGGCTGGTGCACCGGCAGCCCTCGCCCGAGGACCGCCGCGGCGTGCTCGTCGAGCTCACGCCGGCCGGGCTCGAGCAGGTCGACGCCGCCCTGGCCGACCTCCTCGACTCCGAGCGCCGCCTGCTCCGAGACCTGTCCGACGAGGACCGCGCCACCCTGGCCAACCTGCTGCGCGTGCTCGTCGGGCCCTTCGACGAAGCATCGTGAGGCGCGACGCCGGCCGCGGCATCCTCCTCACAGCACTTCTGCTCTACGCGCTCAACCTGCGCGGCCCGATCACCGCGATGGCCCCGGTGATCGGTGACGTCTCCGCCGACCTCCACCTCTCCGCCGCGTCCGCCGGCCTGCTCACGGGCCTGCCGGTGCTCTGCTACGCGCTCGTCACGCCGCTGGCGGCGACGCTGGTCAACCGCGCGGGGACGGCGTTCGCGGGCACGGCCACCCTCCTCGGAGTCCTCGCGGGCACGCTGCTGCGCTCGTCGGGCGGCTTCGCCACCGCGCTGGTGGGAACGGTGATCATCGGCTCCGCGATCACCATCGGCAACGTCGCGGTGCCCGTGGTCGTCGCGCGCGACTTCTCGTCGGGCATCAGCGGTGTCATGGGCGCGACGACCGCGGCGATGAACGTCGGCGCGGTGCTCACCACCGTGTTCATGGCGCCCCTCGCCTCCGTCATCGGGTGGCGGCTGGCGCTGGTCTCGTGGTCGGTCGTCATCGTCGTGGGGCTGGTGGCCTGGTGGCGGGCGTACGGCATTCGTCGGGGGGACGCGCAGCCGGCCGCGGCGCACGACGAACCCGCCGAGCGGCCCCGCGTGATGCGTCGGCCCCTCACGTGGCTGCTCGTGGTGGTCTTCGCGTTCCAGTCCGCCTCCTACTACGCCCTCTCCGCGTGGCTTCCCACGCTGCTGCACGACGAGGCAGGGCTGTCCCACAACACCGCGGGGGCTGCGGCGGCGCTGTTCCAGGGCTTCGGGATCCTGGGCGGCGTGCTGGCGCCGCTGGCGATGGGGCGCCTGCGGCCGCGCGTCCTGACGGTGCTGATCGGGCTCGTGTGGCTCGCCCTGCCGGTCGGCCTGCTCCTGGCGCCCGGCGCGTGGGCGGTGTGGGCGTCGCTCGGCGGCGTCGCCCAGGCGGCGAACTACGTGGTGATCTTCTCGGTGGTGTCGACCGTCGCCGGGTCGCCGGCCGCCGCGGGCCGGATGTCCGCGACCGTCCAGAGCGCCGGGTACGTGCTGGCGGGCGTCGCGCCGTCGATCATGGGCGCGCTGCACACGGCGACCGGCGCGTGGCAGGTTCCGCTGCTCGTCGTCGCCTGCGCGCTCGTCGTCATGGCCGTGGCACACACGGTCGCCATCGGCGCCCTGACGCGCCACCGCGCAGCCGTCGCCGCCGCCGTCGCGCCCTCGGCGATCACGGAGTAAGACGAGGTCACAGGGGCGGGAAGGGTCCACGGGCCGCCTCGGTTGGCGTTGACACCTGCTCGAGAGGACCGCCATGACCACCGTCGTCACCGGAGCCACCGGCCACTTCGGCCGCCTCGCCATCGAGGCCCTGCTGGCACGCGGCGTCGCGCCCGGCGAGATCGTCGCCACCGGCCGCAGGATCGGCCTGGTCTCGGACCTGGCGGCGCGAGGCGTCGTCGTCTACTTCGCGAGCTACGACGACCCCGCGACCCTCGACGCCGCCTTCGCCGGCGCGGACAAGCTGCTCTTCGTCTCGGGCTCCGACGTGGGCCGGCGGATGCAGCAGCACCGCAACGTCGTCGCCGCGGCTGCGCGCGCCGGCATCCGGCACGTCGCATACACGTCGGGTCCCCACGCGGACCACTCGACCCTCCCCGTCAACCCGGAGCACAAGGCGACCGAGGAGCTCCTCACCGCCTCGGGCGTCCCGGCGACGTTCCTGCGCGACAACTGGTACAGCGAGAACTACCTCGGCGACCTCGCCACCGCGCGGCAGGGCGGGGAGATCATCTCCGCGACGGGCGCCGGACGGATCGCGAGCGCGCCGCGCGCCGACTACGCCGAGGCCGCCGCCGCCGTGCTCACGCAGGACGGCCACCAGGGGAAGGCCTACGAGCTCGCGGGCGACACCGCGTGGGACTACGACGAGCTGGTCGCGATCCTCTCGCGGCTCGTCGGGCACGAGGTGGTGCGCCGGGACCTCACGCCCCTGCAGCGTCAGGCCCAGCTCGAGGCCGCCGGCCTCCCGCCGGACGCCGCGGACTTCGTCACCGCGATGGACGCCTCGATCGCCGGCGGCGCGCTCGCCGACGTCACGGGAGATCTGTCACGCCTGATAGGCCGTCCGACGGTTCCGCTGGCGACGACCCTCGCCGCCGGCTGAGGAACTGGCCGCGGTACCAGGATGCGGACCGCTGCTTGGCGGCTGCCGCAGCGGCGGCGCCGGCTGCCGCGGCCGCGTCCCGCCGCTCGTGCCAGCCGGCGACCTCCCGGTCGACGTCGCGCAGCGGCGTCACCACGGGCGGGCCGCCGAGCAGCTGGCGCCGCGCCTCGATCACGCGGTGGTTGAAGTCCTCGACGAGGCGGCGGACGGCAGCCTCGGAGTGCTCCTCGTCGATGTGGGCGTCCATCTCGGCGTCGTCGCGCCGCAGCAGGAACGCCTCCGGCCCGACGCCGGTGATGTGCTCGCGCTCGATGAACGCCTTGAGCCACCAGTCGGGGTCGTACCTGGTCAGGCCGGGGATGGGCCGGCCGGCGAGCGCCAGGTGGTCGAAGTCGCCGCGCTCGATCGCCTGCCGGATCACCTCGTCGGCCCACGAGCCGCGGTCCTCCATGTGCCCGGTCAGGTGCCGGGGGTCGCCGTCGCCGGGCGGCGCAGAGGTCACGCCGTCCTCCGCCGCGAGGCGGTCCATCTGGAACTGCGATACGGCCCGGAGGGGGTCTCGATCGGCTGCCACGGCCACAGGTTGCGTCCGCTTCGACCGATGTGCAACGACCGAAACGCGATGTTTACGACAGCGTGTCAGCAGCGGAAACACGGCTCACAGGCAGGTCACAGCCACGCCGATCAGTGGATGGGCGTCATCCAGTCGGAGATCCCGAGGAGGCGCTGGAGCTCGGGGACGATCTCGCTGTTGCCGATCCTCGCGCTCTTCGGGCCGTTCGTCGCCCACGAGCAGCCCGGAAGGCCGGAGATCCTCACCTGGATGCTGGTGCCGTCACCCTGGAAGTACGCGTCGAGCGACTCGAAGAGCTCAGCGCCGCAGCTCCCGGCGCTGATGCCCCGGTTCAGGTTCGCCGACGAGCGCGCCGCCGCGTCGAGGTCGTCGGCCAGGCCCGACGCCCCGGCCGGGTCGGTGAGGTGGACCTCCCTGGCCAACGACTCGCTCGGCGGCGCAGTCCCGTCCGACGTGTTCGCGTAGAAGCAGAGAAGCACGGCGGAGGGCGTGAACGGGACGTAGTGGGTCCGGGCCGCCGACAGGAGCGGCGCGAACGGCGCCTCGCGGTCCGCGTAGGCCGGGCACTGCGCCGGGATCGCCGCTGGTTCCTTCCGGCCGCCGACTCCCGCGAGCCCGGCGGCGACGACCGCACCGACGACTGCGACGATGACGACCGGCGCGACGACCGCCGCGCGCACGTGCACCTTGTTCACGGAAGCCCCGGCCAGCTGTCGTATCCCAGGAGTCCCTGGATCTCCGTGAGGATGTCGCTGTTGGCGATCATCGACTGCTTCGGGCCGTTCGTCGCCGACGAGCAGTACGGAAGCCCGGAGATCCTCACCTGGATGCTGCTGCCACTCCCCTGGAAGTACGCGTCGAATGACTGGGCGAGGGCCATCCCGCAGGCGACGGTGCCGTGGTTCATGTTCTCGGAAGCGCGCGCCGCAGCGTCGAGGTCGTCGGCCAGGCGCCTGGCCACGGCCCCGTCGGCGATGAGGACCTGTTTCGCCAACGACTCGCCTGCAGGCGCGGGCCCCTGCGAGGGGATCGCGTAGAAGCACAGCAACACCGACATGGGCGTGAACGGTACGTAGCGGGCCCGGGCGGCCGGGACGGGGGGCGCCGCCGGCCCCCCGGCTGCCAGCAGGGCCGGGCACTGCGCGGGGATCGGCGTCGTGACCGGAAACGACGGCGATGTCGAGCCCGCGCACCCCGCCGGCATGACGAGCGCGCCGACGACGAGCACGGCGACGCGAAGTGTGGACCTGACGGACATGCCATCCCCCGTGACGTGGCGACACCGGCACGCTGCACTGCCGGGGGCAGGCATATCACCTGGTCACGTAAGGGAGGTCGAGATCGGGGCACGGATCGGTCACGACCGCGACGGGTCGGGTCAGCCGGTCTGGACCGAGCGGCCCGCGAGGGTGACGACGAGCCGACGCGGCGCGAGGCGCACGCCGACGCGGGCGCCGGCGGCGTTCCAGAATCCGTCGACGTAGCTCGGCGAGGAGCCCTCGAGCGCTCGCAGCGCGTTCCGCACCAGGGTCTCGGCGCTCCGCCGAGGCCCGACGGCGGAGGTCTCGCCCGCCACCTGGAAGAACTCCGTGTCGGTGGCGCCCGGCGCGACGGCAAGCACGCGTACCCCGGTTCCCCTGGTCTCGCCCCACAGCGCCTCGGTGAACGTCAGCACGAACGCCTTCGACGCCGAGTAGACCGCCATGTGGGGAACCGGCTGGAACGCGGCCGTCGAGGCGATGTTGACGATCCGGCCCCGGCCCCTCGCGACCATCGCCGGCAGGAACCGCGTCGTGAGCCCGACGAGCGCCTGGCAGTTCACCGCGATCTCGTCGGCCAGCAGCCCGGGGTCGGCGTCGGCGACGTCCCCGTTGCTGCCGAAGCCCGCGTTGTTGATGAGCGTGTCGATCGGGATCCCGAGGGCCGTCACGTCTTCGTGCAGCCGGGCCGCGGCGTCCGGGGCGCTGAGGTCGTGCGCGAGGACAGTCGCCTCGATGTCGCACCGGTTGCGCAGGTCGGCCGCGAGCTCGTCCAGCCGGTCCTTTCGCCGGGCGACGAGGACGAGGTTGCCGCCGCGGGCGGCGATCTGACGGGCGAACTCGGCGCCGATCCCGCTGGACGCGCCGGTGATGAGGGTGGCCATGCACCTGACAACAACCGGGCGAACGGCTCACCTACCCGGCGGTCTCGGCCGCCTCCAGCCACGCGGCCTCGAGCTCCTCGCGCTCGGCGGCCAGCGAGCGGAGCTTGGCGTCCAGCGCCAGGACCTTCTCGTGCTCGGTGGCGTGGGCCGCAAGATCGTCGTGCAGCGCGGACTCCTCCTCGGCAAGCTTCGCCAGCCGGCGCTCGATGCGCGCGACCTCCTTGCGCGCGGCCCGCACCTCGGCGGCACTGGGTGCGGGCGCCCCGGCGGGCGACGCGGCGGTGGACGACGATCCGGCGTCGCCCGGAGCACCGCGCGTGGCCGACGACGCGGGCGCGCCCAGCGCGGACTCCCGCAGCGCCAGGTACTCCTCGACCCCGCCGGGCAGGTCGCGGATCGTGCCGTCGCCGAGCAGGGCGACCTGCCGGTCGGCGACGCGTTCCAGCAGGTAGCGGTCGTGCGAGACGACGACGAGCGTGCCCGGCCACCCGTCCAGCAGGTCCTCGAGGGCGGCCAGGGTGTCGGTGTCGAGGTCGTTCGTCGGCTCGTCGAGCAGCAGCACATTGGGCTCCCCGACCAGCAGCCGCAGCAGCGCCAGGCGCCGCCGCTCGCCGCCGGAGAGGTCGCGCACCAGAGTCTGCTGGCGCTCGCGCGTAAACCCGAGCCGCTCGACGAGCTGGGAGGCGGTGACCTCCTTTCCGCCGACGACGAGCGTGTTCCGCTCCCGTTCGACGACCTGGATCACGCGCAGGTCCGCGAGCGCCGAGAGGTCCTCGACCTCCTGCCGCAGCTCGGCGGCGCGCACGGTCTGGCCGCGCTTCACGCGGCCGATCGTCGGGCGGATGCGGCCGGACAGCAGCCCGAGCAGGGTCGTCTTGCCCGCGCCGTTGACGCCGACGACGCCCCACCGGTCGCCCGGGCCGAGCCGCCAGGTCACGTCGTCGAGCAGCACGCGCCCCGGGAAGGCGAGCGTGACGCCCTCGAGGTCGAGCACGTCCTTGCCGAGCCGGGCGGTCGCGGTGCGCGACAGCTCGAGGCGGTCGCGCGGCGGCGGCTCGTCGGCGATGAGCGCGGCCGCGGCGTCGAGCCGGAACTTGGGCTTCGACGTGCGGGCCGGCGCCCCGCGGCGCAGCCAGGCGAGCTCCTTGCGCAGCAGGTTGAGGCGCTTGGACTCGGCGGTCGCCGCCTGCTGGGCGCGCTCGGCGCGTGCGAGCACGTAGGCCGCGTAGCCGCCGTCGTAGGGGTCGACTCCGCCGTCGTGGACCTCCCACGTGCGCGTCGTCACCGCGTCGAGGAACCAGCGGTCGTGGGTGACGACGACGAGCGCGCCGCTCCCCCGCCCGAACCGCTCGACCAGGTGCCTGGCGAGCCACGCGACGCCCTCCACGTCGAGGTGGTTCGTCGGCTCGTCGAGCAGCAGCACCTCGTCGTCGCCGACCAGGAGGGCCGCGAGCGCCACACGCCGGCGCTGCCCGCCGGAGAGGGTGTCGACCGACGTGGACAGGGGGACGTCCGGCAGCAGGCCGTCGTGGACCGCGCGGATGCGCGGGTCGGAGGCCCACTCGTGGGTGTCGGCGCCGGGATGGATCGCGTCGAGCACCGTGCCCGACGGGAGCACGTCGCGCTGGTCCAGCACCCCGACGCGCACTCCGCCGGCGCGGGTGACGCGCCCGTCGTCGGGCGCCTGCAGCCCTGCCAGGACGCGCAGCAGCGTGGACTTGCCGGCGCCGTTGGGCCCGACGACGCCCACGCGCACGCCGTCGTCGAGGCCGAGCGAGATGCCGTCGAGGACGGTGCGGGTGCCGAGCGCGACCGTGACGCGGTCGGCGCCGAGTAGGTGGGCCATCAGCCGCCGAGCGGGCGGACGTGCGCCGTGCCGCCCTCCGCCGCGTCGGCCACGTGCGTCAGGCCCTGCTCGACGAGCCCTTCGAAGAAGCGCGCGCTCGGCTTGCGCGGGGAGCGCACCAGCACCACGTCGGCGCCGTCCGCCTGCAGCCGCGTGCGCGTGAGCATCAGCTCCGCGACGTCCACGCCGTCGCCGTAGAGCAACGCCACCCGTAGCCCGGACTCCGGCTCCGCCGCGACGAGGTCGATGATCCGCTCGAACCCGATCGAGAAGCCGGCCGCCGGGACGTCGCGGCCGAGCCACTTGCCCACCACGCCGTCGTACCGGCCGCCGCCGGCGACGGAGGACCCCACCGCGGCGTGCTTCACCTCGAAGATCGGGCCGGTGTAGTAGCCCATGCCGCGCACGAGGGAAGGGTCGAGGACCACGCGGGCCTCGGGGAGGACTTGGCGGACCGCGGCGACGATCGCCGGCAGGTCGTAGAGCGGGACCTCGCCCAGCCCCGGCAGGGACAGGCTGCCGGCCGAGAGGGCCGCCTCGGCGTCGTCGCGCACCGCGAGGACGGTGTCGAGGACCCCGCGCACGTTCGCCGGGGCACCGAGCGCGACCAGCTCGTCGGCCACCGCGTCCGGCCCGATCTTGTCGAGCTTGTCCAGCGCGATGAGCGCGTCGGGGACCGCGTCGCCCGCGAACCCCGCGGCGCCCAGCAGGTCCGTGAGCGTGCGCCGGTCGTTGACGAGGAGCGTGACGTCGTCGGCCATGCCCAGGTCCTCGAACGCCGTGAGGGTCGCCACGAGCAGGTCGACCTCCGCGAGGTAGGAGGCCTCGCCGAGGATGTCGATATCCACCTGCGTGAACTGCCGGAACCGGCCCTTCTGCGGGCGCTCGGCGCGCCACACGGACCCCGTCTGCAGGGCGCGGAACACCTCGGGCAGCTCGGCCTGGTGCGACGCGTAGTACCTGGTCAGGGGCACGGTGAGGTCGTAGCGCAGGGCAAGGTCGGCCGCGTCGGCGGGCTTGATCGCCTCGTCGGGCTCGAGCCCGCGCCTGAGGATCTCGAAGAGCATCGACTCGTTCTCGCCGCCCTGGTTGGAGCGCAGGCGGGAGAGCGGCTCGATGGCCGGCGTCTCGATCTCGGCGAAGCCGAAGCGGCGATAGGTGGCGCGCAGCGTGCTCAGCACGCGCTCACGGGTCTGCTTCTCCGCCGGGAGGACGTCGCGCATACCGCGAGCGGGAACCACCTTCTGCGCCACGGCAGGCAAGGTTACCGGGTGGGTCGCCTCAGGCCGCGACGTGCCGGCGGCCGAGCACCTCCGCCAGGCGGACCCTCGCGCCCATGCGCAGCACGGACCGCTGGTAGACGAGCGCCGCGAGCGCGACCACCGCGTACGCCGTGCCCGCGAGGATCACCAGCGACAGCACCGGCTCCCACCACGCGGCGTCGCCGAGGAACATCCGGGCGGGCATCGCGACGGGCGCGGTGAACGGCACGTAGGAGGCGACCCGCATCAACGTCTCGCTCTGGTTGCCGAACACGACGATGAAGTACGGCAGCACGACGAGCAGCATCACCGGCTGCAGCACCGGCCCGGTGTCCTCGACGCGGGAGACGAGCGAGGCCGCGGCGGCGAACATCGCCGCCAGCAGCACGAAACCGACCGCGAAGAAGACGACGAACCAGGCCAGGGGCGCGCCGACGAGCGACAGGATGTCGTCCTGCCCGGTCACCACGAGCCCGAGCACCGCCACCGCGGCGATCGCCGCCGTCTGCGCGAGCGCCAGCGCGCTGTTGCCGAGGATCTTGCCGCCGAGCAGCGAGCGCGGGGACGCGGCCGACAGCAGGATCTCCACGACCCGCGTCTGCTTCTCGATGACGGTGTTCTGCGCGATCGTCGCGCCGAAGGTCATCGCCGCCATCATGAACATCAGGCCGAACCCGAACGTCACGATGTAGCGCACGGGCTCGTTGGCCGTGGCGGGGTTGAGCACCTGGACGGCGGGCGCGACCGTGAGGGCGCCGATGAGCTGGGTGGGCGCGCTGTCCTGCACGACGACCCGCACGCCGGCCGGCCCCGAGTCCGGCACGAGCGCGGCGTTGACCTGGCCGGAGCGGACGTCGGCCGTCGCGGTCGCCTCGTCGGCCACCGGGACGATCCGCACGCCGGGCAGGCTGGGCAGCTGCTGCTGCAGGTCCTCCACGACCGCGACGGGAATGAGGTTGCCCTGCCCCTGCTCGGCCCCCTGCGCCGAACCGGAGCCCTGCTTGGAGAACACCGAGCCGGCGATGATGCCACCGAGCACGAGCACCAGCAGGACGATCGCCGAGATGATGAACGACTTGCTGCGCAGCTGGGCGCCGATCTCCCGCTCGGCGACGAGCAGCGCGCCGCGCCCCTCCGAGGGCGGGACGACCTGTCGGGCGGTCATGCCGCCACCTCCTTCTTGGCCCGGCGCGCGGTCGCGGTCGCCGCGTGCGCCTCGTCCCTGATGACCTCGCGGAAGATCTCCGCCAGCCGCGGCCGCACGGGCGCGAACGCGTGCACGGCGCCGCGGTCGAGCGCGCCGGACAGCACGTGCTGTGCCGTGGCCTCGTCGGCCTCGAACACCGCCTCGACGCCGGCCAGCTCGAGCACCCGGACCCCCGGGACGTCGCGCACCCAGCCGAGGTCGGATCCCGCCCGGAGCTCGTACCGGGGCTCCGTGTACCGGTCCCGGAGCTCCTCGCGCTCGCCCGCGGCGACGATGCGGCCGCCGGCGATGATGACGACGTCGTCGCAGAGCCGCTCGACGACGTCGAGCTGGTGGCTGGAGAACAGCACCGGCGCGCCGCTCGCGGCGTGCTCGACCAGCACTCCCTGGACCACGTCGACGGCGATGGGGTCGAGGCCGCTGAACGGCTCGTCGAGCACCAGCACGTCCGGGTCGTGGACCACGGAGGCCGCCACCTGGACCCGCTGCTGGTTGCCCAGCGAGAGGGTGTCGAGGCGGTCGTCGGCGCGCTCGGTGACGTCGAGGCGCTCGAGCAGGTCGCGGGCCCTCCGGTCCGCCGCCGCCCGCTCGAACCCGCGCAGCCTCGCGAGGTAGGCCAGCTGCTCGGCGACCTTCATGCGCGGGTAGAGCCCGCGCTCCTCCGGCATGTACCCGAACGTGCGGCGCGTCGTCCCGTCGAGGTCGCGGCCGTCCAGCCGGACGGTTCCCGCGTCGGCGGACAGCACGCCGAGCACGATCCGCATCGCGGTCGTCTTGCCCGCGCCGTTGCCGCCGACGAAGCCGGTCAGCCGGCCGCGTCGCACGGTGAAGCTCACGTCGTCCAGGGCCTTGCGGTCACCGAACGACCGGCTGACCCCTGACAGCTCCAGCATGGTCTCCCCCTCGGCCGGGCCCCCGCCGGCTCCGGGAAGAGGCTATTGGCGGCACGACCACCGGCGGATCGGGCGCGGGACGGACCGTGCGGCTCCGCCTCGCGGCGGAGGGACCTAGGTCCAGCCGTGCTCGTGCGCGTACACCACGGCCTGGACGCGGTCGCGCACGCCGAGCTTCGCCAGGAGGTTGGACACGTGCGTCTTGACCGTCGCCCGGCCGAGGTAGAGCTGCGCGGCGATCTCGTCGTTCGTCAGGCCGCGCGCGACGAGGGCGAGCACCTCCGCCTCGCGGTCCGTCAGCCCGGGCGGCGGCCCGGCCGGCACGTCGGGGCGCGGCGTCACCGCGCGGGCGATGACGGTCCGCGTCACCTCGGGCGCGAGCAGGCCGTCGCCGGCGGCCGCGGACCGCACGGCGTCGAGCAGCTGCTCCGGCCGCGAGTTCTTCAGCACGTAGCCGACGGCGCCCGCGCGCAGCGCCTCGAGCAGGTAGTCCTCGCGGTTGAACGTCGTGAGCACGACGACGGACGTGTGGAGCCCCGGCTCGGCCACGATCCGCCGTGTGGCCTCCAGCCCGTCCATGTCGGGCATCTGCACGTCCATGAGCACCACGTCCGGGTCCAGCTCCCCGGCGCGGGCGACCGCCTCCAGGCCGGTGGCGGCCTCGCCGACGACCTCGACGTCCGGGCACGCCGACAGGATCGTGGCGAAGCCGGCGCGCAGCAGCGCCTGGTCGCGGTCGTTGGCGAGGCGCATGGTGAACAGCGTGTTGCACTGGGAGATGATGGTGGCGTCGAGCTCGGCCGGGCGCTGAGTTACAAGGCCGAGATAGACGCCATATTTGCGCCCTTCCTTGGCGATGCGCGACACCGCCTTGCGGGTCGGCCCAAATCCGCTGTGGTCTGCCGCGGCGTAGCGATGCGCCTCCTCGCAGACGAACAACAGCGGCGAGACGCCGTCGCTCCACAGTCCG
>Ga0207835_1000183_pt1 | contig 13212 bp, 9 predicted proteins | sample LuqExpMetagenom8_FD_187766 | JGI IMG/M metagenome (GOLD analysis project Ga0207835, IMG submission 187766) | Tropical forest soil microbial communities from Luquillo Experimental Forest, Puerto Rico - Sample 8 (SPAdes) | ecosystem: Environmental > Terrestrial > Soil > Tropical forest ... | reverse complement strand
CGACCTCGCCGGCGGCGGTGACCACCCGCACGCCGACCACCTGCGCCGCCATGCCGCGCAGCCGCGCGCCCGTGCCGTGCGTCCCCGTGCTGATCGCCCCGGCGAGCGTCTGATGGTCGATGTCGCCCATGTTCTCCATGGCCAGGCCGCGCGCCGCCAGGCGTGCGCACAGCTCGCGCAGCCGGATGCCCGCGCCCACCGTGACGTGCGCGCCGCCGTCGGGCAGCGGGAGCACGCGCTCGACGCGGCGCACGTCGGTCATGTCGAGCTGCACCCCGTCCGCCACGGCCGCCCCGGTGAAGGAGTGGCCGGAGCCGACGGCGCGGACCCGCAGCCCCTCGGCGACCGCGCGCACCACGGCGTCGGCAACACCCGCGGTGTCCCGAGGCCGCTCGACGCGCCGCGGCGTCGCGCTCTGCGTCCGTGCCCAGTTCTCCCACGCCGCCGTCACTTCGTGAGGATCACCTGGGCAGACGTCCAGGTCAAGTGAGGGAACGACTTGACTTGTGTCACGACGGGGTTTGGGATGGCTTCACCTGGACGGGTTACGTCCGGCCCGCACCGAGACCGGGGGGGACATGACCAGGCTGCCGATCGCCGAACGCAGGGAGCAGCTCGTCGAGGCGGCCATCGCCGTCGCCAGCCGGGAGGGCATCGACGCCGCCACGGTCCGGGCGGTCGCCGCCGAGGCCGGGGTCTCGCTCGGGGTCGTCCACTACTGCTTCCAGGACAAGGACGAGCTCCTCGAGGCGATGGCGCACGAGATCACCCGCCAGAACCTGTCGCAGAGCCTGCTGGAGATGCCGATCCACGGGGAGCCCGGCGAGCTGATCGAGCGGGCGCTGGACCTGCTCTGGAGCGGCATCAGCGCGACCCGCGGTGCGCAGCTGCTCAGCTACGAGCTGACGACCTACTCGATGCGCCACCCCGAGGTGCGGCAGGTCTCGGTCAACCAGTACGCGGTCAGCCACCAGGCCGCGCGGCAGTTCCTCGTTGCCCTGTCGACGTCCGCGAACCTCGAGTGGACGTTGCCGATCGGTCTCCTGTCCCGGATCGTCGTCATGATGACCGACGGCGTCGTGCTCGCCTGGCTCGCCGACGGTGACGACGCCGCCGCGCGCGAGGCGCTGGGCGTGTTCTCCGAGTTCCTCGCGACCCACGCCCGACCGGCCGGGGACGGCCTGCCCGCGGCCGCGGCGCTCGGCGACAAGTCCGCGTGAGCAGCCCCGCCACCTCGAGCGCCGCCGCCCGCCGCTCGCGGGCGTCCACCGCCGCCGCATTCACCGCGCAGGGGCTCGCCTACGCACTCGTCCTGACGAGCCTGCCGGTCTTCGAGGACCGCTACGCGATCGGCACGGGCGAGGTCACGCTCGTGATCCTGGCCTTGTGCGGCATGGCCGCCCTGGGCACGGTGATCGCCGACCGGTTGGCCCGCGGGTCCGGCGGCTCGCGGGCGGCGCTCACGCTGGGCCTCGCGGGGCTCGTCGTCTCGCTCGCCTGGGTCTCGTCGGCACCCAACTTCGGCATCGCGGTCGTGGGTTTCCTCGTCTACGGCCTCGGGCTGGGTCTCGTGGATGCCGGCGGCAACATGCAGGCCGTCGCGGTGCAGCAGGAGTACGGGCGCTCCCTCCTCGCCTCGTTCTACGGTGCGTACTCGGCGGCCGGGATCGTCGGCGCGCTGCTCGTGTCGGTCACCAGCGGGGTCTGGGCCGTGCGGCCCGTGATCTGGGTCGTGGCGCTCGGCGTGCCGGCCGCGCTCGTCGCAGCCTTGTTCGTCGTGCGCTGGGGGTGGCGGGGATCCGCCGCGCCCTCGCTCGAGGCGCTGCCCGCGGGTCGGCACATTCCGTGGCGGCCGGTGCTGCTGCTGGGCATCTGCGTCATCGCCTTCTACATCGCGGACTCCGCGGTGTCCTCGTGGAGCGCGCTGTTCCTCGACGACCTGCACGCCGCCGACCACGTCCGACCGCTCGGCTACGCCGCCTACCTCGGCGCCGCCCTGCTCGCCCGGGCGGTGGGCGACCGCGCGGTGCAGCGGTGGGGCCGCGCGGCCGTGGTCCGCGTCGCCGGGGTCGTCGGCGCCGTGGCGCTGCTGGGGGTTGTCGCCGTGCACCAGCCGTGGGCGGCGGTCGTCGCGTTCGGCGTCACCGGGGTGCTCGCGGTGGTCCCGCCGCTGGCGTTCTCGGCGGCCGGCGACGTGGCGCCGGGCGCGGCCGACATGGTCGTCGCGCGGCTCAACTACTTCAACTACGTCGGCGTGGTGCTCGGCGGCGTGCTCGTGGGGGCGGTCGGGACTGTGGCTAGCCTGCGGGCCGGGTTCATCGTGCCCGCGGTGCTCGTGCTCGCGGTGCCGCTGGTCGCGGGTGTGCTCAAGGCGCCGGGGCCGGGCGCCGGCGGGCGGGCCGCCTCCACGGACCAGGTGGGGGCCGCGCACGACGAGGCGCCGGCGTGAGCGGCGAGGCGCTGACCGCGGCCACCGCCGGGATGCCGGCCCCGCTCGTCGTGCTCGACCTGCCGGCCCTCGAGGCCAACCTCGACGACCTGCTGCACCGCGCGGCGGGCCGGCCACTGCGGGTGGCGAGCAAGTCGGTCCGGGTGCGCGCGGTCCTCGACCTGGTCCTCGCCCGTTCCGCGGTCATCGGCGTGATGGCCTACTCGCCGTGGGAGGCGCTCTGGCTGGCGCGGGCCGGGGTCGGCGACATCCTGGTCGGCTACCCGACCGCCGACGAGGGCGCTCTGGACGCGATCGCGTCCGACGAGGCCGGTGCCGCGGCGGTGACGCTCATGGTGGACGACGTGGCCCAGGCGGTGCGGGCGTCCCGGGCCGCGCGCGAGCACGGCCGCACGCTGCGCGTGTGCCTGGACGTCGACGCGTCCCTGCGAGTGGCGCTCGGCCCGTTCACGCTGCACATGGGCGTGCGTCGCTCGCCGGTGCACACGCCCGACGAGGTCGCGGCCCTCGCCGCGTCGGTCGCCCGGCTCCCGGGCCTGGCGGTGCGCGGCCTCATGTTCTACGAGGCCCAGGTGGCGGGCCTGCCGGACTCGTCGGCCGCGGTGCGCGCGGTGAAGCGGCTCTCGCTCGCCGACCTCGCAGGCCGGCGGACCGCCGTGGTCGACGCGGTCGAGCGCGAGGTCGGGCCACTGTCACTCGTGAACGGGGGAGGAAGCGGCTCGGTGAGCGAGACCGCCGCCGACCCGACGATCACCGAGGTCACGGCTGGTTCGGGCCTGTACTGCCCCACCCTGTTCGACGGCTACCGCACGTTCCGGCCGCGCCCCGCGGCGTTCGTCGGGCTCGACGTGGCGCGGATCCCCGGCCCCGGGTACGCGACCGTGTTCGGGGGTGGGTACGTGGCCTCCGGGCCGGCGGCGACGTCCCGGCTGCCGCGCCCGACCTCGCCGGCCGGCCTGCGGCTCACCGGGCGGGAGGGCGCGGGCGAGGTGCAGACGCCGCTGCGGCTCGCGCGGGGCCGCGAGCTGGCGATCGGCGACCGGGTGTGGTTCCGGCACGCGAAGGCCGGCGAGGTGATGGAGCGCTTCACCGAGGCACACCTCGTGCGGGACGGCCGGGTCGAGCGGACGGTCCCGACCTACCGCGGCGAGGGCCGCTCCTTCGGCTGACCCTTGGCGTCGTGACCTCGTCTTGGGCCCGTAGCGCCCGCGCCGACGCCGCCGGGCGCCCCGGTACCCTTGCCGCGTGACCCTGCGGCTGTTCGACTCCGCCACCCGCACCGTGCGCGACTTCGTCCCGCAGGTGCCCGGCCAGGTCGGCATCTACCTGTGCGGGGCGACCGTGCAGGCGCCGCCGCACGTCGGCCACATCCGCTCCGCCGTCGCGTTCGACGTGCTGGTCCGCTGGCTGCGCCGCACCGGCCACGAGGTCACTCTGGTCCGCAACGTCACGGACATCGACGACAAGATCCTCGCCAAGGCGCAGCAGGCCGGCCGGCCGTGGTGGGCGTTCGCGCTCGCCAACGAGCGCGCGTTCGCCGCCGCGTACGACGCGCTGGGCGTGCTGCCGCCGGACTACGAGCCGCGCGCCACCGGCCACGTGCCGGAGATGCTCGACCTGATGCGCACGCTGGTCGAGGCCGGCCACGCCTACCAGTCCGGGCCTGGCGACGTGTACTTCGACGTCCGCTCGTGGCCCCGCTACGGCGAGCTCACCAACCAGCGGCTCGACGACATGGTCGACGCGCCCGAGGACGGCACCGGCAAGCACGACCCGCACGACTTCGCCCTCTGGAAGGCCCCCAAGCCCGGCGAGCCGGCCGACGCCGCGTGGGACACGCCCTTCGGCCGGGGACGCCCTGGCTGGCACCTCGAGTGCTCCGCGATGAGCCGCCGCTACCTCGGCGAGACGTTCGACATCCACGGCGGCGGCCTCGACCTGCGCTTCCCGCACCACGAGAACGAGCAGGCGCAGTCGCGCGCGGCGGGCTTCGGCTTCGCGCGGTACTGGCTCCACAACGGCTGGGTGACGCAGGGCGGCACCAAGATGAGCAAGTCGCTGGGCAACAGCCTCCTCGTCACCACGGTGCTGCAGCAGGTGCCGGCGGCCGTGGTCCGCTACGCGCTCACGGCGGTGCAGTACCGGTCGATGCTCGAGTGGACGGACGAGACGCTGCCGGAGGCCGGCGCGGCCTGGGAGCGGCTCTCGGGCTTCGTCGTGCGCGCCGGGGAGCGGGTCGGCCAGCCGGACGACGAGGCCGTGGCCGCGACCGTCATCCCGGCCGACTTCGCCGCCGCGCTGGACGACGACCTCAACGTGCCCGCCGCGCTCGCGGTGGTCCACGAGGTGCTCCGCGCCGGCAACTCCGCGCTCGCCCGCGGGGACGACGAGGCGACACGCGAGGCGCTCGTCGCGCTGCGCGCCATGCTCGACGTGCTGGGGCTGGACCCGGCGTCGCCGCAGTGGCGCGCGTCTGGGGCCGACGACCGGGCGGCGCGCGCGCTCGGCACGCTCGTCGACGCCGAGCTCGAGGCACGGGCAGCCGCCCGTGTCGGCAGGGACTTCGCGACGGCCGACGCCATCCGCACCCGGCTCACGGCGGCGGGCATCGCCGTCGAGGACGGGCGCGAGGGCGCACGGTGGTCGCTCGCCGGGGAGGCATGATGGCAGGGAACTCGAAGCGCCGCGGAGCGGTGCGCAAGGCGCCGAAGCACACCGCGGGCAGCGGCGGACGCAGCCGGCAGGCGCTTGAGGGCCGCGGCCCGACGCCCAAGGCCGAGGACCGCGAGTACCACGCGGCGCACAAGCGGAAGGCGGCGGCGGACGCCCGCGCGGCCACGTCGAAGCCGTCGTCGTCGGCCACCCGCCGCCCCTCGACCCGCCGCACGGCGACCCACGAGATCGTCTCCGGCCGCAACTCCGTCCTCGAGGCGATGCGCGCGGGCGTCCCGGTGACGACCGTCTACATCGCCTCGCGCATCGAGCAGGACGACCGCACGCGCGAGATCCTCAAGCTCGCCAGCGAGACGCACCGACCGCTGCTCGAGGTCGGACGGCTCGAGCTCGACCGGATGACCGACGGCGCCGTGCACCAGGGCGTCGCGATCCAGGTGCCGCCGTACGCCTACGCCGACCCCGACGACCTGCTCGACGCCGCGGCGTCCGACGAGCAGCCGGCGCTCGTCGTCGCGCTCGACGGCGTCACCGACCCGCGGAACCTCGGCGCCGTGCTGCGGTCCGCCGGGGCGTTCGGAGCGCACGGCGTCCTGGTGCCCGAGCGGCGGTCGGCGGGGGTGACCGCCGCGGCGTGGAAGGTGTCGGCCGGCGCCGCCGCGCGCGTGCCGGTGGCGCGGGCGACCAACTTGGCCCGGACGCTGTCGGAGTACCGCAAGGCCGGCGTGTTCGTCGTCGGCCTCGACGGCCACGGGGACACCACCGTCGGCCAGCTGCCGTTCGCGGGCGACCCGCTCGTGCTCGTCGTCGGCTCCGAGGGCAAGGGCCTGTCGCGCCTCGTCCGCGAGCAGTGCGACGCGATCGCCGCGATCCCGATCGCCTCGGCCGTCGAGTCCCTCAACGCCGGCGTGGCCGCGGGGATCGCCCTGTACGAGGTCGCCCGCCTGCGCTCAGCGTGAACGCTTGCGTCCGAGGCTTTCAGGGCCCTGGCACCGAAAGTCTCGGACGCTGCGGTCAGGCCTCGGCGACCTTCTCGTCGACCACGGAGATCAGACCCGTCTCGTCGCGCATGTCGCCGGGGACGCCGCCGAGCACGGCCTGCTCGTCGGGCCGCATCGGCAGGATGTTCTTGACGTAGGACGAGACCACCTGGTCCATCGGCACGTCCCGGTGCTGCAGCTCGGACAGGAACCACCGGTGGTCGAGCAGCTCGTGGTAGACCTGCGCCGGCTCGAGCTTGGCACGCAGGTTGCGCGGGACGCCCCGCACGGCCGGCTCGAAGATCTCGGTGAGCCAGTCGTGGGCGACGAAGGCCTCGTCGTCCCGCTGCCGGTCGGTCGCGGCGCGGTACTCGTCGAGGTCGTTGAGCAGGCGGCGAGCCTGGTTCTCCTGGACGTCCAGGCCGGTGAGCCGCATGAGGCGGCGGCTGTGGTGGCCGGCGTCGACGACCTTCGGCTGGATGCGGACCGTGGTCCCGCCGACGTCGGTGGTGATGGCGAGCTCGTCGACGTCGAACCCCAGGTCGTTGAGCCGGTCGATGCGCGCCTGCACCCGCCACCGCTCGCCGAACCCGAAGGACTCCACCTCGGTGAGCGCGCGCCACAGCTCGTGGTACCGGGTCTCGAGCGCGTCGCCGATCGCCACGGCGTCGGTGTCGTCCTCGAGGTACTCGCCCGCCTGCAGGTCCATGAGCTCGCCGATGATGTTCACCCGGGCGACCTCGAGGTCGTAGGAGCGCTGGCCGTCGGTCAGCGACTCGTGCAGGTCGCCCGTCTCGGCGTCGACGAGGTAGGCGGAGAACGTCTCGGCGTCGCGCCGGAACAGCGTGTTCGAGAGCGACACGTCGCCCCAGTAGAAGCCGGCGAGGTGGAGCCGGACCATGAGCACGGCGAGGGCGTCGATCAGCCGGGTCGCGGTGTCGGGGCGCAGCGCCTGGCTGAACAGGACGCGGTACGGCAGCGCGAACTGGAGGTGCTCGGTGACGAGCGCCGGCTCGAGCGGCTCGCCGTCGGGCGAGTGCCGGCCGGAGACCACCCCCAGCGGAACCACGCTCGGCACGTCGAGCTTGCGCAGCTGGCGCAGCAGCTCGTACTCGCGGAACGCGACGTACTCGCCGATCTCCTTGACCGCGATGACGCGGCCGGACATCCGGGCGAACCGCACGGTGTGGCGCGAGATGCCGCGGGGGAGCGCCGCGATCGTCTCGGCCGGCCAGTCCTCGAGCGGGACGTCCCAGGGGAGGTCGAGGAGGGCAGGGTCGGGCGTGGCCGCGGTGATCTGCAGGGAGGCGGAGCTCACGGGTTCATTCTCCAGAAAACGACGTGAAGACGACGAGAGGGCGGGACCGTCCGGTCCCGCCCTCTCGTGCCGATCAGTGATCAGGCGTTCGCGGTGATGCGCTCGCCGCTGCCCGAGTGGAACAGGTGCAGCAGGTGCGGGCGGACGCGCACGTTGATGAGCGAGCCCTTCGGCGGCACGTCACGCGGGTCGATGCGGACGGTGACCTCGGAGTCGGCGGCGGTCGAGTGGACCACGGCGGCGCTCCCGAAGGCGTCGGTCAGCGAGCCGTAGACGAAGGCGTCCGAGCCGAGCTCCTCGACGATGTTCACGTAGACCGGGATCGAGTCCGGCGTGCCGGCGGGCACGACGTCCAGGTCCTCGGGACGGAACCCGATGGTGATGTTGCCCTTGTCGTCGTCCGACAGGGAGCCGATCGCCTCGCGCGAGAGGCTGATGCGCGAGTTGCCGACCGAGGCGGCGCCGTCCAGCACCGGGAAGGTGCCGATGTTCATCGCGGGGGAGCCGATGAAGCCGGCGACGAAGACGTTGGCCGGGACGTCGTACATCTCACGCGGGGTGCCGACCTGCTGGAGCAGGCCGTCCTTGAGGACCGCGATGCGGTCACCCATCGTCAGGGCCTCGATCTGGTCGTGCGTGACGTAGACCGTCGTGACGCCGAGGCGGCGCTGCAGCGACGCGATCTGCGTACGCGTCTGGACACGGAGCTTGGCGTCGAGGTTCGACAGCGGCTCGTCCATGAGGAACACCTGCGGCTGACGCACGATGGCGCGGCCCATGGCGACGCGCTGACGCTGGCCACCGGAGAGGGCCTTCGGCTTGCGGTCCAGGTACTGGGAGAGGTCGAGGATCTTCGCAGCCTCCTCGACGCGCTGGCGGATCTCGGCCTTCGGGGTGCCGGCGATCTTCAGCGCGAAGCCCATGTTGTCCGCGACGGTCATGTGCGGGTACAGGGCGTAGTTCTGGAACACCATCGCGATGTCGCGGTCCTTGGGCTGGACGTCGGTGACGTCCCGGTCCCCGATGAGGACGCGGCCGGCGTTGACGTCCTCCAGGCCGGCGAGCATGCGGAGCGAGGTCGACTTGCCGCAGCCGGACGGGCCGACGAGGACGAGGAACTCGCCGTCCTCGATGTGCAGGTCCAGGCCGTCGACAGCGGGACGCTCGGTGCCCGGGTAGATCCGGGTCGCGTGGTCAAAAGTGACCGTGGCCATCGTGTACTCCCCTTCACCGGCAGGTACGTGCCGGACGATCCGTAGTGAAGGCCAATCCCGCACCCGGGTGGGTGCGAGCAGCGTCGGCGCCGACACCGTCGACGACGACGCACCGGGACCCGAAGGCCCCGGTGCGGTCATTTTGCCACAGGAGTGGTGATGCTCTTGACCCCCTGCGGCGACGTCAGGAGCTCGGCGTGGGGGTGGGCGCCGCGGAGCCGCTCGGGGCAGGCGTCGCGGAGTCCGTCGGTGTCGGCGTCGCCGTGCTGCCCGACGAGGCACCGGTTGCAGCGGTGGCCTCCTGGTACGCCTGCAGGACGAGGTTGGTGAAGGCCGACACGTCGTCGACCGCGCCGGTGTACTGGTGCCCGCCGATGACGATGAGGGGCGCCGTGCCGAGGGCCTTCACGCCGTCGAACGGCACCGCGAGGGCGGCCCGGGCGGTCGCCTGCTCCACCCAGCGCTCGTAGTGGTGGCTGCGGATGCACTTCTCGGTGCCCTTGGCGGTGACGCCCGCCTTTGAGACGAGGTCGACGAGCTGGTCGTCGGTCAGCCCGGCGGTGCCGAACGTGGCCTGCGCCTGGAAGAGCGCGTCGTTGACGGCCATCGCCTGGTCGGGGGCGCCGTTGACGACGCACGCGAACGCGTTCGCGGCCCGCAGCGCGTAGTCGTAGCCCGCGTCCTGGAGGTTGGGCGTCGGGGTGGGCGTCGGCGTCCCGCTCGCCGTGGGCGTGGGCGTGGGCGTCGGTGTCGGGGTGGCGCTGGCCGACGGCGACGGCGTCACCGGGGTCGGCGTGAACGACTCGCGCGCGCTGGGGATGGCGACCGGGTGGATCTCGAGCGTCATCGCGCCCTGCGACGCCGTCACCATGTTGGCGAGCGCCGCCCCGTCGGTGGTCCAGAACGCGGCGGACGCCGGGTCCGAGTAGTCGACATAGGCGACGACCTGGGTCACGCCCGACTGGACGAGGTCGGCGGACGGCGTCGGCGTGCCGTTGTCAGGCAGGGGCGGCGAGGTCGAGGCCGTGACCGTCTGGCCGTCGCTGCTCGAGACGAGCAGCCCGTCGGAGGCCATGTTCGCCGGACCGCGCCGGTTGGCCTCGACCCCGCCGTGGATCGCGAAGCCGATGCCGGTGACCATGCCGAGGATCACCACCACCGCGACGACGTTCAGCGTGACGCGGCGCCTCTTGGCGCGCCGTGCCCGGCGGATCCGTTCGATCCGGGCGAGCTCCCGGTCCTGAACGCGACGCTCCTTGGCGCCGACCTTCTGCTTGCGGGACCGCTGGTAGCTCACCGGACCTCACTTCCTCGTGACGCGTGCGTGGTCGCACGACCTTCCCGGGCGGGAGGGTAGACCACACCGTGGCAGCGGCACCTGGCCTTTGGGTGCAGGAAGTCTGTGAGGTTCCGGGAAGCGCCGGGCGGCCGACGAGCGCGGGACCCGCCGTCAGCCCAGGACGGCCACCGTCCCGTCCGACCGGACGACCCCGATGTGCCGCCCCGCCAGGGCGAACGTGATGAGGCTCAGGTTCAGCGGCGTGCCCTGCGGGGCGAGCATCGCGCGGACGTCCGAGTGCCACTGCGGCCGACCGGCGAGCGAGTAGGCCTGGACGCCGCGGGGGAAGCCCTGGGCGTCCGCGGTCTGCACGACGAGGACCTTGCCGTCGGTCGAGAGCGCGCCGCCGGCTCCCGGCACCGTCCATCGGGACGCGCCCGTGGCGGCGTCGAGCGATCGCAGGTCCTGGGCGCCGGTGTACACCCGGCCCTCGAGCACCACCGCGGACAGGGTGAAGAGCGGGCCGACGACGGTGGGGCCGAGGGAGGCCTGCCACCGCGGCGCGCCGGTGTGCCGGTCCACCGCCGTCAGCGTGGTCTGGCCCCCCGTGCCGCTCGTGACGAAGACGAGGTCCGGGGCCGAGCCGTCGTCCACGCTCGTCGCCAGCGGGGTGCCCTCGATCGGCCGCCACGTGCCGTCGTCGAGCAGCAGCTCGGGCGTCGGCGCCTTCAGCACCGCGCCGTGGTCCATCGGGCGGCGCACGAGCGCGCCGCCGCGGGCCGCCTCCAGCGACCAGCCGCCGGTCCGGGTCAGGTGGAGCCGCACCGCGCCGTCGGGGCCGAACAGCCACGTGTCGTCGCCGATCCGCAGGGCGGCCTGGTCGGTCGCGCCGTCCGGGCTCGACACGTGCCACAGCTGGGACCCGTAGTCGGCGGGGTCGTGGAAGGGGTCGGCCGGGTCGTTCTCGGCGGCCACGCCGAGCGGGGGACTCGTCCAGGTCCACAGCGCCGCACCGGTGGCCGGGTCCTGGCCGGTGACGCGCCAGGTCACGGTCCAGGGGCCCGAGCGGGGCGCGCGGTCGGGGCCGGCGACCTGCTGCGCGACCACCATGACGCCGCCGGCGACGACGGCACGGACGTGGTCGCCGTACGTCACTCCCCGGACGAGGTGCCCGTCCGTCGGGTCGAGCGCCCAGGTCGCGGTCACCGTCGAGCCTCCGGCATGACCGGGACCCCCGGTCACCTGGCACGCCACGACCGCGCCCGCGGCCGTGCAGACCGGGACGGCGTCGTTCCATGCGTCCCGGTCCCCGAGCGGTGTCGACCAGCGCCGCGCCCCGGTGGCGGCGTCCAGCGCGACGAGCGTCGAGTTCTCGCCCAGCAGGCTGATGGATCCGACCACGCTGCCGGCGAGCAGGAACCCGTCCTCCAGGGCCGTGCCGTCCTGTTGGTCGGCCACCGAGTACAGGACCCTCAGGCCCGGGTGGAGCGGCTGGAGCACGCCCGGGACCTGCGCCAGCGCCGCCAGCCGTGCACGCTCGCGGGAGGCGTTCACCACCGGCACGGCGACGAGCGTCGCGACCACGCCGATCGTGATCCAGCGGACGGCGGGGCGGCGCCACACGCGCGCGACGACGAAGGCCGCCGCCCGTCGCGCACCCCGGACCCAGGCCGCGGTCGTCCGCCGAAGCCACTCGCCGACCGGGTCCGGCTCCTGCGGCGGCTGGTCCTCCACGAGCTCGACGTCGACCATCCCCCTGGCCACCCCTCACCTTAGGGACGGCCCGAGCCCACCGGCACTCCGTCAGCCGAGGACGACGACCGACTGGTCCTGGCGTACGGCCGCGATCCGGCCCAGCACCTGGAGCGTCCCGATGCCGGCGACGTTCCGCTCCCCCGAGGGCAGCGCCGCGGCCGACACGTCCTGACTCCAGAGCACGCGGCCGTCCCGCATCGACCGTGCCTCGACCCTGTTCGCGGAGTCGTGCGACCGGACGACCAGCACCTGGCCGTCCGTCGCGACGAGGCCGCCGACCGGATCGTCGGCCCGCGTCCTCCAGATCACGCGCCCCGTCGACGCGTCGATCGCCTGCAGCATCTGGGTCCCGACGTACACGCGGCCCTGCAGCAGCGCGGTGAACCCGACCGCGGGGCCGAGGGGCGCCTGCCACAGGGTCCTGCCGGTGTGCCGGTCGACCCCGGACAGCAGCTGCCCACCACTGGCGGCCGACGAGACCCGCAGCAGCACGTCCGGGGCCGAGCCGTCGTTGAGGGTGAGCCAGGGGTCGCTGCCGGTGAGCGGCCGCCACGAGCCGTCGTCGACGAGCAGCTCGTTCGCCGGCTGGTCGACCGCGCTGCCGGCGTCCTGCAGGACCGGCGACCGCACCAGGGAGCCGCCCTCCTCCCACACGCTCCAGCCGCCCGGGCGAGCGATGTGCGTCAGCTCGGACCCGTCCGGGCCGAGGACCCAGGCGTTGTCGCCCACGTCGAGTGCCACGTCGGTCGACGGCGACCGGCGCGAGGCCCCGCGGAACAACGAGTAGTAGTCCGCCGGGTCATGCAGGAAGTTCTGGTCCTCCAGGACCGCCGCGACGGGCACGGGTGGGCTCGTCCACGTCCATCGGACCTCGCCGGTGGACGGGTCCGAGCCGGTGACCTGCCACGTCACGGTCCACGGCCCGGCCGCGGGTGCGTGCAGCGGGCCGCTCGACTGGCGCGCCATGACGATCAGCCCGCCTGCGGCGACCGCGTCCGTGTGCTCGTCGTACGCCGCGGAGCGGATCACGTGGCCGTCCGCGGGGTCGAGGACCCAGGTGGCCGTCTCCCAGTCGAAGCTCGCCTGGTCGGCCACCTGGGTCCCGCTGCAGAGCACCACGGCGCCGACCGCGTCGCACGCGGGGAAGACGACCTGATCACCGGGCGCGCCGACGGGCTCGAGCCGCGTCGACCACCGCCGTGCCCCGGTGGCCGCGTCGAGGCCGACGATCGACCAGTCGCCGTTCGACGGCTGCACGACCGAGACGAGCGAGTCGCCTGCCACGAAGCCCTCCGTCAGCACCTGGGCGTCGGGGTCGTCCACGCTCATCAGTGCCTTGAGGCCCGGGTGGAGGGGCCGGACGATGCCGGGCACCTCCGCGAGCGCCGCAAACCTCGCCCGGGCGTGGGCAGCGTCCGCCTGGTGCACGACGACCGGAACGGCGACGAGCGCCACCGCGACCACGCCGCTCACCCACCGCACCCAGGGGCGCCGCCAGGCCCGTGCGACACGCAGCCCGACGCGGGCCGCGGCTCGTGCTCCGG
>Ga0207835_1000179_pt1 | contig 13584 bp, 13 predicted proteins | sample LuqExpMetagenom8_FD_187766 | JGI IMG/M metagenome (GOLD analysis project Ga0207835, IMG submission 187766) | Tropical forest soil microbial communities from Luquillo Experimental Forest, Puerto Rico - Sample 8 (SPAdes) | ecosystem: Environmental > Terrestrial > Soil > Tropical forest ... | reverse complement strand
CGCCGCGTGGGCTGCGGTGAGCCATCCAGAGTGCGTGTTCTGCAGGAGCGTGATGAAGGACGTTGCCGACCGCAAGGCCGCGGGCGAGTTGGTGACCCCTGCGGCGATGACCGTCCACGCCGTTCGAACGAGTCCTCTTGGCCCGCTGGCCTACTCCGTCGAGTTCGACCTCTCGACAGGTCCAGACGCCGTCTCGCGCGTTGATGGAACGCTCGTCAGCGAGGGCAACCAAGAGCGAGGTCGAATGGCAGCGGTGGTCGTGTACCAACAATCTCGGTGGATCGTTCGCGAGGTCGACCTGGAAGCGGGCCAATGACGATCTGGCGGCTAGGGAAGACGACGCTGGCAGTGAGCTTCGAGCTCGCAGCGCTTGTCGTCGCCGGAATGGCAGCACCTGCGTTCGGATCGGTTCTAGCGAATGACCCACCCGACAACTCGTCGCTGTGGACTCAGGCGCATGGCGATTTGATCGACGTCGCGTCCGCGATGAACGCCGTCCCATCCGAAAGTGAATCTGGCGATCGTTCGACCCCGACCCACCTGCAGCGGATGCGCGCGCCCGCCTGCCCGCTCGACCCGAACGACGCCCTCGGCACCGAGCGACCGTGCCCCGGCGACCCGGTCGTCCCGCTGCCCGAGTGCGGGAACGCCGCCACCCTCCCACCGTTGTGGGAGCGCACTGTTCCGGACGCGGTCGCGGGTGGGTGGCGCCTCGTCGGGTGGTCCGTCTGCGCGAGGCCCGCTGACGTCACGCCGGCGATGGTCGCGTCCGCCTTCCGGCGGCTGCCGCTGACGCCGAGCGTGCTCGTCGTGCAACCGGGACGCGGCTGGGTGCTCGTCAACAAGGAGACCGTGGTCCACGCGGACGGCGGGCCGCAGACGCTGGCCACGACGATCCTCGGCATCGACGTCACCATCGCGGCGACCCCGACGGGCTACGCCTGGGACTTCGGCGACGGCGCCACCCTGGCGACCACCGACCCGGGCCGGCCCTGGCCCGACGGCACGCTCGCCCACACCTACCAGCGAGTGGGCGGCTACCGCCTCGGCCTCACCACCACGTGGTCCGCGACCTACACGCTCGCCGGCGACCCGACCGTCCGCGACGTCCCCGGGACCGCCACGACGACGGGCGCCGTCCCGCTCGAGGTCCGCGAGCGCCGGGCGTACCTCGTCGGCTCCACGTGCGCCGACGACCCGGCGGCCCCCGGCTGCTGAGTGCGTCCGGCGCGCCCGCACCGGTCTCGGCCGCCGCATCCGATACACCACAGGCATGCCGCGCCTGCTCCCCGAGGAGCCCGACTTCCCGCCCGACAACGGCGCCGAACGGACCGTGTGGGAGGCGCTTCGAGCCCAGCTGCCGACCGGCACGCTCCTCTTCCACGGCGTCGCCATCCAGGACGGCCGGGGCGAGCACGAGATCGACATGCTCGTCGGCTGGCCCGGCGTCGGGCTGGCGGCGATCGAGGTCAAGGGCGGGGCCATCGCCCGCATGGACGGCCAGTGGTACCAGGGCACCGGCATCCACCGGCACAAGATCAACCCCGTCCGCCAGGTGCAGGACGCGCGGCACGCGCTCCAGCGCTACCTCACGAAGCAAGGCCTCGGGGCGGCGCGGGCACGGTTCGCGCACCTCGTCGTGCTCCCGGCCATGACGCTGGACGACGCGTGGGACAGCCCCGACCTGCCGCGGCCGATGCTCGTCGGGCGTCACGACCTCGACGGCATCGGGGCGCGGGTCCGGGACGTGATCGAGGAGTTCGGCGCGGGCCACGCGCCGCTCGACGAGGCCGACGTCGACCCCCTTGTCGAACGCCTGGCCGGCGGGCTGCCCTCCCAGCTCGAGGCCCTGGCGACCGCGGCGGAGACCGAGGACCGGCTGGACCAGCTGACGCGCGACCAGGCGCGGATCCTCGATCACTTCGCCTCGTTCCCGCGGCTGCAGGTTGTCGGCGGCGCGGGGACCGGAAAGACGTGGCTCGCCCTCGAGCAGGCACGACGACGAGCCCGTGCCGGCGAGCGCGTCGCGCTCCTGTGCTACTCGCGGGGGCTCGGCCGGTACCTGCGGCGCGTCACCGACGAGTGGCCCGCACGCGAGCGGCCGGCCTGGGTGGGGCTCTTCCACGACCTGCCCCTCGCGTGGGGTGCGGAGCCCGGCGCAGACGACGACTCCGAGTACTGGGAGCGCGAGCTCCCGGTCCGGTTGGGCGAGCTGGCGGCATCCAGGTCGCGCGACGAGCTCTTCGACTCGGTCGTCGTCGACGAGGCACAGGACTTCGGCGAGCTGTGGTGGCCGTCGCTGCTGCGCTGCCTGCGCTCGCCGGAGGCGGGCGGGCTGTGGGTCTTCTCGGACGACGAGCAGCGGGTGTTCGCCCGCGACGGGCGCGCGCCGATCGAGATCCCGCCGATCCCGCTCGACGAGAACCTGCGGTCCACCAAGCAGATCGCGCAGGTGTGCGGCGCGCTTCACTCGGGCACGACGAGGCCGCGCGGCATGGACGGCGCACCCGTGCGTCTCGTGGACGTGCCCTTCGACTCGGCCGTCCACGCGGCGGACGACGCCGTCGATGCCCTGCTGTCGGAGGGCTGGGCGCCGGGGTCGCTCGCGCTGCTCACCACGGGCAAGCGCCACCCCCTCCAGGTGGAGCTCGTCGACAGCGGCGGGTGGGATGCGTACTGGGACGACTTCTTCGCCGGGAGGGACGTGTTCTACGGCCACGTGCTCGGGTTCAAGGGGCTGGAGCGCTCGGTCGTCGTGCTCGCCGTGAACGGGTTCCACGACCTGTCGCGGGCGCGGCGCCTCCTGTACACCGGCCTGTCCCGTGCACGGGTGCTGCTGGTGGTCACCGGTCCGCGGGACGAGATCGAGCGCATCGGCGGCGAGGCGGCCCGGAAGCGGCTCGGGGCCGCAGAGGTCTGGGTGCCGGGGGCCTGACGGCCTTCGGCGCGAAGCCGGGTGTACCCCGCTGACGGTGCGGGGTGTACCCCGCCATCGTGGCGACGTGCGCCACGAACCCGAGCTCGAGCGCACCCGTGCCGTGGCTCTCGCCGAGAGACTCCGCGATCTGCGCGCCGCCAAGGGCATGACCCAGGAGCAGGCGGCGCACGCCGCCGGCATGGACCGGAACCACTACCAGCTGCTGGAGTCGGGCCTGTCGGACCGCAAGAAGAAGACGCCCGCGAACCCACGGCTCTCGACGCTCGCCGCGCTCTGCGACGTCTTCGAGACCACGGTGCCCGACCTCGTCGTCGACATCTTCCGCGCGGGGCCCGACGCACCCGCGGTGGAGTACGACGAGCATGCCCACTGACCGGCTCCGCACAGCAGGCCCCCGCGACCGGCGCCGCCGCCCCGGCTAGGTTGACCTCGTGCTCGCCGCCTTCGCCGCACGGACCTCGCCGGACGCCCCGCTGTCCGCGCTCGAGGTCGGCGAGGCCCCCGAGCCGGCGTCGCGCGACGGGTGGACCACGGTCCACGTCAAGGCGGCGGCCCTCAACCACCACGACCTCTGGTCGCTGCGCGGCGTCGGGCTGGCCGACGACCGGCTGCCGATGGTCCTCGGCTGCGACGCGGCCGGCGTCACCGACGACGGACGCGAGGTCGTCGTCCACGCCGTGATCGGCGGCCCAGGCGCCCCCACCGGGAAGGCCGTGGCGCCCGACGAGCCCCGCAGCCTCCTCTCCGAGCGCTACCCCGGCACCCTCGCGGAGCGAGTCAGCGTCCCCACCACCAACCTCGTCGACAAGCCCGCGGACCTCAGCTGGGAGCACGCCGCGTGCCTCCCCACGGCCTACCTCACCGCGTACCGCGCCCTGTTCCGGTCCGGGAACGCCCGACCGGGTCAGCGCGTGCTGGTCCAGGGCGCAGGCGGCGGGTTCGCCACCGCCGCGGTGCAGCTCGGCAGCGCCGCGGGCCTCGTGGTCACCGTCACCAGCCGGGACGAGGCCAAGCGGGAGCGCGCGTTGGCGCTCGGGGCCGCCGCGGCCGTCGAGACCGGCGCCCGGATCCCCCGCGTCGACCTCGTCCTCGAGTCCGTCGGCGCCGCGACCTGGGCCCACACGATGCGGTCGGTGAAGCCCGGCGGCACCGTGGTCGTCGTCGGCGCCACCACGGGCGACCCGTCCCCCATGGACGTGCGCCGGATCTTCTTCCAGGAGATCACCGTCACCGGCGCCACCATGGGCACCCGCGACGAGCTGGCTCAGCTCGTCGCCTTCGTCGGGCAGAAGCGGATCGAGCCGACCGTGGACTCGTCGTACGCCCTGAAGGACGCCCGGCAGGCGTTCGCGCGGCTCGCGAGCGGCGACCACTTCGGCAAGATCGTCGTCGTGCCATGAGCGGCTGGCGGCCGGACGTCCTGGGCGAGCCCTTCGAGGCCCGCACCCTGCACCTGGCCGACGACGACGAGGGACCCGTCGTCGCGACCCTCGTCCGGTACGCGCCCGCCACCGAGGAGCCGCTGCGTGCGGCGCGCGTGGTGCTCTACGTCCACGGCTGGTCCGACTACTTCTTCCAGCGCGAGCTCGCCGAGTACTGGCACGCGCGCGGCGCCGCGTTCTACGCCCTGGACCTGCGCAAGTACGGCCGCAGCCTGCGCGACGGGCAGACGCCCGGCTACGTCGACGACCTGCAGACGTACGACGAGGACCTCGACGCCGCCCTCGCGGTCATCCGGACCGCGCACGGCACCGCCGCCCGGCTGCTCGTCATGGGGCACTCGACCGGCGGGCTGGTGACCGTGCTCTGGGCGGACCGGCGTCCGGGCGATGTCGCGGCGATGGTGCTCAACAGCCCGTGGCTCGAGCTGCAGGGGTCGTCGGTGCTCCGGCACGTGTCGACCCCGGCGATCCGCCAGCTGGCGACGTTCCAGCCCAAGGCGGCGCTGCCGAACATCGACCCCGGTTACTACGCGCGCAGCAACCGGGTGGAGCACGGCGGCGAGTGGGCGTACGACGAGACCTGGCGGCCCACCCCCTCGTTCCCCGTCCGAGCCGGGTGGCTGCACGCCATCACCGCAGGCCACGCGACCGTGGCGAAGGGGCTGAACATCGAGGCGCCGATCCTCACTCTCGCCTCGACGCGCAGCCTCATCTCACCGCGCTGGTCGGAGGAGATGCGCTCGGCCGACGTCGTCCTCGACGTCGAGCTCGTCGCGCGGCGGGCAGTGCAGCTCGGGCCCGTGGTGACGGTGGTGCGGATCCCCGGCGGGCTGCACGACCTCACGCTCTCGGCGCCGCCCGTGCGGGCGCGGGTCTACGCGGAGATCGACCGCTGGCTCGCCGGCTACGGCTGGGGCTGACGCCCCACTGGCGCGTCAGCGGCCGGTGACCTCGGCCAGCGTCAGGCCGCCGTCGCCGAGACGCCACATGCGCCAGCCGTCCACGACGCCCTCGCTCTGCGCGGCGCGCTGCGCGGCGAGGTCGGGGTCGGCGAAGAGCGCGCCGTCGGCGAGCTGGATCAGACCGTCGGGGCGCAGCGTGGCCTCCAGCCGCTGGCCCCGGCGCACCCGCAGCCAGACGAGCGGGGCCGGCGCCCGCACCGCCGCGGCCAGCCGCGCCAGCTCGGGCAGGGCGGCGCTCGCCGTCAGGTACTCGGGCGGCGCCGCATGTGACCGCGGCGTGGGGGCGGCGAGCGGCTGCGGGACGTCCACGTGCGTGGGGCTCTCGACGCTGCCGATCAGCGGCTCCGCGACGCCGACGCTGCCGAACGGCAGGGCCGAGTCGAACGGCCGGAAGAACGGGGCGACGGCCTCGGCCCGGGGGAGGAACGGCCACCCAGGCCCTGCGGGCCCAGCGCCGGCCTCGACGCGCGGCGCCGGGTCCGCGGTCTCGGTGCGGGTGACGAGCGGCCGGTTGGACTCGGCGGGCGCGGGCAGCGGCGCGGCCCCGGGCCGGGTCGCCGCGGCCATCAGCGCCGCCAGCGACGAGGACGACATCCGGGCGGCGGGCGCGACCGGCCGGTCGACCATCGCCGCCGGCCGCGCCGGGGTGCTCGGCCGCGCGGCGGGCGAACGGCCGGGGATCGTCGGGGGCTGCGTGGGAATGAACGGTTGCTCGGGACGCTCGTCGTCCAGCGGCACCGGGACCAGCGCCTGCGCAGCGGCCTGCACCAGGCGGAGCCCGGTGGGCTCGGCCGCGCGCCGGGCCGGCTCGTACTCCGCGAGCGGGGACACGTCGAGGAGCCGCCGGCCGTCCGAGCCGCGCACCACGCCGACCTGGAGCACCCGGACGGGCCAGCCCGGTCCGCGCACCGCCGCGAGGGTGTCGACCGACTCGGCGGCGACCTCGGAGCACAGCAGGATCATCCGGGTGCCGAAGCGCAGGTCGGACGGGCGGGCGAACGGGACCTGGTCGCGGAACGCGGCGTAGTCGGAGGCGAACCGCTCGGGGTCCGGGTGGTAGGCGCGGGCCAGGTCGGCGCTCGTCAGACGGGCGGCAGCGCCCGCGTGGCGGAGCGCGTCGACGATCGCCGCGTCGTCGACCACCTGCGAGACCTCGAGGACCACGGGCCGGCCCGTGACGTCGAGCGCCAGCAGCTCGGGGACGTCAGCGTGCTCCGGCATCGCCGACCGCGCGCGGACCGCGAAGAGCGGCTCGCCGACGACGGCCGGCAGGTGCTCGCTCAGCAGGTTCCGGACCTCGCCGAGGAACGTCCCGGCGAGCGGCTGCATCGGCTGCACCAGGCGCGGCCGTCCGCTGTCGGGCTCGAAGATCGGCATCCCCGTAGTCCTCCCGCGACGCGCGTGGGCTGCGCGCCGCCCATACCTTCCCATAAGGGACGCCTCGTCCCCGGTAACCAGGCGTCGGCGGAACGGGCGTGTCCACGTTCCGGGACGGTTCGGGTCCGCCCTTGGTCAGCCCTCGGAGAGCAGCCGCTCGACCCGGTCGACCTTCGCCGTGAGCTCACCCGAGTGCCCCGGGCGGATGTCCGCCTTGAGGACGAGCGAGACGCGACCGGCGCCGCGGCCGGCTGCCTCGGTCGCCCGGCGCACCACGTCCATCACCTCGTCCCACTCCCCCTCGATCGTCGTGAACATCGAGTCGGTCCGGTTCGGCAGGCCCGACTCGCGGACGACGCGCACGGCGTCGGCGACGGCCTGCGACACGGACTCACCGACACCCATCGGGGACACGGAGAAGGCGACGAGCATGGTCCAACCCTCGCATGTCGTGGCGCCATCGCCGGTGAACCATCGTCGACCGCGCCAGTCGCGACGCGAGCGCGCCAGGAACGAGTGGAGCGCTCGAGGCGCGACCGGCGCGCTCGGCGGGAGTACCGCTCAGAGGTGGGCGGCGAGGAGCTGGGCGAGGTGCACGCCCTGGACGCCGGCGAGCTGCTCGGCCTGCGTGCGGCACGAGTACCCGTCGGCGAGGTAGACGTCACCGGGCGCCGCCGCTCGCAGTGCCGGCAGGAGCGCGTGCTCCGCGACGGCCACCGACACCTCGTAGTGGCCGGCCTCCATGCCGAACGAGCCGGCCAGGCCGCAGCATCCGGCGAGCGTGGAGAAGCTGGCACCGGCGTCCTTGAGGAGCCGCTGGTCGGGGCCGAAGCCCATCACCGCGTGGTGGTGGCAGTGCGGCTGCACCACGGCGGTGACGCCCGAGAGGTCCGGCAGCGCCCAGCGGTCGCCGGGGCCGACCGGCGCCGGCGCGGTGAGCAGCTCCGCCAGCGTGTGCGTGGCCCGCGCGACGGCCGACGCGCGAGGGTCGTCGGGCAGCAGGTCCAGCAGGTCCGAGCGCAGCACGGCGGTGCAGCTCGGCTCGAGCCCGACGATCGGGATGCCGTTCACCGCGAACGGGCCGAGCACCTCGAGGAGGTGCCGCAGCCGGTCCTTGGCGCCGTCGAGCTGGCCGGTGGTGATCCACGTGAGGCCGCAGCACGCACCGTGGTCCGGGACGAGCACCTCGTAGCCGGCCGCGCGCAGCACCCGGGCGGCCGCCACCGGCACGTCCGGCGAGAGCGCGTCGTTGAACGAGTCGGTCCACAGCAGCACGGGGGTCCGCACTCCCGGCGCCGCGGCGGCCCCCGACGAGGCCGGGCCGTCGACCGTCACGGGCGGACGGGTCGCCACCGTGACCTCGTCGTGCGCCCTGGCCCAGGCGCGGAACGGCCGACGCGCGAACGTCACCATCCGGCGGCGCGGGTCCATGCCACCGGCACGCAGCACCAGCCGCGTGAGCGGCCGCACCGACAGGACCGCGTTCGCCAGTGTCGCCACCCCGGGCACCGACGTGACGAGCCGGGTCCACCGCGGCAGCCAGCCGAGGGCGTAGTGGCTCATCGGGCGCAGCTTCCCGCGGTATGTACGGTGCAGCACCTCGGACTTGTACCGAGCCATGTCGACGCCCGCCGGGCAGTCCGACGAGCACGCCTTGCACGCCAGGCACAGGTCGAGCGACTCGCGCACCTCCGGCGCGCCCCACCCTCGCGACACCAGGGAGCCGTTCGCCAGGTCCTGGAGCACGCGCGCCCGGCCCCGGGTGACGTCCTTCTCGTCCTGCGTCGCCAGGTACGACGGGCACATGAACCCGCCGGACGCCGTGTCGTCGGCGCGGCACTTGGCGACGCCGACGCACCGGTGCACCGCGGTGGTGAAGTCGCCGTGGTCCTCGGCGAAGGCGAAGCCCGACGAGCCCAGCCGGCGGGCCGCAGGGCGGCGCAGGTCGGCGTCGAGCGGGCGCGGCCGGACCAGGACGCCGGGGTTCAGCAGGTCGTTCGGGTCGAACAGGTCCTTGAACGAGGCGAACAGGTCGAGCACCGGCCGCGGGTACATCACGGGCAGCAGCTCCGAGCGGGCCCGCCCGTCACCGTGCTCGCCCGACAGCGACCCGCCGTGGGAGGCGACCAGGTGGGCGGCGTCCTCCATGAAGGACCGGAGCGCCGAACCGTCGCGCTCCATCGGCACGTCGAGGCGCAGGTGGACGCAGCCGTCCCCGAAGTGGCCGTACGCCATGCCGTCGACGCGGTGCTCCGCCATGAGCGCCTCGAGGTCGCGCAGGTACACGCCGAGCCGCTCGGGCGGCACGGCGGAGTCCTCGAACCCGGGCCACGCCTGCTCGTTGGCGTGGGTGCGACCGGCGAGACCGGCGCCGTCGGCGCGCACGCTCCACAGCCGCGTCGCCTCCGGCCCCGGCGGGTAGACACGGACGGCGCTCGTCCCGGCATCGGCCGCGAGGGAACGGGCCGCCGCGAGGGCCTCCTCGACGTCCGCGCCGCCGACCTCGACGAACAGCCAGCCGGCGCCGTCCGGCAGTGCCGGAACCGCGTTGGCGCCGCGCGCACGACGAACGACGTCGACGAGCCGCGCGTCCATCCCCTCCACCGCGAGGGGGTGGTGTGCCAGCAGCGCCGGGACGGCGTCGGCGGCGGCGGGCATGTCCGGGTACCCGAGCACGACGAGCACGGGCGCCGCCGCCAGCGGGACCAGCCGGAGCGTGGCGCCGAGCACCGTGACCACGGTCCCTTCGGTGCCGACCAGGGCCTTCGCCAGGTCGGCGCCGCGCTCCGGCAGCAGGTGCTCCAGCTGGTACCCCGAGACCTGGCGGCCGAACCGGCCGAGCTCCGTGCGGATGGTGGCGAGGTTGGCGGCGACGAGCTGGTCGAGCCCGGGGACGGCGGCCAGCGATCCGGCGCCGGCGGTGAACCGCCGGCCGGTGCCGTCGACCACGTCCAGCGACACGACGTTCGCCGAGGTCCGGCCGTAGGCGACGGCGTGCGGCCCGCACGCGTCGTTGCCGATCATTCCGCCGAGGGTGGCGCGGGTCCACGTCGACGGGTCGGGGCCGAACCGCAGCCCGTGCGGCTTCGCCGCGTCCTGAAGCGTGGCCATCACGACGCCCGGCTCGACGGTGGCCGTGCCCGCCTCCGGGTCGAGGGAGACGACGCGGTTGACGTGCCGGCTGAAGTCCAGCACCACGCCGGGGCCGATCGCGTTGCCCGCGACGGACGTGCCCGCGCCGCGCGGGGTCAGCGGCACGCCGGCGGATCGGGCCACTTCGAGCGCGGCCAGCACGTCGTCGGCGTCGCGCGGGAAGACGACCACCTGCGGCACCACGCGGTAGTTCGACGCGTCGGTGGAGTACTCAGCGCGGCGCCGGGTCGAGGCGTCAACCTCGCCGCGCACCGCCGCCCGCAGCTCGCCGACGAGGTCGGTGGCCGTGGTCGCGAGCGCCATGCCTGCAGTTTGTCATCCCGGCCTCCCGAGCCGCCGGGACGTCCCGAGGGCCGGGCTTATCCCTCTGACCTCAGCGCGGTGAATCGCAGCGCAACGTCCAGGGAAGCTGACGTAGGGGAGGCGAACGCAGGGGCGCGGATCGGACGACGAGGTCAGCGCGCGAACGGGCAGCCGGAGCAGCCGAGGGGCTTCTCCGGGCCGGTGGGGCAGCCCGTGCGGCACGGCGACCCGCCGGCCGGACGCATGACGAGCCCGATGCGCTCGGCGTGCTCGAGGGCGAGCACCACGACGTCGTCGGGCAGGCCCAGCGCGGCCGCGATCCGTTCGGCGGTGAGTCCGTTGTCGGTCTCCCGCAGCACCTCCGCGAACACGTCAGTTCGGTCCGAGGACGGCAATTCTGACTGCCGTGTTCGGCGCGAAGTGACGTGTTCGGCGAGGGGGGTCACAGGAGACGACCGATCTGGAACGCGGCGACCGCCAGCACCCAGGCGAGGGCGAGCTGCGCGCCCACCGCCACCGCGGTCCACCGGCGCCCGAACATGCGGGCCTGCTCGGCCATCGTCGCGACGCAGGGCGTGTATGCGAGCACGAACACCATGAACGCGAACGCCGCCGCGGCCGGCGCCCCGCCGGACGTGCGGTCGAAGGTCGCGCGCAGCTGCGTCGCCAGGTCGCCCGGCTGGCTGGGGTCGGTGGGCTCGGCGACGGCGAACGTCTGCGCCATCGAGCCGACGACGACCTCCTTCGCGACGAACCCGGTCATGAGCGCCGACGACGCGTGCCAGTCGCCGAAGCCGGCGGGGGTGAACACCGGCGAGATCCCGTCGGCGACCCTCCCGTACACCGAGTCCTGGACCGGCACCTCGGCGACGGCGTGGCCACCGGTCGCAGGGATCGCCATGAGCACCCAGACCACCGCGAGCGTCGCCACGATGATCGACCCGGCCTTGCGGACGAACGACCACACGCGCACCCACGCCGACGTGCCGATCGCCCGCAGCCGCGGCCGCTGGTAGGCGGGCAGCGCGACGACGAAGGGCTCCCGCTGCAGGTCGCGGAACGCGGTGCGCCGCAGCAGCAGGCCGACGCCCACGACGAGCAACGCGCTCAGCACGTACATCGCGAACACGGCGGTGCCGGCGTCGTTCGGGAAGAACACCGCCGCGAGCATCAGGTAGACAGTGAGCCGCGCGGTGCAGCTGGTGAGCGGGATGAGCAGGCCGGTGAGCAGGCGCTGGCGGGAGTGCGGCAGCGTGCGGGTCGCGGCGAGCGCGGGCACGTTGCAGCCGAAGCCGACGACGAGCGGCAGCACCGCCCGTCCGTCCAGGCCCAGCCGGCGCATGGCCCGGTCGGCGACGAACGCCGCCCGCGCGAGGTAGCCGGAGTCCTCGAGCAGCGCGACCGCGACGAACATGATCGCGATGAGCGGCGCGAACGAGAGCACCGTGGCGACGCCCGCCAGCAGGCCGTCGACGACGAACCCGCCGACCCACGCCGGCGCACCGGACAGCCACCCATGGACGAGCCCGCCGAACCAGCCGTTGACCGCGACGCTCACGGCGTTCATCAGGGGGGCCGCCGCGGCGGTGACGAGCTGGAACAGCGCCCACATCACGGCGAGCAGCACGGGGATGCCGACCCACGGGCGCAGGAGCACCGAGTCGACGCGGTCGGACCACGTGCGGCGCACCCGCGCCGGGGCGGGCGTGGTGGGCCCCACCGCGGCGAGCACGTGCTGCACCCAGGCGAAGAGGGCGTCGGCCTCGGCCAGCCTCGGGTCGATGTCGGTCGACGTGGCCGCGGTGTCGGTCGTCGTCCGCTCGTCGTCCGCCGGAACGTGCGGCCCACGGACACGGGCCGCCCCCGCGCCCAAGGCGACCGCGTCCCGCACGGCCCGCGCCAGCTCGGCGATGCCGCGGCCGGTGCGCGGGTCGACGCCGACCACCGGCACGCCGAGCACCACGGACAGCGCCGCGACGTCGAGCTGGAGACCGCGGTCCGCGGCCACGTCGCGCATGGTCAGCGCGACGACCACGGGCTTGCCCGCCCGGGCGACCTGGCCGACGAGGTAGAGCGAGCGGGCCACCGCGGTGGCGTCGAGCATCGCCACGACGAGGTCGACGTCGCCCGCGGCGCCGCGGCCTGCGACGGCGTCCGCCGTCACCTGCTCGTCGGGCGTGCGGGCGAGGAGCGAGTACGCCCCGGGCAGGTCCACGAGCTCGACATCGGCCGCCCGCCACGCGCCGGTGGCCAGCTCGACCGTGGTGCCGGGGGCGTTGACGACGTGCTGGCGTGCGCCCGTGGCGGCGTTGAACAGCGTCGACTTGCCGACGTTGGGGGCGCCGACGAGCGCCACCGTGGCGCGCCCCGTGGGGGCGGCGATCGTCCCGACCGCCGCCGGCTCGTGACAGCTCATACCCCCGCCGGCTCCATCACGGCCACCGGCTCGACGGCGATCAGCGCGCAGGTGTGCCAGTCCAGCGCGAACCGCTCCGCGCCGAGCCCGAGGACGCGGCCTTGCCGGCCGGCGTCGTGCGTGACCTCGACGAGCGCCCCGGGGCGGATGCCCAGCTCACGCAGGCGCAGGCACATGCCGGGCTCGACGTCGACGTCGAGGATCCGGGCGCACACGCCCTCGGCGCAGCGGCTGAGATCCATAGCTCCGACGGTAGAGGTAAGCCTTACCTACCCTCGTTGGACTTAGGTCCCCCTTACCTGTGGGATCAGGTGAGGGCCGCGTCCAGCGTGACGGTCGTGCCCGTGAGGGCCTTCGAGACCGGGCACGTCGCCCTGGCGCTCTCGGCGGCCGCGAGGAAGGCGGCCTCGTCGAGGCCGTCGACCTCGCCACGGACGGTCAGCGCGATCCCGCTGATCATCAGCCCGCCCGCGGGGTCCGGGCGGACCGTGACGTCGGCGGTCACCTCGAGCGCGCGCGGCGTGCCGCCCGCCTCGCCGATGAGCGCCGACAGCTGCATCGCGAAGCACGACGAGTGGGCCGCGGCGATGAGCTCCTCCGGGCTCGTCACGCCGCCGGCGTCGTCGGCGATCCGCCGCGGGAAGGAGACCGGGAAGTGCGCCGCCTTCGAGCTGAGCAGGTCCACCTGCCCGCCGCCCTCGTTGAGGGTTCCGGACCAGTCGGTGCGCGCACTACGGGTGGCCATGGCTACCTCCTGCCGAGATGGGACGTCCCTGTCCACGCTAGGCGCGGACCCACGGGTCCGCGCGTCCGCCCGTCAGGCGCGTTCGAGGTGGGCGGCCACGACGTGCGGGGGCGCCCCGGCCTCGGCGAGCGTGCCGGCCGCCCTGGCGTGCAACGACCGGCGCACCTGGTCGTCGAGCCCCGCGTACAGCGCCGTGCGCACCAGGTCGTGGCGGAACACCAGCCGATCGCCCCGGGCCGCCACGACCC
>Ga0207835_1000178_pt1 | contig 13740 bp, 7 predicted proteins | sample LuqExpMetagenom8_FD_187766 | JGI IMG/M metagenome (GOLD analysis project Ga0207835, IMG submission 187766) | Tropical forest soil microbial communities from Luquillo Experimental Forest, Puerto Rico - Sample 8 (SPAdes) | ecosystem: Environmental > Terrestrial > Soil > Tropical forest ... | reverse complement strand
TGCGGGTCGACGACCCGCCACGCCGTCTCCCCCGGCATGACGAAGCTCAGCCGCTCGCGCGCCTGCGCGGTGATGTAGGCGGGGTCGTCCCAGCGCTGCAGATCGGCCTGGAGGTTGCTGTTCGTCGCCTGCGCCGCGGTCACCCGGGCGCGCAGCGCGTCGACGGCTGCCTTCTCCGCGAGGTAGGAGTGCAGCGTGGGGTAGACCAGCACGAACGCCAGCAGGCACACGACCCCGAGCACCATGGCGCGGGCGGAGACCAGCTTCGGCGTCCCGGCCCGCACGCGCTCCACGCGCGGCCCGTTGCGGCCCGGGCCCGACGAGCCACGCTGCGGCCCCGGCGGCGGCGCACCGACCGCCTGCCGGGCGGCGGCGCGCGGCTGCGCCCCCGTGCGCGGCGCCGACCCTACGCGCGGCGCGCTCGGCCCGGGTGCGCTCGGGCGCCGGCCGAGGCCGGACGACGAGGAGCGCTGCGTGGGCATGCCGTCGATTCTGCCCGCGGGCCGGGCGAACCCCGGGGAACCCGGTTCCCGCGCGCGTTGCTCGAGTGGCCTTCCGGTCGACGGGCACCCATGAGGGCCAGATCGTGGTCACGGACGCGCCGATTCCGACGCGGTCCCCGCTGCCCTAGAAAGCGCAACGTCCGAGCGTCTCAGGCCCAGGGCACTGAAACGCTCGGACGTTGCGGGATGCGGGAGGTCAGGCCTGCTTGAAGCGCGGGAAGGACGTCGCGCCGGCGTAGACCGCCGCGTCGTCCAGCTCCTCCTCGATGCGGAGCAGCTGGTTGTACTTGTTGATGCGCTCGCCGCGGGCCGGGGCACCGGTCTTGATCTGGCCGGCGTTCGAGGCGACCGACAGGTCGGCGATCGTCGTGTCCTCGGTCTCGCCGGAGCGGTGCGAGGTCATGGTGCGGAAGCCGTTGCGGTGGGCCAGCTCGATCGCGTCGAGAGTCTCCGTCACGGTGCCGATCTGGTTGAGCTTGACCAGCAGCGCGTTGGCGGCCTTGTTCTGGATGCCGCGGGCCAGGCGCGTCGGGTTGGTGACGAACAGGTCGTCGCCGACGATCTGGACGCGGTCGCCGATCTTGGCGACGAGCGCCTGCCACGACTCCCACTCGTCCTCAGAGAGCGGGTCCTCGATCGAGACCAGCGGGTAGCTCGAGATGAGCTGCTCGTAGTACTCGATCATCTCGGCGCCGGAGAGCGCCTTGCCCTCGAACGCGTACTTGCCGTCCTTGAAGAACTCGGTCGAGGCGACGTCCAGCGCGAGCGCCACGTCGCGGCCCGGCACGTAGCCGGCCTTCTCGATCGCCACGACGATGAGGTCGAGGGCGTCACGGTTCGACGGCAGGTTCGGCGCGAAGCCGCCCTCGTCGCCGAGGCCCGTGGCCAGGCCCTTGCCCTTGAGGACGCTCTTGAGCGAGTGGTAGACCTCGACGCCCGCGCGCAGGGCCTCCTTGTAGGTCGGCAGCCCGATCGGCGCGACCATGAACTCCTGGATGTCGACGTTCGAGTCCGCGTGCGACCCGCCGTTGAGGATGTTCATCATCGGGACCGGCAGCACGTGGGCGTTGGGGCCGCCCAGGTAGCGGAACAGCGGCAGGTCGGCCGAGTCGGCCGCGGCCTTCGCCACCGCGATGGACACTCCCAGGATGGCGTTGGCGCCGAGCTTGCCCTTGTTCGGCGTGCCGTCCAGGTCGATGAGCGCCTGGTCGACGATCCGCTGCTCGGTCGCCTCGTAGCCGATGAGCTCGGGGGCGATCTCGTCGATCACTGCCGAGACAGCGCCCTCGACACCCTTGCCCCCGTAACGGCCCTTGTCGCCGTCACGACGCTCGACCGCCTCGAACGCACCCGTCGACGCCCCGGACGGGACGCCGGCACGGGCGATGGTTCCGTCGTCGAGCGCCACCTCGACCTCCACGGTGGGGTTGCCGCGCGAGTCGAGGATCTCGCGGGCTCCGACGGCCTCGATGCTGGCCATGGATGCTCCTTCTCAAGGACTGGTGGGGTTGCGTTTCCACCCTAGTGGGGCAGGCCTTGGCCGGCATCGGACCGGACATGGGACCTCTAGCGGGTGACCTCCGCGAGCAGCTCGAGCACGTGGCGGTACTCCTTGCCCGTCGCGCGGGTCATGCCGAGCTCGCAGGTGCGGTTGCACGACGCGTGGGCATCGGCGTCCAGCGCCCTCACCTCCGCCGCCTCGCGCGCGGTCGCGGACGCGGTCAGCTCCGGGTGGAGCATCCCGCGATCGCCCGCGAAGGCGCAGCAGCCCCAGTCGAGCGGCACGTGGACCTCGTCGGCCACCGCCGCTGCCACCCGGGACAGCGCCGGGTTGAGGCCCATCCGGGTCGACGAGCAGGTCGGGTGCAGCACGAGGGAGGCGAGCCGCTGCCGGCTCGAGGGCAGCCGCGGCAGCACCCGGTCGGCGACGAACGCGACGGCGTCGATGACGGTCAGCGGCGCCCCGAGGTCCTCCTCCAGCGCGTGGGCGATGCCCTCGGTGCACGACGCGGCGTCGCAGATCACCGGGATCGCCCCGTCGTGCGTCGCCGCCCGCAGCGCGTCGAGCGTCCGCCGCCGCACCACGGCCAGGCCGTCGGCGAGGCCCTTCGACGACCACGGCGTGCCGCAGCACAGCGAGTCGACCCCCTCGGGCACGACGAGCGCGACGCCGGCGCGCCGGCACAGCTCCTCGACCGCCGCCTGGACGCCCGCCCCACCGCCCGCGGGCCCGAACATCGAGTTGACGCAGGCCGGCATGTAGACGGCTTCCGCGTCCCCAGGGCGCCCGGGCCGCGCACGACGAACCCCACCGCGCGGCAGCTCGGCCGAGTGCAGCGGCACGTTGTCCGCCCCGAGCACGCCACGGGCGGCGACGTTGGCGCCCGTGACGAGCGGCTCGGGGACGGCGGCGGCGGCGCCCAGCAGGGCGCCGGCGATCCGCGTGGTGCCGGCCCAGTGGCGGGCGGCGGCGCCCCACACGGCGTTGGCCGTGCGGGAGGCGCCCTCGCGCCGCAGCCGCTTGACCAGCATCCCGGTGTTGATCTCCACCGGGCACGCCGTCTGGCACATCCCGTCGACCGCGCAGGTCTGGACCACGGAGTAGCCGTGGTCGGCCTCCAGCCGGGCGGCAAGCTCGTCGTCCCCCTCGGCCCGCGCGCGGGCGATCTCCCGCCGCGCGACGATCCGCTGCCGCGGCGTCAGCGTGAGGTCGCGGCTCGGGCACACCGGCTCGCAGTAGCCGCACTCGACGCAGCGGTCGACCTCCTCCTCGACGCGCGGGCTCGTCTTGATGTGCCGCAGGTGCGCGTCGGGGTCGTCATCCAGGATGACGCCGGGGTTGAGCACGCCGGCCGGGTCGCACAGCGCCTTGACCTGGCGCATCACGTCGTAGAGCTCGTCGCCGTACTGCCGGCGGACGAACGGCGCCATGACGCGGCCCGTCCCGTGCTCCGCCTTGAGCGAGCCGTCCTCACCGAGGACCAGGTCGACGAGCCCTTCGGTGAACGCCCGGTACCGGCCCAGCGACTCCAGCGAGGCGAACTCGTCCGTGATCATGAAGTGGACGTTGCCGTCCTTCGCGTGCCCGAAGATCACCGAGTCCGTGTACCCGTGGCGCTCGCAGAGCTCGGTGATCCGCGTGCAGGTCCGCGCCAGCGAGGCCACGGGCACGACGACGTCCTCGAGCAGCGCGGTGGTCCCGGACGGCCGCGCGCCGGCGACCGCCGTGTAGAGGCCCTTGCGGAGGTGCCACAGGTCGGCGCGCTCGGCGGCGTCGGTGGTGAACCGCGCGGGTGCCGCTCCGGCCAGCCCGCGCAGAACCCGGTCGCCGCCCGCCCGCAGCTCGCCGAGCGCCTCGTCGTCCGCGGCCTGGTACTCGACGAGCAGCGCGGCCTGCCTGTCGACGTGCAGGTCCATCACCTGCGCTGGGGTTCCGGACAGGCCCTGGCCCACCCGGAGCGAGATCGCGTCGAGCAGCTCGACGGTCGCGGCGCCGGTGCCGACGAGGGCCGGCAGCGCGTCGTTGGCGGCCTCGAGGTCGTCGAAGACGACAAAAGCTGTGGCCACCTTGGGCAGCACCGGGACCGTCCGGAGCACGGCCTCGGCGACGAAGCCGAGCGTGCCCTCGGAGCCGACGAGCAGGTGGGCGAGGATGTCGACCGGCCGGTCGAAGTCGAGGAACGAGTTGAGCCCGTAGCCCATCGTGTTCTTCATCGAGAACTGGTGACGCACGGTCCGCACCGAGGCCGCATCGCCGCGCACCCGGTCCCGCAGGCCGGCGATCCCGGCGTACAACCCGGGACGGGTGAGCCGCAGCTTCTCGTCGGCGTCGGGCGCGCCGGTGTCGACCACCGTGCCGTCGGCGAGGACCACCGTGAGCGACTCGAGGGTCCGGTAGGCGTTGGCCGTGGTGCCGCACGTCATGCCCGACGAGTTGTTGGCGATGACCCCGCCGAGGGTGCACGCCACCTCGCTGGCCGGGTCCGGCCCGAGCTTGCGCCCGTGGGGCGCGAGACGGGCGTTGACCTGGCGCACCGTCACGCCGGGCTGCACCCGCACTCGCGCGCCACCGTCAAGGACCGCCACGTCGCGAAACCCGCGGCGCACATCGAGGAGGATCCCCGTCCCCGAACCCTGTCCGGACAGGCTGGTCCCGCCCGCGCGCAGCGTCACCGGCGCCCCGTGCCGGGTGCCGACGCCGAAGATGCGGCTTACCTCCGCGGCGTCGCGTGCGATGACGGACGCCTGCGGCTGCAGGAGGAAGTGGGACGCGTCGTGCGCGTGGGTGAGCAGGTCGATCGGCCTCGTGCGAACCTGCGCGGCGTCGGCGACCGACGCGCGCAGGTCCGCGAGCAGCAGTTCAGAGGTGTTCACGAAACCATCCAGCCGAGGACAGCGGTGTGAGAAGTCCTGGTGAGACCGCACGGGTAGGACGAACGTCAGGAATCGTCTTGCACGTGTTCTTGTCAGTCAAGTACACCAGACAGACTTTTGGGGATAATGGGCTGACCTGCGTGAAGAAGGGGGCCCGCACCGATGGCTCGTGTCGAGGGCGTGACGTCGATCGTCGACGCGGTGGCCGCGGACCTGCGGCGGCAGCTGTTCCGCGGCTCGCTCTCGAGCGAGGAGCCGGTGACGGAGGCGAGCGTCTCGGAGCAGTACGAGGTGGCTCGGCCGACGGCGAAGGCGGCCATCGAGAAGCTCGTCGCCGAGGGCCTGCTGGTTCGCGGCGTCCACCGCAGCGCGCGCGTGCCCGTGCTCGACGAGGCGGACGCCCGTGACATCTACCGCACCCGCGCCGACGTCGAGGCGATCGTGCTGCGGCGGCTGGCAGCGACCAGGACCGTGCCCGACGAGGCCCGCAAGGCCAACGCCGAGATCGCCGCCCTTGGCGAGGCGTCCGCGCTCGACGTCGTCGACCCCGACATGCGGTTCCACACGAGCCTGGTCGACGCCATGGCGTCCCGACGCCTCAGCCGCGCCTACTCCTCCCTCGCCAGCGAGGTGCGCCTCTGCATGGCCCAGGTCCAGGGCAACTCGCTGCTCTCCACCGCGCTGATCCACGCGGAACACGGGCGGCTGCTGGAGCTCATCGAGACCGGAGACGGCGACGGCGGCGTCGCGCTGCTCGAGCGCCACCTGGCGCGTGCCCGCGAGCGGCTCGTCGGCGTCCTCGGTGGGACGCCGGGCCCCGAGGCCGCCTGGAGCGACGACCCGGAGCAGGTCAGCCGCTAGACACCACGGTGCCCCCGCGATCCGTTGGGGGGAACGGATCGCGAGGGCGCCGGGAGTCAATGCGGTTACAGCGCGGTGAGGATCTCCTCGACCTTCGTCTTCGCGTCGCCGAACAGCATGGCGCTGTTGTCCCGGTAGAACAGCGGGTTCGGCACGCCGGCGTAGCCGGTGGCCATCGACCGCTTGAAGACGATGACGTTGCTGGCCTTCCACACCTCCAGGACGGGCATGCCGGCGATCGGCGAGCCCGGGTCCTCCATGGCGGCGGGGTTGACCGTGTCGTTGGCGCCGATGACGAGGACGACGTCCGTCTCCGGGAAGTCCTCGTTGATCTCGTCCATCTCCAGGACGATGTCGTACGGCACCTTCGCCTCGGCGAGCAGAACGTTCATGTGCCCGGGCAGGCGGCCGGCCACCGGGTGGACGGCGAACCGCACCTGGACGCCCTGCGCCCGCAGCCGGCTCGTGAGCTCGGCCACCGGGTACTGCGCCTTGGCGACGGCCATGCCGTATCCGGGAGCGATGACCACGGAGCGCGCGCCCTTGAGCAGCTCGACCGTGTCGGCGACGGAGACCTCGCGGTGCTCCCCCGTGACCTCCGCGGCGACCTTGCCACCCTCCTGGCCGAAGCCGCCGAGGATGACGGAGATGAAGCTCCGGTTCATCGCCTTGCACATGAGGTACGAGAGGATCGCACCGGAGGAGCCGACGAGCGAGCCCGTGACGATCAGCAGGTTGTTGCCGAGCATGAAGCCCGCCGCGGCCGCCGCCCACCCGGAGTACGAGTTGAGCATCGACACGACGACAGGCATGTCGCCGCCGCCGATCGCCGCGACCAGGTGAAGGCCGAGCAGCATGGCGATGACGGTCATGATCGCCAGCGGCCAGATCGACGGCGCCGCGACGAACCAGGCCAGGAGCCCGAGCGAGACGACGAGAGCGCCCGCGTTGAGCCAGTTGCGGCCCGGCAGCGTCACCGGGTTCGACCTCATCCGCGCCGACAGCTTGAGGAAGGCGATGATCGAGCCGGTGAACGTGACGGCACCGATGAGCACGCCGAGGAAGACCTCGACGAGGTGGGCGCTGCCCGAGCTCTCGGTGAGATACGAGTTGTAGCCGATGAGGACGGCCGCCGCGCCGACGAAGCTGTGCAGCATCGCGATGAGCTCCGGCATCTGCGTCATCTCGACCGTGCGGGCCCGCCAGATGCCGATGACGGCGCCGACGAGGAGCACGAGGACGATGAGCAGCGTCGTCACCCAGACGTTGCGGACGGAGTCGTGGAGCGCGAGCACGATCGTCGCGACGATCGCGACGCCCATGCCGACCATCCCGAGGATGTTCCCGCGGCGGGCGGTCTCCTGCTTGGACAGGCCCGCGAGCGACAGGATGAACAGGACGGCCGCCACGAGGTAGGCGGCCTGAGCCACCGAGGTGAGAGTCACCGGGTCACGCATCCTTCCGGAACATGCCGAGCATCCGGTACGTGACCAGGAAGCCTCCGAAGACGTTGATGGAGGCGATCGCGGCGGACAGCACCGCCAGGACCGTCACAAGGGTGTTGTCGGACCCGATCTGGAGTAGCGAGCCGATGAGGATGATCCCGGAGATCGCGTTCGTCTGGCTCATCAGCGGCGTGTGCAGCGAGTGGCTCACGTTGGAGATGACGTAGTAGCCGATGAACACCGCGAGCACGAACACCGTGAACGTCGCGAGGAACACCGGGTCCGTGAACGCCAGCGCGATCGCGAGGAGCACGCCCCCGGTGACCATGAGGATGTTGCTCCGGCGCTTCTTGGCCGCCTTCGCCGCCACCGCCTTGGCCTCGTCGGCCGCCTTCTGCTCCGGGGTCCGGGTGTCCGCCGCCGCGGCGGTGGCTGCCGGGGCCGCCGACACCGAGATCGCCGGCGGCGGCCAGAGGATCTCCCCGGCCTTCGCCACGGCCATGCCGCGCTGCACCGGGTCGTCCAGGTCGAGGACGAAGGCGCCGTCCTTCGCCGGGGTCGTCAGCTTGAGGAAGTTGACGACGTTGGTGCCGAACAGCTGCGAGCTCTGCTGCGGCAGCCGGCTGGTGAGGTCGGTGTAGCCGATGATCGTCACGCCGTTGTCGGTGACGATCTTCTCGCCCGGCACGGTGAGCTCGCAGTTTCCGCCGCCCACCGCCGCGAGGTCGACGATGACCGAGCCCGGCTTCATGTTCGCCACCATCTCGGCCGTGATGGTGCGCACGGCCTTGCCGCGCACCAGCGCGGTGGTGATGACGATGTCGGCCTTGCTCGACTCCTCGGCGTACAGCGCGAGGGTCGCCTTCTCCTGCGCGTCGGAGAGCGCCGCGGCGTAGCCGGTCGACGACTTCTCCTGCATCGCGTCGGCCGAGGCGGTGACGAACTTGGCGCCCATCGACTCGACCTGCTCGCCCGCCTCCGGGCGGACGTCGAAGCCGCGCACCTGCGCGCCGAGCGACACGGCCGAACCGATCGCTGCGAGGCCGGCCACGCCGGCGCCGATGACGAACACCGTGGCCGGCGGGGTCTTGCCGGCGGCGGTCACCTGCCCGGTGAACATCCCGCCGTAGGCCTCGGCGGCCTCGATGACGGCCCGGTAGCCCGCGACGTTCGACATGCTCGAGAGCACGTCGAGCGCCTGGGCCCGCGAGATGCGCGGGACGGCGTCGAGGGCCAGGGCGGTGACGCCCTGGGTCGCCAGCGACTGGACCAGGTCGGGGCGCGAGTGCGGGGCGAGCTGCGCGACGAGGGCGGAGCCCTCGTGCAGCCGCGCGACGTCCTCGTCGTCCGGCGCGTTCACGGTCGTGACGATGTCCGCGCCCCACGCGGCGGTGGCGTCGCCGATGGTCGCGCCCTCCGCCTCGAAGGCCGCGTCGCTGAAGCTGGCACCGGCACCTGCGCCGGACTGCACGACGACGTCGTACCCGAGCTTCTTCAACTGGGCGACCGTCTTGGGCGTCGCGGCGACGAGCCGCTCCCCCGGACGTGTCTCCTTGGGAACACCGATGAGCATCAGCGACTCCTCGTCAGGGTGCGCCGCACGACGACGCACCGGGCTGGTACGGCTGGCGGACCGGGAGCGGCGTTGCCCCGGGCCGGAAGGCCACGGACCAGCGTCGTGGTCGGCCAGCCATGGGATGACGGACCTAAGGCCTAGTCTGTCGGACCTTCGGCCCAGTTCCGCTCCGCGTCTCACGACGACCGGCCGGCTCAGCGAGGGTCGAAGTCCTGGGATGAGTCCTGGGAAGGTTCCGTGACCTGGGATGACGCTCCTTCCGCGGCGCGCAGCGCCCGCTCCAGCTCCGCCGTCGCGCGTCGCAGCTCGCCCTCGGCGTCCAGGCCCTCGTCGTGCGCCTCGAGGGCGAGCGCGAGCAGGCGCTGTCCGAACGTCCCCGGAGCCGACACCGGGACGCTCAATCCGGCCCGCTGGGCGCGCGCCGCGACCTTCTGCGCGCGGGCGAGCGCCGGCAGCGCCCGCGGGATGCCGTCGAGCGCGGAGTCTCGGTGCTTCTCCGCCTTCTTGATGGCGTCCCACTGGGCGTACAGGCGGTCGGCGGGCGTGTCGGCGCCGGCGAAGACGTGCGGGTGGCGGTGGACCAGCTTCGCGACGAGGTCGCGGGCGACGTCGTCGACGTCGAACGGGTCGTCGGCGTCCTCGGCAGCGATGCGCGCGTGGAAGACGACCTGCAGCAGCACGTCGCCCAGCTCCTCGCGCAGGCCGGCGCGGTCGCCGTCGTCGACGGCCTCCGCCAGCTCGTGCGCCTCCTCGAGGAGGAACGGGATCAGGGTCACGTGGGTCTGCGCGGCGTCCCAGGGGCAGCCACCCGGAGAGCGCAGCCGGTCCATCACCGCGACGAGCTCGCGGAGGGGATCGACGGGCTCGTCGGGCGTCATGACTTCGGCGTGACCATCCAGCTCGGCGTGGTGCTGGCGGTGATCGAGCCCTGGCTCGGGTCCCACGTGCCGAAGCGCGGGTTCACGTCGACCTTGAGCTTGGCGAGCCGGTCGTTGAACTCCTGGCCGATCGAGGCGGAGTTCGTGTCGTTCCCGAGCTTCTGCGCGGCGGCCTGGTGGAGGCCCACCTGGATCGTCGCGGGCGCGTAGCTCGCCGGGGGCGTGGCGTTGTTGCTGGTGAAGAAGCCGTCGAGCGTGGTCTTCGCGTCCGCCTCGGAGACCCCGTCGCCGTGCTCGCTGGCGAGCTGAACCACCGTCGGCTCCTGGATGAGGATGTTGATCACCTGCTGGCTGGTCAGGTCACCGACCGCCGGCTTGAGCTCGTCCTGCACCGTGACGACGTCGGACGTCGGGATGACGCGGCCGTCGACGATGGCCGCGGCACCCGGCTGGCCGGTGCAGCCGGCGAGCAGGCCGGCCAGCGCCAGCGCCGCCGCGGCGGCCCCGACGATCTTCCGGCGAGCCGTCGCGTGCTGGGTCACTGAAGTCCTCCTCGGGGGTGGTGCAGGTCGCCGCACATCGTAGGCCCCGACCCTCAGTTGACCGCGACGCGGGCGGCCGCCGCGACGTCGCCCGCCAGCACCGCGTCGACGAGCTGGCGGGCCCACGCCAGGAGCGGCGCGCCCGAGAGCGGCGTGCCACCGACGCGCGCGGTCGTCGGGAACGGCACGAGAACCGTGCGGACCGCGGGCTTGAGCACGGCACCCGGGTAGAGCCGCTTGAGCCGGAGCTGCGCGGACTCCGGCAGCTGCACCGGCGCGAACCGCACGAACTTGCCCTGCGCCGTCACGTCCGTCAGGCCGACCGCCCGGGCGCGCTGCCGGAAGGCGGCCACGTCGAACAGGGCGTCGACCGCCGGCGGCACCAGGCCGTAGCGGTCGACGAGCTCGGCGCGCACGCGTTCCAGGCCGGCCTCGTCGGCCGCCGCCGCGATCTTGCGGTACGCCTCGAGGCGCAGCCGCTCGGTGGCGATGTACGTGATCGGGATGTGGGCGTCGACGGGCAGCTCCACCGTGACGTCCGGCGTCTCCTCGGTCGCCTCGCCGCGGAACTCGGCGACGGCCTCCCCCACCATCCGCACGTAGAGGTCGAAGCCGACGCCCTCGATGTGGCCCGACTGCTCGCCACCCAGGAGGTTGCCGGCGCCGCGGATCTCCAGGTCCTTCAGCGCCACCTGCATGCCGGCGCCGAGGTCGGTGTGGGCGGCGATCGTCGCCAGCCGGTCGTGGGCCGTCTCGGTGAGCGGCACCTCCGGCGGGTAGAGGAAGTAGGAGTAGGCGCGCTCGCGCCCGCGGCCCACGCGCCCGCGGAGCTGGTGCAGCTGGGACAGGCCCAGCAGGTCGGCCCGCTCGAGGATCAGCGTGTTGGCGTTCGAGATGTCGAGGCCGGTCTCGACGATCGTCGTGCAGACGAGCACGTCGAACCGCTTCTCCCAGAAGTCGACGATGACGCGCTCCAGCTGGTGCTCGTGCATCTTGCCGTGGGCCACCGCGATGCGCGCCTCGGGCACCAGCTCCTGGATGCGCGCAGCGGCGCGCTCGATCGATTCCACCCGGTTGTGGATGTAGAACACCTGGCCCTCGCGCAGCAGCTCGCGCCGGACCGCGGCGGTGATCTGCTGCTCGTCGTACGCCCCGACGAACGTGAGCACCGGGTGCCGCTCCTCCGGCGGGGTCGCCAGCGTCGACATCTCGCGGATGCCCGTGACCGCCATCTCGAGCGTGCGCGGGATCGGGGTGGCCGACATCGCGAGGACGTCGACGTTGGTGCGAAGCGCCTTGAGCGTCTCCTTGTGCTCGACGCCGAACCGCTGCTCCTCGTCGATGACGACGAGCCCGAGGTCCTTGAACCGCACCTCGCCCGTGATGAGGCGGTGAGTGCCGATCACCACGTCGACCGACCCGTCGCCCAGCCCCTCGACCACCTTCTTGGCCTCGGCGTCGGTCTGGAAGCGCGAGAGCGCCTTGACGGTGACCGGGTACGGCGCGTAGCGCTCGGCGAAGGTCTCGAGGTGCTGCTGCACCAGCAGGGTCGTCGGGACCAGGACCGCGACCTGCTTGCCGTCCTGCACCGCCTTGAACGCCGCGCGCACGGCGATCTCCGTCTTGCCGTAGCCGACGTCGCCGCAGATGAGCCGGTCCATGGGGATGGACTTCTCCATGTCGGCCTTGACCTCGTCGATGGTGGCGAGCTGGTCCGGCGTCTCGACGTACGCGAAGGCGTCCTCGAGCTCGCGCTGCCAGGGGGTGTCCGGGCCGAACTGGTACCCGGCCGTCGCCATGCGGGCGCTGTACAGGCGGATGAGCTCGCCGGCGATCTCGCGGACCGCCTTGCGCGCCCGGCCCTTCGTCTTCGCCCAGTCACCGCCGCCCATCCGGTTGAGCGTCGGCGCCTCGCCGCCCACGTACTTCGTCACCTGGTCGAGCTGGTCGGTGGGCACGTAGAGGCGGTCGCCCGGCTGCCCGCGCTTGGCGGCGGCGTACTCGATGACCAGGTACTCGCGGGTGGCTGCGGTGACGCCCGAACCGACGGTCCGCGAGGCGAGCTCGACGAACCGCCCGACGCCGTGCTGCTCGTGGACGACGAAGTCGCCCTTCCGGAGCGCCAGCGGGTCGACGACGTTGCGGCGCCGGCTCGGCATCTTCCGCATGTCGCGGGTCGAGGTGCCCGCGCGGCCCGTGAGGTCGGACTCGGAGAACACGGCCAGCCGCAGCTCGTCGGACGCGAAGCCCGGCCCGGCGAGCGCGGGCACGACGAGCACGACGCCCGCCTCCGGCTCGTCGGCGATCCCCTGCTCCAGGCGCGCGGGCACGTCGGCGGCGCGCAGCTGCTCGACCATGCGCTGGGCCGGGCCGTGGCCCTCCGTGGTGAGGACCATGCGCCAGCCGTCGCGCTGGTGGTCCTTCAGGTCGGCGACGGCCTGCGTGAGGTCGCCGTGGTACTGGACGACCTCGCGGGCGCGCACCACGAGCGAGGACGCGGGGGCCTCGAACGCGACGTCGTCGTCCTCGCCGGCGCCGAAGCCGAAGGGGCTGAGGGTCCACCAGCCGAGGGCGCGCACCGCGGCCAGGGCACGGACCTCCGCGAACGTGGCGAAGCTCGCCGCCGAGAGGTCGAGCGGGACCGAGCCGCCCGCGGCCGCGCCGGTCCAGGCGGCCTGGAGGAACTCGGCGGAGGTCGCCACGAGGTCGTGCGCGCGGCGGCGCACGCGTTCCGGGTCCACGAGCACCAGCAGGGCCTCGTCGTCCACCAGGTCGAGGACGGGGACCATCCGGTCGACGAGCGCCGGGGCGAGCGACTCCATGCCCTCGACGGCGATGCCCTGGGCGAGGCGCTCGAGCATGTCGCGCGCGCCCGGCAGGCGGTCCGCGAGCGCGGCCGCCCGCGCCCGCACCGCCGGGGTGAGCAGGATCTCGCGGCACGGCGGCGCCCACACGCCGCGGTCGGCGATCTCGAGGCTGCGCTGGTCGGCGACCGAGAACCAGCGGACCTCCTCGACCTCGTCGCCCCACAGCTCGACGCGCAGGGGGTGGTCCTCGGTGGGCGGGAACACGTCGAGGATGCCGCCGCGGACGGCGAACTCGCCGCGCCGCTCCACCATGTCGGTGCGGATGTAGGCCGCGTCGACCAGCGCGTGCTCCACCTGCTCGAGGTCGACGCGGTCGCCGACGTGGAGGCTGACGGGCTCGAGCTCGCCGAGGCCCTCCACGATGGGCTGCAGCAGGGCGCGCACGGGCACGACGAGCACGCGGACCGGCCCCGCGGGCCCGGACTCCTGCGTCGGGTGGGACAGCCGGCGGAACACGGCCAGGCGGCGGGCGACCGTGTCGGCGCGCGGGCTCAGGCGCTCGTGGGGCAGCGTCTCCCAGGACGGGAGCACCGCGACGTCGTCCTCCTCCAGGTAGCAGCGCAGCGCCGCGGCCAGCTCGTCGGCGTCGCGGCCCGTGGCGGTGACGACGACGAGGGGCCGGACGTCCTTCGTCGTGCGCCCCCTCCCCGCACCGGCCATCGCCGCGAGCATCGGCGCACGGACGCCCGGGGGC
>Ga0207835_1000176_pt1 | contig 13881 bp, 15 predicted proteins | sample LuqExpMetagenom8_FD_187766 | JGI IMG/M metagenome (GOLD analysis project Ga0207835, IMG submission 187766) | Tropical forest soil microbial communities from Luquillo Experimental Forest, Puerto Rico - Sample 8 (SPAdes) | ecosystem: Environmental > Terrestrial > Soil > Tropical forest ... | reverse complement strand
ACGAGCAGCGGCGCCCGCGGGTCGCGCCCAGCTCGGCGAGCGCGTCGAGCGCCCGGCGCCGGGTGGCCGCATCGAGGCCGGGCAGGATCGGGACGAGGTTCGCGCCGACCCAGCACGCGGCGACGATCTCGCCGTCCTCGCTGTAGCCCCAGAGCTCCCCGCCCGCGGCGCGCATGCCGGACGTCACGGCGTGCTCGAGCCGGACCGAGGCGAGCACGGTGCCGACCGGGTCGGCGGCACAGAGCTCGAGGACGCGCGGCAGGTGCATCTCACCCAGCACGAGCGCACCCGTGTGCCGGGCGTCGAGCACCGCGCCACGCCGCACGTTCATGCGAGCGATTGTGCCCCAGCGGGCTGGGACCGCCTACGGGATCCAGGCGTGGCGCTCAGCCGACCGTCACGGTCGGCGCGCCGGACTCCTCGGCGTCCATCGTCTCGGCGATGCGCATGGCCTCGTCGATGAGCGTCTCGACGATCTGCGACTCGGGCACGGTCTTGACGACCTGGCCCTTGACGAAGATCTGGCCCTTGCCGTTGCCGGACGCGACGCCGAGGTCCGCCTCGCGCGCCTCGCCGGGGCCGTTGACGACGCACCCCATCACGGCGACGCGCAGCGGCACGGTCATCCCCTCGAGGCCGGCGGTGACCCGCTCGGCCAGGGAGTAGACGTCCACCTGGGCGCGCCCGCACGACGGGCACGAGACGATCTCCAGCTTCCGCGGCCGCAGGTTGAGCGACTGGAGGATCTGGATGCCGACCTTGACCTCCTCGACGGGAGGGGCCGACAGGGACACGCGGATGGTGTCGCCGATGCCCTCGCTCAGCAACGCGCCGAACGCGGTCGCGGACTTGATGGTGCCCTGGAAGGTGGGGCCCGCCTCGGTGACGCCGAGGTGCAGCGGCCAGTCGCCCCGCTCGGAGAGCATCTCGTAGGCCCGCACCATCACGACGGGATCGTGGTGCTTGACCGAGATCTTGAACTCGTGGAAGTCGTGCTCCTCGAAGAGCGACGCCTCCCACACGGCCGACTCGACGAGCGCCTCGGGCGTCGCGGAGCCGTACTTCTCAAGCAGGCGGGGGTCGAGCGAGCCGGCGTTGACGCCGATCCGCAGCGAGACGCCGGCGTCCTTGGCCGCCTGGGCGATCTCCTTCACCTGGTCGTCGAACTTGCGGATGTTGCCCGGGTTGACGCGCACCGCGGCGCAGCCGGCGTCGATCGCGGCGAACACGTACTTCGGCTGGAAGTGGATGTCCGCGATGACCGGGATCTGGCTCTTGTGGGCGATGGCCGGCAGCGCGTCGGCGTCGTCCTGGCTCGGCACGGCGACGCGCACGATGTCGCAGCCGGCGGCCGTCAGCTCGGCGATCTGCTGCAGCGTGGCGTTGATGTCGGCCGTCAACGTCGTCGTCATGGACTGCACGCTGATCGGGGCGTCCCCGCCGACCTCGACCTTGCCGACACGGATCTTGCGGGTCGGCTTGCGCGGCGCGAGCACGGGAGCGGGCGGCTTGGGCATGCCGAGATTGATCGCTGTCACGTGCCCCATCATCCCATTCAGCCGATGGACACCGGATTGACGATGTCCGCCCAGATGAGCATGACCCCCAGCGCCCCGAGGATCGCGAACACCGTGTAGGCCAGCGGCACCAGACGCGCCGTGTCTGCCACCCGCGGCTTCGGGCGGTTCCGCAGCTTGGCGTTCTGGCGCTTCAGGCCCTCCCAGAGGGCCGCGGCGACGTGACCGCCGTCCAGCGGCGGCAGCGGGATGAGGTTGAAGACGAAGAGCGACAGGTTGAGGGCCGCGAGCAGCTCGAGCAGGCCGGCGGCCTTGACGCCCCAGCCGACCGGCGCGGTGGCGATGTCGCCGGAGAACCGGCCGACGCCGACCAGGCCGACGATGCTCGACTCGCTGCGGTGCTGCCCCGTGATGGTCTCGTGGAGCACCTGGTACGCCTGGGTCGGCAGGGTCCCGACGACCTTCATCGTCGCCCACGTCCGGTCGCCGACGAGGCCGGGGATCGACGCGAGCGACGCGCGCTTGGTCGCCTCGGTGGGCGACACGCCGAGGAACCCGGCCTGGGTCGTCTCCGTCTGGCCGTTGGCGCCGGTCACCGGGATCCCGTTCGCGTCGAGCACCGGGCGCGCCGTGACGGCCGGCGTCACGACGAGGGTCAGCTGCTGCCCGCCGCGGTCGACCACCATCGGCACGGACTGGCCGCCGGCGGCGCGGATCAGCGTCGTCAGCTGGTCCCACGAGGTGATCGTCGTTCCGCCGAAGGAGACGATGCGGTCGTCCGGCTTCAGGCCCGCGACCACGCCGGGGGCGGGGGTGTCCGACGGCGTGCACGCCTGCGTGGCCGGCGCGTTCGCCGGGAGGACGCACTGCGACAGCGAGTCCACGGTGGTCGTCGCCGCCGGGATGCCGATCGCCGAGTACGCGATCGCCAGCAGCACGAAGGCGATGACGAGGTTCATCACCGGGCCGCCGAGCATGACGACGAGCTTCTTCGGCGTGCTCAGCCGGTAGAACGCGCGGTGGTCCTCGCCCTCGTGGATCTCCTCGGCGCTCGCCTCGCGTGCGTCGGCCGCCACGCGGACCGCCCAGCCGCCGTCGGCCGGCGGGTCGCCCACGGCACGCGCCGGCGGGTACATGCCCACCAGCCGGACGTAGCCGCCCAGCGGGATCGCCTTGAGGCCGTACTCGGTCTCGCCCTTTGTCCGCGACCACAGGGTCGGGCCGAAGCCGATCATGTACTGGCTCACGCGCACGCCGAACTTCTTGGCCGGCACCATGTGCCCGAGCTCGTGCAGCCCGATCGACGCCAGCAGCACGACGACGAGGATGAGCACCCCGACGAGGTAGGCCATCGCCCCTCCCGATGTCTGCGGCACGTGCCGCGCGACCATTGTCCGTCACGGGACTGGGAGCGCGCTGAGACGGCGCGTAGCGTCGGGCACCGTGCCGACCCTCCAGCCCAGCCGCCATCCCGAGCGGGCGGTCGACGACCGCGCCGCGCTCGACGCCCTCCTCGACCGCGGGCGCATCGCCCACGTGGCGCTGACCACGGACGGGGGCCCGCTCGTGCTCCCGATCTCCTACGCGCGCCTCGGCGACCGCCTCGTCGTGCACGGTTCGCCGAAGTCGCGCTGGCTGGGCCTCGCCGCCGCGGGCGCGCGGGTCAGCGTGGCGGTGAGCGAAGTCTCGGCGATCGTCGTGGGCCGCTCGGCGCCCGCGGCATCCCTGCGCTTCGCGAGCGCGGTGCTGTTCGGGACCTTCACCCCGCTGCCCGACGAGGAGAAGGCCGCCGCCCTCGTGGCGTTCACCGACCGCCTGGTGCCGGGCGGTGCCGCGCGGCTGAGCCCGCCGACGGAGCGGGATGTCGCCCACACGCTGGTCCTGGCGCTGCCGATCGACGAGTGGTCGCTCAAGGTCGCCGACGCCTGGCCCTACGACGCCGCCGATCCCTCGGTGGAGGGCTGGGCCGGTGTCGTCCCGCTGGTCACCATGTGGGGTTCGCCGATCACCGCGCCCGGCCTGGATCCGGCTGCCGACGTGCCCGACGCGATCCGCGCGCTCGTCGGGCGCCCCGCCTGAGCGCCTGACACGATGCCGGGATGACGATCGTGCGGGCGATCGAGTCCCCCGGCCCCGACCTCGAGAGCGTCTACCGGCGCCTGCTGGAGCCGAGCTTCCCGCCCGAGGAGTTGGGTGCGCTCGAGGAGCTCGCGGCCGGCGTCGGCACGGGTTCGGCGAGCGTCCTGGTGCACAGCGCGGGCGGCGAACCCGACGCGGTCGCCGTCGGGTGGCGGTTCGCGCCGATCCCCGTGGTGCTGCTCTCGTACCTCGCCGTCGCCCCGGGGGCCCGCGGCACCGGGGTCGGCGGCGCACTGCTTCGCGAGGCCGTGACGGCGTGGACGCGCACCCCCTGCCTCGTCCTCGCCGAAGTGGAGCACCCGTCGTCGGAACACGTGTCGGAGGCGTGGGGCGACCCGCGGCGCCGGCTCGCGTTCTACACCCGCCACGGGGCACGCGTGCTCGACCTCCCCTACCTCCAGCCCGAGGTGCACGCCGGTGCGGGCCGCGCCGACGGGATGCTCCTGCTCGCGCTCCACGTCGATCCGACGCTGCTCACCCCCACCGGACGGGTCCGGTCCAAGGCGGTCGAGGCGTTCCTGCGGGCGTACTTCGCGCGGGCCGAGGGTGCTCCGCCGTCGGACCCACCGGCCCTTATCCTTCTCGAGCGGGCGTCGGACCCCTCGGGGGTGCCGCTGCTCGACCCCGCCGGCGATCCCTGATCGCTCCCCCGCAGCTCGGCGTAACCGGAACGCAACGCGATCCGGACCCGATGTGGGCAAACGCTGTGGAATTGGCGGTAACCGGTCCAGATCGCAACCGAATCGTTTGCCCAGCGGGCATCAGGTGCGGCACGATTCAAGCCATGACGCGCCGCCCCGGGGCCCCCGCCCAGCTCGACGACATCTCCCGGGCGATCATCGACCAGCTGAAGCAGGACGGGCGCCGCTCCTACGCCGCGATCGGCAAGGCCATCGGCCTGTCCGAGGCCGCGGTGCGGCAGCGCGTGCAGCGGCTGACCGACAGCGGCCTGGTGCAGATCGTCGCGCTCACCGACCCCATGCAGGTCGGTCTCACGCGGCAGGCGATGGTGGCCCTGCGAGCCGACGGCGACCTCGCGGCCCTGGCGTCGGCGATCGCCGAGCTGCCCGAGGTCGACTACGTCGTCGTCACCGCCGGCTCGTTCGACGTGCTCGTCGAGGTCGCCTGCGAGAACGACGACCACCTGCTGCGCCTGCTCAACGGCAGCATCCGGACGCTCCCGGGCGTGCGCGAGACCGAGACGTTCGTGTACCTGGGATTTCACAAGCGGCCGTCGCACCGGGCAGCCGTGTGAGCCCCTCGCTGTGGTGGGACCAGCTGGCCGACGACGAGCTCGACGCCCGGCCCCCGCTCGACGGCGACACCACCGCTGACGTCGTCATCGTCGGCGCCGGCCTCACCGGCCTCTGGGCCGCCTACTACCTGCACGAGGCCGAGCCGTCGCTCGACGTCCTCGTCGTCGAGCAGGAGGTCGCCGGGTTCGGCGCCTCCGGGCGCAACGGCGGCTGGTGCTCCGCCCTGTTCCCGCTGCCGGCGTCCGCGCTGGCGCGGCAGCACGGGCGCGACGCCGCCCTCGCCCTGCGCGCGGCGATGCGCGACACCGTGGTCGAGGTGGGCGGCGTGGCACGCGCCGAGGGCATCGAGTGCGGGTTCGCGTACGGCGGCACCGTGACGCTCGCCCGCAACGGGCCGCAGCTCCGGCGGGTGCGCGCCGAGGCGGAGGGCGCCGACGAGTGGGGCGACGAGGAGCTCTTCCTCGACGCCGCCGGCGTCAAGGAGCGCGTCCGGGCGCGGGGCGTGCTCGGTGGGTCGTGGACGCCCGACTGCGCGCGCGTGCAGCCCGCCGCTCTGACGCGCGGCCTCGCGCGCGTCGTCGAGGCCCAGGGCGTCCGCATCGCCGAGCGGACGAGGGCGCTGCGGATCTCGCCGCGCGCCGTCGTCACGGACCGCGGGACGGCGCGGGCGCGCTGGGTGATCCGCGCCACGGAGGCGTGGACGGCGGCCCTGCCCGGCTCCGAGCGCGCGATCGCGCCGGTGTACTCGCTGATGATCGCCACGGAACCGCTCGCGCCGCAGGTCTGGGCGGAGATCGGGCTGGACCGGGCGGAGACGTTCACCGACGCGCGGCACCTGACGGTCTACGGCGTGCGGACGCCCGACGACCGGCTGGCGTTCGGCGGCCACGGCGCGCCCTACCACGCGGGGTCGGCCATCTCCGGTTCGTTCGACCGCTCCCGCCGCATCCAGGACGCCCTCCGCCGCGAGCTCGTCGGGCTGTTCCCCGCGGTGGCGCGCGCGGCGATCACGCACCGCTGGGGCGGGCCGCTCGGCCTGCCCCGCGACTGGCACGCCTCGGTTGGGCTCGACCCCGCCACCGGCATCGGGTGGGCCGGCGGCTACGTGGGCGACGGCGTGGCGACGTCCAACCTCGCGGGCCGCACGCTGGCCGACCTGGTCACGGGAACGGACTCCCCGCTCGTCCAGCTGCCTTGGGTCGGCCACCGCTCCCCCGACTGGGAGCCCGAGCCGCTGCGCTGGGCCGAGATCACCGCCGCGGTGCGGGCGACGGCGCTGGCGGACCGCGAGGAGGACCGCACCGGCAGGCCGAGCCGGATCGCCGACCGCATCGCGCCGAGCTCCCACTGACCCCTCGCGCCGCCGACGACGACGCGCGACGATCGGGGCCATGGGTGAGGTCACCGACTACGTCGCGAGCCTGCACGGTGCCGAGCACGATGCCGTGGCGCGCGTGATCGACCGGGCGCACTGGCTGGTCCCGGACGCCGAGGAGGGGCACAGCTACGGGATGCCCGCGCTCCGCCACCGCGGCCGCCCCCTGGTCGCCGTCATGGCGACGAAGTCGCACCTGGCGCTGTACCCCTTCAGCCCGGCGGTCATCGACGCGCTGTCGGCCCAGCTGGCGACCTTCTCCCCGTCGAAGGGCACCATCCGGTTCCAGCCGGAGGCCCCGCTGCCCGACGACCTCGTCGACCGGATCGTCCTCGCGCGGCGCGACGAGATCGACGTCAGCCTCACGCGTCGCTAACTAGCGGCGCGCCAGGATCTCGTCGGCCCGCGCCCTCGCCCACCGCTCGGCGCCGAGCACCGCGTCGAGGTCGGAGCCGGCCGCGACGTGCTCGTCGAGCACCCGCTCGACGGTGGCGACGATGTCGAGGAAGCCGATCCGCCCGGCCAGGAACGCCGTGACCGCCTGCTCGTTCGCCGCGTTGTAGACCGCCGGGTGGGTCGCCGAGGCCGCCAGCGCCGCGCGCGCCAGCCGCACGGCGGGGAACGCGTGCTCGTCGAGCGGCTGGAACGTCCACGAGGTCGGCGACGACCAGTCGCAGGCCGGGACCACGGGGTCGAGGCGGTCCGGCCACGCCAGGCCGAGCGCGATCGGCAGCCGCATGTCCGGCGGCGAAGCCTGCGCGATCGTCGAGCCGTCGACGAACTCGACCATCGAGTGCACCACCGACTGCGGGTGGACCACGACGACGATGTCGTCGGCCGGCACGTCGAACAGGAGGTGGGCCTCGATGAGCTCGAGGCCCTTGTTCACCATCGTCGCCGAGTTGATCGTCACCACGGGGCCCATCGACCACGTCGGGTGGGCCAGCGCCTGTGCGGGCGTCGCGGCCTTCCGCTCGTCGAGCGTGCTGCCGCGGAACGGGCCACCGCTGGCCGTGAGCACCAGGCGGTGCACCTCGGCGTGGGTTCCGGACCGCAGGGCCTGCGCGATCGCCGAGTGCTCGGAGTCCACGGGCACGATCTGGTCCGGCCGCAGCCGCGCCGCGCGCACCAGGTCGCCGCCGACGACGAGCGACTCCTTGTTCGCCAGAGCAAGCGTCGACCCCGCGGCCAGGGCCGCCAGCGTCGGCCGCAGGCCCACCGACCCGGTGATGCCGTTGAGCACCACGTCCGCGCCGGTCCCTGCGAGCTCGGTGGCGGCGTCCGGTCCGGCCAGGACGCGGGCCGACGAGCCCGCCTCTGCCAGCGCCTCGCGCACCCGGGTCGCCGCGGCCTCGTCGGACACGGCGACCGTGTCCACGCCGAAGCGCACGGCCTGGCGCACGACGAGGTCCACCTGCCCGCCGCCCGCGGCGAGGCCGACGACGTCGAACCGCTCGGGGTGGCGCTCGACCACGTCGAGCGCCTGCGTGCCGATCGAGCCGGTCGACCCGAGGAGCACCACCGACCGGGTCATCGCCCACTCACCCCGTGCTCACTCGACGCCGAGCAGCACCTCGACGGCACGCCCGCAGAAGGCGTCCACCGACGCCTCGTCGTAGCCGTCCTTGCCGTTGCGGCGGCGGAACGTGGCGGTGCGCACCTCGGCGGACGTCAGCGGTGTGCCGGAGTCGAAGTAGCCGACGAGCCGGTGGCAGAGCGCGTCGACGTCGGCGGGCTCGTATCCCTGTGCCCGGCCCGACGGCGGTGCGAACCTGTCGCCGTCCGGCCGGCCGAGCCGCCCGTAGAGCGTCCGCGCCTGCTCGCCGAGCTGCCCGAGCCATGCCTCCTGGCCGCGCTGGGTGATGAAGTCCTGGCGGGCGCGTGCGACGAAGGCGGCCTCCAGCCGGTCGAGCGCCGCGTCGACGGCCGCGGTGACGTAGCCGCCCCGCACCATGTCGAACGACACCCGGCGCACGTCCTTGCCGGTGAGCGCCCCCGCGGGGCCCGTCTCGTACATCTGACGCGCGTGCGAGAAGAACTCGTCCACCTCGTCGGGGTCGTAGCCGTGCTTCATGCTCGACACGGTCCGGAACATCCCGTCGCTCACTCGGTGCCCTCCTCGCTCACGCGTCGACGCGCCGTCGCCCGCATCGCACGAACCTCCGACTCGTCGGCGGCCAGCTGGCCGCACGCCCCGTCGATCTCACTGCCTCGCGTGTCGCGGACGGTGGTCGGGATGCCGTGCGCCCGCAAGCGTGCCACGAACTCGGCCTCGACCGCAGGATCGCTCGCTGTCCACTTCGAGCCGGGCACGGGGTTCATCGGGATCGGGTTGCAGTGCACCCAGTGCTTGCCCCTGGCCAGCAGCTTCTCGGCGAGCAGGTCGGCCCGCCAGGCGTGGTCGTTGACGTCCCGGATGAGCGCGTACTCGATCGAGACCCGTCGGCCGGTCGCCCGGAAGTAGCGGTGGGCGGAGTCGAGCGCCTCGTCGACCGACCAGCGCGTGTTGATCGGCACCAGCTCGCTGCGCAGCTCGTCGTCCGGCGCATGCAGGGACAGCGCGAACGTCACCGGCAGCCCCTCGCCGGCCAGTCGGTCGATCGCGGGGACGAGGCCGGCCGACGAGACCGTGACGTTGCGCGCCGAGATCCCCAGCCCGTCGGGCGCCGGGTCGATGATCCGGTGCACCGCGCCCAGCACCGCGTTGTAGTTGGCCAGCGGCTCGCCCATGCCCATGAACACCACGTTCGACAGGCGCGTCGGCCCGCCCGGCAGCTCGCCCTCGGCGAGCGAGAGCGCGGCGACGCGCACCTGCTCGACGATCTCGCCGGTGGAGAGGTTGCGCGTCAGGCCCATCTGGCCGGTCGCGCAGAACGCGCACGCCAGCCCGCAGCCCACCTGGCTCGAGACGCACAGCGTGGACCGGCCCGGGTAGCGCATGAGCACGGACTCGACCAGGGCGTGGTCGAACATCCGCCACAGTGTCTTGACCGTGGTGCCGCGGTCCGCCGTCAGCGTGCGGACCTTCTCCAGCAGCGGCGGGAACAGCGCCTCGGCGATGGACTCGCGGGCCGCAGCGGGCACATCCGTCATCGCAGCCGTCTCGGCGGTCAGGTGCGTGTAGTAGTGCGTCGCCACCTGCTTGGCGCGGAACGCCGGCTGGCCCAGCTCGGTGAGGGCCGCCGCACGCTCGTCGGGCGCCAGGTCCGCGAAGTGCCGCGGCGGCTTGCCGCGCGGCCCCTTGGCGGGTGACGAGAGGTCGAGCGCTACCGGGCTCACGACGCCGGAACCATGATCGACAGCACCAGCCAGACCGCCGGCACGGCGAGCAGCAGCGAGTCGAGCCGGTCGAGCAGGCCGCCGTGCCCGGGCAGCAGGCGGCCCATGTCCTTGAGGCCGAGGTCGCGCTTGAGCATCGACTCCGACAGGTCGCCGAGCGTCGCGGTCGCCACGGTGGCGAGGCCGAGGATGACGCCGACGTAGGGCTCCGCGTGGAACGCGACCTGCGCCCCGACGACGCCGACGACGCTCGCCAGCACCACCGAGCCGGCGAGGCCTTCCCACGTCTTCTTCGGGCTCACCGAGGGCGCCATCGGGTGCCTGCCGAGCAGCACGCCCACCGCGTAGCCGCCGGTGTCGGACGCCACGCAGAGCAGGATGAACAAGGCGACGCGTGCCGGACCGTCCGGCTCGGCCAGCATGAGCATCGCGAAGCCGCCGAGGAACGGCAGGTACGCGGTGGCGAACGCCGCCGCGGCCGCGTCGCGCAGGGCCGGGCGTCCGGAGCCGTCGAGCACGCGCCAGACGACAGCGCCCCCGACCGTCAGCAGGAACGCGACGACGAGCGCCTCGGCCCCGGTCGTGTACGCGGACACGAGGATGCCGACGGTCCCGACGAGCAGCGGGACGAGGGGCAGGTGGACCTGCACGCGGGTGAACGCTCGCGCCAGCTCCCACATCGCGCCGCAGACGGCGACGACCGCCAGTCCGGCGAAGACGTCCTTGCGGATGAAGAGTGCCGCCGCGACGACTGCGAGCAGGCCGAGGCCGACCGCGACCGCGACGGGCAGGTCGCGGCCGGGGTTCGGGGTCCGCGTGGGAGTGGGAGCGAGCTGAGCCATCAGACCTCGAGAAGCTCGCTCTCCTTGGCGGCCAGCAGGTGGTCGACGAGGTCGACGTGCTTCTTGGTCAGCACGTCGAGCTCCTTCTCGGCCCGGGCCACCTCGTCCTCGCCTGCCTCGCCGTCCTTGGCGATGCGGTCCAGCTCGTCCTTGGCGTGCCGGCGGACGCTGCGCACCGCGACGCGCGAGTCCTCGGCCTTCGACTTGGCAAGCTTGACGTAGTCCTTGCGGCGCTCCTCGGTGAGCTGCGGCAGGACGATGCGGATGACGCCGCCGTCGTCGGTCGGGTTGACGCCGAGGTCGGAGTCCCGGATCGCCTTCTCGATCGCGCGCAGCGAGGACTTGTCGTACGGGCTGATGAGCACCGTTCGGGCCTCGGGGATGTTGAACGAGGCGAGCTGCTGCAGCGGCGTGGGGCTCCCGTAGTAGTCCACGTGCAGCTTGGAGAACATCGCGGCGTTCGCACGGCCCGTGCGGATCGTCGCGAACTCCTCCTTGGCGAACTCGATCGCCTTGTCCATCTTCTCCTCGGCCTCGAGGAGGGTGTCGTCGATCACGGCGAGCTCCTTCGTGCGTTGCGATCGGTTGATGACAGCGACGCGGATGGCCGCCTGGCGCCGGGTCAGCGCGCGGTGACCAGCGTCCCGATCCTCTCACCCTCGAGGGCCCTGGTGACGTTCCCCGGCTCCTCGAGGCCGAACACGACCATGGTCACGTTGTTGTCGCGGCACATGGACAGCGCCGTCGCGTCCATGACCTCGAGGCCCTGGACCAGCGCCTCGGTGTACGTCAGGTGGTCGAGCTTGACGGCGCCCGGGTCCCGTCGCGGGTCGGCGCTGTAGACGCCGTCGACACCGTTCTTGCCCATGAGCACCTCGTCGCAGTGCGTCTCCAGGGCACGCTGCACCGAGACGGTGTCCGTGGAGAAGTACGGCATCCCGGCGCCGGCGCCGAAGATGACGACCCGCCCCTTCTCGAGGTGCCGGATCGCCCGCAGCGGGATGTACGGCTCGGCGACCTGGCCCATGGCGATGGCGGTCTGCACCCGCGTGTGTACGCCTGCCTGCTCCAGGAAGTCCTGCAGCGCCAGGCAGTTCATCACCGTGCCCAGCATGCCCATGTAGTCGGCGCGGGCACGGTCCATCCCGTTGGTCGCCAGCTCGACGCCGCGGAAGTAGTTCCCCCCGCCGACGACGATCGCCACCTGCACGCCGTCCTGGACGGCCATGGCGATCTCCTTGGCGATGCGACGCACGACGCCGATGTCCACGCCGACCGCACCACCGCCGAACGCCTCGCCGGAGAGCTTGAGCAGCACCCGGCGAGCGGGGGCGGAGACGGTAAGCGGGATCTCAGCGGTCACGTGTCCTCCACGCTCAGGCGACGAACGGCGGGATGGCGTCGCCGCGCGGCGGCCCCGGGCTGTGGGGCCACCGCGCGGCGACGGTTCAGGCGCCCACGCGGTAACGGGCGAAGCCGGTGACCGAGCCGCCGACCTCGTCCAGCACCTGCTGGACGGACTTCTTCGGGTCCTTGGCGAACGCCTGGTCGAGCAGGACGTTCTCCTTGAAGTAGCCGACGAGGCGCCCCTCGATGATCTTCGGCAGCGCGCCCTCGGGCTTGCCCTCGTTGCGCGCCACCTCCTCGGCGATGTGCCGCTCGCTCGCCACGACGTCCTCCGGCACCTCGTCGCGCGACAGGTACGTCGGCGAGTAGGCGGCGATGTGGGTCGCGATGTCGCGGGCGACGGACGCGCCGGCAGCGTCGGTCGCGACGAGCACGCCGACCTGCGGGGGCAGGTCCTTGTTGACCTTGTGGAGGTAGACGTCCACGTGCTCGCCGGCGACGCGCACGACGCGCCGCACGACGACCTTCTCGCCGAGCGTCGCCTGCACCTCGTCGACCGCCGCCTGGACGGTGATGCCGTCCGAGTCGGCCGCGACGAGCGCGTCCGCGTCCGCCGCACCGGAGGCGACCGCGGCGGCCAGCACGCGGTCGGCCAGCGCGAGGAACGGGCCGCTCTTCGCGACGAAGTCCGTCTCCGAGTTGACCTCGACGAGCACGCCGACCTCGCCGTCACCCGATGCGAGCGGGACGACCGTCGCCGCCACGAGCCCGTCGGAGGCGGCGCGCCCCTCGCGCTTGCCGATGCCCTTGAGGCCCTTGACGCGGATGATCTCCTCCGCCTTCGCGGAGTCGCCGTCGGCCTCCTCGAGGGCCTTCTTGACGTCGAGCATGCCGGCGCCGGTCTTCTCGCGCAGCGCCTTGATGTCCGCCACCGAGTAGTTCGCCATCAGTCCTGTTCCGTCCTGTCGTTCGGTCTGTGGGTCAGCGTGTAATCAGCGGTCGGTGTCGTCGGTCTCCTCGGAGATCGCCTCGGCGACCTCCTCCGTGAGCGGCTCGACGACCGACTCGGCAGCGGTCTCGGCGACCTCTTCAGACGAGTCGGCCTCCGCACCGGCGAGCAGCTCGCGCTCCCACTCGGCGAGCGGCTCCGCCTCCTCGGCGGTCTCGCCCTCGGTGCTCGCGGCACCACCGGAGTGGCGCTTGAGCAGGCCGTCGGCCACCGCGTCGGCGACGACGCGCGTCAGCAGCTGGACCGCGCGGATCGCGTCGTCGTTGCCCGGGATCGGGTAGTCGACGACGTCGGGGTCGCAGTTGGTGTCGAGGATCGCGACGACCGGGATGCCCAGCTTGCGCGCCTCGTCGACCGCCAGGTGCTCCTTGTTGGTGTCGACGATCCACACCGCGGACGGCACCTTGGCCATGTCACGGATGCCACCGAGCGTGCGGGCGAGCTTGTCCTTCTCGCGACGCAGGACGAGCAGCTCCTTCTTCGTCAGGCCCGAGGCCGCGACGTCGTCGAAGTCGATCTGCTCGAGCTCCTTGAGGCGCTGCAGCCGCTTGTGGACCGTGGAGAAGTTGGTGAGCATGCCGCCCAGCCAGCGCTGGTTGACGTAGGGCATGCCGACGCGGGCCGCCTGGTCGGCGACGGGCTCCTGGGCCTGCTTCTTCGTCCCGACGAACAGGACCGTCCCGCCGTGGGCGACCGTCTGGGAGACGAAGTCGTAGGCGCGGTCGATGTAGGTCAGCGACTGCTGCAGGTCGACGATGTAGATGCCGTTGCGCTCGGTGAAGATGAAGCGCTTCATCTTGGGGTTCCAGCGACGGGTCTGGTGCCCGAAGTGGACACCGCTCTCCAGCAGCTGGCGCATGGTCACGACGGCCATGGCACGTCCTTCCGGCGCGAGCCCCGGCTACCGGTGGCACGCGCACTCGTGCGGGACCCGCTCGGGGGCCCGCGGCTCGGTTGTCGGACCCGGCCAGGTGGCCGGTTCCCCTGGCGCCTGCCGGAGCCCGCGCCGGGTGTTGACCCGGACCGCTGCGGACGTCGGCCCCTCCTCGACCGCGAGGACGCGGACGGGGCGGGAGGTAGCGCGCGAAGTCGACCGGCTCGCACCGGTCGCCCGCCC
>Ga0207835_1000175_pt1 | contig 13911 bp, 12 predicted proteins | sample LuqExpMetagenom8_FD_187766 | JGI IMG/M metagenome (GOLD analysis project Ga0207835, IMG submission 187766) | Tropical forest soil microbial communities from Luquillo Experimental Forest, Puerto Rico - Sample 8 (SPAdes) | ecosystem: Environmental > Terrestrial > Soil > Tropical forest ... | reverse complement strand
CTCCAGCCGAGTTGCTTCCACATCGCGCCGCCAGTCATCGCGCCCGGCGTGGGCAAGCCCATGCTCGGCGCGTAGTTGCTGTTATGCGGGCCGAACCATGCGTTGTTCCAGTCGTAGAAGAACTCTCCCACAGCACCGACCGTGGGGTTCGGCTTCTCGGCTCCGGTGTAGTGGCGCGGCGCAACCCCCATCAGATAGAGGTTGATCTCGTCCGTGGAGTAGCCCTGCTTACGCGCGTCATCCGTCAGCTTGTTCGTGTAGTCCTGAAACTCCTCGCGGGAGTAGCCCTGCGCGCGGGCCTCGCCATACTTCAGGAAGTAGTTCGGCAAGCCCTGCGTCGTAGGAATGCTGCCGATATCGCGAATTTCCTTCAACTCCTTGATCGCCTCGGGCGCGTTCGGGCCTTCCGGATTGAAGCCCGGCTCCGGGCCGCCATAGAAGGTGCCGCCCAGCTTCTTGCGGCGGGCGATTGCCTTCTGCTCCAGCGCCTCGCGCACATCAGCGGCAGCGCCCGCTTGGCCCGGCTGATCCTGCTCCATGCGGGCGTGCAACTGCTCGTAGCGTGCGTCCGCTTCTTCCGGCGAGGCGTAGCTCGGGAAGTTCTCCAGCCCGACGTTGCGCGCCTCGCGCTCGATATCCTCGGGCTTGTCGAACCGCTTGCCGTTGTAGATCGACGGCAGGATGTACGTCTTGTCCCCGAACGACATGGTAGTCGCCAGCAGAGACGAGTGAGTGCCATCCTCGTTCTGCGCTTCCGGCATGGCGAGGTTCTGCAGGTGGTGCTCGTACAGGAACTTCTCTTGCGGAGTGAACGTGCTCACATCCGGTGCGTCATCAGCCATTACTGCCTCCTCGGGCCACCTATGCCACGCATGATCTCGTCCAGCGGCTTACGCGGCACCTTCGCGTTCGGGTTCGCGTTCTGGAAGTAGCCATCGCCCTGATACTGCGGGAACGTCACGCCGCTCTGCAACTCGGGCGTCGATGGCAGGAAGCGGTCGATGGTATCGCGTCCGAACAGGTACTTGTCCGACCTCGGGTCAAGGTACTGCTTCCAGTTCTCGCCGCGCGTCGAAGCCTCCTCCAGCGTGTGGTTCACGTAGTTCGTGAAGTCCCGCACCTTCGATTTATAGGCCGGGTTGCCGGTGACGCCCGTGAAGTCCATCTGCGCGGGCGCATGGTACACGCCCTTGTTGTCTGTGAAGCCGCGAGCCTCGGCGCGCGACACACCCTTCAGGATGCGCGCGGTTTCAGCCTGCATGTACTCCTCGGACTGCTGCATCGCCGTTTTGAGGTTCGGGTCGTTGTGTATCTTGGCGAAGGTTTCGATCTTGTCGGGCTTCAGCTTCGCCATGAGCCGGGCGGCGGTCTGGTTGTTGATGCCAGCCACGCCTTGGCTCTGGAGGTAGCGCTTCATCTGGTCGGTGATATCTTCGATCTTCGCCTCGCCGCGATTGATCTTCTGCTCCAGATTGAACTCGTCACCGAGGTTGCCGTGCGGCGCAGCCTTGCGGCCTGAGGACGGGAATTGCTTGCGCCACATTTCCACCAGCAGGCCGGTGTTGCCGAACTCCGTGACCGCAGGCTTGTCCTCCGGCCGCACGTTCGGGTTGTTGATAAGCCAGCCGGTGCCTTGCGGCGTCCACACGCCCGACTGGCCGGGACCGGGGTTCGCGCCTTGCGCGCTCCAGTCAGCCACGGTGTCGCCGCTCTTGCGGCCCGCCTTGATCTTCTTCTCGTGCATGGCGAAGTTGGCGTAGTGCTCCAGCGCCGTGCGCGTGGTCTCGCTGATGTTGTCCTTGCCCCAGCCCGCCGCGAGATCAGCCTTGAACTGCTCCGGGTTCGCGTCCGCCAGTGCGTGGCCAGCGGCGACCGACACCTGTTCCTTCAGCTTGTTGCGGTGCATTTCCATCTGCACCTGCTGCGCCGGGGAGAGGGTGCCCTTCATGCCATCGACCAGACTGTCCACCTGCTTCAGGTAGCCTTCGTAGTCGTGTGGGTTCGCGCGCGCGGCGTCAGCGAGATTATTGATGCTCCCCTCGAATTTTGAGATCGCCTTCGCGCCCTGAATGGTGATCGCCTCCGCGACCGCCGACCGCATGAACGCCTGCGCGCCAGCCTGCGAGTGCTCAACCGCCCACATGCGGGAGCGCTTCGTCATCATGCCCCCGTTGATGTTGTCAACGGCAGGCGCGTACACCTTGTCGTAGTAGTCTTGGACCGCCTGCTGCGGGTTGTCGCTGCCCGCGAGGATGCCCGGCAAGTCCTTGGCGGCCTGCGCAGCGAGGCGCGTGTGCTGTTCGGCAGCGTCCGCGATGTTGTGCTGCGTCACCACGTCATCGACCAGCTTGCCGCCCTCCGCGACCATGCCACCGAGCGCGCGCCACTTCTGCGCTTCCATGTTGCCGAGGTTGATCGAAGTTTCCTGCTGAACGCGGCCGACACGCTGCTGCGTGCCAGCGGCCCGTTCAATAGAGCCAGCGCCACGGTCCTCGGGGATCAGCCGCGACTGTTCGAGGGAGAGGTCATACTGCGGGATGTTCGGCATGGCTACACCTTAGAGGAACCCGGCGAACATGGAGGCTGCGCCGCCGCCGATGCCGACGATGCCACTGAGCATGTCGAAGCCCGACTTGGCACCGGCCGCGTTACCCTGCGCAGTCGCGTTGTCGCTCTCCGCATAGTAGCCCTCCTGCGCCACCTGAGCCGCCTTCTGCTGCTCCAAGTAGCTGTTCACCTGTATCTGCGTGTTGGCACCGATGATGCCGAGTTGCAGCGCGCCCTGCTGCACCGAGGATCGCATAATGTCCCCCACGCTACCGCCGCCGCGCAGACCAGCGCCAGCAGCAGCCGCCTCAGTGCTGCTCTCGCTCCGGTAGATTTGACGCTTTGCCTGCGAAGTCTGGATAGCACCCGACGCTCGCGCAGTGTTTGCGTTCTCACCGAAGATGGTCGCTGCTTCGCCTTCAAGATTGCCTGCCTGTGTGTAGTGCTGGGCCGCTTTGTAGAAGCCCTGCTGGGTAATCAGGTCGCCAGCCGCCGCACCGATCTGTCCGATGCCGCTGCCGATCAACCCGAAGTCTGGAAGCCCGATCTTTGCCATGGCCTACCGATCCTGCGTATGGAGGAAGCCGGTGATGGAGACGACCGTGCACGGCAGCGGTCGAGTGATCTCCCACGCGATCATCCCGTCAAAGCTGTAGTTGTCCTCTATTGTATGCCAATACACGCCGGAAAACAAGTCCGTCGTGGCATAGGCATCCCCATTGGGCTGCTTGAACAGCGCGGGGCGCATCTTGGCCGGGACGAGGACTGTACCCACCGACATGGTTCCGTAGACGCCAGCGCTCAGCAGGAAGCTGACCATGTGGTTGCGCCGGGTCTTGCCATGACCGGGGCCGGTCTGCGCGCCCGTCTCGCCATGCTGGGCCGGGCGGACGATCTGCCCCTGTGAGGTATAGGTGAAGCCGATCACGGCCGGGATGGTGTCTGACTGCGTGGTCGTGGTGTCGCCATAGAAGATGTTGCCGATGGTCAGCAGGGACCAGCCTTCCCACGTGCTGGCGCTGGTCGGGCCGGGGACCGGCGTGCGGGAGCCACCTGCGCCTCGAGCGTACTGCTGGTAGGTCAGCAGCGTGCCGTTGCTATCGTCGCTGATGTGCAGGCCGAACGGGACCATGCCATCCACGGTGTACTTCGTGTAGGAGCCGTTCGTCAGGTTGAACACGTAGATGTAGCGCAGCAGGCCGGGGCCAGCACCCTCGCCCATATAGGACAGGACGCCGTGCTCGGCGCGCGAGATCGACATGGCGTTCGGCAGCGCGGCGACCAGTGTGTTCCAGAGGATAGTGCCGTCCGTCGTGATCTTCACCAGTCGCGACGTGTAAGGACCGAACAGGCTGGTGTCGGAGCCCGTCACCGCGAGCAGGAGGTTGCCGTCGCGCTGGTCGCGGCCCACACTGATATTCGTGATGCCCAACCACGTCGGGTCGATATCGCTGGCATTGATGACCTTCGTGACGACGGTGTTCGCCTGCAACCCGAACTGATCCATCGTGCTCGTGTAGAACGTCGTGTGGCTCGGGAAGAAGTTGAGCGTTTCCGGCGTGCTGAAGAAGTACGCAGTCGCACCCTTCGCACCGCTCGGGCCAGCGACGCCCGTGACGCCGAAGCCGCTTTCGATGTTGTACTGGAAGCCGTTGCTCTCCCCGATGAAGGTGAAGGTGTCGGCGTTCATCCACGCGATAGCCCGCGCGTACGCGCCAGTCATCACGCCAGCGGCGACGTAGTTCTGCCCACCGAACAGTTGCATGATCACGAAGGGACGGCCGAGGCCAGTCGGCCCTTGGCTCCAGAAGTTGGAGTTGGTGCCGAACGACGCCACGACGGTCCAGTCGCTCGCGCGTATCTTGATCCACGGCGACTGGTTCGAGCCGACCGCAGCCGCATAGATGTAGCCGTCGCCGCCCTTCGTGAAGGCGGTGACCGTATCCGGGTAGTAGCCGTTCACGTTCGTCGCTGCGATCTCCGCGAAGGTCGCGCTCGAAAGCTGCGAGAAGTTCGTCAGGCTGATCTTCCGCAGGCCATCGTTGGCGAGCAGATAGACGACGTTCGCATCGTAGTCGGGCACCGCCACCACCGCGCTCGCGCCGGTCACGTGGTCATTCGGCAGGCTCAGTTGGTTGATGACCGCTGGCGTCGTCGTGATCGCGGGCGTGACGGTCGCGCTGGCGTTGAGCGTGACCGCAAGATCGCCGTAGGTACTGGCGTCAAGCGACTGTAGGTAGGCGAGGGTGAACGCCTTGCCGGGGTCCGACTGGTACGGGACGAAGATCGAGCCATCACTTACCTCGTAGTCGCCAAGGTCAAGGCCACCGCACACTGCGGAGACCGTCTTGCCGTTCAGGTGCCAGAGCCCATAGAAAGTGATGCCGGTGTCGCTCGCGACCAGCCCGCTCGGCGTGACCGCATCGTCCACGTACCAAGCCGCGAACTGATTGTCACTCGGGTCCAACATGCGCGTCATCTGCTCGACGTGGTACACTCCATCATTAGCATCCACAGTAACGAGCATAAGGCTGTCAGAAGTCTGAGAAGGAGTACCGTTAGCACAAATGCTGACCACAGTACGCCCGCCGCCAAGAGCATGGCGATGACCACCCACAATGTCGGGTTCGGCCGCCGAGTGCGCCGTCTTGCGGCGATACGTCCAGCCCTTGAACGAACCATCTGCCATGCGCGCCCAAATGATGGGGGCCAGTTCCGACTGGTAAGCAAGTTCCTGCACTCCCTGCGTGGTCAGGTGCTTCGAGTAGACGTTGAGGTTGGGGGCCGTCACTTTGCCCGAGTACAAATCGGGAAACGCCTCGAATAGCATGCGGTCAAAACGCTGAACGAACACGAGCGTCAGTTCCGTATGCACAGGAAGCTGGTTCGATGCGCCCACCTTCGTCACGCGATCCGCCTGAATACTGGTCGGCGTGATGGGGTCCTTCAGGTTCGACGCTTGGATCAGCCACTCGCCCTTCTTCGTACCGCACAGCATACCGCTCGCGGTCGGTTCCATCCAGTAGAGGGAGTTCTGGTCGTCCGCGTTGAACACGCCAGCGATGGCGTTCGCGTCGCCAACCGTACCGTCCGCAGCGGTCGGCGCGAAGTTGAACGGGTCGTTGGACTTCGAGGCATCGAAGCGGTTGGGCACCGCGTTGCCCCCGAGCCACAACCGACCCTCGTAGTATGCGCCACAGGTCGGCCAGCCAACACTGTCCGCGTAGACGCCGAAGCGCACCGACTGAATGGGCAGGTTGTAGAGGAGCGTCTGCTGCTCACCCATCAGCGTGATCGTACCGGCGTTCGCCGCAGAGACCGCGCTGATGCGGCCCCACACCCACTGCGCCACAGAAGCGGCTGTAGTCGGGAGCCAGTCCTCGATATTCAGGTCGGGCTCCTGCCCGGTGTTCGCCACCTGACAGACGTAGTAACTGGCGTTGTACGTGACCGCTTGGCCCGCCGTGTAGCCGGTGCCGGAGTTCCACGCCGCAGGCTCCGACAGGAGGCGCACGAGGCGGCCCACGTCGTGCGCGACAAGCCCATTGCGGCCCACTGCCGCGCCGCTGCTCACCGCCTCCCACTGAGTGGGGCTCACATCAGGCTGGTGGTTGAGATTGCCTTCGGTGCGCGACTGATAGGCGCTGCCACCGAACGACACGAAGTCTCCGATGTTGTATGCGGTCGTGCTCACCCACGTTGCGTAGCCGATGGTGAAGGTGAACGGGCTCGCGGTCTGGTTGGGCGTGATTGTAGCGCCGACCGGAATGTCGAGGTACGGGCCGTCGATGAACGCCAGAGGGCTGATGGTGAACGTCGTGAAGTCCGGGGAACTCTCGTTCAACTCCGCAATCACAGTCTCCGGCGCATGGTTCTCGTGCAGCAGCACGGCGATGCTCGCGCTGTTGATGCCGACGCCGCCCGCCTGTACGCGGCGCACCGCGTCGATCTCCGCAGACGAGTATGGCGTGACGAGATCAAGTACGCGCGCCACCTGCGCCTGCACCTGAGCCGGGTCCCAATTCACGTCCGCGCCGTCCACCACGTCGCCCGTCACCGGGTCGGCCATCGTGAACTGCGAGCCGTTGATGACGGTGATCTTCAGTTGGCGGTTCCGCAGGATCGCGCCAGTGGCCGCGCTCGTAGTGGACTGGAACAAGAACTGCACGGTGTCGCCAGTGCTCCAGTTGGCAGTGCTGGGCACCGTGACGAGCGCCGGGTTGCCCGCTGATACATCGGTGACAGTCTGCACGCCATCGAACACGAGCCCGCGCCCGGCGAGGAAGCGCAGGTGGCTGTCCGTCAACTCCATGGTGAACACGGCGGCGTCAGTGAAGTCGAACGGCAGGATACGCCCCTTCAAGCCCTCGCGGGTCGTGCAGATGAAGGCGGTGCCCGGCCGACGCGGCGCTGCGCCTTCCTCAACCGGGATCACGTTGAGGCAGACGTTCATCGCCGTGCGGTAGCGCTTGTCGTCTATGCGCCCCTGCGCGTTTGGCGACCATTCGCCGCCGGTGAACGCGGGCTGGTTGTAGGATGCGTCACCCACGGTTCACCTATATCCGACACGTGATGTAGTCGTCCTCGGGCGGCTCGGTCGCGCCCTGTTCGATGCCGTTGACCAGTCGCGCCTCGAGCACGAACTGCTTGTACGCGGCGGCGCAGACGGAGACCTTCTGGCTGCTCTGCGTCAGAGTCTCGCAAATCTCCATGCCGATGCGCGAGGCCAGCGCCTCGCAGAACATATCGTCCATTTCGTTCACCTGCACCACGTCCGCGCCGAAGCGGTAGATGATGGGGTACGGCGACTGGCTCACGATGAAGTTGCCGTTGTACTCCCAATCCTCGTACATGCGGCCGGTCGGAGCGCCGAGGAACGAGACGCTGCCCGCCTTCGGTTCCTGCGGTGCGCGGCGCAGGTGGCCGTTCGGCAGCATGAAGATGTTCTTGTTCTGCGTCTGGATCGACGGGCCGGTGCCGATGGGGTAGTTGATGATAAGCGGGTCCATCGTGGCGTCGAGGCCGAGCCACGCCGAGTTGCACGCGCCGCCCGAGAAGTTCGGGAACCACGCCGCAGTCTCGCCGGTCGCCACCCACCAGTTGGTGGTCGGCGTGTTCGGGTTGTAGGTGCTTGTGGTCGGATCGTGCGCGATGTTGCTCCCCTGCACGCACTGGTACAGCAGGCCGTCGCTCCCCATCACGATCTCGCCCAGCGCGTAGGTGCGTGTGCTGAGCCACTGCGGCCAAGAGCCCGGCGTGCCAAGGGCTTTCCAATAGCTCGGGCGCGCGCCGTTGGCCGGGTTCTGGTTCGAGGCCGACAGGAGCGCCTGATACAGGATGTTGTCGCTGCCGATCACCAGCGCGCCCACCGCGTAGGTCGGCACGCTCGACCAGAAGCCGTAGACGCCGGGCATCAGGTTGAGGTTGTTATTGATGTTCGACTTCCACATCCAGCCCTTGGCGTCCGAGATCACTGTGCCCTCGTTATAGTAGGCAGTCGCACTCCAGTTGCTTGGTGTCGTTGGGCTGGTCGTGTTAGTATTCTCCAGCGAGACGAACACCTGCTCGTTCACGTACACCACGTCGCCCGCGAAGTAGCCGCTGAACTGCGTGGCGACGTTCGTGCCCGGCAGGCCCAGCGTCGCCGGGTCCACCCACGGGTTCACGCACATGCTGCCGTAGTAAGTCGTCCAGTCGGTCGTGCCGCTGGCACCCGGCGTCTGGTTCAGGCTCTCCTCCACGAGGCAGACCCACGTGCCGCCAGCGTGGCTGACGATATGGCCGAAGGGGTAGGACTTCGTGGCGCTCCACGCGGCCGGGCGCAGGAGCAGCGTGCTCTGCTTCGTGTCGCCCAGCGGTGCGCCGGTCAGTGGCGTGTTGATGGGGTACAGCACCGCCTTCTTGACGCTGAACGTCCAGACGTTGCGGCGCAGTTCAGCCCGACGCAGACCGTCGTAGCACTGCTTTACCTCCGCAGCACCCTTGTCATTATCGTCGAGGCTACCGACACGAGAAGCACCAACACGCTGTAGAGCACGGTTGCCAATGTCCTCGGGGGTCGTGAAGGCGGGGCTTGCCATGGGGCGGCTCCTATTGCGCCGCCCTTCAGTTTGGGACGCGGGCGAGCGCGGCGTAGACGGCGGTTGCGGTAGCGACGTGGATGCGGTACGTGCCCGGCGACAAGTCCATCGTGACAGAGCCGTCAGCCGTGCAGTTGTTGGCATTGCCCGCGATATCCATGGGGATGACCCAAGTGGACCCGTCGAGCGCAAGCTGTTGCACCTGCACGTTGCCGCCGCCGAACGTGGCGTGGACAGAGAGAACGTACCGGCCGCCGACCAACGACTTGGCCGCGCTGTCTGCGCTGCCGTTGCTGATCTGGATGCCGTCAGTGGACGTAGCCATGGCGGCCTCCGCTTAAATCTTCGGCAGATCGACGCCGGGGCCGGTCGTGGTGCCGACGCCGTTCGACAGGATGAAGTTCTCGATGGTCTTGAGGATGTTCGTCACATCCTTCTTCGTGAGGCTAGCGCCCTGCGCGACGCGCAGTTCAACGTCAGTCGCGCCCGTCGAAGTGCCGACCGTCACGTCCTGCGGACGAACGCCCTGCCCTCGGTTGACGCCATAGAACCAATCAGCCATGGTGATCTCCTGTTATGTCGGTAGGATAGTCTCGTCGCGGATGAACGTCAAGGCGGCGACGAGACCGCCATTGAGGAGGGCCACACTCGTCGCGACCGAACTGTCAGTCTGGATGAAGATGTTGGCCGAACTGATGATCGCCTGCGCGGCGGTGTGGTCGGCAGCGATTGCACTCGTGCTGAGCGCGAGTGCTTCCGTCTTGACGAGCGCGGTCTGCGTCTTTGTCGTCGCGAGCGCGCTTGATACAGCGCCAACGTCCGTCACCACAGTTCCCGTATTCGTGTGCGCGGTGACAGCGTTCGCCTTGGCGGTGACGATATCAGCGAACGCGGTGTTCAACTGCGCACCGACCGTCGCCCACTGTGCGTGTGTCAGGCCGGTCGCACCGCCGAACGTGAACTGCTTTGTGCTGGTGTTGTACGTGTCGCCCGTAATCAGAATGAGAGCCGCAGCGAACGTGTCCATGTCCGTCTCGGCTGTCGCCAAGTTGGTATTCACAGTGTTCGTTGCGGTGTTGGCGGTGCCTGCGTCCGTCGCAGCCGTGTTATTGGCAGTCTGCGCGGCGGCAACGTCGTTGTCGGCTGCGGTTGCATCCGACGCCACCGTAGCGATAGCCGCAGCGAGCGCGGTCGTGTCTGTCACCGCCTGAGCGATGGCCGCTGCGAGGTTGCTCACCGTGACCGGCACCTGACCGGCTACGTTGGGCGTCCCGAGCGTGACTGCTACTGCGACAAGAGCCATGGTGTCCCTCGAAGAAAAAGGTGCGCCCGCGCGGGGCAAGGTAGGAACCGAAGCAGAGGGAGGAGGGGATGACCCCTGCTCCGCAATGCCTCGCGCGGGCGCGTCTGGTTAGACGACGTAATCGACTTCCATGCCGATGTTGCCGGTGGCCGCCGTAGCAGCCGTCGCAGCAGTCACGACGAGGATATCGAAGAAGCCGCCCGGCGAGACGATGTTGCCCGAACCTGCGTTCTGAGCAAAACCGCCGCCCGCGTTGAACGGTGCAGCCGACGCAGCACCCGTCCCACCCAACACCGCCCACATCGGCGTCAGAGCGAGCGCCGGAGTGTAAGTGTTGTTGTAGGTGACTTCGGTGTACTTCGCAGCACCCGAAGCCGCCGTCGCATACGCCGAGCCGAACAGCTTGTTCGCGCCCGTGTACGAAGCGAGGGTGGTGACGCCGCCAGTGGCCGTGGACTGAGGGATCAGCCCTTGGCCGCCGACCGGCGTGCCATCGACAGCGCTGTCGGAGAACGCGACGTTCACATCCAGCGTCAGCGACGGGGTAGCCGAGCTATCCAGTCCCTTCGTGTAGATGTAAACGTGCTTCACCTTGGCCTGCACCGGGAACCGGCACTGGCGGCTGGTGTTCTTCGTAGCCGACCCGAAGGCGCTGGTATGCGTCACCTGATCCTGCTGCGCGTCGAGATCGCCCGAGGCACCTTCGCCACTCGTGGCGATGATGATGGGCGTTGCGTCGAGGTTGCCAACCGCAACGCTGGAGAGGGTTTCTACGGTCATGGTACTTCCTTTCCTGCGTTAGGGGTTAGGGGGTCACGTCCGCGCCGGTCGTGTCGGCACAGAGGATTTGGATGATCTTGCCCGGCTGGAGCCGCGTGCTGCCGTACATGACGGCGGTATGCAGGTCCCACGGTTCGCTGGACAGGTCGTTTCGGACCGACACGCGGTTGGTCGTGTCCTTCCACATGCCGAGGTACATCCCCGACTTGACGAAGGCCAGCACACCGCGCTGGTTCGACGCGCCGACGTTGAACGGCAGACGCTCCGAGCACACGATATCGAAGCCGAGGAACTTGCGGACGTTGCCGTCCACCAGAACCGGGCGCTCGTTGAACTCGGTGCTGACCACTTCAACCTGATTGAGGAGATCGCTCTCCTGCTGCGAGCCGATGACCAGCGTAAGCGGGTCGGCTTCCAGATCGTTGTGGTAGTGCCGGAGGATGCGCTTCGTCTCGATCAGCTTCGCCACCGACAGGCCGTTGGCCGCCGAAGCGCCGAACGAGACCGCGATCTGGAAGTTGGTCGTGTTGAAGCTCTCGGTCGTCAGCGACGCGGCGTCCTGCCCGACTTGGGCATTGGCCGTAGCGTTGGCGATGATGTTGTCGTCCCACGCGCGACCGACCGCATTGCCCGCGTTCTGCACGTACTGTGCCTTCGGGTCCACGATGGTCTGGAGTTCATCGAAGCTGTCGATCAACTGGTCGATCTCACCTTCGTTGGGGAACACCCACCGACGAACGAACTCGGCGTCCGTGCGGTTCTTGGGGGCGAAGCGGCCAGCGGGGGCTTTCAGGGTGATGGAGCCGATCTGGTTGACCGGGGAAGCCATCTTGCCGACGTGGAAGCCCTCGCGGACACGACCGCGCAGTTTCGAGCCCATCTGTTGGAGCAGAAGCTCCAGAGCGGTCGAGAACTGCGTGGTGTAGAGCGGGATCAGGCCCGCGTCTATCGAGGTAGACATTTTTGCACCACTGCAAGGTTAGGGTTATGACGAAGTTCCGATTTCGCCGTATCCCTTGCGGGGGGCTGACATTCTCGCCGGGGGACCGGGTGTGAGAATTAGGTGACGCTCGAGCCGCTGGCCCACCGGCCCAAGGGGCTGGGGAGGTTCGCGCCCGCTCCCGGCCTGCTTGGATCGCCCTCTGCGCGTACCGAGGGTCGATGCTGTCTGCGGCGGGGCCAGAGCCCGAGTGTCATCATCAATGTAGCACGCAAGAAAGTTGCTGTCAACCCCTACAGAACGTAATCACCGAGAGCGCCCCGCTTAAACGTCACGGAGCCCGTGTGCGTGAGTTCGGTGACGATATCGGCCCACACTTCGCAGCCCGCCGCCATCGCGTGCGCGCAGAAGCCAACGTCATCGGTGATCGTGCGACCATGCTGCACGCCGCTCGGGAAGAAGTCCCTGATCTCAATGTTGGGGTAGCACTCGTCAATGACGACTGGCAGCTTCGCGGCGATCTTCTCCAGCGCCTCGCGCTTTACCAGCATGAAGCCGCAGCCGACGTACTTCGCGCGGCAGAAGCCATTGGTCACATCCGCACCTTCCTTGATCGCGCCGATGAAGATGGGCTTCTCGCTCAACTGTCGCATCGGGTACGTCGCGCCAACGATATCCTTGTCGGCGGCGATGAAGCGCGAGAGCAACCCCTTTGGCCAGCCCATGTCGGCGTCGATGGTGAGGAAGTGAGTGATGCTCTTGTCGCGAAGCGCGAGCGCCGCGTGCAGGTTGCGCGCCTGCGACGTGAAACCCTTGGCAGCGACGGACGACAGCTTCCACTGCTTGTGGTGCGCCTCGTCCTGCATTTGGATGTAGCTGTTGTGGTACGGCAGCGTGACGTTATCGTCGTAGCACGGCGTGCCGACAAAGATGTGCTTCTTCATATCGCCCTCCAGAGGTAGGCCCCTGCCGGTCTATAGACCAGCAGGGGTTCTGATCCTACCGCGCCCGCGCGTTGGTGATGATCGTGTCGAGCGCAGCCATTTCCTTCCGCGCCTGCTGATCGCCAGCGAGGAACTTCGTGACCCACGCACTGTCGTTCTTCAGTTCACCCTTGCGAGCGACCGCCTGTTCCAGCGACATCACGCCGTTGGCGTCCGCGTGCAGGCCGTTGCCCTGATGGAACTGCGCTTCACCGATGCGAACACCGATGTTGCGGAACATTTCCATCACCTTGGCGTAGCCGACCGAGCCTTCCAGCTTGTTGACCGCCTCCACGTCGATGCCGAGTTTGGCAGCGGCGTTCTTGGCGATCTGCATGTTGGGGCTGGCCTGCAACGCCTCGGGGGAGGTGCCCCAATTCTTGGCGAGCGCGATGCGCTCCTCCGAGACCTTGGCGGCGTCGTCGGCGGCCTTTGTGGCATCGGCGGCGTCGAGGTAGCCGACCACGCCCTTCACCACGTCAGCGGCGTACTGCTTCGGCGTGTTCGCCTTGAACAGCGTGTCGCGCATGGTGGAGATCAGGCTCTCGTCCACGGCGCTGCCGTCCTTGCGAGTGACCACGAGTTCGTAGTCCTTCGCCTCGGCGGGGCGGCCCATACGCTGCCACACCGCGTTCCAGTCTCCCTTGTCGGGAGCCTTGGGCACAGCGATGAAGTCATGGTCGGCGCGCTGGCCGATCATCTTCTCCGCGTTGCGCTGTCCCTTCGTCGCCTCGACGGCGATCTTGGCCGGGTCCTTCACGTCCCAGCCCTTGTTCTGCCAATGGCCGATCATGTCCTGATCGACCCCCTCCACACCCTGATACCATGGGGTGGACGGCGGCGTGTTGCCGGTATCGTCGCTCATGTTACTTCTCCGAGTTGATCTCGGGTCCAGCATAGAGGGCCATTAGCTCCTCCGTCGCGAGCCCAAGATGGTTCTGGATGCGCAGCCACACTTCGCGGCGGCCTTCCAGTACGTTCGTCATCACCGGGTTCCCCGGCACGACGCACGTTTCGTTCGCGCGACAGAACTTCGCCAAGTCGCGCATGAATACCTTGCCCTCCTCCATCTGCTTGAACATCTGGTAGGAGTGCTTGCGGCGCTTCACAAACTCAAAGGCCGCAAGCCAACGGTCGCTCGCCATACTACCCTCCTGTCACCTGCTGCGCGAGCGGCGGACCGCCCTGCGCTGGAGCCTGACCCGGTGCCATGCCTTCCTTGGCAGCAGCAGCCTTGGCCTTCATCATCGCGGCGGCGGCGGGTGCAGCTTGTATCTG
>Ga0207835_1000173_pt1 | contig 13949 bp, 12 predicted proteins | sample LuqExpMetagenom8_FD_187766 | JGI IMG/M metagenome (GOLD analysis project Ga0207835, IMG submission 187766) | Tropical forest soil microbial communities from Luquillo Experimental Forest, Puerto Rico - Sample 8 (SPAdes) | ecosystem: Environmental > Terrestrial > Soil > Tropical forest ... | reverse complement strand
CACGAGCCGAGCTGACGGCGGCGCGGGCCGCCCCGGCCGTCTGCGAAAATGACGCCCATGTCCGACGCGATCCCACTGACCACGGCCCCCGCGACCCTCGTCGCGCGAGCGGTACCCGAGAAGGTCTCGCTGGACGGGATCGAGGACCGCTGGGCGGGCGCCTGGCAGGAGCAGGGCACCTACGCGTTCGACCGCTCCAAGACCCGTGAGCAGGTCTACGCGATCGACACCCCGCCGCCCACGGTCTCAGGCTCGCTGCACGTGGGCCACGTGTTCAGCTACACGCACACGGACGTCGTCGCGCGCTTCCAGCGCATGCGCGGGGCCGAGGTGTTCTACCCGATGGGCTGGGACGACAACGGCCTGCCGACCGAGCGGCGCGTGCAGAACTACTACGGCGTGCGCTGCGACCCGTCGCTGCCGTACGTCGAGGGCTTCGTCCCGCCGCACGAGGGCACCGACGGTAAGTCGGTGAAGCCGGGCGACCAGGTTCCCGTGTCCCGCCGCAACTTCATCGAGCTCTGCGTGCGCCTGTCGCACGAGGACGAGCTCCAGTTCGAGGCGCTCTGGCGCCGGCTCGGCCTCTCGGTCGACTGGTCGATGACCTACCAGACCATCGGCGACCACGCGCGCGCGGTCGCCCAGGCGGCGTTCCTGCGCAACCTCGCCCGCGGCGAGGCGTACCAGGCGGAGGCCCCGGGCCTCTGGGACGTCACCTTCCAGACGGCCGTCGCCCAGGCCGAGCTCGAGGCGCGCGACTACCCGGGCTTCTTCCACCGGGTGGCGTTCCACCGCCCCGACGGCTCGCCGGTCTACATCGAGACGACCCGCCCCGAGCTGCTCCCGGCGTGCGTCGCGCTCATCGCGCACCCGGACGACGAGCGCTACCAGGGCCTGTTCGGAACCACGGTCACCAGCCCGGTGTTCGGCGTCGAGCTGCCGGTGCTCGCCCACCACCTTGCCGAGCCCGACAAGGGCGCCGGCATCGCCATGTGCTGCACCTTCGGCGACCTGACCGACGTCCAGTGGTGGCGCGAGCTGCAGCTGCCCACGCGCTCGGTCGTCGGGCGCGACGGGCGCATCCACCGCGACACCCCCGACTGGATCACCTCCGCCGATGGGCGGGCGGCGTACGACGAGCTCGCGGGCAAGACGACGTTCTCGGCCCGCGAGTCGGTCGTCGCCCAGCTGCGCGACGCTGGCGACCTCGACGGCGAGCCAGTGGCCACGCAGCGCAAGGCGAACTTCTACGAGAAGGGCGACAAGCCCCTCGAGATCGTCACGAGCCGCCAGTGGTACATCCGCAACGGCGGGCGCGACGAGGACATCCGCGCGGCCCTCATCGCGCGCGGCGCGGAGCTGGACTGGAACCCCGAGTTCATGCACGTGCGGTACGACAACTGGGTCGGCGGCCTCACCGGCGACTGGCTCATCAGCCGGCAGCGCTTCTTCGGCGTGCCGTTCCCGGTCTGGTACCCGCTCGACGAGGCCGGCGAGGCCGACCTCGACCACCCGCTGGCGCCCGACGAGGCCACGCTGCCCGTCGACCCGTCGTCGGACGTCCCCGCGGGCTACACCGCCGACCAGCGCGACGTGCCCGGCGGCTTCACCGGCGACCCCGACATCATGGACACCTGGGCGACCAGCTCTCTGACGCCCCACATCGCCGGCGGGTGGCTCGCCGACGAGGACCTGTTCTCCCGCGTGTTCCCGATGGACCTGCGCCCGCAGGCGCAGGACATCATCCGCACCTGGCTGTTCTCCACCGTGGTGCGCTCGCACCTCGAGTTCGGCACCCTGCCGTGGAAGCACGCCGCCATCAGCGGCTTCATCCTCGACCCCGACCGCAAGAAGATGAGCAAGTCCAAGGGCAACGTCGTGACGCCGATGGACCTGCTCGTCGAGCACGGCTCGGACGCGGTGCGGTACTGGGCGGCCTCGGCCAAGCTCGGCACCGACGCGGCCTTCGAGATCGGCCAGATGAAGATCGGCCGCCGCCTGGCGATCAAGGTGCTCAACGCGTCGAAGTTCGCGCTCTCCTTCGGTGACGTCGAGCTCGACCCGGCCCTCGTCACCAACCCGCTCGACCGCGCGATGTTGGCCGGCCTGGCCGACGTCGTCGACGGCGCGACGGCCTCGCTCGTGGCGTACGACCACACGCGCGCGCTCGAGCTGACCGAGTCGTTCTTCTGGACCTTCTGCGACGACTACCTCGAGCTCGTCAAGGACCGCGCGTACGGCGCGGACGGCGACGAGGCCGCCGCAGTCTCCGCACGGGCCGCCCTCGGCCTGGCACTGGACGTGCTGCTGCGGCTGTTCGCCCCGGTGCTGCCGTTCGCCACCGAGGAGGTCTGGTCGTGGTGGCGCGCGGGGTCCGTGCACCGCCAGCCCTGGCCGGACGCCGCGCCGCTCCGAACGGCCGCCGCCGGTGCCGACCCCCTCGTCGTCACCGCCGCCGGCTCGGCCCTCGCCGCGCTGCGCAAGGTGAAGTCGGAGGCCAAGCTCTCGATGCGCACGCCGATCCTCGCGGTGACGCTCGCGCTGCCGGCCGCCCTGCGCCCCGGCGTCGAGGCGGCCCTGGCCGACCTGCGCGCCGCCGGACGCGTCACGGGCACGCTCGACCTGGTGGACGCCGAGCTCGACGCGCCCGTCGCGCGCGCCGCCGAGCTCGGCGAGGCCGAAGCGCGTTCCTGACTCACTAAGGTCGTCACACCCGCTTCACAGGAGCCCTCATGGACGAGTTCGCTTCCCCCTCCCTCGGCACGTACACGCCCGCCCTCTCCATCCCAGGACTGCTGGCCGAGCGCCTCGCGCGTGACCCCGACGACGTCTTCCTCGAGCGCGCCGCCGGCATGGGCGGCACGTGGGTGCCAATGACGGTCAAGGCTTTCGTCGCCGAGGTCAATGCCGTCGCCAAGGGGCTGGTGGCCTTCGGGATCGAGCCGGGCGACCGCGTCGGCATCATGAGCCGCACGCGCTACGAGTGGACGCTCGTCGACTTCGCGTGCTGGGCGGCCGGCGCCGTCGGCGTGCCGATCTACGAGACCTCCGCCGCCGAGCAGGTCAGCTGGATCGCCGGCGACTCGGGGATCAAGCTCGTCGTCGTCGAGACCGCGGCGCACGCCGCCGTCGTCGCTCAGGTGCGCGAGGAGCTGCCCGAGCTGACCGACGTGCTGGTGCTCGACGAGGACGCGATCGCCACGCTCGTCGAGCGCGGCGCGACGGCCGGGATCACCGACGAGGAGGTCGACCGCCGCTCGAAGCTCGCCGACGGCACCACGCTCGCGACGATCATCTACACCTCCGGCACGACGGGCCGCCCCAAGGGCGTCGAGCTGACGCACGGCAACTTCGCCTCGCTCGCCCGCGAGGGTGCCGTCGGCCTCGTCGACGTGTGCGCCAAGCCGTACTCCCGCACGCTGCTGTTCATGCCGCTGGCGCACGTGTTCGCCCGGTTCGTCGAGGTGCTGTGCTGCACGACCGGCGCGACCCTCGGCCACACCCCCGACACGCGCAACCTCATCGCCGAGCTGGCGACCTTCAAGCCCACGTTCGTGCTCGCCGTGCCGCGCGTGTTCGAGAAGGTCTACAACTCCGCCGAGCAGAAGGCCGGCACGGGGATCAAGCTGCGGCTGTTCCGGTGGTCGGCGAAGGTCGCGATCTCGTACTCCCGCGCCCTGGACACCGAGTCAGGCCCCGGCGCCGGTCTGAAGACGCAGCACGCCCTGGCCGGCGTGCTGGTGCATCGCAAGCTGCGCGACGCGCTCGGCGGCCGCGCCGAGTACGCCATCTCCGGCGGCGCACCCCTCGGCGAGCGGCTGGGCCACTTCTTCCGCGGCATCGGCGTGCACGTCATCGAGGGCTACGGCCTCACCGAGACCACGGCCCCCACGGCCGTGAACCGGTCGGAGCTGACGAAGGTCGGCACCGTCGGCCCGGCGATGCCGGGCACCGCGCTGCGCGTGGACGACGAGGGCGCGATCTGGGTCAAGGGCCCGCACGTGTTCCGCGGCTACCGCGGGATGCCCGACGAGACCGAGAAGGTGCTCGTCGACGGCTGGTTCCTCACTGGCGACCTCGGCGCGCTCGACGCCGACGGCTACCTGACGATCACCGGCCGCAAGAAGGAGATCATCGTCACCGCCGGCGGCAAGAACGTCGCACCGGCACTCCTCGAGGACCGGCTGCGCGGGCACCCGCTGGTCAGCCAGGTGGTCGTCGTCGGCGACCAGCGCCCCTTCATCGGCGCCCTGGTGACGCTCGACGCCGAGATGCTGCCGGGCTGGCTGGCGATGCACGGCCTGCCGCCGATGGACGTGACGACGGCGTCGAAGAACCCGGAGGTGCTCGACGCGATCGACCGCGCCGCCGAGCGCGCCAACCAGGCGGTCTCCCGGGCCGAGTCGATCCGCAAGATCCGCGTGCTCACCACGGACTTCACCGAGGCGAACGGCTACCTGACGCCGTCGCTCAAGGTGAAGCGCGCCGACGTGCTCAAGGACTTCGCGGCGGAGATCGACGCGCTCTACGTCGACACCCGGTCGCACTAGCCGAACGAGCGGAGCCGCTTCTGGTCGGCGGACTGCGTCAGCAGCGAGCCGCTCGGCGTCGAGTCGTCCGACCAGCGCAGCAGCGCGCCGACGCCGTCACGCGGCATCGCCTCACCCTCGTCGGTCACGGTGATCCCGGCGTCCTGGCCGAGCGCTGCACGGACGAGTGCCACGTGCGCCGTCATCCGGTGCGGCGGCGACGCGAGGCCCAGCCCGTCGAGGTCGCCCGAGACGACGGCCAGTTGAAGCGGCTCGGCGCCGACCCACAGCTCGCGCTCGGTCAGTGGACCCTCCACCGCCTCGGCCGCGAGCACCAGCTCGGAGACCTGACCGCGCTGCAGCACCTCGACGACGTCGCTGAGCCCGACCACCGCGCCGTCCCCGCGGCCCTGCCCCTCGGCGAGGCGAGCCAGCACGCTCCCCCGCCGCCTGGCGCGGAACTCCGCGGCCTGCTCGCGCAGCTTGGCCTTGAACGCCCCCTCGCGCACGCCGTCGCCCCGGCCGCCGCCCGACACCTCGCACAGGCGGTCGTGCACCGGCTGGGCCACGCAGTCCTTGACGAACGTCTCCGTGCGCTGGTCGCCGGTGAGCACCACGAGGTCCGGAGGGTCGTCGGCGACGGCCTTGTCCAGCGCCCGCGCGATCGTCTCGGCATTGCGCTGCCAGGAGTCCTCGGCGCGGGTCTGGGCCCGGCGGGAGAGGTCGCCGTCGCGGACCTTGTGGACCTCGTCGTGCTCCCCCGTGACCGTCGTGGTCTCCCACGGCCGGGTCCGCTCTCCGGTGGTCAGGCGGGTGAGGTCGGCGCCGGTCCGGTCGACGACCACGACGAGCATCCGCACCGCCTCGTCCGCCGCGCGGATCACCGGCAGCAGCGCCGGCACCGGCCCGACGTCGATGCGCGAGGCGGTCGGCGGCACGGAGAGCAGCCGGTCCACCACCACGCCGTGCGCGTCCGCGACGAGGACGCGGCCGTGCGGGTCGCGCCGGCCGTCCGGCACGGCCAGCCGCTCGCCGATCTCGTCGAGCACCGCGGGGTCGACGCGGCCGGACACCGACCGGCGAAGGCCCCGCCAGCGCTCCGGGATGTCCTGCTCGGCCCCGGTGTCGGCGGGCGTCGCGTCGAGGTAGACGGTGGTGAACGGCCCCGGGCGTCCCAGGAGTGGCTTGAGCGCGTGCAGCTGCATCAACACCTCCGCGGCGAGGTCGCACGTCCCCACCGCCTGCTCGGCGGGAGCGGACGTTCCCTCCACCATGGGCCACCCCGGCGCGTGGCGCCACCCAGGGAGACGGTCAGCGCGCCGTTGGTCAGGCGGGGTGGTTCTGCGCGATCTCCTCGTGGTGCCGGATCACCTCGGCGACAAGGAACGAGAGGAACTTCTCGGCGAACTCGGGGTCGAGGTCGGCCTCGTGGGCCAGGGCGCGCAGGCGCGCGATCTGCTCGGCCTCACGCGCGGGGTCGGACGGCGGCAGCCCGAGCTCGGCCTTGAGCACGCCGACGCGCTGGGTCGCCTTGAACCGCTCGGCGAGGATGTGGACCAGCGCGGCGTCGATGTTGTCGATGCTGTGCCGCAGGCGGGCCAGCTCCGGGGGGACCTCGGCGCTCACGCGCTCTTCTCGCGTGGGGTGCGCTTCTCCCGCGGGACGTCCCGGGGCACCAGCGTCGGGTTGACGTTCTTGAGGACCACGTCGCGCGTGATGACGACGCGGGCGACGTCGTCGCGGCTCGGCACCTCGAACATCACCTGCTGGAGCACTTCCTCCATGATCGCCCGCAGGCCGCGGGCGCCCGTGCCACGCATCAGCGCCTGGTCGGCGATGGCGCCCACGGCGTCGTCGTCGAACGCGAGCTCGACGCCGTCGATCTGGAACATCCGCTGGTACTGCTTGATGAGCGCGTTGCGCGGCTCGGTGAGGATCCGCACCAGGGCGGACCGGTCGAGCGGCGACACCGTGGTGATCACCGGGACGCGGCCGATGAACTCGGGGATGAGCCCGAACTTCAGCAGGTCCTCCGGCATGACCTCGCCGTAGACATCGACGTCGTCGGCCGTGTGCAGCGCGGCACCGAAGCCGATGCCCCGGCGGCCGGCGCGGCTCGTGATGATGTCGTCCAGGCCGGCGAAGGCGCCCGCGACGATGAACAGCACGTTCGTCGTGTCGATCTGGATGAACTCCTGGTGCGGGTGCTTGCGCCCGCCCTGCGGCGGCACGCTCGCCGTGGTGCCCTCGAGGATCTTCAGGAGCGCCTGCTGCACGCCCTCGCCGGAGACGTCGCGCGTGATCGACGGGTTCTCGCTCTTGCGGGCGATCTTGTCGATCTCGTCGATGTAGATGATCCCGGTCTCGGCCTTCTTGACGTCGTAGTCGGCCGCCTGGATGAGCTTGAGGAGGATGTTCTCCACGTCCTCGCCGACGTAGCCCGCCTCGGTGAGGGCCGTCGCGTCGGCGATGGCGAACGGGACGTTCAGCATCTTCGCCAGCGTCTGCGCCAGGTACGTCTTGCCGCAGCCCGTCGGGCCGATGAGCAGGATGTTCGACTTGGCGATCTCGACGTCGTCGTTCGACCGGTCGCCGGCCTGGACGCGCTTGTAGTGGTTGTACACGGCGACGGCGAGCGAGCGCTTCGCGGCGTCCTGACCGATGACGTACTGCTCGAGGAACTCGAAGATCTCCTTCGGCTTCGGCAGCTCGACCATGCCGGTCTCGGTGGCCTCGGCGAGCTCCTCCTCGATGATCTCGTTGCACAGGTCGATGCACTCGTCGCAGATGTAGACACCTGGACCTGCGATGAGCTTCTTGACCTGCTTCTGCGACTTGCCGCAGAACGAGCACTTGAGGAGATCGGCTCCGTCTCCGATACGGGCCACTGGCATCCCCTTCCTGTGCTCGCCCCTCGTGCTGATCACCGGGCGACCGCTCGTCGTACGGCCCCATTGCACACCACCGGGGGCTCGGTGTCAGCCTAGGTCGGCCGGACGCGCGGCGTGTTGCACGCGGGCGTTTCGAGTGGGCGTGGCGCGGCCCCGGACACCAGCGGAATTACCGCAGGTGCCGGGGCCGCGATCGCTCAGGCGCCCTGCGCGGTGGCGGCGACGACGCCCTTCCGGCTCGCCAGCACCTGGTCGACGATCCCGTACTCGACCGCCTGCGCGGCCGTGAGGATCTTGTCGCGCTCGATGTCCATGCGGACCTGGTGCACCGTCTGACCGGTGTGCTGCGCGAGCGCCTCCTCGAGCCACTCGCGGATGCGGATCAGCTCGTTGGCCTGGATCTCGATGTCCGAGGCCTGCGCGTAGCCGCCGCCCTCCATCGAGGGCTGGTGGATGAGCACGCGGGCGTTGGGCAGCGCGAGCCGCTTGCCGGGCGTGCCGGCCGCGAGCAGCACCGCGGCCGCCGAGGCCGCCTGCCCGAGGCAGACGGTCTGGATCTGCGGCTTGATGTACTGCATGGTGTCGTAGATCGCGGTCAGCGCCGTGAACGAGCCGCCGGGCGAGTTGATGTACAGGATGATGTCGCGGTCCGGGTCGGTGCTCTCCAGCACCAGGAGCTGGGCCATGACGTCGTCGGCCGAGGCGTCGTCCACCTGCACGCCGAGGAAGATGATCCGGTCCTCGAACAGCTTGGTGTACGGGTCCTGGCGCTTGAAGCCGTAGGCCGTGCGCTCCTCGAACTGGGGCAGGACGTACCGGCCCTGCGGCGACGCGGGCGCCAGCCCGCCGAAGCCGGCGGCCCCGGCCATCCGGCCGGCCCGCGCGACGAACTGCGATTCGGTGCTCACTGGGTTGCTCCTTGTCGGGCCGCAGGTCAGTTGGTGCCGCCGCTGCCGGTGACGGCACCGGCGTTGGCGACGACGTGGTCGATGAACCCGTAGTCCAGCGCCTCCTGCGCGGTGAACCAGCGGTCGTGGTCCGCGTCGGCGTTGATCTGCTCCATCGTCTTGCCGGTCTGCTCGGCGGTGAGCTCCGCGAGGACCCGCTTCATGTGGAGGATCAGCTCCGCGTTGATCCGCACATCGGTCGCGGTGCCGCCGAAGCCGCCGGACGGCTGGTGCATCAGCACGCGCGTGTGGGGCGTGGCGTACCGCTTGCCCTTGGCGCCCGACGAGAGCAGGAACTGCCCCATCGACGCGGCCATCCCCATGGCGATGGTGGCGACGTCCGGCTTGATGTACTGCATGGTGTCGTAGATCGCCATGCCCGCCGTGATCGATCCGCCCGGCGAGTTGATGTACAGCCAGATGTCCTTGTCGGGGTCTTCCGCCGCGAGCAGCATCATCTGCGCGCAGATCGCGTTCGCGTTCTCGTCGCGCACCTCGGAACCGAGCCAGATGATCCGCTCGCGCAGCAGCCGGTTGTAGATGTGGTCGTTGAGGCCGAACCCGGGGGTCTCGGTCCGGTTGATCGCCGGCACCAGCTCGTTCACGACTCGCTCCTCTGCTCGCGTTGGCAGTGACACTAACGCCCACGCGGGGAGGGACTTCCCCGCGTGGGCGTCGTTTCGCTGTCGGCGCAGGGCGCCGCCGAGCGGACGTGTCAGGGGCGCAGGAGCGACGAGATGTCGGTCGCGGCGTCGGTGTCGATCGGGGCGAGGTCGGAGTCGATCGCCGGGGTCGCGCCGGCGGCCTGCACCACCTCGTCGACCGCGGACAGGGTCGCCGCGTCCTCCTCGTCGGTGCCGATGTACTCGGAGAGGTCGACCGGCTCGCCGTGGGGGTCGACGACCTTGACATGCCGGAGGCTGATCGCCAGCGCCTTGCTCCGGGCGACCTCGCCGACCATCGACGGGATCTGGCCCTGCTGGTCCAGCGTCTGGATGAACGTCTGCGGGTCCATGCCGTACTGGCGCGACGCGTTGACGAGGTAGTCGATCAGCTCGCCCTGGCTCACCTTGACCTCGAGCTGCTCGGCGAGCGTGTCGAGGAGGATCTGGTTGCGCAGCACGGTCGTCGTCTCCTCGCGGACCTCGGCACCGTGCGTCTCGTCGCCCACGCGGTCCTCGGCTTCGAGGTGGCGGACGACCTCAGCCTCGACGACGCCCATGGGCACCGGGATCTCGGCGCCGGTGACGAGCGCCTCGAGCAGCTTGTCGCGGGCCTGGATCGCGCGGTTCGAGCCCTTGATCCGGGTGACCTGCTCGCGCAGGTCCGCGTTCAGCTCGTCGAGCGTGTCGAACTCGCTGGCCAGCTGCGCGAAGTCGTCGTCCGCATCGGGGAGCTGCCGCTCCTTGACCGTCGTCGCCGTCACGGTGACCTGGGAGGTCTCGCCCGCGTGCTCGCCGCCGACGAGCGCGGACTCGAAGGTCGTCGTCTCCCCCGCCGACAGCGAGGTCAGCGCGTCGTCGAGGCCTTCGAGCATGTTGCCCGAGCCGATCTGGTAGCTGACGCCGGAGACCTTGTCGATCTCCTCGCCGTCGATGCTCGCCACGAGGTCGATCTGGACGAAGTCGCCGTCCTTGGCCGGGCGGTCGACGCCGACGAGGGTGCCGAAACGCTCACGGAGCGAGTCGAGGCGGCCGGCGACGTCCTCGTCGGTCACCTCCTCGCTCTCGACCTCGAGGGTGATGGTGTCGAGGGCCGGGACCTCGATCGTCGGGCGGACCTCGACCTCGGCGGTGAAGTGCAGCCCGCCCTCCTCGCCGGGCGCCGTCGCGGTCAGGCCGGGAACGGCCGTGACGTTGACCTCCGGCTGGCCCATCGGGCGCAGGTTGTTCTCGCGGACGGCCTCCGCGTAGAAGGTGCCGAGGCCCTCGTTGACGGCGTGCTCGATGACCGCCGGGCGGCCCACGCGCTGGTCGATGATGCGCGGCGGCACCTTGCCCTTGCGGAAGCCCGGGACCGTCACCTCCGAGGCGATGTGCTTGTAGGCCTCGTCGATGCTCGGCTTGAGCTCGTCGTAGGTCACCTCGACGGTCAGCTTGACCTTGGTCGGCTCAAGGGTCTCGACGGCGCTCTTCACGATGCTGCTCTCCAACTGGCTCGGGGGGTGCCGGCGCGTCCGGCAAGCGCTGCGCGGTGTGCGCGCCCGCGCGCAGGCGACCACCGATCCTACGTCCTGCCGGTCCCCCGCCCCAACGCGGGCCCTCCCTCAGACGCGGCCGTACGCGCGGTGGATCGCGAACTCGTAGATGACGCGGCCGTCGTCGGCCATCGCCCGCCTGAAGGCTTCGCCCTCCGTCTCCTGGCCGTACCGGAGGAGCGGTCCCGTGGGCCGGTGCTGCATGGTGCGGAACAGCCGGACGCTCTGCTCGGGGACCTCCGGGCCGTCGAGGATCGTCACCGTCGTCTCCAGGGCGAGCCACCGCGCTCGGGCCTCGTGGACGTAGAGGGTGCAGCGCGGGTCCTGCCTCAGCCGTCGGGTGCGGACGCGGCCGCGGGTGCCGCTGGACCAGACCGTGCCGTCGACGACGACCACGCCACAGCGGGCGACCTTCGGGACGCCCTGCGGGCCGATGGTGATCATCGCGGCCGACGGGTGGCCTCGATGAACGTCCGCTGCTCCTCGGTCAGGTCCACGCGATCGACGCTACGTCCGCGGCTCGCCGGGCGCGTCCGGTGCTGCCGGCGACGACCGATGCGTGCTCAGGCCACCGCCTCGAGCACCGCGGCGCGGGAGCGGGTCGAGCGACGCGCGCCGATCCAGAAGGTCACGAGCCCGAGCGCGAGCCAGGCCGTCAGGACGAGCACGGGCTTGGCGATGGCGGCGCCGTCGAAGAACGCGACGTTCCGCAGCAGGGTCCCGGTGGCGCCTGGCGGCAGGAACTGGCCGATGGCCCCCCACGGCTGCGGGAGCATCTCGGGTGCGCTCGCCAGCCCGGAGAGGGGGTTGCCGACGACGACCACGACAAGCGCGGCGAGCCCGATGCCGACCCGGCCGAGCAGCTGTTCGAGGCCGAGGACGGTCATGCCGGTGGCGAAGATCCCGAGGATCGCGGCGGCCGACGTGACCGGATAGGAGCCGGTGAACGTGTGGAACACGAACTGCAGCACCGCCACCATCGCGCAGCCTGCGAGCACGGCGAACAGGGCCATCGTCCCGACTCGTCGCCAGGTGCCCGCGATCGCCAGTGAGATCGCGACGCCGGCCATCACGCCGCCGAGGGCGATGGGCAGGGCGCCTGCGGTCAGGCCGACGGCACGCGGGTCGTCCTTCGTTGTCGGCACGACGTCCTCGATCGTGGCGGTCACCCCCGCCTGCGTGGCGATGGCCTGGCCGACGCCCGTGACGATCTGGGCGACCGCCGGGCTGGCGGCCGTGGCGAGGTCGACCTGCAGCCCGTCGGCGCCCACGACGAGCGCGCCGTAGACCTCCCGGTTCCGGATCAGCTCGCGTGCCTCGTCCTGCGAGGCCGCCGTGGTGATCGCGAAGGCACCGGGCTGCGCCTTCTCGAGGCCGGCGGCCAGCTGCTGGGCCGCCTGCGGCGGGGCGACCAGCGCGAGGGGAACGTCGCGCGGCGCGGTGTGGAGCGCGGGAAGGCCGAACGCGATGAGGAGTGTGCTCAGAAGTGCGGTCAGCGCGATCGCGAGTCCGACGACCTTCCGCGGGTCGGCGGGCGTCTCCTGTGCGGCCATGGTTTCCCTCACTTCGGCGGGGCGATTTAGGATACGGGCCGTATCTAACCACTCCCTTGGCCCAGCTATGAGAGGCGCGTGCCATGTCTCAGGCGCCGGCGCGGCGTCGCCGATCTGACGAGCTTGTCGGGGCCATCCGGCACGCCGTCCGCGACGAGCTCGCGGAGCGCGGCTACGCCGGCGTGACCTACGAGGGGGTGGCGCGCCGCGCAAGGACGAGCAAGCCGGTCCTCTACCGCCGCTACGCCAGCAGGGCCGCGATGGTGATCGACGCGATGACCGCGTTCGCGGCCGACGAGCTGCCCCGGACGTCGAAGGGCAGCCTCCGCGACGACCTGGTGAACCTCATCGGCACGTTCTACTCAGGCGTGGGGCCCGATGGGGTCAAGACGTTCCTCGGGGTCGTCGCCGAGGTCGACGAGGACGCCGTCGAGGAGGTGACGAACCGACTGTTCGCCCTCGTCGAGATGCGGCTTCGGGGAATCATCGCCTGGGCGCGAGCCCGCGGTGAGCTGGGCCGCGGAGACGTCTCTGAACGGGTGCTGGGGGCGATCGTCTCGCTCGCGCGCGGCGAGCTGCTCTTCGCGCAGAGCGTGCGGCGCCCCACCGAGCTCGATGGGCTGGTCGACGAGGTGATCGTCCCGCTGTTGCGCGCGACGGCCGCGTCCACCGCGTGAGGAGCGACTCCGGACACTCGTCGTCGCCGTCCGCGGCTCGTCGGGTGCGTCCGGTAGCCTCTCCTCGCCCGGATCACCAGGACGTGCGGTGGCCGGCCGCCTTGCCTCTTCTGTGCAAGACGACGTTTGTGCAGGTCACGCGGCCGTAGCTCAATGGTAGAGCCCCAGTCTTCCAAACTGGCTACGCGGGTTCGATTCCCGTCGGCCGCTCCCCGTAAACATGCAGGTCAGAGACCGTTTTCGAAACCTCTGTCAACATCCGCGGCAAGTCGGTTTCAGTACCGAGATGGGCCGGACTAGAGGCCCAGGATGTAGTCGACTCCGCCAACACCGGCCAGTTCGCCGCGTTCAGCGAGCCGGTTGATTACGAGTGTCGGGTCCGCCTGCACCCGGTCGGACGCGGTGCCCTGAGTGTTCAAGGCGGGCGCCGCTGCGGATTGTCCGTTGCGTGTCGATCTGTCGAGGTTCACCCGACGGGGGCGTACGCCGACGCCTCGCGGTTGGGAAGGTGTTCACATGCACAGGAGGCTCTCAGCGATCCTCATCGCGGCGGGAGTCGCGGTCGCGATCGCAGGCTGCGGTTCGTCGGGGTCGTCTGGCTCCGGGACGGCTCGAACGCTGGGCGACCAGGCGTGCGGCGCCGTCTTCAAGATGCGCAACGGCGGCGTGAACAACCTCGGGACGATGCGCGTGCCCGTGACATATGGCGCACTCGTCGCGCCAGGCACATCGACGATCGCAACGATGCTCGGCATTCGACACAATTTCTGATCGCTTCGCTGGCCTGACGCAGTCATCTCGTCGGATAGCAAATGGGCCTTTCCTGGAAAACCAGTTGAGGCCCATTTTTCATGACGTCGTGCAGAACCGGTTGAATGAATAAAGCGCGTGCCATGGCACGCGCTACGCGTGTCGACACCCGAACACTGCTTCAGCCCGGATTCGCTGATTTCACGGTCGTCGTCGATTCATTCACGGAACGCGGCCGGCGCGCAGCCGCCGACAGTCGTCGCAACGAGCGCTCCGGGTGCGTCAGTATCGCACCAGCGACGCTGCCCGCGATCGACAGCACGCCGCACAGCGCGAAGCCCAGCTCATAGCCGTGCGCACCCGGGCTGTCTTGCACGAGACGGCCCATGACCACGGGCGAGATCA
>Ga0207835_1000172_pt1 | contig 14015 bp, 14 predicted proteins | sample LuqExpMetagenom8_FD_187766 | JGI IMG/M metagenome (GOLD analysis project Ga0207835, IMG submission 187766) | Tropical forest soil microbial communities from Luquillo Experimental Forest, Puerto Rico - Sample 8 (SPAdes) | ecosystem: Environmental > Terrestrial > Soil > Tropical forest ... | reverse complement strand
CGGGCGCCCGCCAGGTCGCCGGCGGCGCCCAGCACGGCCCCCACGAGAACCGCCGGCGCCTCCCGGTGCACCTGCCAGAACCCGGCGGCCGACACCCGGTAGGTCCAGCTCCCGGCCTGCGTGGTGACACGCTCGTGCACCGTCGAGCGGGCGTTCGGGCGCGGGTCCGGGCGGCCGCGCGACAGGTCGAACGGGACGCCGTCGACGAGCACGACGCCGGCCTCCGCACCCGCGGGCACCGCGACCTCGATGCGCGCGCCCGCCGGCCAGCGCCGGTCGAACAGCCCGAGCGCGGCGACGTCGTCCGACGCCAGCGGCATGTCGGCCAGCGGCAGCACCTCGTGCGAGCGGTAGCGGTACATGCCCGCGCGGCCCTCGCCGTCCACGACGAGGTCGATCCGCGTGCGCCATCCCAGGCCCCCGCGCTCGTCGTCCCCCGGCGAGGCCACGACCGGCACCGCCCGCTCGTCGTGCGCCAGCCGGCGCAGCTGCTCCTCGAGGACGGACCGCTTCCAGGACCGTTGCGCGGGCAGGGCGACGTGCGCGAGCTCGCCGCCGCCGACGCCGCCGGGACCCGCCGCGGGCCACGCCGACGGCACGCGGTCCGGCGACGCCTCGAGCACCTCGACCGCGTCCGCGCGCCAGAACGACTTGCCCTCGCCGGTCTCGGTCAGCCGTGCGCGGACGCGCTCGCCCGGCAGCGTGTGCCGGACGAAGACAACGCGCCCCTCGAGCCGCGCGACGCAGTGCCCGCCGTGCGCGACCGGGCCGACGACGAGCTCGACGAGCTCCTCAGTAGGCACGCGGGATCGTCCCCGGCGCGTACTCCTCGAGGCCCGTCTGCCCCGCGGTCGACGCCAGCTGCCACGGCACCGACGCCACGACGACGCCCGGCGTGAACAGGAGCCGGGCCTTGAGCCGCAGCGCGCTCTGGTTGTGAAGCAGCTGCTCCCACCAGTGCCCGACGACGTACTCGGGGATGTACACGACCACGAGGTCGCGCGGGCTCTCGCGGTGGATCGAGCGGACGTACGAGATGACCGGCCGGGTGATCTCGCGGAACGGCGAGTCGAGCACCTTGAGCGGCACCGGGATGTCGAGGGTGTCCCACTGCTCGCGCAGGGTCGCGACCTCGTCGGGGTCGACGCCGACCGTGATGGCCTCGATCACCTGCGGACGGAAGGCGCGGGCGTACGACAGCGCGCGCATCGTCGGCCGGTGGAGGTGGGACACGAGCACGATGGCGTGCACGCGGCTCGGGAGCGCGCGCGCCTCGCTGAGGTCGTCGCCGAGGGCCAGCTCCTTGCGCACCCGCGTGTAGTGCTTGTTGATCGCCTTCATCACGACGAAGACGCACGCCATCGCGAGGATCGCGATCCACGCGCCGCGCGTGAACTTCGTGATGAGCACGACGACGAGCACGACCCCGGTGAGGAAGCAGCCGAAGCCGTTGATGAGGCGCGATCGGCGCATCTTGGCGCGCTTGGCGGGGTCCGGCTCCGTGAGCAGCTCGCGCGTCCAGTGCCGCGTCATGCCGAGCTGGCTGAAGGTGAAGCTGACGAACACGCCGACGATGTACAGCTGGATGAGGTGCGTCACCTCGGCGTGGAACGACCAGATGAGGGCCACGGCGCCGGCCGCGAGCGTGATGATGCCGTTGGAGAACGCCAGCCGGTCGCCGCGCGTGTGGAGCTGGCGCGGCAGGTACCCGTCGCGCGCGAGCACGGAGCCGAGCACCGGGAACCCGTTGAAGGCCGTGTTGCCGGCGAGCATGAGGATGAGGCCGGAGATCACGGAGATGAAGATGAAGAGGAAGCTCCCGCTGCCGAACACCGCCGCCGCCAGCTGGCTGATCACGGGGTGCTGGACGTAGGAGTCGCCGACCGGCACGCCGTTGTCGAGCAGCTGCGTCGCGGGGTTCTCGGCGAACTGCATGTGGGTGGCGCGGGCCAGCAGCAGGATCGACATCATCATGAACACCGAGATGCCGCCCAGCAGCGCCAGGGTGGTCGCCGCGTTCTTCGACTTGGGCTTGCGGAACGACGGCACGCCGTTGCTGATCGCCTCGACACCGGTGAGGGCGGCCGAGCCGGACGCGAACGCCCGCAGCACGAGGAACAGGCCCGCCACGCCGGTCAGCCCCGCGCTGGCGCCGTCCGCGGGGATCAGCTGGTACTGGGCGCTCTCGGCGGGCGGCAGGCTGCCGCTGAAGAAGCGGATCGAGCCCACCACGGCCAGCGCGCCGATCGACGCCATGAAGAGATAGGTCGGGACCGCGAAGGCCGTCCCGGACTCGCGCACGCCGCGCAGGTTGATGAGCGTGAGGACGACGACGGTCCCGATGGCGAACGCCGTCTCGTGCCCACGCAGGATCGGCAGCGCCGCCGCCGCGTACTGCGCGCCCTGGGAGATCGACACGGCGACCGTCAGCACGTAGTCGACGAGGAGCGCCGAGGCGACGGTGACGCCGGCGTTCGCGCCGAGGTTCGTCGTCACCACCTCGTAATCGCCGCCGCCCGAGGGGTACGCGTACACGTTCTGGCGGTACGAGGCGACGACGGTGAGCATGACGACCGCGACGGCGGCGCCCACCCAGGGGGACACCAGGAGCGCGGACGCGCCAGCGATGGACAGGGTCAGCAGCACCTCGTCGGGCGCGTACCCGACGGACGACAGCGCGTCGGAGGCGAAGACCGGGAGCGCGATGCGTTTGGGGAGCAGCGTGTGCCCGAGCCGCTCGCTGCGCACCGGACGGCCGAGCAGCAGCCGCTTTGCGGCACCTGAGAGGTCGGACACGGTGCCCGATGCTATGCCGAAGCCCGCCACCTGACACGGCGCACGGCCGTCGTCCTGGCGGCGGTATAGCGTTCGGCCTCGTGCACTTCGTGATCATGGGCTGCGGCCGGGTGGGTGCGACGCTCGCCATGTCGCTGCAGAGCCGCGGGCACTCCGTCGCGGTGATCGACCAGAACGCCGACGCGTTCCGGCGGCTGGACGCCTCGTTCGAGGGCAAGAAGGTCACCGGCCTCGGGTTCGACCGGGACACGCTCCGGCAGGCCGGCATCGAGGACGCGTTCGCCTTCGCGGCCGTGGCCGATGGCGACAACTCGAACATCGTCGCCGCCCGCGTGGTGCGCGAGACCTACGGCGTGCAGAACGTCGTCGCCCGCATCTACGACCCGCACCGTGCGGAGATCTACCAGCGCCTCGGCATCCCCACGGTCGCGACCGTGCGCTGGACCACCGACCAGGTGCTGCGCCGGCTGCTGCCGATGGGCGCGACCGACGAGTTCCGCGACAGCTCCGCGCAGATCGCCCTCGCCGAGGTCGACGTGCACAGCGACTGGGTCGGCCACCCGCTGCGGCACCTCGAGCGGGCGTCCGGCGCCCGCGTCGCGTTCCTCACGCGCTACGGCAACGGGATCCTGCCCGACGAGTCGACCGTGCTGCAGGAGAACGACCAGGTCCACGTTCTCGTGCGCGCCACCAACCTCCCCGAGGTGGAACGCATCCTCACCCACACCCCGGAGGTGACGGAGTGAGGGTCATCATCGCGGGCGCCGGCTCGGTCGGCCGCTCCATCGCACGAGAGCTGCTCGCGCACGAGCACGAGGTGACGCTCATCGACCGCCAGCCGACGGCGATGCGCGTCGCGCAGGTCCCCGAGGCCGACTGGCTGCTGGCCGACGCCTGCGAGCTGCCGACGCTGCGCGAGGTCCGCGCCGAGGAGTGCGACGTCATGGTCGCCGCCACCGGCGACGACAAGGCCAACCTCGTCATCGCGTTCCTGGCGAAGACGGAGTTCGGCGTGCCGCGCACCGTCGCGCGCGTCAACAACCCGAAGAACGAGTGGATGTTCGACGAGGCGTGGGGCGTCGACGTCGCGGTGTCGACGCCGCGCATCATGACGGCGATGGTCGAGGAGGCCGTGGCCGTCGGCGACCTGGTGAGGATCTTCACCTTCCACCAGTCGCGCGCGGACATCCTGGAGCTGACGCTGCCGCAGGACTCGCCGCTGGTCGGCGTCCTCGTCGGCCAGGTGATGTGGCCTCAGGACACCGTGCTCGCGTGCATCGTGCGGGACACGCGGCCGATCGCGCCGAGCGCCGACGACACCCTCGAGGGCGGCGACGAGCTGCTGTTCGTCACGGGGCGGGACGTGTCCGAGGAGGCTCTGGAGAAGCTCCTGAAGGACGGACCAGTCGCCAGCTGAGCCACAGCACGAGCGCGGTGAGGGGCAGCCCCATCACCAGCTTGGCGGTGCCGAGCCACGCCACCTCGGCGCTGCGGTAGAGCGGCACCTGCACGACGAGCCGCAGCACGAACATCGCCACCCAGGGCCACGTCGCCAGCGAATACCGGCGCAGGAGCGCGGGGTCGGAGCGCCACGCGACCACGCGGCCCCAGGATCCGCCGGTGAGGGGCCCCTCCTTGTCGAAGAGGCCGACGACGAGCCCGACGAGCGGGTACCGCGCGAGGATCGTCGCGAGCGTCCCGACGGCGTAGGCGACGTTGACCCACAGCCCCCAGAGGAAGTAGTCCTGCGCCCTCCCCGTGCGCCACGCCCAGATCACCCCGATGAGCACGCCGAGGACGCCGGCGAAGGCCTGCGTCACCGGCGTGCGCTGGACCAGCCGCACCATGACCGCCACGAGCGCCGCTCCGAGCGACGCGACGAGCGCGGGGACCATGCGCTGGCCCGTGGCGAGGTAGACGACGACGAACAGCACGCCCGGCGCGACCGACTCGACCGCGCCGCGCCAGCCGCCGATCGCGTCGGCGGCGGAGAACTCCTCCCCCGCCAGCGCTCGCATCCCGCGGCCGGTCGTCACGCCGTCGTCGGGCACCCGCTCCTCCGGCGGGTCGAGTGGCGTGGCCACGCCGTCCGCCTCACTCACCGGGGCGGGGCGCCAGCTCGTAGCGCGGGTTGAACACGGTGCGGCGGCCGTCGACCTCGCAGACGAGCCCCTCGGCGCGCACGCGCCGGCCCGGCTCCACGCCGTGGATCTCCCGGCGGCCCAGCCAGACGAGGTCGAGCGAGCCGCTGCCGTCGTACAGCTCAGCCTCCAGTGCGGGCACGCCCTCGCGCGGCCGCAGCGTCACCGAGCGCAGCACGCCCGAGACGGTCGCCCGGGCGCGGTCGCGCAGGTCGGCGACCGGTGTGCAACCGATCGAACGTGCCGCCTGCTCGCGCTCCTCGTCGGCCTCGATCTCCGCGCGGGAGGCGAGCACCTGCGCAAGCCGCTGCTTGAAGCCCATCAGCGGATCTCCGTGATCTCGGGACCACGCGTCAGCGGGTCGAAGTCGGGCTCCGGACGGACGTCCGGCGCCGGTGCGGTGCCGGGCGCGCCCTCTGGCAGGTGGAGGGCCAGCAGGTCGCGCGGGGGGCGCGCGTCGGTGCCGCGCACCACGACGGTCTGCGAGAACACCTGCTCGAGGCGCTCGGCCGCGGCCGGGTCCACCGCAGCCTTGCCGGTGATGACGCCGCGCAGGAACCAGCGCGGCCCGTCGGCGCCGATGAACCGGGCGGGCCGGTGGCCCGTGCGCCCCTCGGGTGTGCGCACGGGGATGCGCGCGAGCAGCTCGCGGCCGAACGGGCCGGGGAGGTCGTCGACCGTGCCGCCCTGCTGGGTGATCGACTGGGCGATCTCGGCGCGGATCTCGTCCCAGATGCCCTCGGTGCGCGGCGCCGCGAACGCCTGCACCTGGAGCACGGACTCGTCGAGCGAGACGGAGACGCCCGTGATGACGCCCGTCTTCTGGTCGACCTCCATCCGCAGCTCCATCCCCTGGACGCCGGGGACACGGACGGCGCCGAGGTCGAGACGGGCGAGGTCGGGGACCTCGTCGTCGGCGTCCCACGGACCGCTGGTGCGCCCGGGCTCCGCCACGTCTTCCTCGAAGCCCTGCTCGGGCTCGTCGGCACCGGGTGCGGTCTCGTCGGGTGCCACGTCGTCGGGGGTGGCGTTCTTGTCGCCACGCCGGAACAGGGCCACGGTGATTCGTCTCCTCTTGGCGCTCGCGCGCGTCGCTACGTCAGTGTCCAGTGTCGCTCGTCGGCGCGGCTGGTGCGGACCAGCCGCCGCTCGAGCCGAAGCCGCCGTCGCCGCGGTGCGAGCCGGGGAGCCGCTCCGCCTCGACGAACCGCGCGCGCTCCACGCGCTGCACGACGATCTGGGCGATGCGATCGCCCCGTCGCAGCACGACCGGCGTGGCGGTGTCGGTGTTGAGCAGGGTGACGGCGATCTCGCCCCGGTACCCGGCGTCGACTGTCCCGGGCGCGTTGACGATGGTCAGCCCGTGCTTGGCGGCCAGCCCCGAGCGGGGATGGACGAAGGCGGCGTACCCGTCGGGCAGGGCGATCGCGATGCCGGTAGGCACCGTGACGCGCGCCTGCGGCGCGATGGTCACGTCGACGCGGGTGACGAGGTCGGCGCCCGCGTCGCCCGGGTGCGCGTACGCCGGGAGCGGGAGCTCCGGGTCGAGGCGCTGGATCAGCACCTCGATGCTCGGCTCGGTCACGGTGGCCGACCCTACCTGCTGGCGGGCCGGTTCATGCCGATCCGGGACGATGCGATGCTTGCGCCCGTGGACGAGACCTTTCGCGAACGGCTGTGGCCAGGTCCCGGCGGGTGGCTCATCGCCGCCGGGCTCGGGGCGCTCGTGGGGCTTGTGCTGTTCCCCATCAGCGTCGCGCTGGCATGGGGCGTCGGCGCGGCCGCCGTCGTCCTCGCGCTCGTCGTGACAGCCGCGCTGACGCCGCAGATCGCGGTCACCGGCGGCGAGCTGCGCGCCGGGTCCGCGCACATCCCGCTGCCCCTGCTCGGGGACGCGACGCCCCTGGCGGGCGACGAGCTGCGCACCGCCCTGGGCCCGGACCTCGACGCCCGCGCCTACGTCTGCCTGCGGGGATGGGTCCACACGGCAGTGCGCGTGGAGCTCACCGACCCCGAGGACCCGACGCCCTACTGGATCGTGTCGACGCGCCGTCCGCGCGCCCTGGTCGCCGCGCTGGCGGGCAACGCCTGACCCGAGGCATGACAACGGCCGGTTCCCGAGGGGGAACCGGCCGTGCTTGGGGGGCGCGTGGCGTCAGGCCGCGCACTCCGTGCAGACGGGCTGCCCGTCGCGCTCGTAGGCCAGCTGGCTTCGGTGGTGCACCAGGAAGCACCGCGAGCACGTGAACTCGTCGGCCTGCCGCGGCAGGACCCGCACGGACAGCTCCTCGCCGGACAGGTCGGCGCCCGGCAGCTCGAAGCCTTCGGCAGCCTCGGTCTCGTCCTCGTCCACAACGCCCGAGTTCTTGTCCGAGCGGCGTGCCTGAAGCTCCTGGAGGGAGTCCTCGCTGAGGTCTTCCTCGAGCTTGCGCGGTGCGTCGTAATCGGTCGCCATTGGGGCTCGCATTCGTGTCTGGGGTCTCTCGTACGGGTGCACAAGCGCCGCATGAGGCGATTTGTTCCCGCCCAGGGCGCATCGCGCGGAGGGATTGTGCACCATGTCGCCGACCAGCGCGAACGCCAGCACCTACGGCGCGCCGTGCACAACCGCTCAGGCGTCGGTATCCGCGCCCAGCTCCTCGAGGAGCGGGACCAGGCGCGCGACGACGGCGGGTGGGCCGGCCACGGTCATCTCGTCGCTCGCCGGCCGGCCCCGGAGCCCGACGACCGCGCCGCCGGCCTCGGTGACGACGAGCGAGGCTCCGGCCAGGTCCCACGGCTGCAGGCCACGCTCGTAGTGCGCGTCGAGGGCGCCGGCCGCCACCGAGCACAGGTCGACGGCCGCCGAGCCGATGCGGCGGATGTCGCGCACCTGCGGCAGCAGGGCCGCCACGACGCGACCCTGGACCGCGCGGCGCTGGGCCAGGTATCCGAAGCCCGTGCCGAGCAGGCACCCGGACAGCTCGTCGGGCCCCGGTCCGAGCGTCAGGCGGACGCCGTCACGCCAGGCGCCCCGGCCGCGGGCGGCCGTGTACGTCAGGCCGAGCGTGGGGGCGTGCACGCACGAGGCGAGCACCGTCCAGGTGCGCGGGTCCGGCGCCTGGCCGGCGGGGCCCGTGACGGCGGCGACCGACACCGCGTAGGACGGCTGCCCGTAGAGGTAGTTCACCGTGCCGTCGATCGGGTCGACCACCCACGTCACGCCGCTCGGACCGGCGGCGAAGCCGCGCTCCTCCCCCAGCACGCCGTCGTCGGGCCGCAGCTCGGCGAGCCGGCGGCGCAGCAGCTCCTCGGACGCGTAGTCCATCGCCGTGACGACGTCCTGCTGGCTCGTCTTCGTCGCCGCGACGGTCACGCGGTCCGGCCGCCCGTCTGAGACCAGCGATCCGGCCTCACGCGCGATCCGCTCGGCGACCGCCATCAGCTCCGTCACGTCCACGTCCACCGTCGTCACGCGACCCATCCTCCCCCACCGCTTCATCGCGCCCCACGCCACACCGGGGCGAGGTGCGCCGCGGGGGCGCGATCGGGTGAGAGCCTGGACACCGCGAAGGGAGGCAGCATGGGCGAGGTCGAGCTGGTAGGTCTGCACGACGACGGCGAGCACCTGATCCTGGCAACCTCCGACGGCCAGCAGTTCCGGCTGAGGATCGACGAGCCGCTCCGCGCGGCGGTGCGCCGGGACCGTCCGCAGCTCGAACAGCTGCGCGCCGAGCAGGCAAGCGTGATGTCCCCCCGCGAGATCCAGGCCCGCATCCGCGCCGGCGCCACCGCGCAGGAGGTCGCCGACTCCGCGGGGCTGCCGCTCGCCGCGGTGCGGCGCTACGAGGGCCCCGTCATCGCCGAGCGTGAGTACATCGCCGAGCTGGCGCGGGAGGCGCCGGTGCGGCACGAGCCCGGCGCCCCGACGCTCGGCGACCTGGTCACCGACCGGCTCGCCGCCCGGGGCGTCGACGTCGGCAGCCTCTCGTGGGACGCCGCCCGCGAGGGCTCGTTCCCGTGGACCGTGCTGGCGCGCTTCGCGGTGGACGACGAGGCCCGCGAGGCGCAGTGGTCCTTCGACGCCTCCGCCCGGCAGCTCACGGCGACGGACGACGAGGCGCGCTGGCTGTCCGAGACCGAGCTCGACGAGCCCGTGGCGCGACGCCACCTGGCTGCCGTCCGGGACGTCGTCTTCGACGTGGCGGCCGCGGTGCAGCCCGAGTCCACGCCGGTGGACCGCACGGCCGCGATGCTCGACTCCCTGTCGGCCCGCCGCGGCCACCGCCAGCCGGTCGAGATCGAGGACGACGGCGAGGACTTCGAGGGGTTCGGGCCGCAGCACGCGTTCGACTTCGGCTTCGACTCGCCGCCGCCCGGCGCACACCCGGTCGACGCGGAGCCCGCGGAGGAGGCCCGGGTCTACCCGCGTCCCGTCGCGGTGGCCACGCAGATGACTCCGCAGGTCACCCCGCAGGTCTCGCAGCACGACGAGCCCGGGCCGGCGTCCGCGCCCGTCCCTGCCGCCGAGGAGCACACGTCCGCCCCGGCCGACGAGCGGCCGCGGTCGCGGCGCGCCCGGGCGAAGGTGCCCAGCTGGGACGAGATCGTCTTCGGCGCCAAGCCCGAGTAGCTCAGTCCCGCTGCTCCACCGCGGCCTGGAGGGTCTGCGGCTCGAGGGCCTGTGCCCGGGCCACGGCCTGCGTCATGTGCCGCATGTGGTGGCGCCGGCAGAGCACCTCGTAGGCGATCTGCGCGCCGCCGGCCGTGTCACCGATGACGACCTGCGCGCCCTCGGTGACCATCACGCCGTCGACCGTGCGCGCCTGGTGGGTCGCCGCGGCGCCGCACCAGCACAGGGACTTCACCTGGAGCACCTCGACGCGGTCCGCGAGCTCGACGAGGCGTGCCGAGCCCGGGAACAGCTTGGCCCGGAAGTCGGTGGTGATCCCGAACGCGTAGACGTCGACGTCGAGCTCGTCGACCACCCGCGCGAGCTGGTCCACCTGGGCGGCGGTGTAGAACTGCGCCTCGTCGGCCACGACGTAGTCGACCGGCTCGCCGTGCAGCCGGCGGTCGATCACCTCGACCCAGAAGTCGGTGTCGTCGTCCACCTCGAGCGCGGGCTGCTCTAGGCCGAGGCGGGACGAGATGACGGCCCGGCCGGCCCGGTCCTGGCGCGTGAAGAGCAGGCCGTCACGGCCGCGGGCGGCGTGGTTGTGGGCGGTCTGCAGGGCCAGGGTGGACTTGCCGCTGTCCATGGTCCCGGAGAAGAACACCAGCTCGGACACCGTCACATCCTCACGTCAGCGTCACCAGCCACGGCACCATCATCTCGGTGGGCGTGAGCGAGCCGTGCACGCCGACGAGCGCGATCGACTCCGGCGTCTGCGTGCGCGAGTCGACGATCGTCGCCCGGCCGCGCATGGCGACGACGAGGTCGCCGACGACGGGCGCCACCTCGTCGCGCACCGGGCCGAACCAGCCGTCCGCGATCGCCTGCTCCCGGGTGACGACGACCGCCGCGTCGCCGAGCCGTTCTCGCCACCGGTCCCGCACCTGGTCGGCGTCCGCCCCGGGAGTCACGTGGACGTGCAGCGCACGCGGCTCCCCCGCCACGAGCTCGACGTCGCGCGACAGCACGGGGTCGGTCGTCGCGTCCCACCGCTGCGCGGGGTCGTGGTCGACCATGCCGTGGTCGGCGGTGACCGCGAGGACGGTGCCGCGCGGCAGGCGCGCCGCGAGGGCGCGCAGGCTGCCGTCGATCCCTTCGAGCGCGTCGCCCCACTGCCACGAGCCCCAGCCGTGCTGGTGCCCGATCTTGTCGGCGTCCGACCAGTAGAGGTAGGCGACGCCCGGGCGGCGCAGGGCGTCGACGACGGCGGAGACCCGGGCGTCGGGCGCGTCCGCGCCCCGGTAGGCCGGGCCTCGCAGGGCCGCGCGCGTGAGCCCGGAGCCCGCGAACCGCGAGGGTCCGACGCTGGTCACCGGGATGCCGGAGGCGATCATCTGCTCCGGGACCGAGGGCGCCGGCTGCCACGCCTCCGGCTCCGGGAGGTCGGTCCAGGACACCATCGTCCCGAGCCGGCCGGTGTCGGGGTTGCGGACCGTGTACCCGAGCATGCCCGTCTGGCCGGGCCGGAGGCCGGTGCCGAAGCTGCCCATCGCGGTGGCCGTGGTGGAGGGGAAGGTCGTCGTCAGGGGCGTCGAGCCGGCGAGGAGGCCGCGCAGGAAAGGCGCGTGACCGGCCCGCTCCGCGAGGTTGGCGTGCCCCAGCCCGTCGACGAGCACGACGCACGCGCGGTCGGCGTCCGGCAGGCCGAGCTCCTTGCGCGCCTCGGCGGCGCCGGGGACGTCAGCGCCGACGACGCCGGCGATCCCCGGCAGCACCTGTCCGACCCATGGGCCCGGTGCCCCGGGGCGGACCAGGCCGTCGATGAACCCGTTCATCGAGCGGCGGTGGCGGCTGACAGCCGCCGCGCGAACGCCACGGCGGCCCGGACGGCCTCAGACCCCTCGGCGGCCGCGCTGACCCGCACGACGACGTCGTCGGGCGACATGGTGCCGGTCAGGCCGTGGTCGGCCTCGCACGCCGGGTCGTCGCACCCGGCGGGCTCGAGGTCGATCCGGCTGACCGACCCCCAGCCGAGCGCCAGCGTCACCTCGACCCGCCCGCCGCCCGCGTGATGCTTCTGGGGGTCGTCGATCACGTGCGTGAGGGCGACCGACCGCAGCTCGCTCAGCGGCACGGCCTCCGTGGTCGCCGCGGCCGAGGCCGAGGGGTGCTCGCGGTCCGCGGGGTGGTCGTCCACGTGCGCCACCACCAGGCGCGTGGGCGTCAGCACCAGCACGGTGACGTGGCGGCGCACCTCCGAGGCGTCGAAGGTGGTCTCCGGCTGCACGAGGTGGGCGACCACCGGTTCGTCGGCCAGCGCCACGTCCAGGACGTCCGCGACGAGCTCCGGGTAGTAACCCGCTCGATCCAGGTCCCGGTGCAGTTCGGCGATCAGCGGCATCCGGCCATCCTCCCATCCCGGGAGCCGCGGGGGTCGGGCGTCACGTGCGTGACAGGCGGCGGGTGGCGTCCGCCCGGTCGGCGCGCGCGAGCGTGGCCCGGGCGCCCAGCACCGCAACGCCGCCCGGCGCAACCACCACGGGGTTGAGCTCGAGCGAGCGGAGCTCCGGAAGGCCGTCGGCGAGCACCGCGACGCGGGCGACGACGTCCTCCAGCGCGGCGACGTCCGCCGCCGGGAGCCCTCGGTAGCCGAAGAGCCGCACGGCCGCCCGCGGCTCGCGGACCAGGGCGGACACGTCGACGTCGGTCAGGGGCGGCACCCCGTACGCCACGTCGTCGAGCAGGTCGGTCGCGTCGCCGCCGAGCCCGAACGAGAGGATCGGCCCGAAGAGCGGGTCCTCGCTGGTGCGGAGCACGCACGCGACGCCCTTCCCCGCCATCGCCTGCACCTCGAGGGGCGCGTCGGCCGGGCCGTAGCCCGCCGCGGCCGCCTGCACCTGCATGACGGCGGCGCGCAGGCCGGGCTCGTCGGCCACGTCGAGGCGCACGCCGCCGAGGTCGGCGCGGTGGCGCAGGGCGGGCGCGGTCGTCTTGAGCGCCACCGGGTAGCCGACGGCCTCGGCCGCCGCCACCGCGGCGTCGGCATCGCGGACGCCGATGGACTCCAGGACGCGGATCCCAGCCGTCGCCAGCAGCTCGGCCGTCGCCGCGGGGTCCAGCGCCGCTGGTTCGTCGTCCGCCAACCGGGCCTCGGCGAGGAGGCGCGCGGTGCGGAGGTCGACGCCGGCCGGGTGGAGGGGCCGCCCGCGGTCGGCCGCCCGCCACAGCGAGTAGCCCACGGTCAGGCCGAGCGCCAGCACGGCGTCTGCGGGCGTGGAGTAGGCCGGGACGGTGCGCGGCACGCCGGCGCCGTCGGGCGCGGTGAGGTCGGGAGTCATTCCGTGCAGGCCCGTCATGACGGCCACGGTGGTGCGCCCGCTCGCCGCCGCGGCACGCGTCACCGCCTGGGCCACCGCGTGGCCGCGTCCGCCCAGCACCGGCGTCCGGACGGCGATCACCGCGTCGACACCGGGGTCGTCGTACAGCGCCCGGATCGCCCGGTCCAGCAGCTCCGGCTCCGCGTCCTCCGGGACCACCTCGAGGCTGTGACCGGCCTCGAGGCCGCGCGTCCGCAGCAGGGCTGCGACAAGGGTCCCGACCGACTGCGACGAGGTGAGGATGCCGACCCGGCGCCCGGCCGGGAGCGGCTGGCTGGTGACCAGCTGCAGCACGTCGAGCATCTGGTGGGTGTTCTCCACGCGCACCACGCCGGACTGGCGCAGCATCTCGGCGAACGCCCTGCCGGGCGCCTCGGTCCTCCGCACGGCGTGGCCGGGCGGCACCACGGCGCCGTCGGCGGCCGTCATCACCACCACCGGCTTGCGCGCGGCCAGGCGGCGGGCGACACGGGAGAACTTGCGCGGGTTGCCGATCGACTCCAGGTAGAGGCCGACCGCCGTCGTCCGCTCGTCGTCCGCCCAGAACTGCATGAGGTCGTTGCCCGAGACGTCCGCCCGGTGCCCCGCCGAGAGGAACTGCGAGAGCCCGAGGCCGCGGCGCTCGAGCGCAGTCAGCAGCGGGACGGAGAAGGGCGCCGACTGGCAGAACAGGCCGACCGGGCCGGGGCCGGGCAGCTGCTCGGCCAGCGTCAGGTCGAGGACACGGTCGGGTCCGGTGGCGACCGCGCCGTACGACGAGGGGCCGACGAGCCGCATGCCGCCGCCGTGCACGGCGCGCAGCAGGCGCCGCTGGCGGTCCAGGCCGGCCGGGCCCTCCTCGGCGAACCCGCCGGACAGCACCACGGCGGTGCGGACGCCGAGGCCGGCCAGCGCGCCGACGACCACCACGACCTCGTCGGCCTCGCCCGCCAGCACCGCGACGTCGACCGGGCCGGGCACGTCCGCCGGTGTGGGCCAGGTCGCGACGCCGGGGACCGCGGCGCCGCCGACGCCGACGGCGTGCACGGTGAGCTCCCCGGCCACCGCCCGGCCCCCGAGCGACCGGCACACCCGCTCGGCCATCGCGGCGTGGAGCGGCCGGCCGCC
>Ga0207835_1000171_pt1 | contig 14065 bp, 12 predicted proteins | sample LuqExpMetagenom8_FD_187766 | JGI IMG/M metagenome (GOLD analysis project Ga0207835, IMG submission 187766) | Tropical forest soil microbial communities from Luquillo Experimental Forest, Puerto Rico - Sample 8 (SPAdes) | ecosystem: Environmental > Terrestrial > Soil > Tropical forest ... | reverse complement strand
CGTCGTGTAGCTTGTGGTGGACCATGCCCGTCAGGCGCAGCCCGGGTGCCACCTGCATCCGCACCATCCAGTCGAGCTCCCAGCGGGCCTCGTCGAGCGCGAGCGCCGCGGGCGTACCGGGGCCGACGTCGATCCCGGAGCGCAGGGCGCGCTCGACGAGCCCGAGCAGCTGGGCGACCGCGATGCCGCCGTTGACGACGTACTTGCCCTGGTCGCCGGCGTCGTACCAGCCGCCGCGCGCGTCGACGACGTAGTCGCCGGTCCAGCCCGCATAGAGGTCGGCGCCATCGTTCCGGAAGGCGCGTCCGCGCGGCAGCGGGCCGACCGCGGTGTCGCCCTGGTTCGGGCCGATGCCGACGTGGCCGGCGGGCCGTGCGTACTCCGGGCCGGCAACGTCCGGACCGATCGCGACGCCGCTGCGCTGGAGGGTGAACACGCGGAGCGCGTCCCAGAGCAGGCCGTCGTAGAGCCCGCCGGCGATGGCGAACGTCGGGCTCGCCGCGCCGTCGGCGACGAGGTGGAGGCGGCTCGCGGCCTGGCGCACGGCGGAGAGGTCGACGGTGTGGACCGGCGAACCCGACGTGACGTCGAAACCCCGCGGGATCGACTCCCCCTCGGCCACGACCTGCCCGGAGGAGTCGCGCAGCTGCCACACCTGCGGCTCGGTCTCGGCACAGACGAGGGTCGCCCACTTCGGGCCACCGGGGAGGTAGCCCACCTGATTCACGTGCACGCGGGAGGAGATCATCGCGGCGACGCTATCTCGGGCCGGCCGTCACGGGCGGGAGCGCCGACCAGGGGAACGTTATCCAGCTGTCGGTGCGCGTCCACACGTAGTCGGGGTCCACGACGGAGCGGGACTTCGCGTACAGCACCGCGGTGCGCGCCTCGTCGCAGTGCGCCGCGATGAGCCCCTGCACGAGGGCGAGGGTCTCGCCGGTGTCGGCCACGTCGTCGACGACGAGCGCGCGCAGCCCGTGGAGCGCGGCCGTGTCCAGCAGTGGCGGCAGCACCTGGGGGGCGTCGAGGCGCTCGTCGACGCCCGTGTAGAACTCGACGTTGAGCGTGCCGACGGCCTTGGTCCCGAGCGCGTACGACATCGCGCCACCCACCGGCAGGCCGCCGCGGGCCACGGCGACGACGACGTCCGGGGCGAAGCCCGAGTCGGCGACCGCCTGTGCCAGCTCGCGGATCGCGGTGCCAAACCGCTCCCAGCTCAGGATCTCCCGATCGGCAGGGAGCTCCTGGCCCGCCGCCGCCTCCACGATCGCCATGCCGGAACGCTACGGCCTGTGCCCGGCAACGATGAAGCCCCGACTTGACCTTGACGTAGCGTCAAGATCTAGCGTCGTCGGCATGGAGGCGTCGATCCACGAGGTGGCCCGGCTGGCGGGCACGACCAGCCGCACGCTGCGCCACTACGACGCCATCGGGCTGCTGCCGCCCACCCGGGTCGGCGCCAACGGGTACCGGTGGTACGGCGACGACGAGCTCGTCCGGCTGCAGCGCATCCTCTTGCTGCGCGATCTGGGGCTCGGCCTCGACCAGATCCGCCGGGTGCTCGACGAGCAGGACGACGAGGCGGCGGCCCTGCGCGCCCACCTCGAGTGGCTGCGCTCGGAGAGGGCACGGATCGGCCGGCAGATCGCGTCGGTCGAAGGGACGATCGCGGCACGCGAGAAGGGAGACGGGATCGTGGCGGAGCAGGCGTTCGACGGGTTCGACCACACGCAGTACCGCGAGGAGGTCGAGCAGCGCTGGGGCAAGGACGCCTACGCGAGGTCCGACGCGTGGTGGCGCGGGCTCGGTGCGGAGGGGCAGGCGCAGCACCGGGCGGCCCAGGAGGCGCTCATCGCCGACTGGCGGGCGGCCGCGGCGGCCGGGACCGACCCGTCGTCCGACGAGGCCCAGGCCCTCGCGGCCCGGCACGTCGCGTGGCTGGGGTCGATCCCGGGCACGCCGGGGGCCGGCGGCACCCCGGTGCGGGCGTACATCGAGGGGCTCGCCGACATGTACGTCGCCGACGAGCGGTTCGCCGCGAACTACGGCGGGGCGGAGGGCGCGACGTTCGTGCGCGACGCCCTCCACGCGTGGACGGCGCGCCATGTCCAGCCGTAGTCAGCGCAGCGAGGCCAGCCAGTCGGCGTGCAGGCCGGCGAAGTGCCCGCCGGAGGAGACGAGCTCCTCGGGCGACCCGTCCTCGACGATGCGGCCGCCGTCGACGACGAGCACCCGGTCGACGCCCATGACCGTCGACAGGCGGTGGGCGATCACCACGGCCGTGCGCCCGGCGAGGAGCGTGCGGAGCCCCTCCTGGACCAGCCGCTCCCCCGGCACGTCGAGCGAGCTCGTGGCCTCGTCGAGCACCAGCAGGGCCGGGTCGGCCAGGAACGCGCGCGCGAACGAGACCAGCTGCCGCTGCCCGGAGGAGAGCCGGACGCCGCGGGTGTCGACGAGCGTGTCGTAGCCGAGCGGCATCGCGGTGACGACGTCGTGGACGCCGACCGCCCGCGCGGCCGCCTCGACCTGCTCGCGCGACGCGGACGGGTTGCCGAGCGCGATGTTCGCCGCCACGGACCCGGAGAACAGGTACGCCTCCTGGGTCACCATGACGACCGCGCGGCGCAGGTCGACCTGGTCGATCTCGCGCAGGTCGACGCCGTCGAGTCGCACGGCGCCCTCGCGCACGTCGTAGAACCGCGCCAGCAGCTTGGCGATCGTCGACTTGCCGGCGCCCGTCTCGCCGACGAGCGCGACGGTCTGGCCTGCGGGGATGTGCAGGTCGAACCTCGGCAGCACCACCGGCCCCGACCCGTACCCGAACTCGACGCCGTCGAACCGGACGTCGCCCGCCGATGCGGTGACGTGCACCGGGTGGGCCGGGTCGGGCACGGTCGGTTCCTCGGCGAGCAGCCCGGCCAGCTTCTCCAGCGCGGCGGTGGCCGACTGGAAGGAGTTGTAGAACATGCCGACCTGGGCGAGCGGCTGGAAGAACCGGCGGGCGTAGAGCACCGCGGCGGCGAGCACGCCGACCGCGAGGCCGCCGTCGAGCACCCGCACGCCGCCGACGACGAGCACCGTGGCGACGGTGACGTTGCCGATGAGCGTGAGCCCGGTGCTGAACACGCCGTTGACCCGGATCGCCTCGGCGTTGACCGCGCGGTAGTCGTCGGCCAGCCCGTGGTAGACCTTCGCGACCTGCGGCTCGCGGCGGAACGCCTGCACCGCGCGGATGCCGGACGCCGTCTCGACGAAGCGGACGATGAGCCGGGCGGCCGCGGTCCTCGTCTTGCGGTACTGCACCTGCGAGCGCAGCTGGAACCACCGCGTGAGGATCGCGCCGGGCACCACGGCGATGAGCAGCACCATCCCGGAGTGCCAGTCGAGAAGGACGAGCGAGACGGCGGTGAACACCATCGTCAGCACGCTCTGCGCGAGCGTCGTCACGCCGCCGTCCAGCAGCTCGCGCAGCGCGTCGAGGTCGGAGGTCTGCCGGGAGATGATCCGCCCGGACGTGTAGCTCTCGTGGAACTCGAGCGACAGGCGCTGCGTGTGCCGGAACACCCGGCGGCGCAGGTCGAGCAGGATCGCCTGGCTGCCGCGGGCCGAGAGCCTCACCGTCCACGCCGTCAGCGCACCGCCGCCCAGGGCGGCGAGCAGGTAGGCACCGGAGGCCAGCAGGAGCGGGACCGGATCGCCCTCGCGCAGGCGCGGGAGCGCCGAGTCGATGCCGTAGGCGACCAGTGCCGGGCCGGCGACCGCTGCGGCCTGCGAGACGACGACGACGGCGACGGTCCCCTGGACGAGGCGCTTCACCGGCCGGAGCAGGGAGCCGAGCAGGGCGAGCGAGCGGCGCCGGATCGCGCGGGCGTGCGCCTTGTCGCGGCGCGCCTCCCGCTCCTCGGGCAGGCGGGCCGCGGTGGCGCGGCCGACGCGTGGCGGTGCGGACGTGCTCATCGGACGCTCACCTCGGCCCTGTCGCCGTCGTGGCGCGAGCGCGCCGCCGTCAGCACGTAGCGGTAGTGCTCGTGGGTCGCCAGCAGCTCGCTGTGGGTGCCGACGCCGGTGATCCGGCCGCCCTCGAGCACGGCGACCCGGTCGGCGAGCGCGACCGTCGAGGGCCGGTGCGCGACGACGAGCGTCGTGGTGCCCGCGAGGGTGAGGCGCAGCCGGCGGGTGACCTCGGCCTCGGTGGTGACGTCGAGCGCCGAGAGCGGGTCGTCGAGCACGAGCACGCGCGGCCGGGCGGCGATCGCGCGGGCGAGGGCGACGCGCTGCCGCTGGCCCCCGGACAGGCTGAGCCCCTCCTCGCCGATCACGGTGTCGAGGCCGTCCGGGAGCCGGTGGGCGAAGCCGGCACGGGCGACCTCGAGGGCCTCCTCGAGGATCCGCCGGCCCTCCGGCGAGTCCGCGACCTCGTCGTCCACGCCCATGAGGACGTTCTCGCGCACGGAGGCCGAGAAGAGGATCGGGTCCTCGAAGGCGACGGCGACGGCCCGGCGGACGTCGCGGCGCGTCAGCTCGCGGACGTCGACTCCGTCGATGAGCACCGACCCGCCGGACACGTCGTAGAGCCGCGGCACCAGGGCGAGGAGCGTCGTCTTGCCGCTGCCCGTCAGGCCGACGAGCGCGGTCGTCATCCCCGGCTCGAGCTCGAGGTCGATGCCGTCGAGGACGTCAGAGCCGTCCGGGCCGTCCGACGACGAGCCGTGCCGGAAGTGCACACCCGCGAACGTCACGCGGCTGCCGGTGGCCGGCCGCGGCGGGAGGTGCGCCGGCTCGTCGGGATCCTGGATGGCGGGCGACCGGTCCATCACGTCGAGGAACCGGTCGGTGGACGCCTTCGCGTCGAGCGTCATCGCGAGCAGCTGGCCGAACTGCTCTACGGGGTTGTTGACCAGCGCCGCGGTGGCGAAGAACGCGACGAGCGCCCCGACCGAGAGGCGGCCGCCCGCGGCGAGCGGCACGGCGAGGAGCAGCTCGACCGCGAGGATCGCCTCGGGCAGCGCCCCGAGCGCGAACGACACCCGCGACAGCGTGCGCGCCTTGTCCACCTCGGTGTCCCGGAGCTGCTCGGCCTGCGCGGCGAAGTCGTCGAGCGCGTCCTCGCCGCGCCCGAACGCCTTGAGCACGCGGATGCCGTGAACCGACTCCTCGACGGTGGTCGCGAGGTCGCCGGCCTGGTCGCGCGCCCGCCGGGCCACCACCTTGTAGTCCTCGCGGAACCGGAACCCCAGCCACACCATCGGCACCGCGCCCGCGATGTAGACGAGCCCGAGGATCCAGCTCGTCGCGAGCATGAGGCCGACGCCGATGACCGCCGTGGTGCCGGACACCACGAGCATGACCAGGCCGAAGACGAGCCAGCGCCGGATGAGGTTGAGGTCGCTCATGATGCGGCTGAGCAGCTGCCCGCCCGACCACCGGTCGTGGAACGCCACCGGCATGTCGAGGAGGTGGCCGAACATCGCGTCCCGCATCTCCCGCTCCATCGTCGTGCCCGGGGTCGCGATGAGCGCGCGCCGGCACCAGACGAGGAACGCCTCGAGGATGCCGAGGCCGAGCACGAGCGCGCCCGCCTCGTAGACCGAGGTCCGCGAGCCCCCCACCAGCAGGCCGTTGACGAGGCGGCGCAGCACCTGCGGGACGACGAGCGCGACGACGCTCGCGCCGAGCGCGGCGATGCCGCCGAAGATCATCGGCCGGAGCGCGCCCTGGGTCCACGCGACGAGCCGGAGGAGGACACGGGTCGTCGAGGTCTCGCGCGGGGGCACTTCTGCACTGTAGGCACGGCGCCGCGGCGAACGTCGAACACGGTCGCATGACGACCCAATCCGCCGGGCGCCGGCGTGCGAACACGCGGCATGACGACCCTCGTGCTCGTCGGGATCGTGGCCGGCGTCATCACCGCGGTGTCGCCGTGCGTGCTGCCGGTGCTGCCGGTGGTCCTGACGACGTCCGCGGGGAACGGAGCCGCGTCGCGCTGGCGGCCGTGGCTCGTCGTCGGCGGGCTGGTGACGTCGTTCGGCGTGTTCACGCTGATCGGGGGCGCGCTGCTGTCGCTGCTCCACCTGCCGCAGGACCTGCTGCGGTGGCTCGGCGTCGTCGTGCTCGGCGTCGTCGGGCTCGGCATGCTCTGGCCGGCCCTGGGCAACGCGCTCGAGCGGCCCTTCGCGCGGCTGCGGGTCCCGCGGCTGAACCGCGACGGCAACGCGTTCGTGCTCGGGGCGGCGTTCGGGCTCGTGTTCGTGCCGTGTGCCGGACCCGTGCTCGCCTCGATCACGGTGCTCGCCGCGACGGCGCACATCGGCTGGGACCTCGTCGCGCTCACGGCGGCGTTCTGCGTGGGGCTCGCGATCCCGCTGCTCGCGTTCGCCACCGGTGGCCGGCGTCTCGTCGGGCGCGTGCGCGCGGTCCGCGAGCGCACGCCCGTGGTCCGCGCCGTCGGCGGCGTGGTGATGCTGGCGACCGCGGTCGTCATCGCGACCAACGTCGCCGAACCGCTGCAGCGGGCGGTGCCGAACTGGCTCTCCGCCCTCTCCACCCGGGTCGAGTCGGGCTCGCTGAGCGCCGCCCTCGGCGGCAGCGGTCAGCCGAAGGGCGACAGCTTCGACTCGTGCGCGAACGACCCGACGACGCTGCACGACTGCGGACCGGCGCCCGAGCTGACCGGCATCACGGCCTGGCTCAACTCGGATCCGCTGACCCTGGCGAGCCTGCACGGCAAGGTGGTGCTGGTCGACTTCTGGACGTACTCCTGCATCAACTGCCAGCGCACGCTCCCCTACGTGGAGAAGTGGGCCTCGGACTACGGCCCGGACGGGTTCGTGGTGATCGGCGTCCACACGCCGGAGTTCGCGTTCGAGCACGTCGTGTCGAACGTCAAGGACAACGCCGCCCGGCTGGGCGTCACGTACCCGATCGCCGTGGACGACGGCTACGCGACGTGGAACGCCTACGGCAACCAGTACTGGCCGGCGCACTACCTCATCGACAAGACGGGCGAGGTGCGGCAGGTCTCCTACGGCGAAGGCGACTACACGCAGACGGATGCGCTGATCCGCCAGCTGCTCGGCGTGGCCGCCCCGGGCGCGACGGTCACGCCGCCGCAAGACTGGGCCGGCACCACCAACGGCCAGTCCCCCGAGACGTACCTCGGCTCCGACCGGCTGGCCTCGATCGCCAACCCCGACGTCACCCTCGGCAAACCGGCGCAGTTCCACTCGTCGGGCGCCCCGGACCGCGACTCCTTCGCCCTGGACGGGACGTGGACGATCGGCCCCGAGTACGTCCAGGCGGGCGACGGCGCGCGCCTCGCGTACCACTTCTTCGCGAGCCGGGTGTTCCTCGTGCTGGGCGGCACCGGCACGGTCGACGTGACGCTCGCGAACGACCCGGCGTTCCACAAGACCGTGACGGTCTCGGGGTCGCCCACGCTCTACACGCTGTACGACCAGGGCGCGCGGGACGATGTGCTGCGCCTGTCCTTCTCCCCCGGCGTGCAGGCCTACGCGTTCACGTTCGGGTGACCGCACCCGCCAAGGAGGACCGACGATGGTGAGCGTGACCGCCGACGCCCCGACGGGCGGCTGACCGCCGTGGTCGACAGCCGCCTCCATGCGGTGCCGGACGAGCCCGGCACCCCCGCCGCGGACACCCTGCTGGGGCAGGTGGCCCGCGGCGACGCCGCCGCGTTCGAGCGGCTCTACCCGCTGGTGGCGGGGTCCGTGTACGGGCTGGCGCTGCGCATCGTGCGCAACCCGGCGCTCGCCGAGGAGGTGAGCCAGGAGGTGCTGGTGGACGTGTGGCGTCAGGCGCCGCGCTTCGACCGGACGCGCGGCAGCGCGATGGCGTGGGTGCTGACGATGGCGCACCGCCGGGCCGTCGACCGGGTGCGGCGCGAGGAGACGCAGTCGCGAGCGACGCGCGCGGCGGCGCAGACGGCGACCGAGGACGACGCCGCCGACGTGGTGGTCGACGAGGTCGAGCGGGCGTGGGAGGCGTCGCGCGTGCGCCACGCCGTGGCGCGGCTGACGGACATGCAGCGCGAGGCGATCGAGCTCGCGTTCTTCTCCGGCTACACCCACCAGGAGGTCGCCGGAGTGCTCGGCATCCCCCTCGGCACGGCCAAGACCCGGATCCGCGACGGGCTGATCCGACTGCGCGACGCGTTGGGGGTGGACCGGCCGTGACCACGGACACCAACCCGCACGGCCTGACGGGCGCCTATGTGCTGGACGCCCTCGAGCCCTTCGAGCGCATCGCGTTCGAGGACCACCTCGACACGTGCCCGGAGTGCCGGGAGGAAGTCGCCGGACTCCGTGAGGCCGCGGCCGACCTGGCGGCCCTGACCCGGGTCCCCGCGCCGGCCGCGCTCCGTCGGCGCGTGCTCGACGGGGTGGCCCGGACACCGCAGGTCGGCCGCGTCGACCACGCCGCACGGCTGGACCGGGCGGCGCAGGCCGTCGCCGGGGCACGGCCCGGGACCGCGCCCGACGACGACGCCCACCCTCGACGTCCCACGGCCTGGCAGCGCTGGTGGGCCGCCGCCGCGGCGGTGCTCGTGCTCGTGGTCGGCGGCGCCGTGGGCGGCACGATCGCCGTCCGGCAGCACCGGGCCGACGAGGCGACAGCCGCCGCCCAGGCGCACATGATGCTCATCGCCACGGCGCCGGACGCGGTGAGTCACGCCGTGCCGCTCGGCACCAGCCACGTGGTGATGAGCGGGGCGATGCAGGCGGCGGCCCTGGTCGGCGAGGACGTCCCGATGCCGGCGAACCCGGGCATGACGTACCAGCTCTGGATGGTCCACGCGGACGGCACGACCGCCCCCGGGCCGACGTTCGTCCCCGACCGCGGACGGGTGCTCACCTTCGTCGAGGGCGACCTCGGCAAGGTCACCGAGCTGACGGTGACCGAGGAGCCGATGGGCGGCTCCCGGGCCCCGACGGGCGACGTCGTGGCGACCGTCGCCCTGTGACTCAGCTGCGGCGCGCCGTCTTCGTGTTGCTCACCTGGGCGACCGGGCGCACGACGAGCAGGTCGACGTTGACGTGCGACGGGCGGGTGAGCGTCCACGCGATCGCGTCGGCGACGTCGTCGGCGACCAGCGGGTCGTAGCCCTTGTAGACCGACGCGGCCCGCTCGGAGTCGCCCCCGAAGCGGACGAGCGAGAAGTCCGTCTCCACGGCACCCGGAGCGATCTCGATCACCCGGATCGGCTCGCCGGCCAGCTCCCAGCGCAGGGTCGTCGCGAGCATCCGCTCGGCGTGCTTGGCGCCGGTGTAGCCGGCGCCGCCCTCGTACGCGCCGTGGGCGGCGGTCGAGGTGACGACGAGGATGTCGCCGCCGCCGTTCTGGCGCAGCAGCGGCAGCAGCGCCTTCGTGACGCGCAGCGTGCCGAGCACGTTGGTCTCGTACATCCAGCGCCAGCCGTCGATGTCGCCCTTCTCGACCGGGTCGAGGCCGAGGGCGCCGCCCGCGTTGTTGATCAGCGCGTCCATGCCGCCCGTGGCGCGCACGTGGGCCGCGAGCGCGGCGACGTCGTGGTCGGAGGTCACGTCGACCTCGAGCCAGGTGGCGCCGGTCTCGTCGGCCAGCGACTGCAGGCGGCCGGCGCGCCGGGCCGTGGCCAGCACGTCCCAGCCCTCGGCGCGCAGCCGGCGGACCGTCGCCTCGCCGATGCCCGACGAGGCCCCCGTGACCACCGCTCGGCGCGTGGCCGCCCCGCTCGTCGTGCCCTCGCTCATCGCTGTCCCCTCACTCATCGTCCGGCCACCTCGTCGAGCGCCGCGCCGAGGATCGCGAGGCCGTGCTCGGCCTCGTCGTGCGTGATGACGCAGGGCGGCACCACGTGGATCCGGTTGTCGGCCGTGAACGGGATCAGCCCCCGGTCCATCGCCGCCCGCTTCACCGCCGCCACCGTCGCACCAGCCACGGGTTCCCGCGTCTGCCTGTCCGTCACGAGCTCGACCGCCCAGAAGACGCCCGTGCCGCGCACCTCGCCCACCAGGGGGTTCGTCTCGGCGATCCGGGCGAGACCCGGCGCCAGCACGTCACGGCCCACGGCCGCGGCGTTCTCGACGACCTTCTCGTCCTCCATCGCCTCGATCGTGGCGACGATCGCCGCCATCGCCAGGGGGTGCCCGGAGTACGTCAGCCCGCCCGGGAACACGCGGTCGTCGAAGGTCGCCGCGATCGGGTCGCTGATGAGCACGCCACCGGCGGGGACGTACCCGGAGTTGACGCCCTTGGCGAAGGTGATGAGGTCCGGGACCACGCCGTGCTGCTCGAAGGCGAACCAGGAGCCGGCGCGCCCGAACCCCGCCATCACCTCGTCGAGGATCAGGACGATCCCGTAGCGGGTCGCGATCTCGCGGACGCCGGCGAGGTAGCCGGGCGGCGGCACGAGGACGCCGGCGGTGCCCGGGATGGTCTCGAGGAGGATCGCCGCGACCGACTCGGGCCCCTCGCTCGCCACGACGCGCTCGAGGTGGTGCAGCGCGCGCTCGCACTCCTGCTCGGGCGTCGTCGCCCAGAACTCCGTGCGGTACAGGTACGGCGTGAACACGTGGACGTGGGCACGGGCGTACTCGTTGGGGATGCGGCGCCAGTCGCCGGTGGCGACCACCGCCGCGCCCGTGTTGCCGTGGTACGAGCGGTAGCCGCTGATCACCTTGTCGCGGCCGGTGTGCAGGCGCGCCATCCGGATCGCGTTCTCGTTCGCGTCGGCGCCCGCGTTGGTGAAGAAGACCTTGTGGAAGCCCTCGGGGGCGTGCTCGACGATGGCCAGCGCGGCCCGGCCGCGCGTGATGTTGGCGGTGGCAGGCTGGATCGTGGTCAGCAGGTCGGCCTGCTCCTTGATCGCCGCGACCACGCGCGGGTGCTGGTAGCCGATGTTGACGTTGACCAGCTGGCTGGAGAAGTCGAGCCAACGGTGGCCCGCGCCGTCCCACAGCGTCGAGCCTTCTCCCCCGGCGACGACGAAGGGCGCGAGGTGCGCCTGCGCCGACCAGGAGTGGAACACGTGGGCCCGGTCGAGGGCGAGGGCCAGCTCGTCGTCGTTCCCGGCGCCGGCCGGGACGTGCTGCTGCATCGGTGGTCACTTCCCTGAGGGTGGGGCGGCACTGCGCCAGGGGCGATCGTGCCAGCCTGGCACGCGCCGGTGTGGCGCTTCTCACCCATCCGTGTGGGATGCGCCGGATCGGCCCGCTGCGCAGGATGGGTCGATGGCGATGTCACCGCGCTTGATCCCGAGGGTCCAGCGGTTCAACCGGTTCGCCCAGAAGTTCGCCGGCCGCCTGCCGCCCTTCGTCATCCTCCACAACGTGGGCCGCAAGAGCGGCACCGAGTACCAGACCCCCGTCGTCGCCTTCGCCGGGTACGACCAGGGCACCCGGGTGGTCGCCTGCCCGCTGGTGTGGGGGCGTGACTCGGCCTGGTGCCTCAACATCCGGGCGGCGGGCTCGTACCGGCTGACGCGGCGCGGCACGGACTACCTGGTCGACGAGCTGCGGATCGTCGGGCCCGGCGAGGCCGCGAGCCTCGTCGGTGGTGGCGCTCGGCTGACCAACACGCTGTTCCGTCCCCAGGAGTGGATCGTCGGGCGGCTGCGGGCCGCGCCCGCCTGACCTGCAGTTGCACGACGAGCCCACTTCCTGCCTAGGGTTGTCGTGGAACCGCGCTCGTCTTGGCGCGTGTGGCACCGCCCCCTCTGGGCGGCCTTCCGGCGGAGCGATCTGCTCCCGATCCTCGTCCTCGGCGCGCGGCCGCGCCCCGGCCGGCGTGCGCGCCGGTCGCGACGCGCCGCGCGGACTCGTCGTGCACTCGTCGTGCAGTCAAGGAGCCCCGTGCCCGTCCGCCGCATCACCGCCCTCGCCGCCGTCGGGCTGGCCGCGCTCGTCGTCCCGCTCGCCGCCTGCGCGGGGCCGACGACCAGCGGGGCGCCCACCCCGGCGGGCACGACGACGGCCGCGTTCGCCCCCGTCACGGTCGACAACTGCGGCACGAAGGTCACCGTGACCTCGCCGCCGCAGCGCGTGGTGACCATCAAGTCGACGCCGACGGAGATGATGCTGGCGCTCGGCCTGGGCGACCGGATCGTCGGCGAGGCGTTCCAGGACGGGCCGGTGCCGTCGCAGTGGGCGTCGGCGGCGGCCAAGATCCCCGTGCTGTCGGACATGCTTCCCGGCCAGGAGGCGCTCCTGGCGACCAACCCCGACTTCGTCTACGCCGGGTGGGAGTCGAACGTGTCGACCACCGGAGTGGGCGACCGGCCCACACTGGCCGGCCACGGGATCGGCACCTACGTGTCGCCCTCGGCGTGCAAGGAGCCCGCCTACCAGCCCGACCCGCTGACGTTCGACAAGGTCTTCTCGGAGATCACCGAGGTCGGCTCCCTGTTCGGCGTGCCGGACCGGGCCGCGGCGCTGGTGGCGCAGCAGAGGGCTTCCCTTGCGGCCATCGAACCCGTCTCCGGGGTCAGGGCCTTCTGGTGGTCGTCCGGGGAGGGCACGCCGTACGCCGGGGCGGGCATCGGGGCGCCGCAGATGATCATGTCGGCCGCCGGGGTCACGAACGTCCTGGCCGGCGTGCACGACACGTGGACCTCCGCCGGCTGGGAGGACATCGTCAGCTCCAACCCGGACGTGCTGATCCTGGTGGACGCGTCCTGGAACACGTACGACTCCAAGGTGCAGCAGCTCGAGTCGAACCCGGCGCTCTCGCAGCTCACTGCGGTGAAGGAGAAGCGGTTCGTGCGGCTGCCGTTCGCGTCGACGGAGGCCGGCGTGCGCAACGTCGAGGCCGCCGCGTCGGTGGCGCAGCAGATCCGCGCGCTGGGGCTGGGCGGGTAGCCGATGGCCAGGACGGAGTCCGACGAGCGGGTGCGCGGCGGGGCCGCGCCCGAGGGGCGGGCGCACGACGATCAGGCGGCGCTCGGCGGGGCTGCTGAGCAGGCGCGGGGGACGCGCCGGCCGCCGCTCGGGCTGCTCGTCGGCCTGGGGACGGCCGCGCTCGTCGTGAGCATCGTCGTCGCCGTGACCATCGGCCCGGCGCACCTCGCGGTGTCCGAGGTGGTCCGCTCGATCGCCGGCCACCTGGGCTTCCACGTCGCACCCGTGGCGACGCTCCACGACGCGATCGTCTGGGACCTGCGGCTGCCGCGGATCCTGACGGCGGCGGCGGTCGGCGCCGGGCTGGCGATGGCGGGCGCCGTCATGCAGTCGCTGACGCGCAACACGCTGGCCGACCCGTACCTGCTCGGGCTCTCGTCGGGCGCCGCGTTCGGCGCGGCGGCGGTGCTGCTGCTCGGCGTCGGCGTGCTGCTGCCGGTCGCGGCCTTCGTCGGCGCGATGATCGCGCTGGCCGCGGCGCTGTCGCTCGCGCGCGTGGGCGGGACGCTCACGCCGACCCGCACGGTGCTCGCCGGGCTGGCGATCTCGCAGGTCGCCGCGGCGGCGACGTCGTTCGTCATCTTCTGGACCGCGAAGGGCGACTCCTACCAGCAGATCGTCTCCTGGCTGCTGGGCTCGCTCGCCGGGACCACCTGGTCGTCGGTCGGGATCGCGGTCGGCGCGGTCGTCGTCACCTCGCTCGTCATGGTCGTCGGCGCCGGCCGCCTCGACGCCTTCGCCTTCGGTGACACCGCTGCGGCCTCCCTCGGGGTGGACCCGAACCGGACGCGATGGCTCCTGCTGACGGTCGTCGCCCTGCTCACGGGCGCGCTGGTGTCGGTGAGCGGGGCGATCGGGTTCGTCGGGCTCCTGGTGCCGCACGCGGTCAGCCCGCTGACCGGACCGTCGCACCGGCGGCTGCTGCCGGTGGCGGCGCTGGCGGGCGGGGTGCTGCTCGTCTGGGCGGACACGGTGGCGCGGACGGTGTTCGCGCCGCGGGAGCTGCCGGTCGGCATCGTCACGGCGCTCCTCGGCGTGCCGGTGTTCGCCTGGCTGCTCCGGCGGGCGAAGGGGGCGGCATGGAGCTGACCCTCACCGGCGTCGGCACGCGGCTGGGCGGCCGCTGGGTGGTCGACGGCATCGACGCGACACCGCCCGCGGGCGCCGTGACC
>Ga0207835_1000170_pt1 | contig 14140 bp, 14 predicted proteins | sample LuqExpMetagenom8_FD_187766 | JGI IMG/M metagenome (GOLD analysis project Ga0207835, IMG submission 187766) | Tropical forest soil microbial communities from Luquillo Experimental Forest, Puerto Rico - Sample 8 (SPAdes) | ecosystem: Environmental > Terrestrial > Soil > Tropical forest ... | reverse complement strand
CCTAAACTGATAAACTGCAGGATCTGACAGCACCGGTATTGGATCAATATTCACAGGCGCTGTATTGAAATCATAAGCCACAGTAATATTTAAAGTATGAGGTGATTTGTAATCACCAAGCAAGAGCATCTTATAGAATCTTTCAAATCCTTGAAGTCCAGCGAATGAAAACCATGATGTTTCCATGAATAATGGAATGAATGCGCCACTATCGGTGAAAACAGACATGTTTTCTTGGGAAATCACGCCGCCCGGAGTGATGTAGGTATGTTGATTCTGGAAAGACGTTGAGTCTGCAGCATTGATATTGGTGAATACTGACCATTGCTGGAAATAATAATCATAAACCAATGCAACACCGGTATTGAGCGTGAATCTTACCTGATTCAATGAATTTATCAGAATTGCACTGGTTACGGTTGCACCATTGAATGCCTCAACCTCTGCACCAATGTATGATACTTGCAAAGCACGGTTTAGAAGATAAATTCCTTTAGGACTTTGGAACATGAGACCGATTGGCGTCAAAACAATGGAATTCTGATTAATACATCCCGTGTCTGTGGAAATAACCTGTGGATCTTGATAGTCATTATTGAGCCCAGAAGGTGACGGGCCTTCACCAACCACATAGAACATATATGAATTCTTAAAAAGAATGATCTTGTCATCCATTTCAGCCAATGCCGTCAGATTACCACCTTTTGGATCAACTGCTTGGATGAAAAGTTCAGAGTTAAACTCAACAGGTGTTCCCGGGATAATCTGTTTGGAGTATCCCCATGACAAAGGACTCTCTGGCGTCAAATAAACCGCACGGTTTCGATATGTGGCAAGTGCGCTCACAGCAGGTGCCGCGATATTATCAACTTCACCGCCAGTAGTATAAAGCTGTTCATTTCCAATGATTACAGCATCTGGCAAAGTATCAGTGAAACTTTGTGTTGCCGTTGTTGGGTCACTATAAATTGGATTTTTTGGATCAGTCACACGATAAAAGATTGTTCCATTCAAAACCGTTCTATAAACAACAATGGTGACACTGGTTTTTTGAGTAATACGATAGTTTGGCAAAGATATGACATTTGATCCAACATCTTTTGTTGTGAATGTTGATCCACTTGATGTCGCTGTTGCAGGATTGCTCAATGAAATCTGACTAACTGCAGGAACCAAAGCGGTGATATATGTTCCTGCCGGAAAATTAGGATTTGAAATAACTTGACCAACCACCAATCCGGTAAATGAACTTACTAAGTTTATTGATGATGAATTAATAATAGTGCTTGCTGTGAATGAAATTGGTGTCACAGTTGGCGCAAAAACTGTTGTTGGTGTTGAGGTTGCTGATTTATGAATCTGCCCCTCATTGTCAATCCATTCATAAATGACAGAGTATTGCCATTGATTTATTGTTGATGTGCTGGCACCAACACCAAGACCACCACCGGTTGCAATTGCGCCAACACCAACGCCTTCAGGAAAGATATTATATGAATGTTCAACTGGTTTCACACCATCATACATCCACAACAATCCACCACCGATAAGAAGATTTTGACCCGCCACAAGCTTTGGTCTTGCAATAGATGTGAATGTAACTTGATATGAATTCACACCAAATGCCGTGAAATTATTGAACTGTGGGAGTCCTGAGAATTGATTGAATGCAACCAACAAATCACGAGTTAGGGTTGTAAATTGAAATGTTCCAGAAGAAAGAACATTCACTTCTGGCAAAATGCGATTGGAATTTGGTCCACCTAAAGTTGGTGAAATCTTGGCCACAATAAGACCATTTTGATTCATCAAAAAGTATGTGGATTGTTCATAAGTTGGCGAAATAGTCAGATAATAATATGTCCCCAAATAATTGAACGCTTTTGAAGCAAGGCCAACACCGTTCACAACCTGTGACGCCGTTCCAGTTGTGCCAGTGAGCGTGCATGTATTTTTGATGATTGAGTTGAAATATAAACTCGGCAATGTGGTGGTATATTGGTTAACTCCGGATTCACCGAAGATAGTTCCAGTTGTGCCAGTCACAATTCCTGTAATATTCAGGCAAGGCTGAGGCAATACTGTGGTTTTGGCAAGGACAGTTGTGGTCAATGCGCTATTAACAATGAACACATATGAAAGAGAGTTGTCTGAATATGCAACCCACACGTTATTGGATGCATCACCAAAAACAGTCAGTGATTTTGTTGGACCATTGGCCACAATAAGTTGGGATGATTTTACCAGTGATGAATTAATAAAATAAAATCCAGTATTTGATCCGGTTGAGCTATATGCAATGTATACAGATCCATTGATTATTGTTGCATCAAACAACACAAATGATCCATTCAGATCAGTTGCAATAGTTTGTTGTGCAGACAAACTAGTCGGATTCAATGTATCCACAAACTTATAGAACAAATTTGTCAAATTCACAGAATCATAATAGATGATCAGAATGTATCTTCCGACAGACATTACCTTTACCGGTGAATTGAAACCAGTGACTTGTTGATTGCTGACAATTGCCTGACCAGTGGTATTATCAAAAACAGAATATCTGACATTTCCAAGATTACTTGAATCTTGCCATGCAAATACCTGGAAATTTCCATTGATTGCAGAATCAGGTGAAGTCTGTTGAAAGAAGTTTCTGACGATTGATTGATTCTGAATAGATGTTGTTGGCAATGGACCTTTATTGAATAAATTTGACGTGGCATTTGAATAGCTATAGAAATTTTGACCATCCATAGCGGTCAATTCACTCATATAGCCAGCGACATTCACTCCGGCAGTCAAAGAGCCATCGCCTTGAATTGCGTTTGGAATATTCACAAAACCATTTCGTTTTCTGATCTCTTTTGCGGTCTTGAAAATACCATTCTGCAAAGTCAAAAGCTTTCCGGTAACAACCTGCTTTGCATCTGTCTTTGTATCAATGCCATTAAAATTTAAAGGAACAATCTGTTTGTTTAAAGGCATATCACCAAACCCATAAATCAACTGTTACATTTGCAGAGCATCGAAGAGCCAATGTTGCTTGATTATTATTTGTATCTTGATTATCCCAAATATCAGATTGCGCCCTTTTTCTGATAACAACCCATCCTTGGAGCTGACCGGCAAGACCAGTATTTACCATATTCACTTGCCCTGTTTTCAAAGCCACACCAGTCAAAAAGTTTCCAAAAAGTTCAGGATTTGTCTTCAAAACAGGATTCATCAAACCAATGATATTATCTTGGAGTTGATTAATTTCTCTGTTTTCGGTGCGCATCCTTGCAATTTGCTTCATTACCAACCTGCATTTGAGCCATTTACACCGCCGAATCCAGGATGAAACATGGAATCTTTGCGAGTGTTTGAAATTGTTTCAGCCTGACCTTGATCACGGTTTTGAGTTGCTTGCTCAATTCTTTGTTTCAAAAAGATCAATTCATTCTCAAGTTTAGTGACATCAGATTCTTCTTTATTCAAAGCATAAATTGCCGCTCTCACAATCACATATCTGAGCCATCCAGAATATCCGATTGTTGTAAGATCAGTATCAGACAAAAGCTGCGGCAACACCGGAGCATACCAAAGACGCACTTGTTGATTTCCAGCAGGAATTGGAATGAAATTCAATTTTCTACCCATCATTCTATAGCGCATATTGTAAACACCATAGATTGTGGATGTGGAGTTTGGATAAACGTAATTGTTTCGATCAATCCAGTTATAACTATTAACAGTCACCCATGCATTGTTTGAAGTATTCACACCAAGATCAACGCCAGACAATTTATAGAACGCAGGTGATGGAGTTCCTGTTGAGCCACCAAGAACTGCGCCCTTATAATTTGTCCCATCCGGAAGATCATATTGGAAAGTTGTGCCATTAGTATTGATGAATACCGGTGGCGCAATGTTGAAATCTTCATATGAAGTGATCATGATGTCATAAAGCTCATAAAGAGAAAGACGGATATTTTCATTCCATTCTTCATCAGTAACAAACTTTGAATTCACTCTGTCTGCAGTCTGTTTTGATCTTAAACGAAGTTCATAAAGAGACATTTCACCTGGAGGAGATGCCACCATAAATACAGAAGATGAAAAAGCACCGGTTCCAGATCCATTGATTCCAGCAACCTGATACCAATAAGCAATGCCAACACCAGGGAATGAATCCACATATTGTGGCGCCGCTGATGCTGTTGCAGTTGCAAGGTTTGTGAATGTAATACCGTCAGTGCTTCTTTGAATCTGATAAGATGTGGAAGTTGATTCAATATTCCACATAAGAAGAATATTCCCATCAGATTGTTGCGCAACAAGACCGGTAATTTGGCTAGGAACTGCCATTAGTCCCCCAAAAGTTAGGGCCTATAGACGTTTTAAGTCATAGGCCCCGTTGAAATTAAAGACCGTCAATAGTCACAGTGGACATATCGAAGTTGAAACTCATACCAACAACAGAGCTTGCTGCAGGCGCAGTTGGTGTTCCTGCTGCCAAGAATTGAACCAACACCCATGCGCCACCATTTTGAGCAATAGCAGAATTCGCAATAGATGCGTTCGCATCACCAATCACCTCAATGGAAGTGATACCAGAAACACCCGGCGCAAACACAGTTCCGGTGCCACCGATTGCACCTGTCTTAATAGCAATAAAGCTTTGACCCACTGTTGGAACAAGTCCAGCAGGAAGTCCAGCAGCTTGCCATTGTGCAAGCGTGGTTGTTCCAAGAGCACCGATCACATATGGATTACCAGTGGTAACGCTTGTCAAAGCAGAACCAGTCACAGGACTTACAAAGCCACTGTAACCACCAAGATATTTATTGAAGTTGTTTTTGAATTGGATCAATGCATAACCAGACGCAGGATTTGGATTCAGATAACCATCATTTGATCCAGGTGTTGCAGTTGTATGCATGAATACGTTTCTGACATAGCCATTGGATTTCAATGAACGGATGCCAAGACCATTGCCATTTGCTGCATCAACAACAAAGTTCAGATCAATTCTTGCAGGTTGAGTTATGTTGGAATAAAGACGGCCACCATTTTGGCCCACACCGCGTGGAATAGACATAAGACCTCATGCTGACAATTTCTCTCCCCAGAGGCGTCAGCTTATGACCTATCCAGGGCAGTACGTTCAATGATTTGAACCTCACAATCCCCCAAAACAGCGGTTTTTCAAATAAAAACCCCGCCTTTTTTAAGGGCGGGGATCAAAGGGTCACCAAAAGATGAGCTTTGAATTTTGCACTGAAATCAGTATCCACTATTAAGCGGACAAAGCAACTTGCATGTTGTAACCCGGAGCAGAACAGATGTCATTTCCGTAGTATGCAATGCGGATTTCCAAAGCATCTGCGTTACCTACGCGCAAACCTTCCAGACCTTCCATACCATAAGTAAGGATGTGTGGAGCTTTGCCAAGAGTACGCAGTTTCCATGTATCAGTAGTCAAGCACCAAGCAGTTTGAGCTTGGCAAGAACGGTCAGCCAATACAGGGATTTTGCCATATGCGGAATGGAAGTGAATAGCTTCGAAAGCAACTTCAACTTCATCATGCTCAAGTTGAACATATTGAACTTTTGCACCCAATTCATTGATCAATGTCGCATAGGACAAGAAATCAATTACGATAAGGTCAAAAGCTGCACCCTCACGGTTACCCAAAGCAAGAGCTTGAGTGATGCCTTCAGAGATGCTGAAAGAAGTTGCATTGAAGCGGATACCTGCCAAACGAGTTGGATCAGCAGAACGGTTAACACCCCAGAAATTGTCTGTGGATGGTGGATCTACTGGTGGAACCCATGCAGCCAAACCAGACAGACCAAGCATACCGGCGATTGTTGTGGCGCCACCGATACCGATGTCACCAAACACTTGCAAGAATGTGCCTGCAGGCCAAGATGCAGAGTAAGTATCCTGAACAACTGTTGCAGTGATTGCGCCAGTCACACGGTTTACAGAAGTCACTTGAGCAGCAAGAACTGTTGCACCGGAACCAACAATAGCAGCACCACCATCAGTTGCAGAACCTTGCAAAGTCATGCCGACTTCGAATTGAACAACTGTTTGTGGATTTGCCAAAACAAAGCTCAGAGTTGTGCCCACAGCAATTGTTCCCGCAGCAGAAATCTGACCACGAGTTGCAGTACCACCATAGAAGTTTTCAAAAGCCATGTTGTTGGAAATATTGCGGAAACCATTATCCAGAGTGCGGCTTGCTTCATCAACAAACGCGCCTGCATTGGATTTAGTTTGTTCCATCAAAAGGTTAGTGATTGTAACCAATTGATAGTCTTGCACAGAATACACAAAGTAAGCAATCACGCTGGACGCAGTTTGCTGATTTTGAGCATTTGCGAATGTGTGAGAACGACCTTGTGGATTTGCGTACTCAAGAGGCACTGGAATATATTTACCAGCAAAACCATCAGGAGATTCATTTTTTGGCATCATCGCCAACCAAGGGTTTTTGGCATAGACTTCATTCTTCATGTAATCTTTGTCATCAACATACAGCTCTTTCAAAGCCGCAATCTGATTGGCGCTATTTGCATACGTTGGGTTAATAGCCATACTTTAATCCTTTAAAGTTCCGTTCATCGCGGCAATTGCCCTGGCTTTTCTTGAAAGCTGAGGACTTGCCGTTTGACGGTTTGTAAGTGTTTTAAGTTGTTGTTGTTTCTGTGGTTGAGCTTGAGTCTGCGATACAGAGTTTAACTTGCTCTTTACCTTATTGAAATTTGCAGCCTTAATTGCATCATCAATCAAGATCTGTTCAATAATCGAAGCCGCTTGGTGAACATCCAAAAGTTCACCGGTCTTTCGATATTGTTTTTCAATAAACTCAACAATCTTTCCTTGAGCGCCATTCGCTCTGATTGCTTCGAATTCATCCCCTTGAGCTGTGATTTTATGCGCTTCCCTGCGTAGCTCACTGAGGACTTGCTGTTCTGCTTGGGCATCTCTGTCTTTAAAAGATGATTCCAGTTTACCTTCAAGGTCTGCAATCTTCTTTGTAAGCTCAAAGACTTTCGGGTCGGTTCCCGGCCCCTTTGCGGCAACAGCTTCGATGAGTTGCTCGTAAGTCATTCCACCGTTCAACAGGATATCCAGCCAATTTGCTTTAAAAGTCTCCATATCAACCGACTGACTGGATGACATTTTTTCGGCCAAAGCTTTTTCTTTGGCAGCAAATTCTTGCTCTTTCACTTGGAGCGCGCGCCGCGCTTTTGCAATTGCGGCAAGCTGAGGACTGATAGGCTTTCTAACATCTTGCGTATCGACCTGCTTATTGTCCCCCAAAACAGCGGTTTCTGCTGTATTTTGTCCCTCAATCTCTTGTTGAAGCTCTTGGATGAACTGTTCAGGCGAATGATTTGTGCGCATTTTAATGCGATTAACATTCATCCCTGGGATAGTTGTCTGTTGTTGCTGTGTTTGAGCAGCGGCTGCTTTTGGATCTTGTCCCATAAATGCCGCTGTTGCTGCTGCAACTCTGTCTGCAGATGGTCCGGTTGCGCTTACTGCGCCAACACTGCCACCGCCAATAGGTGAAATCTTCATGTTATGTCCTTTCGTTTTAACTTAAACGATATGTTATGCCGCCCCGGGAGCGCCCGGAGCGTTTGGAATTAATGGAGATGTTGGCAAAGGTTGTGGGTTTGCCTGTGGTGTTGGAGCCGGTGCAGGCATTGGTGGTGTTGCCGCTTGCTTCAATGTCTGAATCTGCATCCAATAAGTCAGAAGCTTTTCCTTCTTACTTTCTTCAAGATTCGCTGCAAAATACAGATTGATGTATTGAACAGTCAACTGTTCGGCCAATTGAAGATCAATGAACACGTCTGGTGATTCATAAGATCCATCTTCCACAATCGCATCCAGCATTTTAAAGATACGTTCTTCTGAAGCATTATCCAGCTGTTCATTCTGCTCAAGATCTTGAGGAGTGCGCATAAGTCTGCGGCCTTCCTTGATAGTAAGCATTCCGGCCTGAACTTGTTCAGTGACATAAGCCATACGTCCTGATGGAGTTCTTGGAAGTTGAGACTCAGAGAAACATTGGATAACAAAAGGATCTTCAAGGAACTTCATTGCCGGAAGATCAATCTCTTTAGTGCCATCTTTGTTTGGATAAATTGTCTGATATTTGCCATCACGCTTGGCAATTTCCATCGCAACATCAGTAATCTGATAAGCAAGCTCAATGAAAACATTGTCATATTTCTTGGCAAGCTCTGCGAATCTGTCTGTGGAAATATCATCATAAGATCTGATTGCAGCGCCAGAGTTCAAACCTTGCGGCTTCTGAGATGTTGCCTGCATTGCAGACACGCCGCATTGCTGGAATCCATACTGAATCAATCTGTCACGTTCATTGTAAAGCTCAGGTGCATTACAAGGCGCAACTTCATAAGAAGGCTTGGTGCCGGAATAAGTAACGATGACACCAATCTCATTGTTATTCGATGCTTTTGATACCTTTGATCCTTGTTCAATAAACACACGAGGAACGCCAACCAAAGTGATAGCTCGTGCAATTGTGTAAAGGATGCGGTTCAAAGTCAGTTGAGTGCCGAATAGCTGAGTTGCAAGGCCCTGACCAAAGAACCCAAGGAAAGGATCTGAATAAGTCATGAATACAAATGGGAATTTAACTTTGTCCCATTTTTCTTTAAGCAACAATCCGTTTACAGTGCCGATAACATGTGTCCCAGCAATATATCCTGGAGCATCTTTATTTGGACCAGATGCAAGCTTCCATGCTTCAACCACAAGGATCTGATCAGCTGTTGTTCTGCCGGAGTCTGGACTATTATCTGGAAAACTCTGTGGAGTTCCTGCAATAATCGCTTGAGCCTTCTTGTCGTCACCAACAGAAGCCATAAGCTTGTCGCGGTCCACAAGTTTCAATTGCAGCATTTGTTGTGGATTGCCATTCAATGAATCATTGTCATCCACAAACAGATCAGTGACCAATACACGGTCAACTGCAACCTTTTGATCATCGCCTTCATAGATCTTCAAGGCGCCAGTGCCCATAACAATACAGTCTCTGAGCATCTTTACGGCTTTTTCATAGGTCTTGGTTTGATAAAACTCACCAAGAACAAAGCGATTAAGCTGTTGAGCCAAATGACGTTTTCGATAATCTGCATTGTCAGTCAGGAATTTAGGCTGTGGTTGATTTTGTGAAAGCCTGGACACGAGTGTATCTGTCGCAGCTTGAATCAAATTAAATGTTGGACGGTCATCAGGAAGAGTCTTGGTTCTATTCATTCGGGAAACATTTGATCCAGCATATGAATAAACACTCAGTCCACAATACATACGCACATCAACAGCCAACTGTCTCATGCGATATGTTTGATTTACCTTCAAGTATGTTGCAGTGCCCAAAAGATCTTTAGACATCTGCATATCATTCGGGGCGTTCCACCATTCAGCCAAAAGATTTTCAGGCGCATTGGGATTCGCCTTGGTTTTCATTTTGATCTTTTCAGGTGATTTCTTAATCGGTTTGATCTTCATTGATCAGCCCCATTTTCAGGATCATCCTCTGGTGTTCCACCGGCACTATAGAATGCAAGCTGTTCATTGCTCAGTATTCCGTCCGGGAATCCTTTCCATGGATCATCATTATCAGTTTCTTCAGCTTGTCCTGCCGCTTTTTCAATAGGCATGTCACCGAACTTGACCTTAATTCCGTTAAGATCAATCTCAGTGACACCCTGCTTTCTGCACAACAGGAACAGTTTCTTAAGATCATTTAAGTTCTGAATCATGCTGGATTTGGAAGTCTGTCTTTCTTAGCAAATGAACGCATAGCTCTTTTAACGATGTCATGATCCTCTTCATCCAAATGATGGTTGCCATGATCATCACCTGAATTAGCCTCAGTATAATGAAATTCAAGATCATCATCTTTAGCAAGCTCATCAAACTCATTTGGCGCGCCATCTGCCATGTGTGAAAGTTCATCTTCACCTTCATTGGCAACTCTGCCACCCATAGAGTATTTGTGCATTGCTCTGGCAACTACGTCGTGTTCATTGCCATCTTCATAATGCTCAGGCATTGGCTCATAACCAGAAGCAAACTCTTCCTCGTAATGATCTTTGTCCGGGAAATCATGGTCATGATGTTCGGTCTCAATCATTCCACCATGAGCCATTTGCTTTTCATATTCTGGATGCATCTCATGTTCATGATGCTTTTCATGATGAGACATACCGCCATGAGCTTTATGCTTTTCTGCTCTGCGTTTAACTGCATAAGCAATAGCAAGATTCTGTGCGCGATGTTCTTTTCCAGGATGAGCTTCCATCTCTGCTTTCACATTATGTTCAAAGGACTTTTTAGATTTACCGTGCATCAGAGGCATAATTAAACTCCAATTCCAGAGCTAAGAGATACTACGCTTTTAATTACATTCAGACCTTGGTCAGCTGCTGCTGCAGAACTGAACACCACAGAGATAGTGTCACCTGACGCAATCGCTGGAATAAGGAATTGAGCACCTGTTGCGCCTGCAGTTCCGGTATAAAGTGTGGATGCATTTTGCTTAATAGTGATAACCAATGCAGATACACCACCACCATTTACAAGTGTTGGGATAGTTGACTGAACATTCACTTCCATTGGGCCAACATAATCATTCGCCACAACAGAAAGAGTTCCGAGTCCATTAAATACCAAAGATTGTCCATATTGAGTTGTTGCCATTAGTTGAATCCTTGACCAAGTGTGATGGTCGTTTTTACTGAGTTAAGTTGAAGATCATTTGGATTGGTTGAGGACGGAACAATAGAGATATTGTCTCCCGCAGATGTCTTATTAATAGGAACCACAACTTGGAATGATCCTTGAGTTGGGGAAAATGCCGGAGATGTATAAGTAAATGACCCAGAAACAATAGTATAAACCACGCCGGAACTTACTGCTGGACCTGATGTTTGATTTGATCCATAGCTTGCATTCTGTGCATATCCATTGGTTGGACCAAAGCCTTGGCCAACGCCACCAAATCCCGGCCCCTGATCACCTTGCACAAAACCAGTGCCGCCACCACCTGGACCAGCACCAAGACCAGTTCCAGATCCTGCGCCATCACCTGTTGGTGCAGCCGATGGAAACGTGCCTTGGATTTTTACATTGTATTGGCCTGCAGGAAGATTAAGGAATGATGCACCATCAACAACGCCAACAGTCACAAATGGTTGATTAAGAGTTAAAGGAGTATTCGCCATTATTCAGCCTCTTCATGTGGATAAGATTCTGCAATTTGGAATGCTGCGTGAAGTGCTTCTGCAACTGCTTTTGGATCTTTGGAATGAATTGCGTGGATAAGATCTTCAGCGCAAGCTTCCATGAAATCCAATTCTTGTTCTTCATTGTCTGGCTTGCGTTCAATTTTGTGTGGTTCTGTTGAAATAGAACCTTCTTTAAGTTTACTGACCGGTGGAAACATTTAATAGATTTCCCATCATTTTAAGAGGTTTTGATATCAATAATCCCCCAAAACAGCGGTTTTCTTTATGTTCCGTCAAAAGATCCTTCAGATGATTCCGGAAAGCTCCCTTGGTCATTGATCAATCGATCATATTCTTTCTGCCATATATCTTCTGCTTGCTGATCATACCAAGCTTGTGAACCAACAGGTACGGTGATCTTAACCGCATCACTGATTGCAGGTCTGGACATAAGGCCATAACGAACCATGTCATAAGGATCATCACCGGACATAACATCACCTTCGCTGGCATCAATCTTAAGGACATCCTCAAGGTTATCAGGATCAACAATCATGCGAGTGATGCATTCAAATGTTATAGGACATGTGTCAAATATGTAAAATCTGGGTCTGTTATTAGGACGGCCCTCCCATGCCAAATATCTCCTGACCTGATCTGCCCCTTGTATGCGATCAATAGTTGCCCGTTTGAGATAGATTTCATATTTGGCGAATTCTTCGGCAATGGTTGGTGGCGATGACTCATTAATAACATTCTTTTTGGCCCAGCAGTCATGTCCTGCCACAATTGGATAAAGCTCTTTGGTGTCATCATACTTCAACAATTCCTTAGCAAATTGATCAATGCGTAAGCCAGGTTTAACAAGCTCACGATAAAGATAAACATTTCCATCTTCATCGGTAGCGAACCATCCAAATGCCGCAGGATGATTGAAACCGAAGTCATAAGCGCCAAAACGATTCCAATGAGGAGGAATAGGAAAGGGTTTGATGAAATGAACTTCACGTCTTATCTCCCCGAAGAATTGTCCAGCAAATATATCCCAGTCGCCGTCAAGATAAGCGCGTCTGAGGGCTTCATTTGGCTCAGATTGTAACTTAGCGATGTAGTCGGGATCATTCTCAACAAGGGCTTTGTTATCTCGAACGAAAGCTTGGATAAAGGCATAATCTGAAGGCCGTTCCCCTGACTTGTAACGCTTATCGACAAACAATCGCTTAAGCCATTGATGTCCAACGCCACCAGGATTTCCTGTAAGTGCACAGCGTGCCTTGAATCCTGGTTTGGAAGAACGATTCGAACCGAGCAAAGTTCTGAACATGCTCTCAGTCCATTGTCCCGCCTCTTCAATGAAAAGATCTTCGAACTCTCGACCTTGATAAAGGTCCACATCCTTTTCATTCTCGCAGTGGCAGAACTCAAGAGTTGAACCATTAGGAAGACTAAGCAGTTTCTTAGACTCATTCCAATACTCCTTAAGGAATGGATAGGCTTTGAATAGAGGGCGGATGTGATTGCCCTCAAGTTCTTTGTAAGTCCTTCTGAATAGTCCGCCATGAGTCCCAGGATACTTAAACCTGCGGAGTAAAATACCAATCCTTGCAATATGAGATTTACCACCACCCTTAGCCCCTCCATAAAAAACAATGGGCTTTTCCTCAATTGTCTGAAGGAAAAGCCTTTGCTTTGGTTGAAGTTCAACACGCAACTCTTGCACTATTTATCCTTTTTGCCGCCGTAATCCTCAAGGATAATTCTAAACCCTTTGGATTCATCACCGGGACTGATTTCCAATGCTTTGGTCTGTGGATAAACATACTTTGCAGCTTCTTTTGCTGCCGTTAAACGTGAAGTGAACTCAATGACATCCACTTCAATAGTACCGCCATCCTTTAAGACTTTAGTCTCTGTTCTTTTCTCATAACCCAAAGACTTCCAATCATTCATTGCAGTTCTAAATAAGAATTCCAATGGATCAAAACCAAGTCTTTCCATCAATGCTCTTGCATCAATGGTCTTTTGGTTTGGAGTTCCTTTGGCTCGTCCAGATCCTTCTGTTTTTTTCTGACCTTTTTTAAATGCCATCCTACTTACGTCCTAACATAGGGTGTTAAAACTTCTTTGGACTCGTTCTTGTCTTATCTTGTCTGCCATTCACCGCGTCATTAATTATCTGTTGTCTGCGATTAAGAGCTTCGGCGGCAGCTTGAGTTACTGGTTGTGGCGGCATGATAGGATCAATATGCCCTGGCATATCTTGAAGCTTCTCTAAAAGACGTTTAGTGCTTTCAGGCTGTCCATCATGGATAGACACATTTGCGCTTGCCTGACGAGGTAATACAGTGTTCCACGTGGAACTTTGGCCATTGGCTTCAATCATCTTAATGCGTTCAGAGATACGGTCTTTAAGGCGTCTAGTGAGCTTTTCATTAAGAATCAAATCAATGAGGAATCCTAGTTCTGTCATTTGCTGTCCTTTTGTACGTCTCGCCATCTGATTGTACTATCTGTGTCACCTTGGAATACTTTGGCGCGCCACATTGCAAACTTTGTCCACCAAGAATCTTTCTTTGGTGTTGGATCATTTTTTATGTGGCCATTGGCGATAAAATATTTCTCAACAGCACTATAATCAGAAGGCTTGGTTTCCATCCATGCTTTTTCTGCAGCTTCGCGGCGTTCCGGTGATGGACCAATGATTGGGTCTTTACCATCATCATTACGGGCAACTCTGGTTCCAAGTACAGCAACAATGTTTTCCGGTGTATTGCCTTTGTGTTGTGACCACAGAAGTTCTGCATCATCTTCGCGTTTCCATGCATCAATTCCAGGTAATGGTCTGGCTTTATATGCCGCCAATTCCTCTTCT
>Ga0207835_1000169_pt1 | contig 14270 bp, 9 predicted proteins | sample LuqExpMetagenom8_FD_187766 | JGI IMG/M metagenome (GOLD analysis project Ga0207835, IMG submission 187766) | Tropical forest soil microbial communities from Luquillo Experimental Forest, Puerto Rico - Sample 8 (SPAdes) | ecosystem: Environmental > Terrestrial > Soil > Tropical forest ... | reverse complement strand
AAATTCGACCGTCTCATGATCGCGCAAGATACCGGTTCGGCGATCGTCGGTCCGGCGCGCGCGGATATTTATTTCGGCGCCGGCGACGAGGCGGCGCGCCTCGGACGGGCCACCGGCCGCGACGATGGCCTCGTGCACCGCGCGGTAGGCCGGCACGGCGAAGGCGTCCGGGGCGAGGTCGTCGGCGTCCAGCGGCACGAGCGCCGGCATCTGGAGCAGCACCTCCAGCACCGTGCGCTCCACCTGGGCCACCGGGTCGCGGCGGTCCGGCACGGGCGCGGTGCCCTGGTGGGCGTAGTCGTCGGGCCGTCCGCCGGTCGTCAGGCCGGCGAACCCCGCGCGGCCCGGCCCCGCCGGCCTGCCCTGACCCCCGGCGCCCGGACGGCCGTTCGGAACGCCAGAGGCCCCCTGACGGCCGCCGCCAGGCGCGCCAGAAGGCTCGCGCGCGCCGGCGTCCGGCCCGGCCGACCTCGTCGGGCCCCCGGACGACCTCAGCGCGGCAGTCACCGCGTCCCGCACCGGCCGCTCGTCGGCCATCCCCAGCCACCCGGCCAGCTCGCGCGTGTACTCCGGCCGCATCGCGTTGTCGCGGATCGAGGCGACCACCGGCGCGGCGGCGCGCAGCGCGCCGATCCGGCCCTCGACGGTGGCCAGGTCGAACGACTTCAGGGTGGAACGGATGACGAACTCGAACAGAGGCTGCCGCCCCGCGACGAGCGCGCGCACCGCGTCCTGCCCCTGCGCCTGGCGCAGCTCGCACGGATCCATCCCGGAGTCGGCGACCGCCACGAACGTCTGCGCGGAGAACGTCTGGTCCTCGCCGAACGCCCGCAGGGCCGCCTTCTGCCCGGCCGCGTCGCCGTCGAACGTGAAGACGACCTCGCCGCCGACCGACTCACCCGATGCGAGCATCACCCCGCCGGCTCCCCCGGCGTCGCCCATGAGCCGGCGGACGATCCGCGCGTGCTCCGACCCGAACGCCGTGCCGCAGGTCGCCACCGCGGTGCGGACCCCGGACAGATGCATCGCCATGACGTCCGTGTAGCCCTCGACCACGACGACCTGCTTCTCGCGGGCGATCTCGCGCTTCGCCAGGTCGATCGCGTAGAGCACGTGCGACTTCTTGTAGAGCGCCGTCTCCGGGGTGTTGAGGTACTTGGGCCCGTTGTCCTCGTCGAACAGGCGCCGTGCGCCGAAGCCGACCGTCTCCCCGGTCACCTCGCGGATGGGCCAGACGAGCCGCCCGCGGAACCGGTCGTAGACGCCGCGCTGCCCCTGGGAGACGAGCCCCGACGCGACGAGCTCGGCCTCGGTGAACCCGCGGCCGCGCAGGTGGCGCGTCAGCGAGTCCCAGCCCTGCGGCGCGAATCCCACCCCGAACTCGTCGGCCGCCGCCCGGTCGAAGCCGCGCGCGGACAGGAACGCGCGCCCGGCCGCCGCTTGCGCAGTGGCGAGCTGCTCCCGGTAGAACTCCTCCGCGACCTTGTGCGCGTCGAGCAGCCGACGACGACGGCCGGGCTCGTCACCGGGCCGCGGCGGGCCGCCCTCCTCGTACCGGACGGTCAGGCCGATCGTCGAGGCGAGGTACTCGACCGCCTCCGTGAAGCCGAGCCCGTCGATCTTCTGGACGAACGAGATGACGTCGCCGCCCTCGCCGCAGCCGAAGCAGTGGTACCGCCCCACCTGCGGGCGCACGTGGAAGGAGGGCGACTTCTCGTCGTGGAACGGGCACAGCCCCTTGAGCGAGCCGACGCCGGCGGGCTTCAGCGCGACGTGCTGGCCGACGATCTCCTCGACGCGCACGCGCTCGCGGACCGCCTCCACGTCCTCCCGCCGGATGCGTCCCGCCACGCGCGAAGTCTAGGTGGCCGGACCCACCTGATCAGCGGCGCGGCGACAGCAGCCGGCCGTGCCACACGGCGGCGGAGACGTCCGTGAGGGAGGCGACCTGGTCGACGACGACACGCAGCCTGGCGGCGTCGTCTTCCGCGGTGGCCCAATCGGCCGCGAAGGGCGGCTCGAGGGCGATGGGCGCCCGGTCGCTGAGCACCTTCACGAGGTCGCTGAGCATCTCGCGCTGCCGGGCGTACAGGGGCTCGAGCTCGCGCGGCGCCATGACGTACGCCACGGCGAGCCCCTTGAGGACCAGGATCTCGGCGACGGTCTTGGCGGGCACGACGAGGTTCGCGGCGTAACGCGTGAGCGGCCCGGGTCCGTACTCGGCCCGCGTCGCGCGCTGCGCGGCCTTGGCGAAGCGCCCGATGAGCTGGCTCGTCGCGTCCTTGAGCACCGCGAGCGCGGCGCGCGAGCCGTCGAACCCCGGCCGCCACAGCTCGGCGCGGACCAGCCGGTCCATCGCGGCGTAGAGGCCGTCGGCGTCGATCTCGTCGCCGTACCAGGCCTGCACCGCCTCGACGACGCGGGCCCGCTCGTCGTCGTGCTGCAGCGCGGACAGGTCGAAGCGGCCGCCGACGACCGCGTCCTCGACGTCGTGCACGGAGTACGAGATGTCGTCGGCCAGGTCCATCACCTGCGCCTCGAGGCACTTCCGGCCCGCAGGGGCGCCCTCGCGGACCCACGTGAAGATCTCGAGGTCGTCCTCGTAGACGCCGAACTTGTGGGTCGGCCGCCCGCTCACGGGGCTGACGGGGCCGGCGCCGTAGCGCCACGGGTACTTGACGGACGCGTCGAGGCTCGCACGCGTGAGGTTGAGGCCGACCGGGCGGCCGTCGGGCGAGAACACCTTCGGCTCGAGCCTCGTCAGGAGCCGCAGCGTCTGGGCGTTGCCCTCGAACCCGCCGATGCCTTTTGCGGCCTGGGCCAGGGCGCGCTCGCCGTTGTGGCCGAACGGCGGGTGGCCGAGGTCGTGGGCCAGGCAGGCCGTGTCGACGACGTCGGGGTCGCAGCCGAGCGCCTTGCCGAGCTCGCGGCCCACCTGGGCCACCTCGAGCGTGTGGGTCAGGCGGGTGCGGACGAAGTCGTCGGAGGCCGGGCCGAGAACCTGGGTCTTCGCGCCGAGCCGCCGGAGGGCCGACGAATGGACGATGCGCGCCCGGTCCCGCTCGAACTGCGTGCGGGTCGTGTTCTTCTTGCCCTCGGGGACCCAGCGGTCGCGGTCCGCCACGACGTAGCCCGACAGGTCATCCCTCAGGGCCTTGTCGGCACGCGCCACGCCCGCAGCCTATCGACCCGGCGCCTCGTCCCAGTTCAGCCGTCTGCGCACGGCGTCCGCGCCGGCCGCGGGCCACTCCGGCTGGGCGCCGAACCACTCCTCGGCGTGGTCGAGGAGGCGCCGGGCGCAGGTTTCGACGTTGCTCGCGCACGCCTCCGCCAGCGCGGCGGCCTCCGCCGGGTACGCGCGCTCGACGCGGCGCGTGGGGTCGAAGGGATCGCCTGCGGCCGGACGCAGCTCGTGGAGCACGACCAGGAGGTCCGTGACGGCGATCTCGCGAATGACGCGCCCCGCGGAGACGAGCTCGCCGCGACGGGCGCGCCCGACGCCGACGAGCAGCCGGCCGCACAGCATCGCCAGCGCGCGGCGGGCTCGGTCCCGGTCGGGTGCCGGCAGCGCGACCGTGATGCGCTCGATGGCCTCCGCGACCCCACCGCGGTCCAGGACCACGCGGGACTCGCCCGCCCGGAACACGTCGAGGTCACGCAGGGACGCGACCGCGAGCTCGACGTAGTGGCCGTCGTCGAAGACGACCGCGCGCCCGTGCTCGGTCTCCTTGGCGACGACCGCCACGTGCTCGTGGCCTGGCAGCCACGACAGGTCGTCGCGGTATCGGTCCTGGGTGCCGTCGGCGACGACGAGCCACAGGTCCAGGTCGCTCCACTCGTCGGCCCGCGCGGTGCTGGCCGCCGAGCCCAGCAGCACGACGCCGAGCACGTCCGGGTCCTCGCGGACCGTCGCGACCAGCTCGTCGACGTCCCCGATCCTCACGCGCGCCACCTTCCGTCGTTGTCGCCGCGTCGCAGCCGTGTCTCGCTGGTCACGTACGTCGGACGAGCCGGTAGACGTGCGCCGCGGGGCCGCCGGCTGGCAGCTCGAGCATGCCGTCGACGATGCGTGGCGCCTCGCCGGCGAGGGTCTCGACGTGGCGTGCCCGGAGCGCGGCGAGCGGCAGGCGCACGGGCGAGTGCGCGTCGCGCGCGACGTGGACCAGCAGCCGCTCCTCGGGGTGCTCGCGCAGGTAGGTCATCGAGTCGTCGGAGACCTCGGCCCACCTGAGCCCGCCACGACGCAGGGCCACGTGGGAGTGGCGCAGCGCGATCCAATCGCGGTAGGCCTCGTGGGTCGCCGTGTCCCACTCCCCCGTGCGCGTCCACGGGAACGGCGTGCGCGAGTGCTCCCCGTCGACCCCGGTGAGGCCCAGCTCGTCGCCCGCGAACACGGCCGGGACGCCCGGCATGGTCATCTGCAGGGCGAGCCCGACGAGGTGGCGCCCGCGGCCGGCGCCGTCCGCGTCGGTCCAGCCGGACGAACCGCCGCCGACGAGCGTGCGGAACCGAGGGGTGTCGTGGGAGTCGAGGTGCAGCGTGGACGCCGACCAGGCCGCCCAGGGCGCCCTGGAGTGCACCTCGCGCATCGTGGCGACGGCCGCCGCACCCGGCAGAGACGGGATCGGGATCGGCTGGCTCGGGTTGACCCACTTCCCGCTGGTGAGCCAGGACCAGACCGGCCGCGTGAACCCGGCGTAGTCCATCGTCCCGTGCCAGCCGTCGCCGGCGAGGTCCGCCGAGGCGTCGTAGCCGTGCTCGGCGAGCAGCCAGGCGTCGGGGTGGCTCGCCAAGGTGCGGCGCACCGCGCGGGCGACCTCGTGCGTGAGGTCGTCGGCCCCCATGCGCCCGGTCATGTTGGCGACGTCGATGCGCCAGGAGTCCAGCCCGAAGTCGAGCCAGCGGGCCACCGCCGAGTCCGGCCCGTCGTAGAGGGCGCGGCGCATCCCCTCGGCGTGGTGGTTCAGCTTGGGCAGCGACCGGGCGCCGAGCCAGTGGGCGTACTCGTCGGGGTGCCGAGTGAACGTGTAGAACGCGGCCTCCGGCGACACGGCGTCGGCGACCGCCGCCTGGAACCACTCGTGGGAGGCGCCCGTGTGGTTGAGCGTGAGGTCGCCCAGCACGCGCATCCCCTGGGCGTGCGCCGCCGCCAGCAGCCGCGCGAACGCCTCGTCGCCGCCCAGCACGGGGTCGATGCGGTCGAACGTCATCGCGTCGTACCGGTGGTTGGAGCGCCCCTCGAAGATCGGCGTGAGGTAGAGCATCGTCGCGCCGAGCTCGCCAAGATAGGTGAGGTGCTCGGCGACGCCGTCGAGGTCGCCGCCGAACCACTGGTGCGCGGTGTCGCGTCCCACGTGGACCACCGGGTCGTCCCACCCGGCCGGCACGGCCCACTCCGGCACGGGCCGCTCCCCCGATCGCGCGAAGCGATCGGGGAACACCTGGTAGACGACCTGGTCGGCGACCCAGTCCGGCACCGGGTCGAATGTCGAGAGCTTGAAGTCGCCGGCGTCGGACACGTCCCGCCGGAACACGCCCCGCGCGGTGAGCCAGCGGTAGTCCCGGTCGCCGTCGACGAGGAACCGGTAGGACGTGACGGGGTTGTCGAGGGTCAGATCCGCGACGAACCACGCGCCGGCCTCGTCGTGCGCGTCCAGGGTGGCCTGGACCAGGGCCGGCTCGCCGTCGCGGACCCAGCGCAGCACCACGCTCGCGTCGCGGCCTTCGTGGCCGGGCGCCGACGGCACCCGGACCCGCACGGGGACGGTGTCACCGAGCCGGGCGCCCGGAGCGGGGGCGTACTGGATCGACCCGTCGTGGTGCGGCTCGTCGAGGTGCGAGGTCATGCGGTCTCCTGGGGATGGCAACGGGCAGCGGGGAATCGCCGGCGTGCGGCGGCAGCGGCGGACGAGGAGGAGGCGGCGGGACTACTTCAGGACGACGACCGAGCCCGGCGGCAGCGTCAGCTGCCCCCCGGAGAGGGACGGGGCCGGCGTGTCGTCGGTGACCAGGTGAGTCCTGAGCTTCGCCGAGGCCGGCAGGCCCAGCGCGTCCAGCGACTCCGTGTGCGCGGCGGAGTCGAGGTTCTCCAGGACGTAGATCGTCGTGCCCTGGTACGCGTCCGAGAACGCGAGCACCGACTTGTCCGGCGCGTCGATGGCCTTGTAGGTCCCTCGGGCGATCCCCGGGAACTGGCGCTTGAGCGTCAGCACGGACGTGTAGAAGCTGAGCAGCGAGCTCGGGTCCTTGAGCTGCTGGTCGACCGGCACCACGGCGGACTCGTCGTACGTGCCGCCCGGCGGCGGCGAGGCGATCCCGGTCGTGTTCGTCGTCGACCAGACCATCGGCATCCGCTTGTTCTGGTCGTTGCCCGAGCCGACCATGCCGATCTCTTCGCCGTAGTAGAGGAACGGGCTGCCGGGCATGAGCAGGTACGTCGCCGCGGCCAGCTTCTCCTTCTGCGGCGACCGGTTGAGGTAGCCCGACGGCCGCGGGTTGTCGTGGTTCGAGATGAACGGCGCGTCCATCGCCGCGGGGTTGGCCGCGTGGATCGTGTCGTTCCACTTCTGCGTCGCCTGCGCGAGCGCGGTGCCGTTCTTCGCCGTCATGTCGGCCTGGATGGTGCCGTCGACGGTGGCGAACGGGTAGTTGAAGAAGCTGTCGACGGTGCTGCCGTAGTAGTCCTTCAGGGTCGACGCCGAGGTCCACGCCTCGCCGACCAGGTAGGCCCTCGGGTTGACCGCCTTGCAGGCGTTCTCGAGCCACTTCATGAAGGCGATGCCGGCGGCCTGGTCGTGCGGGTAGTACGACGTGGTGGCGTCGAGCCGGAACCCGTCCACGCCCTTGCCGAGCCAGAAGCCGACGATCCCCGCGAGCTCGCTCCGCAGGCCGGGGTCGTCGAGGTTGAGGTCCGGCATGTCGGGTGTGAAGACCGCCGAGTAGTAGATGCCGGTCGACTTGTACCGGACGTAGCCGGGCTTCGGGGTCGTCGAGAAGTTGTAGTAGCTGACGTACTTGTTCGTCGTCCCGTGCTGGAGGGCCTCGATCGCCTGGAGGAACCACGGGTGGTGCGACGACGTGTGCTGGATGACGAGGTCCATGAGCACGCGGACGTCCTTGGCGTGGGCCTTGGCCACCAGGTTGTCGAAGTCGGCCATGGTGCCGAAGTGCGGGTCGATGGCCTCGAAGTCGGTGACGTCGTACTTGTGGTAGCTCGGCGAGGGGTTGATCGGCGTCAGCCAGATCCCGTCGGCGCCCAGGTCGTCGTGGATGTAGGAGAGCTTGTCGGTGACCCCGTTGAGGTCGCCGAGGCCGTCGCCGTTCGAGTCGTCGAAGCTGCCGACGAAGATCTCGTAGTAGTTGCGGTAGCCGTCGGAGAGGGGGGCGGGGTCCCCCGGCCCGCACGCCGCCAGTACCGCTCCGGTCACGACGACGGCGACCGCCGCGAGCGCGCGCCGCCTCATGCGAGCCGCCCGAGCAGGCCGGCGGCCAGGAGGACGGCCGGGTACAGGACGTAGAAGAGGTACCGGGGGTACGGCCGGCCCGGCTCCTCGTTCCTGAAGTGCAGGATCGCGACGCCGATCGCCGGGAAGATCAGCGCGACGGCGCCCAGCACCCCGCCGACCGCCATCATCGTGTTCTCCCGTGCGTGCAGGAAGTAGAAGACCAGGCAGAACAGGTACAGGACGACGCCCGCGGGGAAGATCCCCAGCCGGAGGCCGACGTTGAGCAGGAAGAGCCACGCCACCCCGGCGAGGCAGACGAGGAACGCCAGCCCACCCCGACGCATCTGCCGGAGGCGGTCCACCGCCCACAGGACGAGCAGCGCGACGAGCAGCGCGAACACGGGGTTCTGCGACGAGAGGTCCCAGGCCCGGCCGCTGGTCGCGAGGTCGTACGGCACCTCGGCCACGACGGCCAGCACGGCGAGCCGCAGGGCGTACCTCGCCACATTTCGCGTGTGGACGAAGCCCCAGTAGAGGAGCCATGCGTAGATCGGCAGGGCGGTCCACGACACGGCCTCGAGGAGTACGGCCGCCGTCAGCTGCGAGACGTCGGCGGTGGTGAGGTCGGCCGGCAGCGACTTCATGACGACGGCCGTGTTCAGGGCCGAGATCGTGACGAGGACGAGCCCCGCGACCTTCAGCCACAGGTTGGACAGGCCGCGGGTCCTCACCCCTTGACCGAGCCGGACATCGACGTCTGGTAGAAGCGCTGCATCACGATGAAGAGCACCGCGATCGGGATCGAGATGATCACCGCGCCGGCCGCGAACCGCGCGTACCACTGCGCGATGTACTCCTTCTGGAGCATCTGCCACAGGCCGAGCGAGACGGTGTAGCTGTCCTGCGTCCGGGCGATGTATTTCGCCATGACGAAATCGAGCCACGGGGTCAGGAATCCGACGAGCGCCGTGTAGACCATCATCGGCTTCGTGATGGGCAGGATGATCCGGCGGAAGACCCCCGCGCGGGTGCAGCCGTCGAGCAGGGCCGCCTCGTCGAGGGAGATCGGGATCGTGTCCATGAATCCCTTCATCACGTAGAACCCGACCCCGGAACCGGCCGAATAGACGATGACGAGGGCGACGGTGACCTGCGCCGGGGCGCCCGTCAGACCCGCCGCCTTGAGGATGAAGTAGATGGCGGCGACGGCCATGATCCCCGGGAACATTCCCAGGATCAGCGCGACATTCATGAACGCCCGCCGCTGGCGGAACCGCAGCCGGCTCATGACGAATCCCACGCACAGCACGAAGAACAGCGTGATGATGCAGACGAAGATCGCGATGACCAGCGTGCGCATGAACATCGCCTTGAAGTTCATCACGCTGGTGTCGGTGAAGAGCTTGACGTAGTTGTCGAACGTGTACTTCGTCGGGAAGAACGTCGTCTGGAACGGGGAGGTGTTCTTGTTGAAGCTCTCCATGAGCACCCAGACGATCGGGACCAGCCAGAGCACCGCCATGACGCTCAGGAACACGTGGGTGACCACGTCACCCACCATCCGGCGGCGGTGCATGCCGCCCTTGCTCGACGACCTGACAACCGTGCTCGGGGGCTTGAGGACCCCACGTTCTGCCGTGCGCGCCTGAGAGGTCACCGGAAGCCCTCCTCGTTCCTGTAGGACCCGCTGTTGCGGTACGTGATCAGCGCCACGACGGCAAGGACGACGAACGTCAGGATGCCGATGACCGCACCGATGTTGAAGTTGCCCTGGTCCGCGGTCAGCTTGTACAGCCACGTGATGAGCAGGTCCGTCTGCCCGGCCGAGGAGCCCACCTTGGTGGGCTCCCCGAGAGAGAGCAGGTAGATGACGTTGAAGTTGTTGATGTTGTTGGTGAACGTCACGATGAGGTACGGCGTCATGACGAAGAAGATGAACGGCATCGTGATCTTGCGGTACGTCTGCCACCAGCTCGCGCCGTCGATCTTGGCCGCCTCGTAGAGCTCGCCCGGGACGTTCTGCAGAATTCCCGTGACCTGCATGATCGTGAACGGGATGCCGATCCACAGGTTGACGATGATGACCGTCGCCCGCGCCCACCACGCGTTGGTGAAGAAGGGCATCGAGGTCTCGATGAGACCCCAGTTCTTCAGCATCTGGTTGACGATGCCCTGGGGCTGCAGCATCTGGCTGATCGCCAGCAGCGAGACGAACTGCGGGACGGCGATCGACATCGCGAAGAACGCACGCCACATGTTCTTCAGGCGAGTGCCGGGGCGCAGGATGACCATCGCCATGAACATGCCGAGGAAGAAGTTGAGGAATGTCGCGAAGAAGGCCCAGACGAGGGTCCAGGCCAGCACCCGCATGAAGATCCCGAGGTTCACGCCGATCGCCGTGGAACCGGCGCGGGAGAACACCGTGGCGAAGTTCTGCAGTCCGACCCAGTTGAAGGCCACCGGGTGGTTCTTGTCGTAGTCCGTGAACGCCAGCAGGATCATGAAGACGAGAGGAATGATCGTGATGACGACGACGCCGAGCGTCGGCAGCGACAGCAGCGGCGCGTACAGGCGGTCGTCGGCCAGGTCCTTCACGTCGCTGGCGATCGAGGGTGCCTGGCCCCGTTCCTTCGTGAGGACCTGGGCCTTGTAGGCGCTCCGCACGGCGGCCGCCCACATCACCACGAACGCCGCGACGAGGAAGACCCACACCACCCCGTAGAGCAGCACCTGCACCGAGTTCGTCGGGTTGACGTTGACGAAGTTCCCGTTGGCGTCCCACTGCTGGCCGCCCTTGGTGACCGGCCCCAGGTGGAGCAGCCCCTTGAGCGAGGTGAGGCCCCGGGTGAGGAGCAGGACGACGAAGGCGACCTCGCCCACCAGGAACATCGCGCCCTTGACGTACTGCCGGCGGGCGATGTTGCCGAGGCCCATGACCAGGGCCGACGCCCTGGTGAGGGCGTCGCCGTGGGCGAAAGCGGCGCCGAGGCTGTACCGGGACGGGTCCGCCCGGCCGGACCGCGGTTGCGCGGTCCTGCGTGTGTCACGCCCGGGCACCGCCATGGCCGTCTGTGTCATGCCATCCCACCTCATCGTGCGAGAGCGAAGCCCAGGTTCCGGGGCCGCCCATCACGAGCGGCCCCGGAACCTGGATCATGCTGGGAACTAGCTGTTCAGCGCCGTGTTCCACGCCGCGGTCTTGTCAGCGGCGTTGGCGGCGGTGACGTCACCGGAGAGCAGCGCCTTGCCGAACGCCGCGGTCGGGTCCCAGAAGTTCCCCATCTTCGGAACGGTCGGCTGCAGCGTCGAAGCGTTGGCCACCGTGTTCATCTGGGCCACCGCGACCGGGTCGGCCGCGATGGTCGCGGAGTTCGACAGCGACTTGTCCGAGGGGACGATGCCGCGCATGTCGTAGTGCGCCTGCTGGGCCGCGGTCGAACCGAGGAAGGCCGCGAACAGCGCCGCCGCCTTCGGGTCCTTGGCGTTCGGGTTGAAGGCGACGGCCTTGGAGCCGGCGAACGACTTCATCTGGACCGGCGAGCCGTTGAGCGCGAACGCCGGCGGCTGGGTCGCACCCTCGTTGGCGCCGAGCGCGGTCTTGACGGCCGCCGCGTCCCACGTGCCGGAGAAGTACGCGTCGATCGTGCCGTTCTGCAGGCCGGCGAGGCCGGCGCCGCTGGCGTCGTTCACGAAGTTCTTGTTCTTCACGAGGCCGGTGAGGTACGTCGTGACGTCGGTGGCCTTCTGGCCGCTGAAGTCGAAGCCCGCCGCCTCGTCGGTGCCCTGGGGGCCGAAGAGCGTCGCGCCGTTGCCGACGTACAGGGACGGCAGGTACCAGGCGTTGTCGACCGAGAAGGCGACCTTGCCCTTGGAGAGCATCGTGTCGAGGCTCTTCACGTCGTCCTTGGAGAACTTCGAGGCGTTGTAGTACATGAACCACGTGTTGGCCGTGTAGGGCACCCCGTAGACGTTGCCGTCGGTGCCGGTGACGGACGTGATCATGACGTCGGAGTTCTGCTTCTTGACCTGGGCGACCGCGTCCGGCGGGAGCTGGCCGATCGCGTTGGCCTGGACGAGCGTGCCCAGCTGGTCGTTCGCGAACATGTAGACGTCCGCGGCGGCCGTCGGGTCCTGCTTGACGGTCTTGCCGGCGTCACCCTCGGAGACGACCGCGTTCTTCCAGGTCATCTTGTACTCGGGGTGCGCCTGCTCGAAGGCGGCCTCCATCTTCGGGAGCCACGAGGTCGCGTCGACCTGGTCCTCCTGCGGGCCCCACACCGTCAGCGTCACTGCTGTCGGGGCGGCGGTCGTGGCCGGCGGCGCGGCCGTCGTGGGCGCGGTGCCGCCGTTGTTGCCGCTGCTGCACGCGGCCATGGTGAGGGTCACAGCCGCGGCGGCGACCACCATGTATGCGGGACGAGCTTTCATCCTGAGATCTCTCCTTGTCTCGTGCTTGCCCGTGCTGTGCGGCGTGCGCCGCGAGCACTCGACACCCGCCACGTGCTCACCGGGGCGGACGTCGGCGCCGACTGCACGCGATCCACTTCGATCGCGCCGGCTTGGGTAACTCGGAGCAGTTCGTTGACATCGGAGCAAGCAACCCGGTACGACGACGTGGTCGTGGCCTCGGGCCGGATGCTCCATCGCATCGACGCGCTCCCTCATCGGGATGGTGTGCCACCGTCCGGCGGTTACCCGTGGCCGGCGACCTGATGGGCGAGACGTTAGCCAGTTGTGCGACGCTGCTGCAACTGGTTACGGTAACTTTCAGGCCACGGTTACCGGACTCCCGGTCCGGCCTGCACCATGGAACCAAACCACACATCGCGTAGTTGACCCGGGACGAGGAGGTCTCGTGACGACGCTGTCGGGCCGTACCCGGCTGACCGATCTGGCCGAGCAGGCTGGCGTGAGTATTGCGACTGTCTCGCGGGTGCTCAACGGGAAGTCCGGCGTGTCACCACAGGCTCGCCAGGCGGTCCTCACCGCCCTGGACGTCCTCGGCTACGAGCGGCCGGAGCGCCTGCGGGAACGGCCCGCGGGCCTCGTCGGGCTCGTCGTACCGGAGCTGAGCAACCCGGTGTTCCCCGCGTTTGCCCAGGTCATCGAGAGCGCGCTCTCGGACCGCGGCTACACACCGCTGCTCTGCACCCAGTCTCCCGGGGGCACCACCGAGGACCAGTACGTCGAGATGCTGCTCGAGCACGGCGTCGCCGGCATCGTCTTCGTCTCCGGCCTGCACGCGGACACCTCCGCGAGCACCGAGCGGTACCACCGCCTGCGTAGCCGGGACGTGCCGTTCGTCATGGTCAACGGGCACGCGGGCGGAATCGACGCGCCGTCCGTCTCGACCGACGACGCGCAGGCGATGGAGCAGGCGGTCCGCCACCTCATCTCGCTGGGCCACCGGTCGATCGGCCTCGCCGTCGGGCCCACCCGGTTCGTTCCGGCCCAGCGCAAGCGCGACGCCTTCTGCGCGCTGCTGGAGCGCCAGCTCGACGACGACCGACCCGAGCGGCACGTCGTGTCGACCCTCTTCACCGTCGAGGGCGGCCAGGCGGCGGCGAACGACCTTCTCGAGACCGGGCACACGGCGATCGTCTGCGCCTCCGACCTCATGGCGCTCGGCGCCATCCGGGCGGCCCACTCCCGTGGCCTCCGGGTGCCGGAGGACGTCTCGGTCGTCGGGTTCGACGACTCCCCGCTGATCGCCTTCACCGAACCGCCGCTGACCACCGTCCGCCAGCCGGTGGACGCCCTCGGCCGAGCCGCGGTCGACGCACTCCTCTCGGAGATCCTCGGCACCCCGGTGTCGCGGGCCGAGATGTTGTTCCACCCTGAACTCGTCGTGCGCAACTCGACCCAGGCTGCTGCCCTGGCGTCGACGCCCGTCGCCTAACCCTCCCGGAAGAGGTTCGATGACCAGCTCCCAGGCCCCGTTTGGCGCGCTCACCGTCCACGCAGCGGGCGCGCCCGACGAGCCATGGTGGCGGCAGGGCGTGATCTACCAGGTGTATCCACGCTCGTTCGCCGACGCCTCCGGGGACGGCATCGGCGACCTGCCCGGCATCACCGCCCGCCTGCCGCACCTCGCCGAGCTCGGCGTGGACGCGCTCTGGCTCTCGCCGTTCTACGTGTCGCCGCAGGCCGACGCCGGGTACGACGTCGCCGACTACCGGGACGTCGACCCGCTCTTCGGCACGCTCGCCGACTTCGACGCCCTCGTCGAGCGCGCCCACTCGCTCGGCCTGCGGGTCGTCGTCGACCTCGTCCCCAACCACACGTCCGACGAGCACGCGTGGTTCCGCGAGGCACTCGCGGCCGCGCCCGGGTCCGACGCGAGGGCTCGCTACCTCTTCCGCGACGGGCTGGGGACCGACGGCTCGGAGCCGCCGAACAACTGGCGCTCCACCTTCGGCGGAACCGCATGGACGCGCACGACCAACCCGGACGGCACGCCCGGCCAGTGGTACCTGCACCTGTTCGACGCCAAGCAGCCCGACCTCGACTGGTCGAACCCCGAGGTGCGCGCCGAGTTCGAGTCCGTGCTGAGGTTCTGGCTCGACCGCGGTGTCGACGGCTTCCGCGTCGACGTGGCGCACGGTCTCGTCAAGGAGGCCGGCCTGCCCGACAGGGTCGAGCTCACCCCCACTGCCGCCGCGAGCGCGCTCGACGGCGACGCGACGCCGGCCGACGACCCCGTCACGGGCTCCGGCTCGCACGGCCCGGCCTGGGACCAGGACGGCGTCCACGAGGTCTACCGCGCGTGGCGTCGGGTCCTCGACGAGTACCCCGGTGAGCGCGCGCTCGTCGCCGAGGCGTGGG
>Ga0207835_1000168_pt1 | contig 14353 bp, 13 predicted proteins | sample LuqExpMetagenom8_FD_187766 | JGI IMG/M metagenome (GOLD analysis project Ga0207835, IMG submission 187766) | Tropical forest soil microbial communities from Luquillo Experimental Forest, Puerto Rico - Sample 8 (SPAdes) | ecosystem: Environmental > Terrestrial > Soil > Tropical forest ... | reverse complement strand
CCCGCCGACGCGTGGCCGAGCGCCGCCGTCCCGTACACGAGGATCCGCTCGGCCGTCACGGCGGGGTCCGCCTGCGGCGGCAGTGCGAGCTGGCGCAGCCGGGCCCGCGCGCGCTTGGCGCGGTACTGCGCCGCGTCCGCCCGGCGGAACAGCGTGCGGGCCGGCACCGCGCCCGTCACGGCGGTGGACGCCAGCCCGTAGGAGACGGCGGCGCCGTGCGGCAGCGGGAACTCGGCGACGATCCGGCTGACAATCTCCTGCACCGTCGCGCGCTGATGCCCCACCGTCACGACGCAGAACTCGTCGCCGCCAATGCGTCCGGCGGTGGACCCGGGCAGCTCCTCGGTGATGCGTCGCAGCACGTCGCCCACGGACCGGAGCAGGTCGTCGCCGACGTCGTGCCCCAGCTCGTCGTTCACGCGCTTGAGCCCGTCGACGTCGCACATGACGACGCACGTCTCCTGCCCGCCGGCCAGCGCCTGGTCGGCGGCGGCGTCCACGATGCGCCGGTTTCCGAGGCCCGTCAGCGGGTCGTCGGCGACGAGGTGGCGCACCTGCGCCTCGAGGTCCACGCGGGCGATCGCGCCGGAGACGAGCCCCGCCAGCACCTCCGCGGCCGCGACCTCCCGGTCGCCGAACGGCTGCCCCTCTCGCCGCCTCATCGCCGTCACCTGGCCCCACACGGCGCCGTTGACCACCACGGGGACGCCGAGCGCGGACGTCCCGCCCAGGTCGTGGAGCGTGGCGACCTCGATCTCGTCGGACCGGGGATCCGTCACGTCCGCCCGCCACGAGGCGCGGTCGGTGATGAGGGAGCGCAGCGCCGGCCTCTGCTCGGCGCGCAGCGACGACTGCGCGAACAGCACCTCCCGCACGTCCCGCGCCGGCGGCGCCACGGCGAGCGTCCGGCACGTGTCCTGGGCGATCCGGCACAGGGCCGCGCTCGACGCGGCGAGGACCTCCAACGCCGCCTCGGCGGCGATCACCGCGACGTCCTCGAGGTCCCGCGCCATCTCCAGGCGGTGGCTCGCGGTGGCGAGCTCGAGGATCCCGGCGGCGGGCACGACGAGCGGATCCACCTCGCGCACCTCCGTCCCCCGGGCGGACACCTGAGCCATCATCCCTGATGACGACACCCAGCGGCCGGGCCTGCAGCACCCGGCCGGGTGGAATCACCCGAGCAGGCGCGGGTACTCCACCGGCTCGCCGAGCACGTGCTCGGCCAGGAACGCGAAGACCGTCCCGTACCAGATCGCCGCGTGCTGCGGGGTGAGCACCCAGTGGTTCTCGTCGGGGAAGTAGAGGAACCGGTGGGGGGTGCGGCCGTCGCCGTCCACGGCCAGCTGCGAGGACGAGAGCAGCTCGTACCAGAGCCGCAGGCCCTCGCCGATCGGCACCCGGTGGTCGTGGTCCCCGTGGACGACGAGCATCGGCGTGGCGATGCTCGCCACGGAAAGGTGCGGCGAGTTGTCCAGCGCCATCTGCGTCGTCATCTCGCGCTGCCAGTAGAACCCGGCATCGGTCGTCGGGCCGAACTGGTCGAGCGCCCACAGCGACGCGTGCGTCACGATCGCCCGGAACCGGTCCGTGTGCCCGGCGAGCCAGTTCGCCATGTAGCCGCCGAAGGAGCCGCCCATCGCGGCCGTCCGGGACGCGTCGAGGTCGTCGCGCTCCAAGGCCTTGTCGGTCACCGCCATGAGGTCGGTGTAGGGGTTGCCGCCCCACTGGCCCCAGCCGCGCTGCACGAAGTCCTGGCCGTAGCCGAGCGACAGCGCGGGGTCCGGCAGCAGCACCGCGTACCCGCGCGCCACGAGCAGCCACGGGCACCAGCGCCACGACCAATCGTTCCACGAGCCGAGCGGGCCGCCGTGGATCCACAGGAGGAGGGGCGCCTTCGCGTCCGGCGACGCGCCGTGCGGGAGGGCGAGCCAGGCCCGGACGCGGGTCCCGTCGGCGCCCGTGGTCTCGACCTCCTCGAGGCGGCCCGGGAGCTCGGGGAGCGCCGCGGGGCCGGGCAGCGCCTCGGTCGAACCGCGGGTCAGGTCGATCCGCACCGGATGCGCCGGGCACAGGTACGACGAGCGCAGCGCGTACGCGGTGGTGCCGTCCGGCGCCACCTGCACGCTGTGGAAGCAGGCGTCGTCGCTGGTCACGCGCGTGACGGCGCCGTCCAGTGCGACGCGGAACACGGGCGCGCGCCCGTCGTCGTCCGCGACGACGAGCAGGCCCGACGAGTCCGGCAGCCATTCCACCTCGTTCGGCCAGCGGTCCCAGCCGGCCGTCAGCGGGCGCACCGCGCCGCCCTCGAGCGGCACGAGCGCCAGATCGATGCGAGGCGCCATGTCCGGCGTAGAGACGAACTCGCGCCGGAACGCGACCCATCGCCCGTCGGGGGAGATCGCGGGGCTGGAGGCGTCGTAGGCGTCGTCGGCCACGAGGGTCCGCCGCTCCCCCGTCGCGACGTCGATCGCGACGAGCGCCGACCGCTGATCGCCGCGCGCGAGGAAGCGGGTCCACCCGGTGACGAGAGTGGTGCCGTCGGGGCTGATGGCCGCGTGCGCCTCGTCGAGCGCCCGTCCGGCGTCGGCGGTGACGTCCGTCAGCGTCACGCGGGACTCGCCGGTCCCGGCGGCCGCGGCGGAGGTCTCGAGCGTGCCGACGAACCAGTGCGGCTCGTCGGGCCCCAGGTCGTGGTCCCAGAACCGCACCGGGTAGCCGGTGTGGAGGATTGCGGCGACCTTCCTGTCCTTGCGGTCCTTCTTGAGCTGCTCGTCCTGCTCGTCGTCCGCGGCGTGGGGCAACTTCCCGGAGCCGACGACGAGCACGGGTGCACCCGTGGCGACGGCGAGGTCGCCGAGCCCGCCCTTGCGGTGCGCGACGACGCGCGCCTCGCCGCCACCGGCCGGGAGCAGCCAGAGGTCGGCGCCCTCGTCGTCCTCGTCCTTGGCCTCCGGGTCGGGACGACCGGACGTGAAGAGCAGGTCGCCCGCGGGCGTGAACGCCGCGCCGGCCTCGCCCTTGGCGCTGCGGGTGAGGCGCCGGGCCGAGTGCTCGCCCGCGGGGTCGACCTCCCACAGCGCCGTCACGTACTTGGTCGACTTGGGATCGAGCGCCTGCACCGCCGTCACCAGGCGCGTGCCGTCCGGCGACAGCACCAGGCCGGAGAGCCGGGGGAGGGCGAGGTAGGAGTCGAGGTCGTCGAAGGCCGTCACTCGGTCTGTCTATCACGGCCGCGCCGGCCTACCGTGGCTGGCATGGACACGTCACGACCGTCGATCTTCGACACCAGCTTCGCCAGCATCTACCCGCTGTACGTGGCGAAGGTGGAGCGGAAGGGGCGCAGCAAGGACGACGTGGACCAGGTGATCACGTGGCTGACGGGCTATGACGACGACGGCCTGGCGCAGACGATCGCGTCCGAGGTGTCCCTCGAGATCTTCTTCGACGAGGCGCCCGGTCTCAACCCCAACGCCTCCCTCATCACCGGGGTGATCTGCGGGCACCGGGTCGAGGAGATCGAGGACCCGCTCATGCAGAAGATCAGGTGGATGGACAAGCTGGTCGACGAGGTCGCGCGCGGCAAGAAGATGGGGTCGATCATGCGCGGGACGGGCGTCAGCCCTGGGGTCTAGCGTCGCGAGGCATGAAGATCTCGTTCATCGCGGGCTTCGGCCCGATCACGCGCGACGAGGGCGCGCGGGGCTTCTGGGGTGATGCGCTCGGCATCCCGCTGACCGAGGTGGGGCCGGGCTACTGGGGTGCCCACGAGCTGGCCGGCGCCAACGCCTTCGCATTGTGGCCGCTGGCCCACGCGGCGCAGGCGGTGTTCGGCGCCGAGGCGTGGCCGGCGGACCTTCCCGAGCCCCAGGCGTGGGTCGAGTTCGACGTCGCGTCCGCGGCCGCCGTCGCGGAGGCCGTCACCGAGCTCGCGGCGAACGGGCAGCACGTCCTCACAGGGGCGCACGAGGAGCCCTGGGGCCAGACCACCGCCCGCCTGCTCAGCCCCGAGGGCCTCCTGGTGGGCGTGACCTACACCCCCTGGATGCACGAGGAGCCTTAGGCGTCCGGCTCCGAGTCGTGTTCGGCGAGCTTCGCCAGCATCGCGTTGTACTCATCGAGCTCGACGTCGCCCTCGCGCTCCACCCGCCGGTCGCGGCGGCGGGCGAGGCGCTCGTCGTCGCGCGCCCACGCCGCGGCGACCCCGATGGCCAGGGCCAGCGTCGGCAGCTCGCCGATGCTCCAGGCGATGGCGCCGCCGATGTGCTGGTCGGCCAGCGCAGAAGCCCCCCACGGGCGGCCCATCAGCCCGAACCAGTCCGCGACGAGCAGCTCGTTGCCGCTGATCATGGACACGCCGAAGAAGGCGTGGAACGCCATCGTCGCGAACAGCAGCAGCAGCCGCTGGGGGTAGCCGGGGCGCTTGGGACCAGGGTCGATGCCGACCAGCGCGTTGGCGAACAGGTACCCGGCCAGACTGAAGTGCACCACCATGAAGAGGTGCCCCTCGGGGGTGCGCAGCGACCAGCCGAAGATCTCCGAGTAGTAGAAGACGATCATCGAGCCGGCGAAGTTGGCTGCCGCGACGATGGGGTTCGAGAAGAACCCGGCCACCCGGCTGTGCACGATCGCGAGCAGCCACTCCCGGGGGCCGCGCGACACGTCGCCCGGCGACGTCGCGGAGCGGGCCGGCAGCGCGCGCAGGGCCAGCGTGACGGGCGCCGCGAGCACGACGAGGACCGGCACCACCATCGCCAGGACCATGTGCTGCACCATGTGCGCGCTGAACAGCACGTGGCCGTAGACGTTCGGGCCACCGCTCGTCACCCAGCCGAAGACGACCATGCCCGCCACCCACGACGCCGTGCGGGCCCACGACCACGCGTCCCCTCGACGCCGCAGCCGGTAGACCCACCGCAGGTAGACGACGAGCCCCGCGAGCGCGGCCGCGAGGGTGATCGGGTCGACACGCCACTGCGTGAACCACGAGGCGCCGGTGAGCTCCGGCGGCAACGGGTGGCCGGTGAGGATGTAGGCCGGCGTGGGGTCGGCCGGGGTGATCGGCGCCAGCGGCGGCGCGGAGCCCGCGAGCGCGACCGCGACGCCGGACACCGCGCCCATGACGGCGAGCTCGACGACCACGAGCCGCCAGAACGGCCACGACCCGCCCTGCCCGATGCGCGGGATGGTGACCCGGCGGTGCGCGAGGCCCAGGAACCCGAGCGTGGCGAGCAGCGCCGCCTTGGTGATGAGGAGCACGCCGTAGCGGGTGCCGAGGTCGGCCCAGCCGTCGACGCGGATGGCGCCGTTGACCACGCCGGACAGCCCGACACCGACGAGGCACCACGCGGCTACGGCGGAGTACCGCTGCACCGCGGGCTTCAGCCCGTCCCCCAGCCGCCGGTTGAGCATCGCCAGCCCGCCGAGCCCACCGACCCACACGGCGGCGCCCACCAGGTGCAGCATGAGCGAGCCGGTGGCGAGCTCGTGGTTGACGGTGCCGGCGGCGTGCCCGGTGCCCGCCTCGAGCCACAGCGCCGCGATGGCCAGGAGGCTCGTCCAGGCCGCGCCGGCGGGCGTGCGCACGACGATCGCGCAGCCGGTCAGCACGGCCACGGCGACGACGATGCCCGCGAGCGCCCGCCCGATCGTCACCTGGGTGGCGAAGAGCCACAGCTCGTCGCCGAACTGCGTCGAGGTGAGGGGGCGGCCCGCCACCGAGGCGTATGTGAACACCAGCTCGGCGACCGCGAGGACCGTCCAGGCCGCCGCGCTGCCCACCACGAGCCTGGTCCCGGTGGACCAGGCGTCCGTGCGTCGCACCTGGTCCGAGGGGGGCTCGGGGTCCGCGGGGACGCGCCGCGCTCCGCGGGCGGCCCGGCGGGGCAGCACCGCGGCGACGAGGAGCAGGCCGCCCGTCGTCATCGCGGCGGCGAGCCGGGTCAGAGAGGAGACGACCGGGAGTCCCCAGCGGACCACGCCCCCGGGATCCCCGAGGAGGACCGCGGCCGCCGCGCCGGTGAGGGCTACCCCCGCGAGCGCGGCCGCGATGGCGAAGGCGGCGAGGACGGCCGGGGACGCGGCCAGGAGGTCCCGGGCGGCGGGCGGGACGGCGCGTGCGCGGTCGGCGGGCCGCTTCGTCGGCGGCGTCGGGGTGGCGGTCGCCGTCATCCCTACGCCCCGCCGGCCGGTCCGGCGGAGTCGGTCGGGTCGTCGCCCGCCGCGGGACCGTCCGCCTTCGGGGTGATCCGGCGCAGGCTCTGCGCGCGGCCGAGGCGCGTGAGGAGCAGCGCAACGACGACGATGCCCATCACGACGAGCGCGCCGCGCGAGCTGGTGGGCGACGACGTGGGGGTGGCACCCGCCGCCGGTGTGGCCGACGCGGTGGGCGTCGCCGCGGGGCTGGGCGTCGTCGCCGCCGGCTGCGTCGCCGCCGGCTGGGTCGCGACGACGGCCGGCCTCGTCGCCGTGAACGTGAACGAACCCGTCACCGGGTGGCCGTCGGCCGAGGTCACGCGCCAGTCGACGGTGTAGGTGCCGGCCGGGCGGCCGGCCGCCAGCGCCTGCACGACGGTCGAGCCGACGAGCTGCGCGTCGCCCTGGGCGAGCTTGGCGCCATCGGGGCCGGTGACGGTGACCATCGTGCCGATCGCGACCGCCGGCTCAGCGAACATCAGCACCACCTGGTCGGGGGCGCTGTCGACGGTGGACCCGGCCGCGGGGAGGCTGCCGAGGAGCTCGTCGTGCGCCGCCGCCGGACCCGCACCCAGGGCGACGGCCGCCAGGGCGCAGGCCAGCACCGCCAGCACGCGCCGCACCCGTCCCCCACGCGTCGCCATGGCTTCACCGTAGTGCGCCGACCTGCGCCGAGGCTTTCAGCGAACGCACAGGTCGCTCGCCTCGCCGTGTCCGTTCTGCCGGGCTAGCGTCGCCTCACTGCAGACCGCGGAGGTTGCCCTATGGGGAGGACACCACTCGGCGTGGGTGAGCCGATCGGCGCGCCGGGCGCAGGGGGCCCGACGCGGCGCGAGGTGCTCGTCGGCGCGGGGCTGCTGGCCGGGGTCGGCGTCCTCGCCGCCTGCGGCGCGGGCTCGTCGGGCGGCGGCAACGGTGGCCTGCCGGGCGGCCAGGGCACCGGCCCGATCACCGCCGTCTCCAACGTGCCCGTCAACGGCGCGTTGTCGGCGACGCTCGACGGCCGGCCGATCCTGCTGACGCAGGCGAAGGCCGGGACGATCGTCGGGCTCTCGGCCATCTGCACGCACCAGGGGTGCACCGTGCAGCCGAACGGGTCGCGGCTGCTGTGCCCCTGCCACGGGTCGGTCTACGGGCTCGACGGCTCGAACATCAGCGGGCCGGCGCCGTCACCGCTGCCGCCCGTGCCCGTGCACGTGGTGGACGGCCAGGTGCTGGGCGGGGCGGGCTGAGCCGTGCACCGCACCGCGTGGGGCCTGCGGGTGGTCCTCGCCGCGTGCGTCGTCGTGTCCGGCGTCGTGCACTTCCAGCGCTGGCGCACCGGGATGCGGTACGTCGACGTCGTCGGGCCGGCCTTCCTCGTCAACGCCGTCGCCGGGGTGGTCATCGGCGTGCTGCTGCTCACCTGGCGCCACTGGATCCCCTTGTTCCTGGCGTTCGGCTTCGGGGCGGCGACCCTCGGCGCCTTCGTCGTCGCCACCTCGCCCGTGGGCCTGTTCGGCGTGCACTCGCAGTGGAACGGCCTCGCGGAGTGGACCTGCGCCATCACAGAGGCCCTCGCGATCGTGCTGGGCCCAATCGCCCTGGTCGTCGAGCGCCAATCGGCCCCGCGCGTCACCGCGTAGTGCTTCGGTGCTGGACGAAGAGCTCGACTAGCCCCAGACCAGAGCGTGCGCGGGGTCCTGGAGCACCGCCGCGACGTCCGCCAGCACGCGCGAGCCGAGCTCGCCGTCCACCAGCCGGTGGTCGAACGAGAGCGCCAACTGAGTCACGTGCCGCAGCTTGACCTTGCCCTTGTGCGCCCACGGCTGCAGCCGGATGGCGCCGAACGCGAGGATCGCCGCTTCACCCGGGTTGAGGATCGGCGTGCCGGTGTCGATGCCGAACACCCCGACGTTGGTGATGGTGATCGTCCCGTCCGAGAGCTCCGCCGGGCTCGTCTTGCCCGTCCGGGCGTTGGCCGTCAGCTCCGAGAGCCCGCGGGCCAGGCCCAGCAGCGACAGCCGGTGAGCGTCCTTGACGTTCGGCACGACCAGCCCGCGCGGCGTCGCGGCCGCGATTCCGAGGTTGACGTAGTGCTTGTAGACGATCTCCTGGTTGGCCTCGTCCCACGACGCGTTGATCTCGGGGTGGCGGCGCACGGCGAGCAGCAGCGCCTTGGCCGCGATGAGCAGCGGGGTGACGCGCACGTCGGCGAACTCCCGGTCGGCGCGCAACTTCTCGACGAGCTTCATGGTCCGGGTGACGTCGACGGTCTGGAACACGGTGACGTGCGGCGCCGTGAACGCGCTGGCCACCATCGCCTCGGCGGTGCGCTTGCGCACGGACCGGACGGGGACGCGCGTCTGGCGGCCGTCGGCCGAGACGGTGCCGGTGGCCAGCCACGGCTGGTCGTCCTCGGGATAGGTGGCGAGCTCCTTGGCCTGCGCCCGCGCGGCCTGCTCGAGCACGTCCTCGCGCGTGACGATGCCGCCGGGGCCGGTGCCGGCCACCACGTCGAGGTCGAGACCGAGGTCACGCGCCAGCTTGCGGACAGGCGGCTTGGCCAGGGCGTGCCCGGAACCGTTGACAACGGTCGCGCTGGGCACGCCCGGCGCCACGTTGCCCGACCCACCGGCGCCGGACGTCGGGGCACCCACGCCCCCTGCCGGCACCGCACCCACCGGCGCCGGGGCCGTGATCACGCCGCCGCCGACCGCCGACCCTGAGGCCGAAGCCGCCGCGACACGCGCACGCCGCGAGGAGACAGCCCCGCCGGTGCCGTACCCGACGAGGACGGCACCTCCCCCTTGTGCGTCCGAGTCCTTCGGGCCCCCGACACCGGAACCCTCGGACGCTGCGGAGGGGACGGACGGTGCGGACCCCGCAGGGTCGGTGTCGATCTCGACGATGGGCATGCCGACCAGGACGGTGTCGCCGGAGGTGGCGAGCAGCTGCGTCACCACGCCCGCCCACGGCGACGGCAGCTCGACCAGCGACTTCGCTGTCTCGATCTCCACCAGCACCTGGTTGACCGCGACGGTGTCACCAACGGCGACGTGCCACTCGACGATCTCCGCCTCGGTGAGGCCCTCGCCGGCGTCGGGGAGCGGGAACTGCTGCAGGACCGGCATGTCTCAGAACCCCATCGCCCGGTCGACCGCGTCGAGCACGCGGTCGAGGCTCGGCAGGTACTCGTGCTCGAGCTTGGCCACCGGGTACGGGATGTGGAACCCGCCCACCCGGAGCACGGGTGCCTCGAGGTGGTAGAAGCACTCCTCGGTCAGGCGCGCCGCCACCTCCGCGCCGGCGCCGTAGAGCACGGGCGCCTCGTGGACGACGACGCAGCGCCGGGTCTTGCGCACCGACGCCGCCACCGTGGGCAGGTCGAGCGGGGAGAGCGCCCGCAGGTCGACGACCTCGATCGACGTCCCGGACACGGCCGCGGACTCCGCGGCGGCGAGGGCCGTGGCGACCGTCGGCCCGTACGCGACGAGCGTCAGGTCGGTGCCGGCGCGCACCACGCGGGCCTTGTCGAGGATCGCGGGATCTGCGGCCTCGGCACCCGTCTCGGGACCCAGGTCGACCTCGCCCTTGTCCCAGTAGCGGACCTTCGGCTCGAAGAAGAGGACGGGGTCCGGCGACGCGATAGCCGCGCGGATCATCTCGTAGGCCTCGGCCGGCGACGACGGCGAGACGACGCGCAGGCCGGCCGTGTGCGCGAACAGCACCTCCGGCGACTCGCTGTGGTGCTCCACCGCGCCGATGCCGCCCGCGTACGGGACGCGGATGACGACGGGCAGCGTGAGTGCCCCGCGGGACCGGTAGTGCATCTTCGCCAGCTGCGTGGTGATCTGGTCGAACGCCGGGAAGATGAACCCGTCGAACTGGATCTCGAGGACCGGCCGGTACCCGCGCATCGCGAGCCCGATCGCCGTGCCGACGATCCCCGACTCTGCCAGCGGCGTGTCCACCACGCGCGACGAGCCGAACTCGGCGTGCAGCCCGTCGGTGACGCGGAACACCCCGCCGAGCCGGCCGACGTCCTCGCCCATGAGCATCACGGACGGGTCGTCGGCCATGGCCCGACGAAGGCCGGCGTTGATCGCCTTGGCGAACGTCAGCCGCTGTACACCGCTGGGGGCGCCGACCGCCGGCCGGGTCTCAGTCGTCGTCATCGCGCGCTCCCCTCGAACGAGGCCTCGTAGGCCCCGAACCACTCACGTTCTGCGTCGACCACCGCGTGCGGCGTCGCGTAGACGTGCTCGAACATCTGGTCGGCCGCCGGCCGGCCCATGGCGCGCACCTCGGTGCGCAGCCGCTCGCCCAGGGCGTCGGCCTCGTCGGCCAGCTCGGCCTGGAACACCTCGGGCAGCTCGCCGAGCGCCTCGAGGTGGAGCCGCAGCCGGTCGATCGGGTCACGCTGACGCCAGTACTGCTCCTGCTCGGAGCTGCGGTAGCGGCTGGGGTCGTCGGACGTCGTGTGGGCGCCCATCCGGTAGGTGAGCGCCTCGACGAACGTCGGCCCGCCGCCCGTGCGCGCCCGCTCCAGCGCGGCGGCCGTGACGGCGTACACGGCGATGGGGTCGTTGCCGTCCACCCGCACGGAGGGGATGCCGAAGCCCGGCGCGCGGTTGGCGATCGGCGCGATCGCCTGGCTCGTCGTCGGCTCGCTGATCGCCCACTGGTTGTTCTGGCAGAAGAGGACGAGCGGCGCCTGGTTGACCGCCGCGAAGACCATCGCCTCGTTGACGTCGCCCTGGCTCGTCGAGCCGTCGCCGAAGTAGGTCAGCACGGCCATGTCCGTGGCCGGGTCGCCGGTGCCGACGAGCCCGTCGCGCTGCACGCCCATCGCGTAGCCGGTCGCGTGGAGCGGGTGCGCCCCGACGACCAGCGTGTACAGGTGGAAGCCGTGCGCCAGGGGGTCCCAGCCGCCGTGGTCCACGCCGCGGAACAGGCGCAGCACGTCGACGAGGTCCACGCCTCGCACCAGCGCGACGCCGTGCTCGCGGTAGGAGGGGAACACGTGGTCCTGCGGCGCCAGCGCGTACGCCGAGCCGATCTGCGCGGCCTCCTGGCCCAGCGCCTGCGCGAAGAGCGCGAGCTCGCCCTGCCGCTGCAGGGCCGTCGCCTCCACGTCGAACCGGCGGGCGAGCACCATGTCGCGGTACATCCCGCGCAGGGTGTCGGTGGTGAGGGAGGACGCGTGCTCGTCGTACGCCGCGGACGCGACGCGCTCGCCTGCGGGGGTGAGCAGGCGGACCAGGCCGTCCTCGGAGAGGGGGCCGAGCGGGGAGGCGGTCAAGGGGGTCTCCTTCCGAGCGCCGAACCTACGCCAGCGTAGGCTACGCAACCGTAGGTTTCTCGCCTCGCCCGCCGACAAACCGCCCGGCGCGGCTTTGTCGACACCCCACTGCTCATTGCCGGAACCACTGCCGGAAGCTCAGGAAACCGGCTTGACTCTCCTGCGAGGGGAGAGCCGACGGTGGTTCGTGGAGGAACCGATGAGCAACCTCATCCCGATCGGACGCTTCTCGCGCGTCACACGGCTGTCGATCAAGGCGCTGCGGCACTACGACGAGACCGGCCTGCTGGCTCCGGCCTGGGTCGACCCCGCGTCGGGCTACCGGTACTACACGTACGCCCAGGTCACGACGGCCGAGGTGATCCGCGTGCTGCGCTCGCTCGACATGCCGCTCGACGAGATCCGCGAGGCGCTCGGCGCCGGCGACCGCGAGGTCGTCGCGAAGGTGCTGGACCGGCACCGGGCGCGGCTGCAGGACGAGGTCGACCGGCGCACGAGGATGCTCGCGTTCCTCCTCCGTCTCATCGACCAGGAGGGCAGTCCGATGCTGTACGACGTCACCGTCAAGGAAGTCCCCGCCCAGCACGCGGCGGTGTTCCGCACCACGACCAGCGCCTCGACGATCGGCGCCGACGTGGGCCGCGGGTACGCGGCGATCGGGGCCGCGGTCGGCCAGGCCGGCATCGCGATCGCCGGACCGCCGTTCCTCGTCATGACCGAGCTCGTCGACGACGAGACCCCGGGCGCCATCGAGCTCGGCTTCCCGATCGTCGCGCCGTTCCCTGGCACGGACGACGTCGCGGGGGTCGAGCTGCCCGGGCGCCTGGTCGCGGCCACGATCCACCGTGGGCCGTACGACGAAGAAGGGCCGGCCTATCGCGCGGTCGAGGCCTGGATCCAGGAGCACGGCCACGTCCACGCCGGGCCGCCGCGCGAGGTGTACCTCACGTCGCCCGCCGAGGTCACCGACCCGTCGCAGTACGTGACGGAGATCCAGTTCCCGATCGTCGTGCCCGCCTGACGCCTACCGGCGGGGTGCGAACTCCAGCGAGTCGGCCGTGACCTCGAGCAGCAGGTCCGTGGCCTCGGGCTCGCCGACGGAGATGCGCACCCCGTCGCCGGCGAACGGCCGGACGAGCACGCCCGCGCGCGTGCACCGCTCCGCGAGCTTGGTGGCGTGCTCGCCGGCGCCCAGCCACACGAAGTTGGCCTGCGAGTCGGGCACGTCCCAGCCCTGGGCGCGCAGCCCGTCGAGCATCCGGGCCCGCTCGGCGACGAGCGCGCCGACGCGCTCGACCATCTCGCGCTGCGCGCGCAGCGACGCCACGGCCGCGAGCTGCGCCACGTTCGAGACGCCGAAGGGCGTCGACACCGCGCGGATCGTCGCGGCGAGGCGCGGCCGGGCGACGGCGTAGCCGACGCGCAGCCCGGCCAGGCCGTAGGCCTTGGAGAACGTCCGGAGCAGGACGACGTTGGCGTGGGCCGCGAACGCCGCGAGGCCGTCCGCGGCGGCCGGGTCGGTGACGAACTCGACGTAGGCCTCGTCGAGCACCACGAGCACGTCGTCGGGCACGGCCGCCAGGAACGCGTCGAGCTCGTCCGCGCGCACGGCGGGGCCGGTGGGGTTGTTGGGCGTGCAGACGAGCACCACGCGCGTCCGCGGCGTCACCGCCGCCGCCATCGCCGGCAGGTCCAGCCGGCCGTCGGCCGTCACCGGGACGAACACGCCGGTGGCGCCCGCGACCGTCACGTAGATGGGGTACGCCTCGAACGAACGCCACGGCACGACGACCTCGTCGCCCGGCTCGCACACCGCGCCCAGCACGTGGCCGAGGACCGCGACCGAACCGCCGCCGGTGACGACCTCGTCGGGCCGCACGCCGAGGTGCGTGGAGACCGCCTCGACCAGCTCGGTGGCGTACATGTCGGGGTACCGGTTGACGTCGACGCCCGCGTCCGCGATCGCCGCCATCACCGACGGCAGGGGCGGGAACGGGTTCTCGTTGCTCGACAGCTTGTACGCCGCGGCGCCTACCGGGACGCGGGCGCCGGGGACGTACGGCGGCAGGGTGTCGAGGGCCTTGCGGGTGGGGACGCGCGTCACGCGCCCAGCATGCCACCGGGCTCCGGAGCCCCGCCGGGCGTTCCGGTTCCCGACGGATTCAGGGTCCGACCAGCGCAAACCCTCATCCCGCAGCCGTGGCCGCCGTCGGGCGCCTCTGCCAGGATCGGCGCATGGCATTCCTGCTGCGGGTGATCATCAACGGCGTCGCCATCTGGCTGACCACGCTCATCCTCAAGCCCGGGTTCGACGTGGTGCTCGAGGACCCTCACACCACATGGAAGAAGGTCGTGGCCTTCCTGGTGATCGGCGCGATCTTCGGCGTGATCAATGCCTTCGTGAAGCCGATCGTCCAACTGCTCTCGCTGCCGCTCTACATCCTGACGCTGGGGCTGTTCACGCTGGTCGTCAACGCCCTCATGCTGCTGCTGACCTCGTGGCTGACGACCTTCACGCACTGGGGCCTGCACATCGACAGCTTCGGCATCGCCATCGTCGCCGCGCTGATCATCTCGGTGCTGTCGTTCCTCTTCTCGGTGATCATCGGCGGCCGGGACCGCGGCCGGCACGCCTGACGCCTACGACCGTTCCACCCGGTACTGGAACGTCGCGGCCGTGGTGCCGTCGCCGCCGAGCAGCGCCGTGACCGCCGAGACCCCCGGCGCCGACCCCGGCGCCGCCGCGACGTCCGCGTCCGTGAGGCGCGCCGTCTCGACGTAGCCGCTGATCTGGTGCGCCTCGGTGACCATGACCGGATGGTCGTCGGCCAGCGCGCGCGTGACGCGGGTGACGTCGCCGCCCGCTGCGGTCGGCTC
>Ga0207835_1000167_pt1 | contig 14380 bp, 14 predicted proteins | sample LuqExpMetagenom8_FD_187766 | JGI IMG/M metagenome (GOLD analysis project Ga0207835, IMG submission 187766) | Tropical forest soil microbial communities from Luquillo Experimental Forest, Puerto Rico - Sample 8 (SPAdes) | ecosystem: Environmental > Terrestrial > Soil > Tropical forest ... | reverse complement strand
AACGTCCTCGTGGACCCCACCGTCGTCGGCGGGCTGCGCGTGCAGTCCGGCGCCGACGTCATCGACGCGACCGTGCTGGCGCGCCTCGCCGACGCGCGCCGTCGGCTGGCGAGCTGATCGACTGACCCCGCACGCGGTGCGTGCGACTCGTGAGGAGACAAGGAATGGCTGAGCTGACGATCCGGCCGGACGACATCCGTGCCGCGCTGGACCGCTTCGTGCAGTCGTACGTGCCGCCGGCGGCGGCGGCCGAGGAGATCGGCCGCGTGACCCTGGCGGCCGACGGCATCGCGCAGGTCGAGGGCCTGCCCGGCGCGATGGCGAACGAGCTGCTCGAGTTCGAGGACGGGACCCTCGGCCTCGCGCTCAACCTCGACGTGCGCGAGATCGGCGTCGTGGTGCTCGGCGAGTTCGCCGGCATCGAGGAGGGCCAGCCGGTCAAGCGCACCGGCGAGGTGCTCTCCGTGCCGGTGGGCGACGGGTACCTCGGGCGCGTCGTCGACCCGCTGGGCCGCCCGATCGACGGGCTGGGCGAGGTCGCCACCGAGGGACGCCGCGCCCTCGAGCTCCAGGCGCCCGGCGTCATGCACCGCAAGAGCGTCCACGAGCCGCTCCAGACCGGCCTCAAGGCGATCGACACGATGATCCCGATCGGGCGCGGCCAGCGGCAGCTGATCATCGGCGACCGCCAGACCGGCAAGACCGCGATCGCGATCGACACGATCATCAACCAGAAGGCCAACTGGGCGACGGGCGACCCGAAGCAGCAGGTGCGCTGCGTCTACGTCGCGATCGGCCAGAAGGGCTCCACGATCGCCTCCGTGCGCGGCGCCCTCGAGGAGGCCGGCGCGCTGGAGTACACGACGATCGTCGCGGCGCCCGCGTCCGACCCGGCGGGCTTCAAGTACCTCGCCCCCTACACCGGCTCGGCCATCGGCCAGCACTGGATGTACCAGGGCCAGCACGTCCTCATCGTCTTCGACGACCTGTCGAAGCAGGCCGAGGCCTACCGCGCGGTCTCGCTGCTGCTTCGTCGTCCGCCGGGGCGCGAGGCCTACCCGGGCGACGTGTTCTACCTGCACTCCCGGCTGCTCGAGCGCTGCGCCAAGCTGTCCGACGACCTGGGCGCCGGCTCGATGACCGGCCTGCCGATCATCGAGACCAAGGCGAACGACGTCTCGGCCTACATCCCGACGAACGTCATCTCCATCACAGACGGGCAGATCTTCCTGCAGTCCGACCTGTTCAACGCCGACCAGCGGCCGGCCGTCGACGTCGGCATCTCGGTGTCCCGCGTCGGTGGTGCCGCCCAGGTCAAGGCAATGAAGCAGGTCGCCGGAACGCTGAAGATCGACCTCGCGCAGTTCCGCTCGCTCGAGGCGTTCGCCATGTTCGCGTCCGACCTCGACGCGGCCTCCCGCGCGCAGCTCGCCCGCGGCGCCCGGCTCATGGAGCTGCTCAAGCAGGGCCAGTACACGCCGTACCCGGTGGAGAACCAGGTGGCGTCGATCTGGGCCGGCACCAAGGGCAAGCTCGACGACGTCCCGCTCGAGGACGTGCGCCGGTTCGAGACCGACCTGATCGACCACCTGCGCCGCAACTCGTCGGTGCTCACGACGATCGCCGAGACCGGGCTGCTCAAGCCCGACACCGAGGCGGAGCTCGAGCGGCAGGTCGCCGCCTTCCGCGACGGGTTCCTGGTCGCCGACGGCACGCCGCTCGTGAGCCCCGCGGCCGACGCGCCGGTCGAGCCCGTCGAGGTCGAGCAGGAGCAGATCGTCCGGCAGAAGAGGGCCTAGACGTGGCAGCTTCGCAGCGCGTCTACCGCCAGCGCATCCGGTCCACGCAGGCGCTGAAGAAGATGTTCCGCGCCCAGGAGCTGATCGCGGCCTCCCGCATCGGCAAGGCCCGGGACCGCATGGCCATGGCCACGCCGTACGCGCGGGCGATCACCCGCGCCGTGTCGGCGCTGGCGACGCACTCGGACGTGTCCCACCCGTTCCTCGTCGAGCGGCACGACACGAAGCGGGCCGCGGTGCTGCTCGTCGCGAGCGACCGCGGCATGGCCGGGGCCTACTCGGCGACGGTCATCCGCGAGACGGAGAAGCTCGTCGGCCGGTTGCGCGCCGAGGGCAAGACGGTCGTGCTCTACGTGGCCGGCCGGCGCGCCGAGTCGTACTACACGTTCCGGCAGCGGCCGCCGAGGCAGGCGTGGGTGGGGCAGTCGGACGCGCCGACGTCGCAGGAGGCCGACGAGATCTCCGACGTGCTGCTCGGCGCCTACACCGCGCCGGCCGAGGCGGGCGGGGTCGACGAGCTGCACGTGGTCTACACGCAGTTCGTCAACATGGTCACCCAGCGGCCGCGCGTCATCCGGCTGCTGCCGCTCGAGGTCGTCGAGGGCGTCGTCGAGCCCGGGCAGGACGACGTCCTGCCGCTGTACGAGTTCGAGCCGAGCCCCGAGGTGGTGCTCGACGCGCTGCTGCCGCGGTACGTGCGCGCCCGCATCCACGCCGTCCTGCTCCAGGCCGCCGCCTCCGAGCTCGCCGCCCGCCAGCGCGCGATGCACACGGCGACCGACAACGCGGAGGACCTCATCCGCACCTACACGCGGCTGGCCAACCAGGCCCGCCAGGCCGAGATCACCCAGGAGATCAGCGAGATCGTCTCGGGCGCCGACGCGCTCGCAGCGGCCTCCTGACCGACGAAGCGAGGACAGAGGAATGACCGCCACCACCGTCGACCCGACGGCCGCAGCGACCGCCCACGGGGTCGGCCGCGTCGCCCGGGTGATCGGGCCCGTCGTGGACATCGAGTTCCCGCCGGACCAGATCCCTGAGATCTATAACGCGCTCACCGTCTCCATCGACCTGGCGAACCAGGGCGAGGGCGAGTCGAGCCACAGCCTGACGCTCGAGGTTGCCCAGCACCTCGGCGACTCCCTGGTGCGCGCCATCGCCCTCAAGCCGACCGACGGCCTGGTCCGCGGCGCCGTGGTGACCGACTCCGGCGCGCCGATCTCCGTGCCGGTGGGCGACGTCACCAAGGGCCACGTCTTCAACGTCACCGGCGACGTGCTGAACCTGCAGGAGGGCGAGACGCTCGAGATCACCGAGCGCTGGCCGATCCACCGCAAGCCCCCGGCCTTCGACCAGCTGGAGTCGAAGACCACGATGTTCGAGACGGGCATCAAGGTCATCGACCTGCTCACCCCCTACGTGCAGGGCGGCAAGATCGGCCTGTTCGGCGGAGCTGGCGTCGGCAAGACCGTCCTCATCCAGGAGATGATCCAGCGCGTCGCGCAGGAGCACGGCGGTGTGTCGGTGTTCGCCGGCGTCGGCGAGCGCACGCGTGAGGGCAACGACCTCATCGTCGAGATGGAGGAGGCGGGCGTCTTCGACAAGACGGCCCTCGTCTTCGGCCAGATGGACGAGCCGCCGGGGACGCGTCTGCGCGTCGCCCTGTCCGCCCTGACGATGGCGGAGTACTTCCGCGACGTGCAGAAGCAGGACGTGCTGCTCTTCATCGACAACATCTTCCGGTTCACGCAGGCCGGCTCCGAGGTGTCGACGCTCCTCGGTCGCATGCCTTCGGCCGTCGGCTACCAGCCGAACCTGGCCGACGAGATGGGCCAGCTCCAGGAGCGCATCACCTCGACCCGCGGGCACTCGATCACGTCGCTCCAGGCGATCTACGTGCCGGCCGACGACTACACCGACCCGGCCCCTGCGACGACGTTCGCTCACCTGGACGCCACCACGGAGCTGTCCCGCGAGATCGCGTCCCGCGGCCTCTACCCGGCCGTGGACCCGCTGAGCTCGACGAGCCGCATCCTCGACCCGCGGTACGTCGGCCAGGATCACTACAACGTCGCGACGCAGGTCAAGGCGATCCTGCAGCGCAACAAGGAGCTCCAGGACATCATCGCGATCCTCGGCGTCGACGAGCTGTCCGAGGAGGACAAGACCGTCGTCGCGCGGGCGCGCCGCATCCAGCAGTTCCTCTCGCAGAACACGTACATGGCGACGAAGTTCACCGGCGTCGAGGGCTCGACGGTCCCGGTGGCCGAGACGGTCGAGGCGTTCAAGAAGATCGCCGAGGGCGAGTTCGACCACATCGCCGAGCAGGCCTTCTTCAACGTCGGCGGCCTCGAGGACCTCGAGAAGAACTGGGCCAAGATCCAGAAGGACTACGGGGTCTGATGGCGCAGCTCGAGGTCGACATCGTCGACGCCGACGGCAAGGTCTGGTCGGGTGCCGCCCGCCAGATCTCGGCCCCGGCCGCCGACGGCGAGATCGGCATCCTGCCCGGGCACACGCCCGTGCTGGCGGTGCTGCGCTCGGGCGAGGTACGCGTCTTCGAGCACGCCGGCACGCCGGCGATCCGCTGGATCGTCGACGGGGGATTCCTCTCGGTCGACTCGGACCAGGTGACGATCGTCGTCGACGACGCCCAGCCCGCCGCGGCCGAGAAGCACTGAGGGACCCGGCGTGCACTGGACGGTGGGTCTGATCCTCGGACTGGCCGTCGCCGCCGCGCTCGTCGTCCCCGCCGTGCTATGGGTGACGCGCACGCGCACCCTCAGCCTGCGCGTCGGCTCGTTCGCCTGCGGGGTCGCGGTGCGGGAGGGCGGCAAGCCGCGCCGGGGGATCGCGCAGTACGGCCGCGTCCGGATGTACTGGTGGCGCAGGGCCTCGCTGGCCCCGCGCGCCGCGACCATGTGGCGCCGCGAGGGCCTCGTCGTGCTCGACCGCCACGCGCTGCCCGAGGACCGCGCGCCCGGGCAGCGGGCGACCGCGGTCGTCGTGCACTGCAAGGTGGTGACCGACGAAGGACCGACCGAGCTCTGGCTGACGATGGGCCCGGCGGCCTACTCCGGCTTCATGGGATGGATCGAGGCGACCCCCACGCCGGTCCGGATGGTGTTCTAGTGCGGCTCGTCGTGGCCTCCTGCACCGCGACCTACTCCGGCCGGCTGGACGCCCACCTGCCGCTCGCGCGGCGGCTGCTCGTCGTCAAGGCGGACGGGTCGGTGCTGCTGCACGCCGACGGCGGCTCGTACAAGCCCCTGAACTGGATGTCGCCGCCGTGCTCGCTCACGGTCTCGGCGCCGTCCGACGAGGCCGCCTCGCTCGGCGTGACCGAGGTCTGGACCGTCCAGCAGGCGAAGTCCGACGACCGGCTCCTCGTCGAGCTCTACGACGTGGTGCACGACTCCTCGCACGAGCTCGGGGTCGACCCGGGCCTGGTGAAGGACGGCGTCGAGGCACACCTGCAGGTGCTGCTCGCCGAGCAGATCTCCCTGCTCGGGGACGGCCACACGCTGGTGCGGCGCGAGTTCCCGACGGCCATCGGGCCGGTCGACATCCTCGCGCGCGACCCCTCGGACGGGTTCCGGCACGTCGCGGTGGAGATCAAGCGGCGCGCGACGATCGACGCCGTCGAGCAGCTGACCCGGTACCTCGAGCTGCTCAACCGCGACCCGCTGCTCGCGCCGGTTCGGGGCATCCTCGCGGCGCAGTCGATCGCGCCGCAGGCCCGGGTCCTGGCGACGGACCGGGGCATCGACGTGCTGCTCCTGGACTACGAGTCGATGCGCGGCGCCGACGACGCGTCCCTGCGTCTCTTCTGATTTCGCCGAGCGCGCCACTCACGGCGCCAGCGCGCCACGCATTCCCAGGGCGGCCGCGAGGGAACCGGCGGGGTCGACGACGAGCGGATGCCAGGATGGCGGCGTGGCCATGGACTCCCTGCTCGGTGCCGGGCGCGAGCGCGCCGAGCGCGAGCTGACCATCCGGCGCTCGGCGGTGGCGGTCGGATGGGCCGCGGCCATCCTGTTCGTCCTGGTGCTCGTCACGGCCGTGGTGACCGAGGGCTCGTCGGGTGCCGTGGTGGTGGTCGTGCTGCTGGCGGGCTCGCTGCTCGTCGGGTGCGTCGTCGCCGGGATCCCGGTGCTCCTCCTCGCGCTGTGGCTGCTGCGCCACCTCGGGGGCGGCCGCCTCCCGCGGATCGTCGTCGGCGGGCTGGCGGGGCTGGCGATCGGCCTGGTGGAGGAGCTGCTCCTGGGCGGGATGAGCCCGTGGGCGTTCGTGGACCGCGAGCCGGACTTCGCGGCCATGGTCCTGCTGTGTCCGCTGGTGGCCGGGGCGATCGCCGGCGCGATCGTCGGGCCGCGCCCGGCGGTCGACGGGGTCGACTGACCCAGAAGGTCACCACCACGGGCCTGGAAGGATGTGCCCGTGACGCTTCCCGGTTCCGAGCCCTCGTTCGTCCTCCGCGGCCGGGTGGTGACCCCCGACGACGTGCTCGACGACGGCGCCGTCGTGGTCGAGGGGCCGCAGCTGCGCTGGGTCGGCCCCGCGGCAGGGATCCCGGAGCCCTGGCGTGAGGCGCTCCCGGCGCCGAGCGCCGACACCCTGCTCCCCGGCCTCGTCGACATCCACTGCCACGGCGGCGGGGGAGCGAGCTTCCCGGACGCGACGACGCCCGACGAGGTGACGACCGCGGCGCGCGAGCACCTGGCGCACGGCACGACGAGCCTCGTCGCCTCTCTCGTGACCGCGGCCGGCGACGTCATGGTCGAGCGCGCGGCGCTGCTGGCCGACGCCGTCGAGGGCGGCATCCTCGCGGGCATCCACTCCGAGGGCCCCTTCGTGTCCCACGAGCGCCGCGGCGCGCAGAGCCCCGACTACCTGGTGCCCGGCGACCCGGCGCTGGTGCGGCGGCTCGTCGAGGCGTCGCGCGGCGCGCTCGTCACCATGACCGTCGCCCCGGAGGTGCCGGGCGTCGTCGCCCCGCCCGACGACGTCATGGCCGCCCTCGTCGCCGGCGCCGCGCTGCCGTCGCTGGGCCACACGGACGCCAACGCCGAGCAGGCGGAGGCGGCGATCGCCCGCGCGGTCGCGCTCGTCCGGGCGAACCCCTTCACGGCGGGCCAGCGCCCCACGGCGACGCACCTGTTCAACGGCATGCGCCCGCTGCACCACCGCGACCCGGGTCCCGTGGCGGCGTGCCTCGCGGCGGCCGCGCGCGGCGAGCTGGTCGTCGAGCTCGTCGCCGACGGGACGCACCTGGCCGACGAGACCGTCAAGACGGTGTTCGACCTCGTCGGGCCGGACGCGATCGCCCTGGTCACCGACGCGATGGCGGCCGCGGGGCTCGGCGACGGCGACTACCGGCTCGGCCCGATGGCGGTGCGCGTCGCCGACGGCGTCGCGCGGATCGTCGGGCCCGACGGCTCGTCGGGCTCGATCGCCGGCGGCATCGCCCACCTGCTCGACGTGGTCCGTTGCACGGTCCGCGCCGGCGTGCCGCTGGTCGACGCCGTGCGCGCCGCGAGCCACACGCCCGCGGACGTCCTCGGCCTCCGCGACCGTGGGCGGCTCGCCGCCGGGCACAGAGCGGACCTGGTCGTCGTCGACGACGACCTCCGCCCGCGCCGCGTGATGCGCCTCGGCGCGTGGGTCGCGACCGCCTGACGCGGCGCGGCCGCGGTCGGCACTCCCGCGAGCGGTCGATAGCCGCGGCTATCGACATCGCGTGGGGGTATCGACGGCGCGCGCGGCGGAGGCCGTCCACGCCGGAGTCGAATCGATTCGACTGGTGGCGACAACCGAGGTAGCGTTCCCATGCGCCGCCGCAGCGACGCGTCCGTCAGCACCGCGAAAGGCTCGCCATGGCCACGTCCCGCCCGTCCGGCCGCACGTTCCCCGCCGACTTCGTCTTCGGGTCCGCCACCGCCAGCTATCAGATCGAGGGCGCGGTGCACGAGGGCGGCCGCGGCCCGTCGATCTGGGACACGTTCAGCCACACGCCCGGCAAGGTGCTCGACGGCGACACCGGCGACGTCGCCGCGGACCACTACCACCGGGTGGCCGAGGACGTCGCGCTCATGAAGGACCTCGGCCTCGAGGCGTACCGCTTCTCGGTCGCGTGGCCGCGCATCCAGCCGACGGGCACCGGCGAACCCCTCGCAGAGGGCCTCGCGTTCTACTCCGACCTCGTCGACCGCCTCATCGCGGCGGGCATCAAGCCCGTCGTCACCCTGTACCACTGGGACCTGCCGCAGGCCCTGGAGGACGGGGGCGGCTGGTCGAACCGCGAGACCGCCTACGCCTTCGCCGAGTACGCGCGCATCGTCGCCCGCGCCCTGGGCGACCGCGTCCACACGTGGAGCACCATCAACGAGCCGTGGTGCGCGGCGTTCCTCGGCTACGCGTCCGGCGTCCACGCTCCCGGCGTGGCCGACGACGAGCGCGCGCTGAAGGCGGCGCACCACCTCAACCTCGCCCACGGCCTGGCCGCCACGGCCATCCGCGAGGAGCTGAGCGAGGAGACGACGATCTCGATCACGCTGAACCTCCACATCTTCGCGCCGGAGACCGACTCCCCGGAGGACGTCGAGGCGTTCCGCCGGGTCGAGACGATCGGCAACGAGGTGTTCCTCCAGCCGCTGCTCGAGGGCCGCTACCCGGCCGACCTCTTCGCGGACACGGCGCACGTCACCGACTGGTCCTTCGTGCAGGAGGGCGACCTCGAGGCCATCAAGGTCCCGATCGACCTGCTCGGCCTCAACTACTACGACGACGCGGTGGTGCGCCACGGCGTCGCGCCGACGGGCGACGGCGCCCCGGGCCCGGATGGCCACAAGACGTCGCCGCAGATCCCGTGGGTCGGGGCCGACGAGGTCGAGTGGGTCCACCGCCCCGGCCCGCGCACCGCGATGGAGTGGGGCATCCACCCCGACGGCCTCACGCGGATGCTCGTCGAGCTCTCGGCGCGCTACCCCGGCCAGGCGCTGGCCATCACGGAGAACGGCGCGGCGTTCTACGACGAGGTTGTCGACGGCCGGGTCCACGACCAGGACCGCCTGGACTACCTCCACGACCACATCGACGCCGTCGGCGCCGCGATCGAGGCCGGCGCGGACGTGCGCGGCTACTTCGTCTGGTCGCTCATGGACAACTTCGAGTGGGCGTACGGCTACGACCGCCGGTTCGGCGTCATCCACGTCGACTACCCGACGGGCACCCGCACGGTGAAGGACTCCGCCCGCTGGTATGCCGAGGTGATCCGCACCCGGTCGGTCGTGCCCCCGACGGTCGCGTGACGCGCGTCGTTCGTCGTGCCCGGACCGGGACGCTTTCCGGGCACGACGAACCACGGGGGATGATGTCGCCGTGCCGAGCAGCCGGAGGTCCGCGAAGCGGCCGTACGCCGCCGAGCACGTGCCGCTCGACCTCGACCGCGCGACCGGCGGCCGCAGCGCGGAGAGCGGGCCCGACGGCGAGTGGGTGGTGCAGAAGCTCCGCGGCTCCGACAAGGAGTACCGCTGCCCCGGCTGCGACCAGATGATCCCGGCCGGCACCGCGCACGTGGTCGCCTGGCGGTCCGACGACCTGCTCGGCGACGGCATCGAGGGCCGGCGCCACTGGCACTCGTCGTGCTTCCGCGAGCGCGGCCGGCGGGGCCCCACCCGCCGCTGACGGCATAGGCTCGAACCGATGAGCGCGGAGACCGGCACCCCGATCCGTTCCCTGACCGTCCTGCCGGCGCAGCGCGAGGACATCGAGCTCCACACGGCCGACGGCCTGACGCTCGTCGGCGAGCTCGCCCTCCCCGTCGACACCGCCGGCAACCCCCTGATGCCGACCGCGACCCTCGTCACGCTGCACCCGCTGCCCACGCACGGCGGCTACATGGACTCGCACGTCATCCGGAAGGCGTCGTGGCGGCTGCCCGCGCTGGCCGGGATGGCGGTGCTCCGCTTCAACACGCGCGGCACGACGAGCCCGCGTGGCACGTCGCAGGGCTCGTTCGACGAGGGCCGGAGCGAGCGCTTCGACGTCGCCGCGGCGCTGGAGTTCGCCAAGTTCCACGACCTGCCGCACATCTGGCTCGTCGGCTGGTCGTTCGGTACCGAGCTCGCGCTGATGTACGGCCGCGACCCCGAGGTCGAGGGCGCGGTGCTCCTGTCGCCGCCGCTGCGGCGTGCGACGGACGACGACCTCGCGGCCTGGGCCGAGCTCGGCCGCCCGCTCGTCGCGCTCGTCCCGGAGCACGACGACTTCCTCCGCCCGCCCGATGCCGCGCCGTACTTCGCGGCCGTGCCGAACGCGGAGATGATCGCCGTCGCGGGTGCGCGCCACCTCTGGGTGGGGGAGGCTCAGGTCCGGCGGGTGCTCGACGAGATCGTCGCGCACGTGCTCCCGGGCCACGGCCCGCTGCCGACGGTGTGGGACGGGCCGAGCACGCAGGCGCCTCGGTCCGCGGACGCGACGGGGGAGGACGCATGAGCCAGGCCGCAGTGCGGCGCGCCGCCGGTCCCGCGTACGACGAGAACCTGCTGCCCCTCGTCCTGCTCCACGCCTTCCCGCTGGACTCCCGCATGTGGGACGCCGCGGGCGCGCTGATCCCCGGGCCGCGTGCCGTCTTCGCCGTCGACCTGCCCGGCTCGCCCGGCCACACGATGTCCTTGCCGAACCCGCCCTCCCTCGACGACTCGGCCGACCTTGTCGCCGCCGCGCTGGCGGAGGCCGGCATCACGCGGGCGATCGTCGCGGGCCTCTCGATGGGCGGCTACACGGCCCTCGCGCTGCTGGAGCGGCACCCCTCGCTCGTCGCGGGCCTGGGCCTGCTCGACACGAAGTCCGTCGCCGACACCCCCGAGGCCGCGGCGAACCGCCTGGCCAGGGCCGAGCGGCTCGAGCGCTCCGACTCGGTCGACGAGGTGCTCCCCGACGCCGACGTGCTGCTCGGCGAGACCTCCCGAGCGGCGCGGAGCCAGGTGCGCGACCAGGTGCTCGCCTGGATCCACGAGCAGGTGCCGTCCGGTCTGGCGTGGTGCCAGCGGGCGATGGCCGCGCGTCCGGACCGCACCGAGGTGATCCGCGCCTTCGGCGGGCCTGTGACCGTCGTCGTGGGCGACGAGGACACCCCGACGCCGATCGCGCAGGCCGAGACCATGTCGAAGGCCGCGCACGGGGCGCCGCTCGTCGTCGTGCGGGGCGCGGGCCACCTCACGGCCGTGGAGGACCCGGCGGCCGTCGCGGCGGCCCTCGCGGACCTCGCCCAGCGCGCCGACGGTCGCTAGCCGGCCAGCGCGCGCGCGATCGCGACGTCGAGGTCCAGCGACTCGCCGTCCTTGCCGCCGGCACCCAGCACCAGCGGCGGGTCCGACGGCTCGGGGCGCACGCCGCGCATCGTCGCGCGCAGGCTCCTCGGCGCGCGCAGCACGTAGAACTCGCCGTTCGTGTCGACCGCGAGCGTGCGGTCCTGGCGCAGGTACCAGCCACGCAGCGGCGTCCGGTAGGTCTGCCGTCCGTCGAAGCTGCGCACGACGAGCGGCTCCGGCGCCGGTCCCTCCGCGAGCGCGCGCATGACGAACTCGTGCAGCATCTCGCGGGCGCGAGCCGACTCGGCCGCCTGCCGGCGCGCGAGCGACTGAGCGTGGTGGTCCGCGGCGGCCCGGCGCTCCTCGCGCCAGCGTGCCGCGTCGTCGCCGGTCGGGTGTGTGCTCACCGCGTGCTCACCGCGCCGGGGCGGCGTCCTGGTCGTCGGTGACCGCCGGGATCACGCCCGTGTCCTCGACGTCGGCGGCCGGCGTCGCCTCCTCGGGGGCGGCCGTCTCCTCGGGCGCCGGCGTCCGGGACTCGTCCTTGGCCGGGGCGTCCTCGTGCGCTGGCGCAGCCTCGTCGTGCGCGGCCGCCGCGCTCGCGACCGCCGTGATGGCGGCCGACACCGGGGCCGGACGGGACTTCGCCTTGGACGACGGCTTGCTCGGCCGCGCCGGGTGCACCTCGGCGAGCTCCGCCTGCACGCGGCCCGCCTTCTCGAGGGCGCCGCGGTCGGGGTCGTTGCCCAGCAGGCTGCGCAGCTCGTCGAGGTAGGTGGTGATCGACTCGCGCTGGCGGTTGAGGTCCTCGACCTGCCGCTGGGCGGTGGTCCGCTCGCGCTCGGCCTCGATCATCGCCTCGGAGATCTGCTTCTCGGCGTGCTCGCGCGCCTCGGCGACCACGCGGTCGGCGTTCTTTCGGGCGTTGGAGATGAGGTCACGGGCGTGCGCCTCGGCGTCCGCGCGGACCTTCTCGGCCTGGGCGAGGGCCTTGGCGACGCGCTCCTCGGCCTCGGCGGCGTGCGCCTCGGCGTCGGCCACGAGCCGCTCGGTCTCGCCGCGCACCTGCGCGGTGCGCTCCTCGTCGGCCCGCTCGGCCGCCGCGCGCTTGGACGCGATGGCGATCTCGGCCTCGGCCATCGTCTGCTCGGCGCCCTGGACCAGCGTGTCGGCGTGCGCCTTGGCGGCGGCCGACTGGTCCGCGATCGAGCGGTGGCCCTCGGTGAGCACCCGCTCGACGTCCAGGCGGGTCGTCTCGCGCAGCTCGGTGGTCTCGCGCGCGGCGGTGGAGCGCAGCTCGGCAGCCTCGCGCTCGGTGGTCTCGCGCAGCTGCGTGGTCTCGCGCTCGGTGGACTCGCGGAGCAGCGCGGCCTCGGCGGCCGTGCGCTCGCGCAGCTCGGTCGTCTCGCGGGCGGCGGCGGCGCGCAGCTCCGTGGCGTACTGCTCGGCCTCGGTGCGCAGGCTGGTGATGGCCTGGTCCGCCTCGGTGCGCGCGGCCTGGATCTCGTCGGACGCCTGGGCGCGCTGCTCGCCGGTCTCGCGGTCGGAGCTGGCGCGCACGAAGGCCGAGTACTGGTCGGCCTCGGTGCGCAGGGCGGCGACCTCGGCGGCGACCCGCTGCTGGAGCGTGGTGGTCTCGCGGTCGGCGGTCGAGCGCACCTGGTCGGCGTGCGCGGCGGCCTGCGCGCGGAGCGTGGCGACCTCGTCGCTGACGTGCTGGCGCAGCGTGGCGGTCTCGTCGGCCGCCTCCTGGCGCACCCGCGCGGCGTAGCCGTCGGCCTCGGAGACCTTGGCCGCGGTCTCGGCCTCGGTGCGCTGGCGGAGGGTGGTGGTGTCGACGTCGGCGCCCTGGCGCACGTCCTGCGCGTAGCGCTCGGCCTCCTCCCGCTGCGCGGCGGTCTCTGCCTCGGTGCGCTGGCGCAGCTCGCTCGCGGTGCGCTCCGTGAGCAGGCGCAGCTGCGTCGCCTCGTGCTCGGTGGTGGCGCGCAGCGTGCCGAGCTCGCGCTCGAGCGTGGTGCGCCGTTCGCTCTCCTCGGTGGCGACCGCGGACTGGATGCGCTGCGCCTCGCGCTCGGCGGAGCCGACGAGCTCCTCGGCGCGGCGCTGCGCGGCCACCAGGTGGCTCTCGGCCTCGGCGGCGGCGGTCGTGCGGACCTCGTCGGCCTCGCGACGGGCGGTGGCGAGCAGCTCGGCGACCTCGTTCTCGGCGCGGGCACGGAGCTGCCCCGCGGCCAGCTTGGCGCGCGCGACGGCGTCGGACGCCTGCGCGTTCGCCTGCGAGATCACCTCGGACGACTGCTCCTCGGCCGAGCGCAGCAGCTGCTCGATCCGGGAGCCGAGGCCGGTGTAGCTGGGGCGCTCGGCCTCACGGAGCTGGCGGTGCGCCTCGGAGAGCTCACCGGCGGTCTGGAGCGCCTTCGAATCGGCTGACTCGACCTGGCCACGAGCCTCGACGAGCTTGCGCTCGAGCTCGGCGATCCGGGCGTCGACCGCGACTCGGTCGTAGCCGCGGAAGTTGACCACGGGGAAGGCGGCGGTGTCGTCGACCACGGACAGATCCTCCAGAACGCTGGCTGGCCCCGGCACACAAGGGCTGCATCTCCGCCGGAGTCCGGCGGCAAGGATACGCGGATCGGGTGACACCTCGGTGCAGGGTCCGAACACCATCCGGACGGCCCAGTGACTGTCGCCGCCTGGCTCCCGCCTATTCTGGGGTGTCCCTCCCGAGAGGAAGCGTGTGCGGAATCGACTGATCTTCGCAGCCCTCGGCATCGTCGGCGTGCTGTTGATCGGCCTGGCGATCGCATCGGCGACGGTGTGGCGCGCCGACGAGGTGCTGCTGGCCACGGCCACCGCCGACAAGCCGATCGTCGTCACGGACCCCGGTGTCCTCGACATGGCCGGCGACCCGGTGACGGTCACCGCGACCGTGCCTGCCGGCGACCACGTGGTGCTGGCCGTGGGCCGCGACACGGACGTCAACGGCTGGGTCGGCACGGATCCGCACCAGCGGGTGACCGGGCTGTCGGGGTGGCACACGCTCGATCTCGCGGAGGCCACGGCCGCTCCCGTTCCCACGGGCGCCGCCACGGGCACCGCGTCGCCGACGGCGAGCCCGGCCGCCGCCGCACCCGCCGACGCGACCGCCACCGTGCCCGATGCCTCGTCGGACATGTGGCTCGCCACCGTGCAGGGCACCGGCACCGCGACCCTGAAGTGGTCCGACCAGCCCGGCCGGTGGAGCCTCCTCGTCGTCGGCTCGACCGC
>Ga0207835_1000164_pt1 | contig 14435 bp, 8 predicted proteins | sample LuqExpMetagenom8_FD_187766 | JGI IMG/M metagenome (GOLD analysis project Ga0207835, IMG submission 187766) | Tropical forest soil microbial communities from Luquillo Experimental Forest, Puerto Rico - Sample 8 (SPAdes) | ecosystem: Environmental > Terrestrial > Soil > Tropical forest ... | reverse complement strand
GGGAGCGGTCGCCGCGCCGACGAACGTGTCGTGGACGCTGAAGAGCCTCAACAGGACGCCAGCAACGCCGACCACGGTTCTAGTGGCCCGGTGGCGGCACCGTCGCGTAATGCGCTGATGAGCCCAGCGATGACCGCGGACCGTTCGTCGAGTCGCACGGGACCGTCCGGGCTGATCGCTTCGCCGAGCTGGTCGATCAGGTGCTCACCGTCCGGAACGGTGATCCCCCGCTGATGAGGGAGTTGAACGTCGCCACCGTCTGATCTTCTCGGACACGGAACGTGACAGACGCCAACGCCCGGAAGCGTTTTGTCTGTCACGTTCCGTGACGCAAGGTTGGGCTACTGGGGTGCCACCACCCGTACGGAGGCGGTTGCCGAGTACGGCTGACCGAGGGAGTCGTAGGCCGTCTCAGACACGTTCTGGAGGATCATGCCCATCCCCGTGCCGATGGTGCTTTCGGTCACGGTGCTGGAGCATTCCGCCGTGACGGACTGGCCGGGTGCGAGCGTGCTAGCCGACAACGGCACGAGACCGCACAGTTGGGAGTCCAGCGGCTGTGTGGTCACCGTCTGGTCGCCAGTGTTCGTCAGCGTGAACGTCCACGTCGTGTCGTAGCGAGATGTCGGCTGCCCCGTCACCGTCAAAGTCAACATCTGCACAGGCACAGGCACCTGGATCGGCGTCGCCTGTTGCGACGGTTCGCCGGACTGGCGGGCAGCGCGAGGGTGATGCCCGCGATGACGAGCGTTGCTGCGGTGAACGCTGTGACGAGTCTCCTGGTCGTGCTCGATGTCCAGGTGCGGATGATGCGAAGGCGTCGCTGTGGACTTGCCACGTGTGCGGCTGGCGAAGACGGTCTCCAGGCGTGAAGAAGCGGTTCGATGGGGTGTCGAGCCGCTCGTTCCCCGCTGTGGGCAAGGCTGGTGCGGCTGCTGCCAGCACAGTCAGTCATGCTCGCTCGGCTGTGAGGACACCCGACGGTGTTCGACTTCGTTCGGACTTTCGGTGTAAATCGTGCGGACGTGAGCGCCGGACCCCCGCAGCGCCCTTCACGCGCGCAGAAGTCCGAACGAAGTCGAACAGCGCAACAGAGTCGCGGCGTTCACAAAACGTGGCATGACTTGGTGCCGACGGGACGACATTCCGTCCGTCGCCCACATTCGGGGCGGCTCCCGACGTCCTGCTAACCCTGGAGTGAGATGAAGAAGCGCGCTCTGTCCGTGGCCGTCGTCGGGTGTCCAGAACACATCACGGTGCGGCGCAGGGGGTCGCTCCGGGGGTTCTGCTGATCGCCGCCGTGATCGGCGGGCTGGTGTGGCGTCGCCGTCGTGCGACGTCGTAACACCGTCGCCGTCGCCGTTGCCGGGATCCTCGTGTTCGGGGGTCCGGCGCGGCGACGGCGTACGCCGTCTCGCCCAACCGCGAGGAAACCTTCGCGTTGACACCCGAAGCAGTGGACCAGGTACCCGGCCGGCTACTGCTCGTCTCCTGCGACCACGGGCCGCAGGCCACGCTCGTCAACGGCGGGTACTGGACCAGGAACATCGTGGTCGTGCTTCAACGCGAGAAGAGCTGAACCGTCACAATCGCGACGGCAGGCGGGGCGGCGTCAGTCACAGAGAGTCGGTCGTGCAAGTTCCCCGGCCAGGCGTGACCATTCGTCGTGCGTCATCGCGCGCCCGGCCCGGGCTGGGGTGCACACCGTGGTGAGTGCCTGCTGTGGGTCCAGGTCCCAGATGCGGACCGTGCGGTCGGAGCCGGCACCGCTGACCTGTGACCCGTCGGCGGAGAACGCGACGCCGTACACCTTGCCGGACACCCCTGTCAGCGACGCGTACCGCAGCGGGGACGACGGAGTGCTGACGTCCCAGATGCGCACCGTTCCGTCCGTCATGCCGGCGGCAAGCAGGTGCCCGTCCGGGGAGAACGCCAGGTTCATGCCATACCCGTCAGCCCAGACCAGCGGCTGCCCCAGCGGGACTGGGTGGTGGCGGTCGGTGACGTCCCACAGCCAGATGGTGTTGTCGTTCCCGGACGCCGCGACGGTGCGCCCGTCCGGTGAGAACGCTGCCGAGTAGACGTAACCCTTCGGCCCGGTCAGCGGCGCACCGATGAGCGTGGGGTTGGCGAGGTTCGTGGTGTCGAGCAGGTCCACGCTTCCGGACAGGATCGAAGCGACCAAGGCTGTGTTGTCCGGAGCGAACCACACGGCGTACACGGCCCCGCCGAGGTCGCTGACGCGTCCGGTCGGCGCTGTCGGCAACGCTCCGGACAAGTCCCATGTCGTCACGGACGCGTCGTCGGACGAGACCGCCATCCGCGTGCCAGTGGTGTCGAACGCGACCGCTTCGACCCAGTCGGTGTGAGCGGCCACGGCGCCCCGGTAGACGGGGTTCTTCGGGTCGGCGATGTCCCAGAAGTGGACGTTGCCGGCGGTGTCGCCGGCAACGACCAGGTGCAGCGGGTCATCGACACCGATCGCACCGTCCAGGTGAGCTTCGCCCGGCGCTGGCGACACCGAGAGCAGGGTGTGCGGGCCGCCGGACGCGTCGAAGAGCCGCATGCCGTCCTTCGTCGCGGTAGCGATCACGCGCGCCCCGAACACCGCCTGCCCGGGACTGGAACCGAAGCCGGCAAGGGTTGCGCCCGGGTACCTCCATGTGCGCAGCACTCCGTCCGACCCCGCCGAGTACAAGGCGGTGCCATCGGGCGACCAGGCGGCCGTCAGGAGCGTGGTCGGGTGGATGAAGGAGTCCAGCCGGATCCCCGTCGTCGCGTCCCAGACCCACAGGTGCTGGTCGGAGCTCGCCGCAGCGATCGCCTTGCCGTCGGGTGAGAACTCGACCCGATTCGTCCATGACGTCGGACCCGTGAGATCAAGACCTGCGACGGGTGCGGTGGGGGTATGCACATCCCACAGGTACACGTGGTCGTCGGTCGAGCCGGCGGCGAGCGTCGACCCGTCCGGAGAGAACGCGAGCGAGGTGACCTTCGTTGTGGCGACCTTGAACGCTGCCCCCAACGGGGTCAGGCCCGTGTTGGAGACCGACCACAGGCTGACGGTCGCGTCAGACCCGGCGGTTGCGAGCATCGTCCCGGTCGGGTTGATCGCAACACCCTGCACGGTGCCCTGCGTTGCCGGGAACGTCTGGGTTTGCGACCAGCCGTCCGCGCCGCGTGTGATGACGTGGACGGTCCCGTCCGAAGCGCCCGCGATGACGCGAGTCCCGTCCGGGGTGAACGTCACGTCGTAGTAGGTGGCGTTCGCTGCTGGTGCGGTGATCGACACCGGCTGGGGCGCTGCGGGGTCACGCACGTCCCACAGGTGGACGAGTCCGGCGTCTCCCACGACGGCCAGCAGCGTCCCGTCTGGCGAGAACTGGGCCGAGTACAGCGCCGTGTCACCGGGGGTCAGGCTCGCCAGCCGCCGGCCGTGGTCGGCAGTCGCCTCCAACACCACGCGTCCGTCGCCGGTCCCCGCCGCGAGCGAGGCACCGTCAGGGCTCACCGCCAGGGCCGACGTCACGGCGTCGAGGGAGTCGGTGCGGACGACCGCGTCCCGCGCTGATGCGGACAGCAATGCGCTGCGCGCCTCGACTGTCTCGGCACGCTGGTCGGCGGCGACGGCCAGCTGCCCGGCCAGGGCCGGGTCGGTCGCGGCCAGCGCTTCGGCCTGAACCGCAAGCTGACGAGACACCGCCAGGTCGGTCTGGTGGTCGCTGGCACGGGCTTGCCGGGCTGACACACCGGCGAGTGTCGCGGTCGCTACGACGAGCACCGCCATGCCGACCGCCAGTGCGCGCAGGCGGATTGTGCTGCGACGTTGCGCGGTCGCGCGGGACAGTTCCGTCGCGCTGGAGCGGTTGACGAACTCGCGTTCGCCAGGCGTCAGGACGGGACGGTTCGCGGCCTCGCCCAACCACCGGTCGACACCCTCAAGGGCAGCCCCGCGGTACAGCAGGTCAGGGTCCTGGTCCAGTTCTTGCCAACGCCGTGCGGCGTCGGTCAACCGGCCGTGGACGCGAAGGCCTTCGCGGTCGGCGTCGAGCCACGCGCGCATGCGTGGCCATGCCGACAGGAGCGCCTCGTGTGCGATCTGGACCCGCCCGCGGTCGGACGTGAGCAGTCGAGCGACGACGTATGCGTCGATGACTGCCCGCTGCTCGGCGGTGGTGAACTCGTGAGCGTCGGCGACCCGCCGGGTGTCGACTGTCCCGGCCCCGACGCGCACCAGCCGCAGCAAGGTTGATCGCTCGACAGCCTCCGCCTCGTCCGGCAGGTCGTTGTGCACGGCCTCGGCGGTCTGCGCAATCGCGCCCGCGAGCCTGCCGACCTGCCGGTACTGCTCGAGGCCCAGGCGTCGCCCGGACGCGGCCAGCCACGTGACGTACAGGGCGTGCGACGCCAGCGGCAGCGCGCCGGCGTCCATGCCGGCGCGGGTGGACGACCCTGCGGTCGCGTCGGCGATCAGGAGCTCGACGAGCCCGTCGTCGAGCTCGACACCTACGACCTGCGCTGGTTCCGTCACCACGCGCCGCAGGTCGTCGATGCCCAGCGGGCCGACGAGCGCCTGGTTGGCGGTCAACCAATCCGCAAGGTCGGGCAGGTGAACTGCCGCATCGAAGAAGTCTGCGCGCAGCGCGATCACGACCGTGGTGCCGGCGGCGTGCAGCCGACCGAGGCGCGACACGACGTCGGCCACACTCTCGGCGGCCAGGCTCGCGGTGAACAGTTCCTCGAACTGGTCAACGATCAGCACCCCGCGAGGCGTCCCGGCTTCGACGTCCGGCACGATGCTCGTCGGCTCCGTACCGGGGGTGACCACGGTCACCGGCGTTCCGGCGGCGACCAGGCGCGCCTGCACCCCGGCGCGCAGCACGGACGACTTGCCCGAGCCCGACGAACCCACCACCACCACGGGTGTGCTCGGGCTGGACGTGATGAGCTCGACCAGATGCTCGGTGAGGGTCTCCCGGCCGAAGAAGAGCGAGGAGTCGGCGGCCTGGTATGCACGCAGACCCAGGTACGGGGCGATCGCGCTGGCTGGTCGCGGCCCGGGAACTCGCCGCAGCCGCGCCACGACCGCCAGCCATGCGGGCACCTCGTCGTCGGCCACCGCCAGGGCGGCCAGGAGGCTTTCGAACTGGTCCAGGGTCGCCAGTGGAGGCAGGTGCCGGCCAGAAAGGTAGCCGCCGACCGTCGCGAGCGGCAGGCCGGTTCGACGTGCCACGTCGCGCACGCTCAGCCCGGACGCCAGCCGCAGCGACGTCAGTGCCGCCCCGAGGTCTTCCCGTGTTCGAACGTCGTCCGGAGTCGTGATCGGGGAGCCGGCGGTTGGCACGTGCGTCCTCCCGTAGCGGCAAGAGGTGAAGGGTGTTGAACAGGCGTCCAACTGCGCGCAAGCGTAGAGAAGAATCGCCCCCGCTTAGGCCCAGTTGAGGGTCATCGCCGAGCACATTCACCCTGGCCAGAACGACGCCGGATCAAAGATGCGCAACCACGCCCGGTGTTACATCCGACGTTCGTCCCCAGGATGACGGCCGTGTGTAGTGAGCTGTCGCGGAGCGTCCGGCCGTTCAGGGTGCGGGCAGCCGGACCACGGTCGCGCCGAGGAACTCCGCCTCGGCGGGGTCGTGCGTGATGAGCAGCGTCGTCCGGTCCTCCAACCGCGCACGCACCCAGGCCAGCGTCGCGGCCTTGGCGTCCGTGTCGAGCCCCGTGAAGGGCTCGTCGAGCACCAGCACGTCGGAGGGCGCCAGGAGCCCGCGCACGATCGCCACCCGCCGCCGCTGCCCGCCGGACAGTGAGCGCACCGGCTTGGTCAGGGAATCGCCGACGAGCCCGACAGCCTGAAGCTCGTCGTCCACGGACGAACGCGGCGCCGAGCGCGGCAGCACCAGCCGCACGTTCCCGACGGCCGACAGGTGAGAGGCGAGCCGGTTGTCCTGGAACACCGCCGCGCCCCGCAGCCCGGACAGTCCGGAGATGGTCCCCGAGGTGGGCGTCTCGAGCCCGAGCAGCAGCCGGCCCAGCGTCGTCTTGCCCGAGCCGTTGGCACCGAGCACCGCGGTCACGGTTCCGGGGGCGAGCGTCAGGGACAGGTCGCGGAGCACGACGAGCGACCCGAAGGCCTTGGTGACGGACGTGAGCGTGATCATGCGGACAGCCGCCGTTCCAGCCGCGCGAGCAGCCACAGCAGCGCCTTCTCGGAGGCGAACGCCAGCAGCACCACCACCACGGTCCAGGCGAACACGTCGGCGGTCTCGAGGTAGATCCGCCCCTGGTAGAGCCGCTCGCCGATGGTCCCGGTCGGCAGGCCGATCACCTCGGCCGCGATGCCGCTCTTCCACGCCAGGCCCACGCCCGTGCGGCACCCGGCCGCGAAGTAGGGCAGCAGGGCCGGCACGTCGATGGCGGTGATCCGGCGCCAGCGCGGGAGGCGGAACACCGACGCCATCTCCAGCAGCGGCTTGGGCCGGGCGAGGATCCCGGAGTACACGGTCCCGTGGATGATCGGCACGGTCATGATGAACGACACGATGGTCGCGAGCTGGGAGGAGTTCGCCCAGATCAGCAGCAGGATGATGAACGAGACCACCGGCGTGGCGCGGATGGTGGCGATGAGCGGCGCGATGAGCGCCTCGGTCCAGTCGGAGGCCGCGGAGAGCGCCGCGAGCAGCACGCCGACGACCGCCGCGAGCACGAAGCCGAGCGTGATCCGGCCGAACGTCAGCCACACCGCGGCCCAGAAGTCTGCGGTGTGGATCAGCTCCGTCAGCCGGACCGCGACCTCGTACGGCCCGACGAGCAGGACGTGCGAGCCGACGGCGAGTGACGCGCCCTGCCACACGGCCAGCCAGAAGGCGATGGCCAGCAGCGGGCGCGCCACCCGCCAGGGGTCCTGACGAGTCGCGGCCTCAGGTGCCGTAGTAGAAGTCATCGCCCGGCATGCTGCCACCGACCGACTTCGGATCTGCGGTGAACAGCACCTGCAGGTAGTGACTGAGTGCCGTCTTCATGTCCGCGCCCGCGATGAACGTCACGTGGCTGCCGGGGATCGCGGCCTGGGCGACCGGAGCGGCCGGGACGATGCCCGCGGCGGCGATGAGCGCCGCGGCGCCCGCCGCGTTGTCGTTCGTGTACTGGGTCGACGCCTTGTAGTCGGCCAGGAAGTCCGCGAACGCGGCCGGGTGGTCCTTGACGAACGCGGTGCGCGCGACGAGCACGCCGGTGATGAGCTGCGAGCCGGCCGGGCTCACCTTGGTCCACTCGTCGGTGAAGTCGAAGACGGTGCGTGCCGCGGGGTTCTGCTTCTCGACGACAGTGACGTACGGCTGCGGCAGCACCGCGAGGGTGCCGGGCGTGGCCGCCAGCCGGGAGCCCAAAGCGGTCGCCTCGGCCTCGAACTGCACGTTGACGTCCTTGGCCGGGTCGAGCCCGTTCTTCTCGAGCAGGTAGTCGAGCGTGTACTCCGGCGTGGTGCCCTTGCCGGTCGTCCAGATCGTCTTGCCCTTGAGGTCGGCCCAGCTGTGGACCGAGTCGCCGTTCTCGACGAGGTTGAGGACGCCGAGCGTGTTGATGGCGGCGACCTGCAGCGCCGGCCCGGCGTCGGTCTTCGTCTGCTTGTAGAGCACGGCGGCGAGGTTCGACGGGATGAGCGCGACGTCGACCTTGCCCTGCACGATGAGCGGGACGACCTCGTCGGGCGACCCGTACATCGTGGCCTTGTAGTCCTGCTTCCCCTGGCCCCTGGTCGCGTCGTCCATGAGCTTGACCAGGCCCATCGTCGTCGGGCCCTTGAGCGACGCGATGTTGACGGTCACCCGCTCGGCCGGCGTGGTGGTGGTCGGGCCGACCGGGACAGGCGGTGTGGTGCTCGGCGCTGCCCCCGTGCCGCCTGCGCAGCCGACGAGCAGCGCCGCCGCCGCGGCGGCGCCAACAAGGGCGCGAAGAACCCGCTTCATGGGTGTGACCTTCCGAAGTTGGGGTGTGCTGAACCGGGTCAGCGCCGGAATGGCGCGTACTCGGTGTGGAGCAGGTGGTGAGCCAGCTCCGAGTTCGGCTCGCCGAAGAACTCGTCATAGAGCCGAAGAATGTCGGGGTTGCCCTGCGAGGTGCGCAGCGGCGAGGTCTTGTCGATGTTGACCAGGACCCGCTGGCGGGCGACCGCCTCGCCGTTGCTCGTGGCGACCGGGTTGCCGGCGCCGTTGATGCACCCGCCGGGGCAGGCCATGATCTCGATGAGGTCGAAGCCGACGTCCTCGCCGGCCACGACCTTCTTGACCAGCGGTGCGGCGTTGTTGAGGCCCGAGACCACGGCGACGCGGACGGTCGTTCCGCCTGCCACGTAGGTCGCGGTCTTGATGCCCTCGAACCCGCGCAGCTCGGTGAAGTCGAGCTTCTCCGGCACCTCGCCGGTGAGCTTCTCGACGGCCATGCGCATCGCGGCCTCGGCGACCCCACCGGAGGCGCCGAAGAGCATGCCGGCGCCGGACACCTGGTGGTAGGGCTCGTCGAACTCGCCCGGCTCGATCTCCTCCTTCTGCAGCCGCAGGAACTCGATCATCTCGAGGAACTCGGTGGTGGTGAGGACGGCGTCGACGTCGCGGATACCGCCCGGCGCGAACTCCTCGCGCGTGGCCTCCGTCTTCTTCGCCATGCAGGGGACGAGCGACACGACGTAGAGGTCGTCGAGCGAGATGCCCGCGGTCCTCGCGAAGTGGTTCTTCACGGTGGCGCCCATCATCTGCTGCGGGCTCTTGCAGCTGGACAGGTGCGGGATCAGCTCGGGGTAGCGGCGCTCGACGATGTTGACCCAGCCGGGGCAGCAGCTCGTGAACTGCGGCATGACGCCACCGCGCTCGACGCGGCCGAGGAACTCGGTCGCCTCCTCCATGATCGTGAGGTCGGCCGCGAAGGTGAAGTCGAACACCTTGTCGAAGCCGATCTTGCGCATGAGGCCCGCGATGAACGGCCCGACCTCGCCAGGCTCCAGGCCGTACTCCGCGGCGATGACCGTACGGACGGCGGGCGCGACGAAGCCGACGACCTTCTTCTTCGGGTCGTGGATCGCACGGAACACCTTGCCGCGCTCGCGGCGGTAGTCCAGAGCGCCGCACGGGCACGCGCGCACGCACTGGCCGCAGCTGATGCAGTCGGTCTGCGACAGCGGCAGGCCGTTGTGGGTGCCGACCCGCAGCTGCCCGTTCGAGTACTGGAACGCCAGCACGCCGACGCCCTCGACCTCGGCGCACGCCGTGACGCAGCGGCCGCACGAGATGCACTTGTTGTTGTCCCGCATGATGAAGGGGTGGTCCTTCACCTTCGGGGAGTAGGGCCGGATGTGCAGCGGGGTCTCGAAGACGACGTCGTGGTGGGAGGCCTCGTTGCGCAGCGAGCAGTGGTCGCGCTTGGTGCAGCCGCAGCGCAGGCAGCGGCGCGCCTCGGCGCGGGCCTGCTCCTCGGTCAGTCCCGACTCGACCTCGACGAAGCTCTTGATGCGCTTCTCGACGGGCAGGGCGTTCATCGTCGCGCGCTTGACCTTCGGGATGGCCGCGAACTCGTCCTGCGGCATGTCCTCGAGGGTGCCGCGCGAGCACGTGTAGTCCTCGTGGCTCGGGCGGATGTAGCCGCGGGTGACGAAGTCGCCCATCGCGACCGCCGCCCGCCGACCGGCGGCCACGGCCTGGATCACGGTGGCCGGGCCGGTGACGCAGTCGCCGCCGGCGAAGATCTTGCCCTCGGACGACTTCATGGTCTTGCCGTCGACGTCGATGTCGCCCCACTTGTTGAGGCGCACCGGCAGGTCGTTGTAGAGGAAGCCGGTGTCGGTGCTCTGGCCGATCGCGCCGATGATCGTGTCGGCCTCGATGATGAAGTCGCTGTCCTCGATCGGGATCGGGCGGCGGCGGCCGGAGCGGTCCGGCTCGCCGAGCGCCATGCGCACGCAGTGCAACTGCTTGCGGCCGTCGGGGCCGATCGTGATCTTGGTTGGCGCGGTGAGGTACTTCATCGCGACGCCCTCGTGCTCCGCCTCCTCGATCTCGTACGGCTCGGCGGGCATCTCGTCGCGGGAGCGGCGGTAGACGAGGGTCACGTGCTCGGCGCCGTTGCGCAGCGCGGTGCGGGTGCAGTCGATCGCGGTGTTGCCACCGCCGATGACGACCGTGCGGCCGAGCGGGATGGTGTCGCCCTTGGTGACGCGCTCGAGGTACTTGATGCCCAGCCAGACGCCGTCGAGGTTGTCGCCGTCGATGCGCAGCGGGGTCGCCCGCCACGAGCCGATCGCCAGGTAGACGGCGTCGAAGTCGCGCTGCAGGTCCTCGAGGGAGAGGTTGGTGCCGAGGGCCTTGCCCGTGACGATCTGCACGCCCATCTTCTGGATGACGCCGATCTCGTTGTCGAGCGTCGCCTTGGGCAGGCGGTACTCGGGGATGCCGTAGCGCATCATGCCGCCGGCGTGGGCCTGCTTCTCGAAGACCGTCACCGCGTGGCCGGCGAGCGCGGCGTAGTACGCCGCGGCCAGGCCGGACGGGCCGGCGCCGACGACCGCGATCGTCTTGCCGGTCGGGGTCGCCACGCGGGGGACCCACGGCGTCTCGCGGGACATGTCCCAGTCGGCCGCGAACCGCTTGACGTGGTTGATCGCGACGGGCTCGTCGACGAGGTTCCGGCGGCACGCCGCCTCGCAGGGGTGGGGGCACACGCGGCCGCACACCGACGGGAAGGGGTTGCGGTCCTTGATGACGCGGACGGCGGCCTCGAAGTTGCCGTCGCCGACGCGGCGCAGGTACGTCTGGATGTCGACGTTCGCCGGGCAGGCCTCCACGCAGGGGGCGACGCAGTCTGCGTTGTGGTCGCACAGCAGCTGCTCGAGGCGCACCTTGCGGTAGGCGTCGAGGCGCTCGTTGTGGGTGGTGATCGTCATGCCGGCGCGGATGGGCGTGATGCACGCCTTGACGTCGCGCGGGGTGTCCTCGCCGACCTCCACGACGCACAGCCCGCAGCTGGCGTTGGAGCGCTCGAGGCGCGGGTCGTGGCACAGCGAGGGGATGTCGATCCCCTGCTCCGTGAGGGCCTTCAGGATGGTCAGGCCCTCGACGACCTGTGTCTCTCGGCTGTTCACCGTGACAGTGACGGTGTCGACCTCGGTCTGCGCGGTCACGATCGGAGGACCTCCATCGTCGGGCGACGGGGTGGTGGCGAGTACCCCGTCGCGCTCGTCGCGGCGCCCCAGATGGTGCCGCCTCTGCGTTCAAGGCTAGTGAGAACCGTCACAAACTGAGGCGGACCATCGGCCCAGGGTCGTCCGCTGATTTGCCGGATCCCGGGGACGGTAGGCTTGGTCTTCGACCCCTCGTGCGGCGTCATCCCGCTGAACCCCCCCAGGGCCGGAAGGCAGCAAGGGCAGGCGAGCTCTGACGGGTGTGCGGGGGGTCCTTTCGTGCCCGGGTAGCGGTTCTAGAGCGATCGCTCTAATGTGGCGGCCATGGCCGACCGTGGCGCCGCGACCCGCGAGCGCATCCTGACCGCCGCCGCAACGCTCTTCACCGAGCACGGCGTGCGGGCCGTCTCCACGAACCGCATCGCCGCGGAGGCGGGTGTCAGCCCCGGGAACCTCTACTACTGGTACCGCGACCGTGAGGCGATCGTGCGGGCGTTGTACGACCGCTTCCTCGCCGAGCACGACGAGCTGTGGGGTCCTCTCGACGCGACCCCGGAGGGCCTCGACCGGCTCTTCGACGCGCTCTCCGCGTCGGCACGGATCAGCGCGCGCTACCGCTGGCTGGTGCGTGACCTCGTCGGGCTCCTCCATGCGGATCCGGAGCTCGAGGCGACCTATCGCCGGGTTCGCCGGGCCCGGTTCGACGGGTACCGGGCGCTCGCCCGCGGCTGGCGCGCCGCCGGCCTGATGCGCGACGAGGACGACGAGCGGCTCGATGACGTCGTGAGTGCGCTCTGGATCGTGTCGGAGACGTGGTGGCCGTTCGCCGAGCTCGACGATCCCGATCCCGACCCGGAGGTCGGCGCTCGGCTCGCGCGGTCCGTGCTCGAGCCCTACCTCACCGGAGGTGCGCGATGACCGCCCCGACGCGGCGGCAGGTGCTGAAGTGGCTCGGCATCGGCACCGGCGCGGCGGTCGTCGGCGGGGCCGCGGCGCGGGCCGGCTACCAGGGGCTGTTCGCGCCGCGCACCGGACCGGCCTACGCGGCGTGGCAGGAGCCCATGACCGGCTCCGACGGGCTGGTCGCGGCGGCGGTGCTCGCCGCCTCGGCGCACAACATGCAGAACTGGCGCTTCCACCTCGGCGACGGCGTGCTCGAGATCTCCGACGACGCCACCCGGTCGCTCGGAGTGGTCGACGCGCACCGGCGCGAGGCGCACCTGGGGATCGGGTGCGCTCTGGCTAACGCCGAGGTGGCGGCGCCGGCCCTCGGGTTCGACCCGTCCTTCGTCGTGCGGCCCGAAGGGGGCCGGCCGGATCTGCTGGCGCGGCTGACCCTGGCTCCGCGCGCCGCCGCGGTCGCCGACGAGCTGTGCGCGGCGATCCCGGACCGTCATTCGGATCGCGGGCCGTACCCCGCGGAGGAGCCGTCCACCGGGCTGCTCGACGAGGTCAGGTCGGTCGCGCTGTCGGGGTCGTCGCACGTCGATCTCGCCTGGGTGACGGCCCCGGCCGCGCGAGCCCGGCTCGGGTCCCTGCTCGTCGACGCCGCGCAGGCGCTCGTGGACGACGAGCGGATGAGCGTCGACAACGCAGAGCTCGTCCGCTACGACCATGGCCAGGTGGAACGCCGCATGGACGGCCTGACGATGGACGCGCAGGGGATGTCCCCGCTCATGACGGTGCTGGCCCAGCTCGCGCCGGCCGTGCCGCGGCGCCAGGCCGATGGGTCGTGGGTGAAGGCGACGCGGGACGTGCACACGGCGACGGCGCGGGCGTACGGGGTGGTCCTCGGCGATCGCGACGACGTGGCGACGCGCGTCCATGCGGGCCGGGCCGTGGAGCGGCTGCACCTGGCGCTCGTCGCGCGCGGGTGGGCGATGCAGCACATGAACCAGGCCGTGGAGATGGCCGAGCGGGACCAGCTGCTCGGCGCGGCGGACCGGTTCGACGGGCCGCTGGCCGACCTCGCCGGTGGACGCGCCGTCACCGTGGTGCGCGTCGGGCGGCCGAGCGGGCGGGCGGTGCCGAGCCCGCGCCGGCCGGTGTCCCAGGTGCTCGGCTGACGGGCGTTGGTGGCGGCACGTAGGGTTTCCGCCGTGACGACAGCGCTGTACCGCCGCTACCGGCCGCAGACCTTCGCCGAGGTCATCGGGCAGGACCACGTCACGGCGCCGCTGCGGGCAGCCCTGCGCAGCGGCCAGGTCAACCACGCGTACCTGTTCTCGGGCCCGCGGGGCTGCGGCAAGACGAGCTCGGCGCGCATCCTCGCCCGCATCCTCAACTGCGAGCAGAACACCCCGGAGCACCCGACGGACACCCCGTGCGGCGTGTGCCCCTCGTGCGTCGAGCTCGCGACCGGTGGCCCCGGCTCCCTCGACGTCGTCGAGATCGACGCGGCGTCGCACGGCGGCGTGGACGACGCCCGGGAGCTGCGCGAGCGCGCGACGTTCGCCCCCGCGCGCGACCGGTACAAGGTGTTCATCATCGACGAGGCCCACATGGTCTCGAACCAGGGGTTCAACGCCCTCCTGAAGATCGTCGAGGAGCCGCCGCCGCACGTGCGGTTCGTCTTCGCCACCACCGAGCCGGACCGCGTGATCCCGACGATCCGCTCGCGGACGCACCACTACCCGTTCCGGCTGGTGCCGCCGGACGTGCTGGTCCCGTACCTGCAGCACGTGTGCGAGGCCGAGGGCGTGTCCGTCGGCTCGGGCGTGCTGCCGCTCGTCGTGCGCTCCGGGGCCGGGTCGGTGCGCGACTCCCTGTCCGTGCTCGACCAGCTCATCGCCGGCTCCGGCGGCGCGGGGCTCGTGTACGACGCCGCGGTCGCGCTGCTCGGCTACACGCCGGACGCACTGCTCGACGACCTGGTCGACGCCATCGCCGCGCGCGACGGCGCGACGGCGTTCTCGGTCGTCGAGCGCGTCATCGCCACCGGGCACGAGCCGCGGCGGTTCGTCGAGGACCTGCTCGAACGGCTGCGCGACCTCATCGTCATCGCCGCGTCGGGGCCGGCCGCCACGGCGGCGCTGGGTTCCGTGCCGGAGGACCAGCTGGCGCGCATGTCGGCGCAGGCGCAGCACCTCGGGTGGTCGGAGCTCTCGCGCTCGGCCGACCTGGCGAATGCGGCGCTCACCGAGATGGTCGGGGCGACCTCCCCGCGGCTCCATCTCGAGCTGCTCATGGCGCGGCTGCTGCTGCCCGCGGCCGACGACGGCGCGGCCGGGTACGGCGCGCGGCTGGACCGGCTGGAGCGGGGGTGGGC
>Ga0207835_1000163_pt1 | contig 14562 bp, 10 predicted proteins | sample LuqExpMetagenom8_FD_187766 | JGI IMG/M metagenome (GOLD analysis project Ga0207835, IMG submission 187766) | Tropical forest soil microbial communities from Luquillo Experimental Forest, Puerto Rico - Sample 8 (SPAdes) | ecosystem: Environmental > Terrestrial > Soil > Tropical forest ... | reverse complement strand
GGCGGGAGTCCGCCGAGGTGGGTCGGCTCGTGCCCCTCTCGCAGGGTGCCGACTCGCTGGCGATCGCCGGGCTGGTCTCGCTCTCGACCGTGGACTGGCCGGGCAAGCTTGTCGCCACGGCGTTCCTGCAGGGCTGCCCGTGGCGGTGCACCTACTGCCACAACGCGGGGATCCTCGACACCCGCACGCCCGGCGCGGTGCCGTGGTCGGCGGTGCAGGAGCTCCTCGCCAAGCGGCACGGGCTCCTCGACGGCGTCGTGTTCTCCGGCGGGGAGCCGACGAGGCAGCTCGGCCTCCTCGACGCGATGCGGCAGGTGAAGGACGAGGGCTTCGTCGTCGGTCTGCACACGGGCGGCGCGTATCCGGCGCGGCTCGCGAGCCTGCTGCCGTACGTCGACTGGATCGGCTTCGACGTCAAGGCTCCGGCGCACCTCTACCGCGCGATCACCCGCGTCGGCGGGGCGACGACCACGGCCGACCGTGCGTTCGAGTCCCTCCGGATGGTGCTGGAGGCGAGCATCGACGTCACGGTGCGCACCACCGTCGATCCGACGGTGCTCACCGATGACGACGTTCACGAGCTCACCGACACCCTCTTCGACATGGGCGTGCGGGAGCACGTGCTCCAGGAGGTCCGGGCCGAGGGGACGACGCCGGAGTACCGCGCCGCCTTGGCCGCCGCGCGGCGGTGAACCCGGCGGCGTTGGGCGCGACCAGGCGCCGGTGAGTCCTGGTCGCCGGTCAGTCCTGCGCGCCGATGAGTCCTGGTCGCCGGTCAGTCCTGGTCGCCGATGAGTCCAGCGCGCCGATGAGTCCTGGGCGCCGATGACTCCATGGCGGCGCGCAGGCAGGTGTCGATCCCTTGACGGCCGCCTGGAGTGCAGCCTCAGAAGGGCGGTTCATCCGGGTAGCGGTCGCAGACGCGGTCGGCCAGGCGTGCGTCCGCGCCGGGGCCACAGCCCCACGGCGGGTCGCCAGGGGCCTTGCGGCGGATCCGCTCGAAGGCTGCCGCGGTCAGCGTGATGGGGATCGCCAGCCGCGTGAACGTGATGCCGAACGGGTCGGTCCACTCGCATGCTCCCGACTCGGCGATCTTGCGCACCGACCAACCACCGCTCGTCTTCCGCTCGTGGTGGTGCTTGCAGCGGGCGTCGAGGTTGTCGGCGGTGGTCTGCTCGTCGGCCGGCCGATCCGGGTCGAACGGGTCCCGGTGGTCGAGCTCCGAGCGCCACGCCGGCTGGCCGCAGCCCATGAAGGTGCACGTCACGTCCCGGGCGATGACGAAAGCCGTGAGGTCCGCGCCGGGCTCGTAGGTGGCGGTGCCCCGCTCCACCAGCGTGCCGGTCACGGGGTCCGTGAGCAGGCGGCGCCACGTGCCGTCCCGGGCGATGCCGCGCGCCATGCTCGCGGGGATCGGGCCGAAGCCGGCCAGCTCGCCGGGCAGCTCGTCGAGCCCGAGGAGCGTCGTCGCCGCAACCGTCACCTGGATCTCCGCGCGGCGCCGATGCTTGCGGGGCAGGGCGGTGCCGTCGGGGGCCGCGCCCGTGGCGGCGATCGTGTCGAAGATGCCGGTGAAGGCGTCGGCGCGGCGCTGGTGGACGTCGCGATCGTCGCCGGCGCAGCGGGAGGTGCCCGCGAGGGCGTCGACGACCGTGAAGACCATGACCGCCGCCGGCGCCGGCAAGAGCGCGGTCAGCAGAGCCATCCCGTCGCCGATCGGCTTCACCTCCAGGCCGCGGTCCGCGCGCGCCTGGGCGCAGCGCGCCTCCGCCTGCTCCGGCGCGGCGGCGATCACCAGCTTCTCGGCCAACCGCTTGAGCGCCGGTGGGGACAGAAGCTGCGCGTCGTCGATCGCCGCCTCGACGACCCCGTCCCAGCGGCGGGGGTCTCCGCCGAGCGGGAGGGAGTCGAGCACCGCGTCGACACGCCGCAGATCGAGCGCTCCGGACGCCAGCTCGTCGGCCAGCCGCGGGTGCGCGGCAAGGCCCTCGGCGCGGGTGACCATGCGCTGCGCCTGGTAGGCCGTGCACGAGAACGCCGCCTGCAGCTCGTCGACCAGGCGGAACGGGCCGACCTCGCGGCGGGCGTCGAGCTCGCCGAGGGTGCGCGCCTGCTCTGCCTGCGCCATCGCGATGACGCGCTCCCACCCGACCGCGTCGGCGATCAGCCCAACGTTCGTCGCCGTCGACCGGTCGACGGCGGCCAGCCGCGACGCCATTGCGACGATGTCGCCGGGGAGGCTCTCCAGGAGCTCGGGCAGGCGCATGGCTCCGTCGATCGGCATCCGCCGACCGGGTTCCGCGAGGATCGCCGTCATACGAACAAGCGTACGAACGACCACTGACATTCGCGCGAAACTCAGCCCGTGACCGTCACCGTCACCGCGGGCGGCACCGCGACCACGATCGCGCCTGGCTCATAGGTCACGCCCGTGTCGGGGGTCACGTGGTTGATCGTCACCGGCGCGAACGCCCAGACGGTGTAGGTGCCCGCAGGCAGCGGCGCGGCGGTGATCATCCCGCCGATCGTGCCGCCGGGCAGGCAGCCCGACACCCACGTGTTCCCCTGGAGCGTCACCGGAGAGCCGCTCGTCGCGGTCACGTCCTGCATGCCGATCGCGTCAGTGAACGTCCGCGCCTTCACCAGCCCGTCCGAGCCGACGAAAGCGAGCTCGACCGGACCGGCGACCGTGACATCGATCGTCCGGGCGTCGGACGCGGTCAGCACCGCCGTCCAAGGCGGCGTGGAGTCGCCTGCCGCCCAGGTGGTGGGGATGTCGGCCGCGAGCCACAGCCCGGCGGGCTGCGGGACGGTGGCCTCGTTGAACGGCAGCGGCATTCCGCACCGGAACACGTTGTCAGCCGAGTCGAGCGGACTGCCCGACGACGGGTCGAGGAGCGTGAGCGCGAACGGCCCGCCGGCGATCGTCTGCGGCGTCGCGCTTGCGACGGGCGTGACGTCGGCCAGCACCCAGACCTCGTACTGGCCTGCGGGCAGCGCCTGCGTGGTCGCCGCGTCGGGTGCGCTGCCGTCGCCGGCGCACGCCCACAGCGGGTTGCTCATCGTGAAGTCGGTCGACTCGCCCGCCTGCGCCGGACCGCGCGTCCCACCGTCGAACACACCGCCGCCGACGACGACGTGATCGCGGACGACGACCACGCGCGGCCGAGCGGAGAGGAGCGCGATCGTCTCGGCAGCGAGGTTGTCGATCCGCATCGTCATGACCCGTCCCGCGGTGGGGACGGCGGGCGCGATGCCCGTCTCGGTGAGGCCGACGGTGGCCGCGGGCGACGTGAGCCGCCCGAGTGCGTCGTCGGACGCCCCGCAGACGGCCGAGCTGGTCGCGGCCGGCCCGGGCGCCCGATGCGCCAGCGCTGCGTTCACGGCACCAGCGGTGACAGCGACCAGCGCCAGCGCGAGGAGCCCAGCCCCCGCGGTCTTCGCCGCACGACGACGACGGACCGCGGTCGTCAGCCGGCTCAGCGTCGGGCCGACGGCGGGCTCGGAGACGATGCCGCGGGACGCGGAGCGCGCGGCGGCGTCGGCCAGGTCGTTGAGGGCACGTCCGAGGTCGTCGTTCATCGGGTCCTCCTCGGTTCGACCGGCGCGGACTCGCGCGGCCCATCGTCGTCGGGAAGCGGCCCCAGCCGGGCCTCGAGGGCGCGCGTGCCGTCGGACAGGTAGCGCTTCACGGCGCCCTCGGTGACCGAGAGCGTCGTGGCGATCTCGGCGATCGGCAGGTCGTCGAAGAAGCGCAGGACGACGCACGCGCGCTCCCGCGGGGCGAGCGACGCCAGCGCCTCGTGGACGGCCAGGCGCGAGGTCACGACGAGCTCGGGCCCCGTGAGAGGCGCGCTCACGTCGTCGGACGCCACGAGGTGCCGGATCGTCGCCCAGTGCTTGCGTCGGCGGAACCCGTCGATGTGCGTGGTGAGCATCGTCCGGCGCACGTAGCCCTCGGCCGACTCCACCTCGTGCGCGGGCCGCCCGCGTGAGAACACCTTCACCAGCGAGTCCTGGACCAGGTCCTCCGCCTCGCGCAGGTCGCCTGTCAGGAGATAGCCGTACCCGACGAGCGCGGGACCTCGCTCGCGGACCAGCGTGTCGAGCACCGCCTGCCAGCCGGCCACGGCCGCCCCTCCGCCCCTAGGGCCGCGCCTCTGCGGCCCTTCGTCCATGGTGACGAGCGGCGGACCCGAAAAGTTGGGTCCTCGGGCGCGACTTGGTCGTCAGGCGCGCGGTGCGCCGGCGATCAGCCACGTGCCGGGGACGGTGCCGGTCACCGTGACCGAGACGACGAGGCGGAGCACGTAGTCCCCCTGGAGGCCCTGGCCGCCGTCCGCGGGGATGGGGACTCCGGGACACCGGGTCAGCGCCGGCGGGTCCGGGAACGTGATGGTCAGGGCGCCCGTCCATGCGTCCGGGTGGTTCGGGACGACGCTGCGCGCGACGACCGTGCCGCCCTGGATGGCGACGACAACCGGGTCTGCGACGTCGACTACGTCGTGGACATTGGTCCGTCCGGGCACGGGCGTCAACGCCGGCGAAGCCGGGATGTTGGCGTACCCGTAGGGCGTCGAGTGCGGGTTCAGCGCGGCGGTGTAGGGCGCCTGCGGCGCATCGGCGAAGGTCGTGAGGTCGTCGGCCGGAGCGCCGCACTGGGTGAGTGTCGCGATGCTCGATGGACCGGCCGACGTCGTCGTGGCCGACGCTGTCGTCGGGTCGACCGCCGGCGCCGTCCGCGGCTGGCTCACCGTCCACGAGATGGGCCCCGCGGCCGCCTGCCAGTAGATGCCCTTGTCGGCGTTGCTGACGTCGACGAAGACCCACAGGTCGTAGTCGCCCGCGGGCAGCCCGGTGCCTCCCCAGGCGGGCTCGTCGACTCCCGGGCAGCGCTCCGCGAGGGGTGGGTCGTTGAGTTCGTGGCTACCTCCGGGCACGATCGGGCCGAGGTCGACGCGGGTCCCCGAGCTCTGCGCGCGGCCGACGACGACGCCGTCGCGCACCGCCACGACGACCGGCTGGGAGGCGAGGCCTTCGAGGGCGGCCGTCCCGTCGTTCGTCAGCCGCGGCATGATCGGGTAGCCCTGGTACCAGGGTCCCGGCGTCGGGTGGAAGCCGGTCGACAGGCTGATCGGCGCCGGGTTCGACTGCCGGTTCGCCAGCGCGGCGATCAAGTCGACCGGCGCGCCGCACGCCGTTGGGTCCGCGGTCGCGGGGTGCTCCGGCGCGGTGATGGTCACCGTGGTGGTGACGCTCGCGCGCACGTCCACCGGTGCGGGGTCGACGGGCTGGGTCGCGTACGAGAGCGTCTGCGTGACCACGAGCTGGTAGGTCCCGGGCGCGAGGTTCGGGGAGCCCTGGGCGTTCGGGTATTGGCTGCAGGACACGAGCGCCCGGCTGACCTTGGTGGTGACGGGGAATGGGCTCGTCGGAAGCGCGTTGCCGCCGAGGCGCTCGTCCAGGCTCAAGGAGAGGTCGGGCGTGGCCGTGCCATCCTGCACGCCGACGACGACGCCGTCCTTCACCACCGACAGATCAGTGCCCCACACCACGGCCGAGGAGTCCCGGGGTGCACCGGGGACGTCCAGGACGACCGAGGCGTCCCAGGTCCCGTCGGTGGCGACCGACGACGGCTCGCCGGCGACCGCGAGGTTCACGTCGCCGCCGACCGGCGGCAGCGCATCGCTGACGGCCTTGCCACACCGCTGGAACTGGGCGGGCCAGTCCGCGATCGCCACGGAGGTGCCCGCCGGGCCGGGGAACACCGGGCCCTGCCCGAGCGGCGCTGTGCCACCCCAGCCGGGCACCCCGGCATACGCCCCGCCTGCGATCACGGCGATGACGAGGATGGCAAGCCCGGACGTCAACCCCGCGCGCCGCGCGCGGCGCCGCCGGACAGCGGTGTTCACCGCCTCCACCGAGACGGAGAACGCCCGCGCCTCGGGACCGTCCGCAGCCTCGTCGAGCGCCCGCGCCAGCGGGTTGCGGTCGTCGGGGGCCGTCACCGGACGGCCTTCCGCGCAGCGAGCTCGACGACGATCTCGTCGTCCGCGTCGGGCAGCGGCCCGAGCATCGGCTCGAGCTTGTGCCGCGCGTCGGAGAGGTAGCGCTTGACCGTCCCCTGCGCCAGGTGAAGCTGCGCGGCCACCTCGGCAACAGACAGGTCCTCGCCGTAGTGCAGCACGGCGACGGCCCGCTCGGCGGGGGACAGCCGCAGCAGCGCCAGCCGCACGTCCATAAAGGCGCTCACGGCGGCCTCGTGAGAAGGGGCCATGGGCTCGTCGTCCGGTGACGTGAACAGGTGCCGTACCTTCGCCCACCGCGCCGCACGACGAGCGCCGTCGAGGTACGCCGAGAGGATCGCGCGCCGCACATAGGCCTCGGCGTCGTCGGGCGCGAAGCCGGTCCTCGTCCTGCTGAACGTCCGCACGAGCCCCTCCTGCACCAGGTCGGCTGCGGCATCGCGGTCGCTCGTCAGCAGGTAGGCGTAGCCGAAGAGAGCCCCGGCGCGCTCACGGGCGAGCACTGCCAGGGCATCGTCGGGATGGCCGGTGCTCACGTCACCTCCGCGTGCCGTCATCAGCCAAGACGCTCAGCGCGTGGATTCGGTTGGGGGCTGGGCGTCGTGGTTGCTCACGTCACCTCTCTGTGCCGACATGAGCGAGAACACACAGCCTGGCCGGACGGAGACGGGTCGCGTGGGCGCTGGTTCGCGCCGGCCGCGCGCGCAGCCCGGTGACCAGCACCGTTCGCCCCTCGTTGGGACTTAGGTCACGTGTCCCCGCTAGACTTCCCCCTTCCGCGGGCGCCGCTGCCTGCGACTTAGTGGCCACAAGCCACGCGCCGCCGGGTGTGCAGGGGAGGACCACATGCTCCATCTCGACGCCACCAGCGTCGTCATCGTCTCGGTCGTGGGTGTCCTCGCCCTGGCGGCCCTGGCGCTCGCGGCGGTGCTCGCGCGTCGGGTGCTGGCGGCCGACGAAGGCACACCCCGCATGCAGGACATCGCCAAGGCCGTGCAGGAGGGCGCCACCGCCTTCCTCCGGCGGCAGATGCGGACGCTCGCGCTCTTCGCGGTCGTCGTCGTCGCGCTCCTCGCGTTCCTGCCGGGGTCCGGGCAGGTCAAGGTTGGCCGCTCGATCTTCTTCCTCGTCGGCGCGGCCTTCTCGGCGATGATCGGCTTTCTCGGCATGTCGCTCGCCACCCGCGCCAACGTGCGCGTCGCGGCCGCCGCCACCCGGAAGGACGGGCGCGCGGAGGGTGCCCGCATCGCCTTCCGCACCGGCGGCGTGGTGGGCATGTCCGTCGTCGGGCTCGGCCTTCTCGGCGCGGTGACCGTCGAGCTGATCTTCGGGTCCGACGCCCCGGCCGTCCTCGAGGGCTTCGGCTTCGGCGCGGCCCTGCTCGCCATGTTCATGCGCGTCGGCGGCGGCATCTTCACCAAGGCGGCCGACGTCGGCGCCGACCTCGTCGGCAAGGTCGAGCACAACATCCCGGAGGACGACCCGCGGAACGCCGCCACCATCGCCGACAACGTCGGCGACAACGTGGGCGACTGCGCCGGCATGGCGGCCGACCTCTTCGAGTCCTATGCGGTGACCCTCGTCGCCGCCCTCATCCTCGGCCGGGCAGCGTTCGGCGAGCAGGGCATGGTGTTCCCGCTCATCGTCACCGGCATCGGCGCCCTGGTCGCCGCCCTCGGCGTCGCGATAACCCGGGTGCGCGGCAACGAGTCCGGGCTGACAGCGATCAACCGCGGGTTCTACATCTCGGCGCTCGCCGGCCTGGTGCTCGCGGCCATCGCCTCGTTCCTCTACCTGCCTTCGTCGTACGCGGCCATCACCGGCGGCACCGCCGGGCTGCAGACCCACTCGGGCGACCCCCGCCTCGCGGCGAGCGCGGCCGTGCTCGTCGGGATCCTGCTCGCGGGCGTGATCCTGTGGGTGACCGGCTACTTCACGAAGACGACGAGCAGGCCGACGCTCCACGTCGCGCGGACCACGCTCACCGGGCCGGCGACGGTCGTGCTGTCGGGCATCGGCGTCGGGTTCGAGTCCGCCGTGTACACGGCCGGGATCATCGCCGCCGCGATCTGCGCGGTGTTCATCGTCGCCGGCGGCTCGGTGCCGCTCGCGCTGTTCCTCATCGCGCTCGCGGGCTGCGGCCTGCTCACCACCGTCGGTGTCATCGTCGCGATGGACACGTTCGGCCCCGTCAGCGACAACGCGCAGGGCATCGCCGAGATGTCCGGAGACGTGGACGAGAAGGGCGCGCAGATCCTCACCGACCTCGACGCGGTCGGGAACACGACGAAGGCGATCACCAAGGGCATCGCGATCGCGACGGCCGTGCTGGCCGCCACCGCGCTGTTCGGCGCGTTCGCCGACGAGGTGGCGCACGCCGTCTCGGGAGTGGGGAACGTCAGCGGCGACCTGGTGAAGGCGATGCTCGACTACGAGGTGATCTCGCCCATCACGCTCGTCGGCGTCATCCTCGGCGGCGCCACGGTCTTCCTCTTCTCCGGGCTGGCGATCGACGCGGTGACGCGCGCCGCCGGCTCGATCGTCTTCGAGGTGCGCCGGCAGTTCCGCGAGCACCCCGGGATCCTCACCGGCAAGGAGCGGCCGGAGTACGGCAAGGTCGTCGACATCTGCACGCGCGACTCGCTGCGCGAGCTGGCGACGCCCGGCCTCCTCGCGGCCTCCGCGCCCATCGCCGTGGGCTTCGGCCTCGGCATCGGCCCGCTCGCCGGGTTCCTCGGCGGCGCCATCGCGGCCGGCGTGCTCATGGCGGTGTTCCTCGCCAACTCCGGCGGCACGTGGGACAACGCGAAGAAGATCGTCGAGGACGGGCACTTCGGCGGGAAGGGCTCGCCGGCGCACGCCGCGGCCGTCATCGGCGACACCGTGGGCGACCCGTTCAAGGACACAGCAGGCCCGGCGATCAACCCGCTCATCAAGGTGATGAACCTGGTGGCGCTGCTCGTCGCGCCCGCGGTGGTCTCCGTGTCGGTGGGCTCCGGCGCCAACACCGCGCTGCGGCTGACCCTGGCGATCGTCGCCGCGGCGGTGGCGTTCGGCGCGGTCATCGTGTCCCGCGTGCGGGCGTCGAAGGCCGACCGCGAGGGGCGCCTCGAGGTCGAGGCCGCGCTGGCCGGCGCCGAGCGCCTCGACGAGGTGCTGGCCGACGAGGAGGCGCGCGAGTCGCGCGCGGCCCGGGATCAGGTCGCGTAGCGGGCGTCCTAGGCTGGGCGGACCGCCCTTCCGGAAGGAATTCAATGCCCGCCGACCTGCGCGCCTCCGTCGCCGCGCTCATGCCCCGCGCCCTGTCCGATCTCGCCGAGCTGGTCGCGATCCCGTCCATCGCCGACGAGAGGATCGTGCCGCTCGCGGAGTGCGAGCGGGCGGCGGAGTGGGTCGCCGCGGCGTTCCGCGCCGAGGGGATCGACGACGCGCGGCCGGAGCGGACCCCGGACGGGACCGCCACGGTCGTCGGGCAGCGCCCCGGGCCGGACGGTGCGCCGACCGTGCTGCTCTACGCGCACTACGACGTCCAGCCGACGCTCGACGAGGCCGCGTGGACCACGCCGCCGTTCGAGCTGACCGAGCGCGACGGCCGGTACTACGGCCGCGGCGCGGCCGACTGCAAGGGCAACATCGCGGCGATCCTCACCGCGCTCCGTGCGCTGCGCGACGAGGCCGGGGACTACCCGGTGACGCTCAAGCTGGCGATCGAGGGCTCGGAGGAGCAGGGCGGCGGCGGCCTCGACCAGCTCGCCGCGGCGCGGCCCGAGCTGTTCACCGCGGACGCGGTGCTCGTCGTCGACGTCGGCAACGTCGCCGTCGGCCGCCCCACCCTCACCACCTCGCTGCGCGGCAGCGCCGACGTCGTCGTCCACGTCGCGACGCTGCAGGGCGCGGTGCACTCCGGCATGTTCGGCGGCGCGGCCCCGGACCCGGTCGCCGCGCTCATCGCCATGCTCGCCACGCTGCGCGACGAGCACGGCGACACGACGATCCGCGGCCTGGACGCCACGCAGACCTGGCCTGGCGCCGGCTGGGACGCCGACGAGTTCGCGGCCGCCGCCGGCCTGCTGCCGGGCGCGCAGGTGATCGGCTCCGGCTCGGTGGCGGACCAGCTGTGGGCGCGCCCGACGGTCACCGTCGTCGGCATCGACGTGCCGCCGGTCGTCGGCTCGACGCCGGCGATCCAAGGCCGGGCCTCCGCCCGGCTGAACCTGCGCGTTCCGCCGGGAACCTCCGCGGAGGCCGCGCGCGACGCGCTCGTCGCCCACCTGCACGCTGTGGCCCCGTGGGGTGCCACCGTGACGGTCGAGGCGGACCACGTGGGCGAGCCGTTCCTCGCCCGCACGGACACCCCGGCGTTCGCCGCGCTCTCCGACGCGCTCGCCGAGGCGTTCGGCGCCCCGACGGTCACCGTGGGCGAGGGCGCCTCGATCCCGCTCTGCAACGTGCTGGCGACCCTCATGCCCGAGGCGTCGATCGTGCTGCTCGGCGACGAGGACCCGGCGGCGGCGATCCACGCGCCGAACGAGTCGGTGCACCCCGGCGAGATCGAGCACCTCGCGCACGCGCTCGCGTTGTTCCTCAGCCGCCTGACCTGAGCCTTCACAGGTTCGTCCCAGGTCGAATTCGTCGTCGGTACAGGTGAGATCCGTAACTTTCCGGATGGCATCGAGGGACGACGATCGAAGAGGACGACTGTGGCCGGACCAGCCAGGCGGTGGAGGGCGACTCGCCCCGTAGGAAGGGTGGTCGCGATCGTTGTGGCCGTCCTGGTGCTCGCGGGCATCGGAACGGGCGTCTGGTGGTTCACCGGGCACGACAAGGCGAGCGCGCAGCCGACGAGCACGTCGACGACGACCGACGTCGCGGCGAGCCTCACGACGCTCCAGAAGACGGTCAGCGCCACGGGCACCCTGACGCCGACCGTCCAGCAGGCGGTGAGCTTCCCCGTGAGCGGCACGGTCACGGCGGTGGACGTCAAGGTGGGCGACGCCGTGACGGTGGGCCAGACGCTGGCCACGGTCGACACGCTCCAGCTCAACGCCGACCTGCTGACCGCCAAGGCCAACCTGGCCAGCGCCCAGGCGACGCTCTCGGACCTCCAGGCAACCAGCAGCGGCAGCGCCACCGCCGTCGCCCAGATCCAGGCCGCGTCGGCCCGGGTGGACGTCGCGCAGGCGGCGGAGACGTCGGCCGAGACCGCGATGAGCGGGGCGACGCTGACCGCGCCGGTCGCGGGCCTCGTCACCAGCGTGAGCCTCGAGGTGGGGGACAAGGTCACGGGGTCGTCGACCGGTACCTCGGGCAACGGTTCCGCGCCGAGCGCGAACTCCTCGAGCAGCAGCAACAGCAGCTCGTCGTCCAGCGGCCAGTTCGAGATCGTCGGCACCAACGCCTACGACGTGAGCCTGACCGTCAACGACACCGACGTCGCCCTCATCCAGCCCGGCGACCAGGTGGAGATGACGTCCGACAACCTGTCCGGGACGGTCTTCGGCGTCGTGCGGACGGTCGGCCCCCTGTCGACGTCGACCGGCGTCGCTTCCTACCCGGTGGTCGTGGACGTCACGGGCGACACCTCGAAGCTCCACGACGGCATCTCGGTCAACGCGAGCGTCGTCTACGAGCGGCGCAGCAACGTCCTCACGATCCCGACGGCGGCGATCACCAAGGCCGCCGACGGCACCACGACCGTGACGAAGGTCGCCTCCGACGGCAGCCTCTCGACGGTCAAGGTCACGACCGGTGAGTCCTCCGGGAGCCAGACCGAGATCACCGCCGGCCTGTCCGAGGGCGACCAGGTGCAGGTGATCACGTACACCCGGAGCTCGACGAGCGGCACGGGCGGCTCGAACCAGAACCAGCAGGGCTTCCAGGGCGGCAACTTCCCCGGTGGCGGCAGCGGTTCCTTCCAGCTGCCGAACGGCACGACGGTCCAGCGCAACTCGAACGGCAGCTTCACGATCCAGCAGGGCAAGGGCGGCAGCAATGGCTGACCTCACGGCGCCCATCGTGGTCGGTGGCCCGGCGGTGATCGACGCGTCGGCGCCCGTCATCGAGCTGGTGGGTGCCCGCAAGACCTATACGACGGGCAGCATCGAGTTCGAGGCGCTGCGGGGGGTCGACCTGCGGATCGAGGCGGGCGAGTACGTCGCGGTCATGGGTCCGTCGGGTTCAGGCAAGTCGACGCTGATGAACATCCTGGGCTGCCTCGACATCCTCACCGAGGGCCTGTACCGGCTGGCCGGGGAGGACGTGGAGGAGCTGGACGAGGTGGAGCTGGCGGCGATCCGCAACCGGCGCATCGGGTTCGTCTTCCAGCAGTTCCACCTCCTGCCGTCGCTCCCCGCGTGGCGCAACGTCGAGCTGCCGCTCCTGTATGCCGGCGTCAAGGCCGGCGAGCGGCGGGAGCGGGCGATGGCCTCGCTCGAGCGCGTCGGCCTGGCCGACCGGACCGACAACCGCCCCGGCGAGCTGAGCGGCGGGCAGCAGCAGCGCGTCGCCGTGGCGCGGGCGCTGGTCACCGACCCCGCGCTGATCCTGGCCGACGAGCCGACCGGCAACCTCGACTCCTCGTCCACCGAGGAGGTGCTCGGGCTGTTCGACGAGCTGCAGGCGCAGGGCCGCACGGTGGTCCTCATCACGCACGAGGCCGAGGTCGCTTCCCACGCGCACCGTGTGGTGCACGTGCGTGACGGCCTGGTGACGGTCGACGAGCGGGTGGCGTGATGACCTGGAACCAGACCTTCGGCACGGCGTGGTCGGCGGTCCGCACCCATGTCATGCGGTCCTCGCTGACGGTGCTGGGCATCCTCATCGGGATCGCCGCGGTCATCCTCACGGTCGGCCTTGGCCTGGGCTCGCAGCACGACGTGTCGGCGCAGATCGACGCGCTGGGCTCCAACCTGCTCATCGTCACGCCCGGGTCGGCGACGACCGGCGGCATCCGCGGCGGCTTCGGCTCGGCGACGAGCCTGACGCGGGCGGACGCCCAGGCGCTCGCCTCCACGACCAACGCGCCCGACATCAAGGCCGTCGCGCCGGAGAAGTCGACCTCGCTGGAGATCGACAACGGCTCGACGAACTGGACCACCACCGTCACCGGCACGACGGCCGACTGGCTGTCGGTCCGCAACCGCGCCCTGTCGTCGGGGACGTTCTTCACCGACCAGGACGACACCGGGCGCAACGCGGTGATCGTCCTCGGCTCCGACACCGCCAACGAGCTGTTCGGCACGACGAACGTGGTCGGCCAGCAGGTGACCATCTCCGACGTCCAGTTCGAGGTGATCGGCGTCCTGGCCAGCGCCGGCTCCGCGAGCGGCACGAGCCTCGACGACCTGGCCGTTGTGCCGTTGTCGACCGAGGCCGAGACGCTCGTCGGCGGCTCGTCGCGCAGCTCGGTGAACCGGATCTACGTCGAGGCGGCCGGGACGAGCCAGCTGTCGGCGGCCTACCAGGAGGCGCAGAGCACGCTGGACAACCTCCACGGCATCACGTCGTCGACGACAGCGGACTTCTCGATCGCGTCGCAGCAGTCCCTGGTGTCCACCGCGACGGCGGTCGCCAGGACGCTCACCGTGCTGCTGACGGGCATCGCGGCGATCTCGCTGCTGGTCGGCGGCATCGGGGTGATGAACATCATGCTGGTGTCCGTCACCGAGCGGACCAGGGAGATCGGCCTGCGCAAGGCGCTCGGTGCCCCGCCGTGGGCGATCCGCCGCCAGTTCCTGGCCGAGGCCTCGATCCTCGGCCTGTCCGGCGGCGTGCTCGGTGCCGGCCTGGGCATCCTTGCCGCCCGCACGCTTCCCACGCTCGTCGGCTCCACGATCATCGTGTCCGGAGCCGCGATCGCCGCCTCGATCGTCGTCGCCGTCGGCATCGGTCTGGTGTTCGGCGTCTACCCCGCCACGCGGGCCGCCCGGCTCGCTCCCATCGACGCGCTTCGCTCGGAGTGAGCGTGCTTCCCAACAGGAGACTCCCCATGCCCACACTGCGTACCTACGCCCCGCTCGGACTCGGCCTCGGGATCGCGCTGCTGCTCACCGGGTGCGGCGGTGGCGGAGGGGCGACGCCGAGCGCGGCCGCCACGACGCCCGCGGCCGCCGCGCAGGGCGCGCCGGCACCCTCCGGCACACAGGACCCCACGCGCGGCGGCGTCAGCGGCACCATCGCCTACGTCTCCGGCCAGCTGATGCAGGTGCAGGACACCTCGATGCAGACCGCCGTCACGTGGACCGGCACCACCACCATCAGCAAGCAGGCCGCCGGCACGCTGGCGGACGTCGCGGCGGGCAAGTGCGTCGTCGCGACCAGCTTCACGGTCAGCACCGGCGGCGCCGGCGGCACCTCGACCGCGGCGCCCACCGCCCAGCCGACCGTCGACCCGAACGCCCCGGCGACCCGCGTGATCATCACCGACCCGGTCAGCGGCAAGTGCACCGGCATCGGCGGGTTCGGCGGCGGCGGCACCGGCAGGACGCCCGGCCAGCAGCCCAGCGGCGCGCCCACCGCCCGGCCCAGCGGCGCGCCG
>Ga0207835_1000162_pt1 | contig 14618 bp, 13 predicted proteins | sample LuqExpMetagenom8_FD_187766 | JGI IMG/M metagenome (GOLD analysis project Ga0207835, IMG submission 187766) | Tropical forest soil microbial communities from Luquillo Experimental Forest, Puerto Rico - Sample 8 (SPAdes) | ecosystem: Environmental > Terrestrial > Soil > Tropical forest ... | reverse complement strand
GTCTGTGTCGCCGGCCGGTGGACGCCCGCCTGACTGTCCTTCACCCGCGGCGGCGCCCGTGCCACACTCGGCGCAGGAGGCGAACGCCGCGTATGGATGAGCCCCTGGACGTGCGGCTTCTCGGCCCGTTCGAGGTCCGCGTGGGCGAGAAGCTCGCCGATGTCGGCGGCTCCAAGCGTCGCGGCCTGCTCGCGATGCTCGCGCTCGAGAAGGGGCGGGTCGTCGAGCTCGACACCCTGGTGGACGGTCTCTGGGGAGCCGAGCTGCCGGCCGCCCCACGGAACGCGATCCATCACCACGTCGCCCGCCTGCGCGCGGCGCTCGGCGAGGGCGCGATCAGCAGCACTCCGGATGGCTACGCGCTCGAAGCCGCCGATGTGGACGGGGTGCGGTTCGAGGACCTCCTCACGGATACCCGGGCTGCGTTGCGGGACGGAGACCTGCGCTCCGCGGCCGATGCGGCACGTGCCGCGCTTGACCTGTGGCGGGGCGAAGCGCTGCAAGGGCTACCCGCCACCGAGTGGTTCGAGGCGGTCGGACGGCGCCTGAGGACCGCTCACGTCGACGCGCTGGAAGAGCAGTTCGACGTCGCGCTCGCACTGGGCGAGCATCGAGAGCTCGCGCCGGCCCTGCGGGCGGCGCTCGCCGACCACCCCTTCAGGGAGCGGCTGTGGGGCCAGCTCATGCTGGCGCTGTACCGCAGCGGACGTCAGGCCGACGCGCTGGAGACCTTCCAGGAGGCGCGCGTGATCCTCGCCGACGAGCTGGGGGTCGAGCCGGGTCCTGACCTGCGCCGACTGCACGAAGCGGTTCTCGCGCACGATCCCCTCATCGCCGCCTCCGTGCGTCCGCCCGCCGGCAACCTCCCAGCCTCCTCCACGACGTTCGTCGGGCGCCAGGACGAGAAGGCGCGGCTTGCTGCGTGCGTGCGCGACCACCGGTTGGTCACGGTCGTAGGGCCTCCGGGCGTCGGGAAGAGCCGCCTGGCCCTGGAGACCGCCCGATCGCTGGAGGAGGACTACCCCGAGGGCGTGTGGCTGGTGGACCTGGCACGGATCGCAACCGGCGTCGACGCGGTCCACGTGCTCGCCGACGCCATCGGCGTCCGTGGGAGCGACCCGCTGGAGCGCACGATCTCACGGCTGCGGTTCAGCAACGCGCTCATCGTCCTGGATGCGTGCGAGCACGACGTGAGCGAGGCGACGCGAGTCGCGGGCGCACTTCTCCGCGGCTGTCCGGAGGTCCGGGTCCTCGCGGTGAGCCGTCAGACGCTTGGACGCGCGGGGGAGGTGCAGATCGTCGTCCCACCGCTCGGCTCGGCGGGGATCGAGTTGTTCCTCCAGAGGGCGAGGGCGGCACGACCGGGGTTCCAGGCGGATGCGTCCGACCTCGCGCTCGCCGGCACGATCGTTCGCCGGCTGGACGGCCTGCCGCTCGCCATCGAGCTGGCTGCCGCCCGGGTCAACGTGCTGGGGCTCGCCGACATCGCCTCGGCCCTGACGCGGCGCACCGCTCTTCTCGACGACCTGCCGGCCGGAGACCCAGCCCGCGTCTCCCTGCGTTCGCTCGTTCGTTGGAGCTACGACCTGCTTCCGGAGCACGAGAAGACACTCCTGCATCACCTCGCCGTACACCGCGGGGGTGCATCCCTGCCTTCGCTCGTGGCCATGGCCAAGATCCATGGGTTGAGCGAGCCGACGGTGGGCTCCGTCCTGGCGGCGCTGGTCGGCAAGTCGATCGTCTCGGTGTCCTTCCCGGCAGGGGCGGCCCGCTACGAGATCCTCACCGCCATCAGGGAGTACATCCTCGACCTCCTTGCCGGCAGCGACGAGCTCATGCGTGTGCGACGTGCCCACGCCGAGCACGTCGCGACCATGGCGGACGGAGCCCGGTCCCAGCTCCGGGAGAGCAGGTGGCTGCAAGCGGTGCAGGGGCTCGAGCTCGAGCACGACAATCTGTGGGCGGCGCTCGGCTACGCGCGGGATGCGGGGGCTGACGAAGTGGTCGGCCGGCTCGGCGTCGGCCTCGCGCTGTACTTCAGCACCGCCGACCGCGTCGCCGAAGGACGGATCTTCCTCGACGCGGCGCTGGAGGCGGCCACAGACGCGGGCATGCCGACGCGCGTGGCGCTGCTCGCCTACCTGTGTTACCTCGCCACCGAGGAGGACGACCTCGACGCTGCCGTGGTGACCGGTGAACGCGGCCTCGCGCTCGCCTTGGGGGCGGCGTCCGAGCCGCCGTGGGAGACCGCGCTGGCCCAGCTCGCGTTGGCGTTCGCGTACGACCGCGCGGGGCCGTTCGAGCGTGCCGTCGCGCTGGCGCAGGAAGCCCGCCTCCGTTTCGACCAGCTCGGTGACCAATGGGGAGCGGCGTCCTCGGCGGTCGCGGGTGCCCTGGGCGCTCTCGGATCCGGCGATCTCGACGCGGCCGCGACGCTGACTGACGATGCTGTCCGCCTCCACGGCAGCTATGGGGTGGGTGCAGTCCCCGCCGCACTCCTTGAGGCGACTGTGGCCGAGACCCGTGGCGCGCGCCCCGCCGCAGAAGCGGCCTACAGACGCGCGCTCCATCACTCCGAGCGTGCAGGCTTCGCGGATCACGCATCGTTCGCCCTCGCCGGGCTGGGCTCTCTCGCCTTCAGCGACGGGCACGTCGACGACGCGACGACGCTCCTTCGACGAGCGGTGGCCGTCGCCGCCGCCATGCCGGCGCCCTGGTTGGTTGCCCACGCGAACGCCAGGCTGGCGCAGGTCCTGCGCGCCACGGGTGACGCCCGTGGCGCGGGAAGCCTGTACCGGCAGGTGATCGAGTGGTCCCAGGGACCGCGACGCCGCGATGCCCGCGAGGCCTTCTTCATCGCTCTGGTGGGCAGCCCTGCGAGCGCGGCCCTCGTCGGGCTGGCGGAGCTTGACGAGGCGGGCGCCGGCGTCACGTCGGCACCGCAGGCGGGCGGAGTCGGCGACCCCACGCTGCCCTGATGGCATCACCGCCGCCGCGGATGGCAGCGCGCTGGCAGCGCTCGTCGCGAGCCTGGTGGTGAGACGGAACACGGAGTGTCGTGGCCACGCACTGCCTCATGGGTGCTGCGCGGTACCGCGTTCGTGCGGCCGTGAAGAGACCGAGCAGTCGCCGGTCGCCGACCGAAGGAGCACGAGATGGACATCGAGATGCATGTGCGTCAGGAGGGCCGGAAGGCCCTGGATCGAAGCCGGAAGGCTGCGACGGCGAGGGGCGTGATCGGCATCGCGTTCTCCCTCGTCCTCCTGCTGTGGCCGGGCATCGGCCTCACCGCCCTCACCGCCGTGTTCGGGGTGTGGGCACTCTTCTCGGGGGTGACGAGGCTGGTGGAGTCGTTCCGCGCCTCCGGCGCCCGGCGCCGGCGAGCATGGCTGGCCGTGGACGGGGTCGTAGGCGTCGCGATCGGGGTCGCCGTCTTCGTCTGGCCCGGGCTGTCTGCCCTGGGGCTGCTCTACGCGATCGCCGTGTGGGCGATCGTGGGTGGTGTCGTCCACCTGGCGCTCGCCGCCGCCTCGCCGTTGCGCGGCGGCACGTCATTGCTTCTCTTCCTGGGCGGCCTGGTGTCGGTCGCCTTCGGCGTGATCATGTTCGCCCGACCGGGCGCGGGAGCCGTCGCGGTGGTGGCGCTGATCTCGGCATTCGCCTTCGTGACCGGCGTCATGCAGCTCGCCTTCGGGGTGAGGCTCCGCCGGTTGTCCCGCGATCTGGACATGAACTGGCGGCCGCGGTCCGGCCTCCGGCCGGTGTCCGAGGAGCGGGCAACCGTCACCGGTGCTTGACCGGCACGAACCCTCCGTGCCCGGAAGGCAGGAGGGTCGGCGCCGCCCCGCCGACGCCGCCCCTTCCGCCTTCCTCGTCCCGTCCCGTCGCGTCGCAGGAGCAGCACTTCCATGACTGTCATGCCCTACCACCCCCGGCCGTGGTTGTCGGAGGTCCGGACCCAGGTGATCTCGCTCGATCGCGCGATCTCCACCGCCGTCGCCACCACCGAGACACCCACCCTGGATCGACTCCTGGTCCGGCTGTCGAACGCAGCGGACCGGTCACGCCTGTGGCTCGCGATCGCCGGAGTCGTCGCCGTGGTCGGCGGACCACGCGGTCGGCGTGCTGCCGCCGAGGCCGTCGCCTCCATCGCGATCGCCTCGGCCTCGAGCAACCTGGTCGTCAAGTCGCTCGCCCCGCGACGGCGGCCCCAGTCCCCCGGCTGGCGGTTCGTCACCTCACGTGGGGTCCGTCGTCCGAGCTCGCCGTCCTTCCCCTCGGGGCACTCCGCGTCGGCATTCGCCTTTGCGTCCACCATGGGGGAGGACGTCCCGGTGACGTGGGTCCCGCTGCACCTCGCGGCCTCGCTCGTCGCGTACGCGCGCGTCCACACCGGCGTGCACTACCCGTCGGACGTGGTGGCGGGGGCCCTGGTCGGCGCCATGTCGGGGTGGAGCGTGCGCCGGATCGCCCGTCACCTGCCCGCCTTGCCCCACGCACCGGAGCCGCGCCGTGTGCCGGGCGTCTGACGCGCCGACGCCGCATCGCGCCGTGCTGGTGATGAACCCGCGGTCCGGCGGCGGCAAGGTCGAGAAGTTCCGGCTCAGGGAGCGCGCCGAGCTCCTGGGGGCCCAGGTGCTCCAGGTCGGCCCCGGCGACGACCCGGCGGCGCTGGCGCGCGGCGCGGCGGCCGATGGAGCGGACGTCCTCGGTGCGGCCGGCGGCGACGGCACGGTCTCGAGCGTCGCCGCGGTCGCCGCCGAGACCGGCCTGCCGCTCGTCGTGCTGCCCGCGGGCACCCGGAACCACTTCGCGCGTGACCTCGGGCTGGACACCCGCGATCCTTCGTCCGCCCTTCAGGCCTTGCGGGACGGGGAGAAGATCCTGGTCGACCTCGGGTTCGTGGGCGACCGGGCATTCGTCAACACCGTGTCCTTCGGCGCGTACGCCGACGCCCTGCTCAGCCCGGGCTACCGGGAGGCGAAGGCTCGCGCCCTGGCATCGGCCGCCGGCCCGTATCTCGCGGGACGGCAGTGGGTCGATGCGCGCGTGGACACCCCCGGCGGGACCATCGAGCGTCCGGAGATCGTTCTGATCTCCAACAACCCGTATCACCTCACCACCCCCCGCTACCTGGGCCGGCGCTTCGCCCTCGATGCCGGGGTGCTGGGCGGCATCGCCGTGAGGCACGTCGATGGTCCGGTGCCGCCGCCGCCGCCCGCCCGGCTGAGACCCGGATGGTCCGAGAGTGCTGCCCCACCGGACGACGGCCTTGTGGTCTGGTCGGCCCCCCGCATCACACTCGATGGTGCGCCGGCCGATCTCGCTGCCGGTGTGGACGGGGAGGCGGTGCGTGTCCACCTCCCGGTGACCTGCGAGATCCGGCCGGAGGCTCTCTCCGTGGTCCTGCCCCGGGACCGACCGGGCACACCGCCGGAACCACAGCTGTTGCGACTGCCTGCACAACGGCCCCGGCTTGGCGCCGTGTCGGGTCCCGTCGGACGGTGAACCACAAAGGATGCCCTGCTCGTAGAGACCGCGACCCTCGCTCGACGCCTACCGCGTGGGGCGCCGAGGCGGATCCGCGGGCCACCCCTCGTCCGCGGTCGGTCGTCGTGCCGTCCCGCTACGGTCGGGGACATGCCAGGTGAGGACGTGGCCGCGCTGGCCGACGAGCTGCTAGGCCGCCTGCGCGCGCTGGCGAGCCCCGAGGACGCGGCCGGCATGGCGAGGTTCGGGATCAGTCCCGTCGGCACGCTCGGAGTGTCGATGGGCTTGCTGCGCGGAATCGCCGGCGAGCTGCGGCCGTTCCGGCGGCGCGACCCGGAGCTGGTGCACGACGTCGCGGGGCGGCTGTGGGCGTCCGGCGTGCACGAGGCCCGGATCCTCGCCGGCCTCGTCGACGTGCCCGCGCTCGTCACGCGAGAACAGGCCGACGCCTGGGTCGCCGACCTCGACTCCTGGGACACGTGCGACCAGCTGCAGCACCTCATCGCGGCGACGCCCTTCGCGTACGCGGCGATCGGCGACTGGATCGCCCGCGACGAGACGTTCGTCCGCCGGGCTGGGCTCGTGCTGCTGTGCACCGTGGCGGTCCACGACAAGCACGCGCCCGACGAGCGCCTCATGGCGTTCCTCCCGGCGGTCGAGGGCGTGGCGCACGACGAGCGGACGTACGTCTCGAAGGCGGTGAGCTGGGCGCTGCGGCAAGTCGGGAAGCGATCGGCCGCCTGCCACGCGACGGCGGTGGCGGCCGCCGAGCGGATCCTCGCCTCGACCCCCGGGCGGCCCGCCGATGCCGGCGGCCGCGCGGCCCGCTGGGCCGCCAACGACGCCCTCCGCGAGCTCCGCAGCGACGCCGTACGCGCCCGCCTGGGCCTCGCGTAAGGAGCATGCGTCCCGGTCAAGAGCGCCAGCCCCAAGCCCTCCGGCTCGCTGGCCGGCAACCGCGTCCCGACACGGTGCCCCCGGAGGAAGCCCCGCTCGCACCGCCCGGCGCGAGGAGACGGAGTCACGAGGACCCCGGGTGGTCGCAGGACGAGGCCGAGGACCTCGTCCGCGAGCCGTGACCCCTCACCGCGGCGTCAGCTTCAGCCAGGCCGCCAGCGCCTCGAGCTCGTGGTTCACGGCGTCCGTGAGCGCGCCGTCGAAGGGCACGTCGGTGTGGAGGGCGTTGACTCGCAGCACGCCCGCGCGGCGGTCCGCCCTGGCGTCGACCTTGCCGACGAGCCGGTCGCCGTGCAGCACGGGCAGCGCGAAGTAGCCCCAGCGGCGCAGGGCGGCCGGCTTGAACATCTCGAGGATGTAGTCGAAGCCGAACAGGTCGACCATGCGCTCGCGGTTGTGGACCAGCCGGTCGAAGGGCGACAGCAGCGCGGTGCGCCCGACGAAGTCCTCGTCGAGCGCCGCGGGGTCCACCACCCACTCGCCGTCGACCCCGTCGACGACCGCCGGCAGCCCCAGGGGCTCGACGTACCAGGGGTCGCCGGCGGAGAAGGCGGGGACGCGCGGGCGCGAGATCCCGAGCGACCGCATCCGCAGGCGGCGTCGCTCGTCGCGTGACGGCTCGAGCGGGACGGGCGTGACCTTCGGGTACACCCGAGAGGCGAGGTCCCACAGCCGTTCACGGCCCTCGCGGCCGACGATCGCCACCTGGCCGCGGACGTCGAGCAGCTCGAGCATCATCGTGACGTTGCGGGCGCCGGTCCATCCGCTGGACTCCCACGGCACGGCGGCGGTGTCGGGGATCTCGCGGGAGAGCAGCGGAGCCTCCCGCGAGAGGTGGTCGAGGACGTCGCGGCGGAACGCGTCGTTCGCCTCGAGCCAGCGCTGCCCGCGCCCCGGCTCCGGCGGCCACGCCGCCATCTCCTCCAGGTAGAGCGGCAGGTGGGACATGGGCCGCAGCGTGCCGATGAGCTGGAAGAACATCCGATCGGTCAGGGCGTCGTCGGCCGCCCCCGGCCAGTACGCGTCGCCCATCCGTGACCACAGCACCAGGTCCACCGACGGCGCCACGGCGTTCGTCGGGTCCACCTGCAGGTGCGTCAGGCGTTCGGCGACCGCGACGAGGTCGGTCGAGCGGCCGTCGAGGAGCTGTGCCCTGACGGCGATCTGGCGGGCGCGCTCGCGACTGAGCCGGATCACGTGACGAGGCTAGGCGGGCGGTGCCCGTTAGCATGGGGCGACGGCGGGCCGGACCCGCGGGGTGTGCCGGGAAGACTGGTCGGCGACGAGCCCGACGACCTTGGGGGAGCCCGATGCCCACCACGCTGCGGCACCGCCTCTCCAGCGACCTGACCGGCGGCATCCTGCTGCTCGTCGCCGCCGCGGTGGGCCTCGTGTGGGCCAACTCCCGATGGTCGGCGGCCTACGAGACCCTCTCCCAGACGGCGATCGGCCCGGAGGCGCTGCACGCGCACCTCACGCTGGCGACGTGGGCGTCCGACGGGCTGCTGGCCCTGTTCTTCCTGGTCGTGGGCCTGGAGCTCAAGCGTGAGCTGGTCGCGGGGTCGCTGCGCGACCCCCGGCACGCGGCGGTGCCGGCGCTGGCGGCAGTCGGCGGGATGGCGGTGCCGGCGGTGATCTACGTGCTGGTCGTCGGGCTCGCCGGTGGCGGCGATGGTCTGCGCGGCTGGGCCGTGCCGACCGCCACGGACATCGCGTTCGCGCTCGCGGTGCTCGCGCTGGTCGGGCGCGGGCTGCCGGGCGCGGCCCGCGTGTTCCTGCTGACGCTCGCGGTGGTCGACGACCTGCTCGCGATCCTCGTCATCGCCGTGTTCTACACGCACGAGATCCACTTCAACTGGCTCGCCGCGGCCGTCGCCGCGCTCGCGGCCTTCGCGGCGGTGGTGCGGATCCGGCCGCGGCGCCGCGGGCCGCGCCGCGCGGTCGTCGTCCTTCTCGTCGTGCTCGCACTGACCGGCTGGCTGATGCTGCACGCGTCCGGGATCCACGCGACGATCGCCGGCGTCGTGTGCGGCCTCGCGGTCCCGGCGGCGCCGGAGCCCGACGGACGGCCGTCCCTGGCCAGCCGGCTGGAGGAGCGGATGCGCCCCTGGTCGGCGGGGGTTGCGGCGCCGGTGTTCGCGTTCTTCGCCGCGGGCGTGCCGCTCGCCGGGCACGGCGCCGTCGTGAGAGAGCCGGTCGCGTGGGGGGTGCTGCTCGGGCTCGTCGTCGGCAAGCCCGTCGGGGTGCTCGGAACCACGGCGCTGGTGACGAGGTTCACCACGCTGCGGCTGCCGGGAGGCCTCAGGACCCGTGACCTGACTGGGGTGGGGCTGCTGGCGGGCGTCGGGTTCACAGTGTCGCTCCTGGTGGCGCGGCTGGCGTTCGACGACGTCGAGCTCCGCGACGCCGCGACGATCTCGGTGTTCGCGGCGTCCCTTCTCGCGGCGCTGGCGGCGGGCATGGCGATGCGGCGGGGACGCCGGGCGGCCGCCGTGCCCGCCGACGGCCGGCAGCCCGAACGTGACGGGGTGGACTGATACTTCTGCGGGCCACCACGTCGTCGGGTCCCCCACCTCAACGGAGTCATGCATGAGCACCTTCGCCGGCGGCATCGGCCGCCGACTGCGCGGCCGCCGCGCATCCTGGACCTACGCCGGCCGGCCCGAGCTTGCCGCACCCGCGAACCTCACGCTGACGAGCCCGTCCTTCGAGGACGGCGGTCCGATCCCGTTGCGGCACTCCGCGCGCGGCCGTGGGGAGAACGTGTCGCCGGCGCTCGCGTGGTCTGGTGTGCCTTCGGGCATGGTGCAGCTGCTGTTGCTCATGGAGGACCCGGACGTGCCGCTGGGCCGGCCGATCGTCCATACGCTCGCCGTCATCGAGCCGGGCACGGGCGCGCACGACGAGGCAGCGCGGGAATCGTCGGGCACCCCGGAGGGCGCGGGCGGGCTCCCGGAGGGTGGGCTGAACGCGAAGGCGCCGGCCCCGGGCGTGCGGCTGCTTCCCGGCACCGCCGGCCGGCGCGGCTATCACGGGCCCCGCCCACTCGCCGGGCACGGCCCGCACCACTACGGCTTCCACCTCTACGCGCTGGACCGGCCGGTCCCGGAGGGGCCGCTCGGCACGCTGCTCCCGCTCGTCGCGGGGCATGTCCTGGCCGCCGGCCACCTCGTCGGCGTCCAGGAGCACGCGTAGGGGTCAGTCGCCGAGGCCGACCCCGACCTGGCGGGCGGTGGTGACCCAGTGGTGGTCAGGGGGCACGAGCTTCACCTTGCCGGCGACCTCGGACAGCGGCACGGCCTCGGTGCCCTCACCGCGGGCGGCGACCATCATGCCGAACTCCCCGCGGGCGACGAGGTCCGCCGCCCCCGCGCCGAGCCGGGTGGCCAGCAGCCGGTCGGCCGCGCACGGCGTCCCGCCGCGCTGCACGTAGCCGAGGATCGTCACGCGCGTCTCCAGGCCGGTGGCCGCCTCGAGCTCGCGGGCCAGCTTGAACGTGTGCTCGCGCTGCAGGTCCTCGACGTGCGCGAGGTGCGACCGCGCGGCGCGCTGCGCCTCCGGTGACTTCGCGACGGTCGACAGCAGCTCCGCGGCCGCGAAGTCGGCGGCGTCGTCGAAGTCGCGCGCGCCCTCGGCGACCGCGACCACCGAGAAGTTCGACCCCCGGTCCAGGCGCGCCTTGATCGTGGCCGCGACCGAGTCGACGGTGTACGGGATCTCGGGGATGAGGATGATGTCCGCGCCTCCGGCGAGCCCGGCGCCGAGCGTCAGCCAGCCGGCCCGGTGGCCCATGATCTCCGTGAGGATGATCCGGTGGTGGCTGTGCGCCGTCGAGTGCACGCGGTCGATCGCGTCGGTGGCGATCTCCATCGCGGTGGCGAAGCCGAACGAGGTGTCCGTGCCGGCGATGTCGTTGTCGATCGTCTTCGGCAGGTGGAGCACGTTGAGCCCGGCGTCGACGAGCCGCATCGCGTTCTTCGCCGTGCCGCCGCCGCCCAGCATGATGAGGGCGTCGAGCCCCTCACGCTGGTAGTTCTCGACGACGGTCGGGATCATGTCGCGCACCTCGCCGTCGACCGCGTACTTGTGCACCTTGTCGCGGCTGGTCCCGAGGATGGTGCCGCCCACGGTGAGGATGCCGGAGAGCGCCTTGCCGTCGAGCGTCACCCAGCGGTCCTCGACGAGCCCGGTGATGCCGTCGCGGAACCCGACGAGCTCCATGCCGTAGTGGCCGATCGCGGTCTTGCCGAAGCCGCGGATCGCCGCGTTGAGCCCGGGGCTGTCGCCGCCCGCGGTGAGGATGCCGACCTTGCGGATCTTGCTCTTCACGGCCATGGTCCCAGTGTCCTCAGTCCTGGTCACGAGGGCCAACAGCCCGCAGCTCGAGGCCCAGCTGCTCCGCGTCGAGGATCCGCAGCTCCTCCGCCAGCGCCCCCGAGCCGTACGCGCCCTCGGACCTCAGCCGCAGCAGCGCGCCCCGCTGGGTGTCGATGAGGTCGAGGCGCAGCGCCTCCTCCTCGGCCCGGTCAGCGAGGGCGGCGGCGCGCTCCTCGCCGCCTTCCGGCTCGGTCCGCTTGAGCACCACGGTGCTGACGCGGCGCACGCGCTCGAGGGTCGCCTCGGAGTACGGCCGCCCGTCGGGCCGGCGGAGCGTGGGGTCCGCCAACCGCGACGCCGCGGCGCGCGCCAGCTCGGCCTGCACTGCCTCGAGGTCGGTGCGCTCGGGTCCCATCGTGCCTGACGAGCGCCTCGGCGCTAGCGTGCACCGGAACGAGGGAGGTTCCGACCGTGCCGTGGCGAACGGGAACGACGGCAGCGTTGCAGCCGCTGCCGGAGGCGGTCGCCCCGCGCGCGCGAGCGACCCTCGGCTCCTGGACCCTCGAGTCGACCGCCGACCTGCGGCACCTGCGCGCGGCCCTGCACGCGTCGCTGCGCGTGCCCCGGCAGGTCGCCGCGCCGGTGGTGCTCGTCGCCTCGGAGCTCGCGACGAACGCGCTGCGCCACGGTGTGCCGCCGGTGGTCGTCACGTTGGCGCGGGTCGAGCGCGGGCACCTGCTGGACGTCGCGGACGGCTCGGTCGACGCCGTGCCGACGCACTCCGCGTACCGGCCGGTGGGCGAGGGCGGCTTCGGGCTCTACCTCATCGGGCGGCTGGCCGACGAGGTCGGCTGGTACGCCGACGACGGGTGCAAGCACGTGTGGGCCGTGCTGCGGCCCTGACGTCACCTCCGTCAGCGCGGGACGACGACCGCCCACGGCACCGCCCACCCGGCGACGACGAAGCCGCCGTCGACGTACTGCTCCCGCAGGAGGGTCACCACGTCGCCGGAGGCCGGCTCGTACAGGTGCAGCGCATCGTCGTCGTGCCCCACCGCGAGCACCACATGCCGGGGCACCGCGGCGTCGCCGACGAACATCGGCGCCGTGCGGCCTGACGCGACGGTTCGGTCGACCGCGTCGTAGGCCGCCGCGCGGGCGGTCGGGGAGTCGGGGCCGACGTACCGGGCGCGGTACCGCAGGCCGGTGATCCTCGTCATCTCTTGGGCGGCGCCCCACGGCGGCGTGCCGAGCGCGTGCGGCCAGGGCGCCTGCAGCCCGGTCGGGCCCTGCAGGGCGTTCGTCCGGTCCTTGACGGTCCGCTCGGCGGCGGCGAAGCGAGTCGCGACGGGCTCGTCGTCCGCGAGCAGGAGCCACTCCGCGTACACCGGGTCGGCCAGGGCTCGCGCGACGAGCAGCGACGCCGAGCCGCAGGTCGTCGAGCTGCGCTGACGCAGGTGGTAGGCGAGCGGGTCCAGCCGGGCGTCAGCCTTCCGGGGCCCGACGAGCGGGACGGGCGCAGCCGGCCACGCGCCCTGCGCGCGGCCGATCGCCGCCCACGTCCGTCGGAGCCACGCCCACCGGTCCACGCGTGGCACGGTAGCCCGGCCCGGATCGGGTATGAATGTGCGCCGTGACCTCCAAGATCATCGTCATCACCGGCGCGAGCGACGGCATCGGCGCGGCCGCCGCGCGGGCGCTCGCTGCGCACGGGCACCGCATCGTCGTCGTCGGGCGCGACCCGGGCCGGACGAACGCCGTCGCCGACGAGCTCGGCGCCGAGCGGCACGTCGCCGACTACGAGCGGCTCGACGACGTCCGCGCGCTCGCGGCCGCGCTCGGACGGGCCCATCCGCGCATCGACGTGCTGGCGAACAACGCCGGCCGCATCAACGGCGCGCGGCGCGTCACCGCCGACGGGCACGAGGTGACGTTCCAGGTGAACCAGCTGGCGCCGTTCCTCCTGACGAACCTGCTGATGGAGACGCTGCTGGCCTCGTCGGCCGCCGTCATCACGACGAGCAGCATGGCCTCCCGGAACGCGCGCCTGGACCTCGACGACCTCGACCTGGCCGCCGGCTACTCGTCGTTCGGCGCCTACGGCGCGAGCAAGCTGGCGAACATCCTGTTCACGCGGGAGCTCCACCGGCGGTTCCACGGCCGCGGGCTGTCGTCGGCCGCGTTCCACCCGGGGGTCGTCGCGACGAGCTTCGGCGGCAAGGGCGGCCCCGCGGTCACGCGGCTCTACGGGACGGCGCTGGCGCGGGCGATCTTCGCGTCGCCGGAGCAGGGCGGGAGCCGGCTGGTGCGCCTCGCCGAGGGGACGCCGGGCGTCGACTGGGCCTCGGGCCAGTACTGGGTGGGCGAGCGCATCGGTCGCACCAGCCCCCAGGCCGACGACGCCGGCGCGGCGCGCCGGCTCTGGGAGGCGAGCGCGGAGATGGTCGGCCTGGCCTAGGACCGTTGGTCAGCTTGCGGCCGTCGGCTCCTGCGGCCACTCGGCGTGCGTGGGCCGGAAGGCGTCGATGACGGCCGCGATGTCCCGCGGGGTGGCGCCCGTGCCGGCGGCGGTCCGGTAGGCCTGGGCGAGCACGTCGACGAGGTCGGTCGGCACGCCGGCGCTCCGCGCGTCCGCCGCGATGAGCGCGAGGTCCTTGCGCAGTCCCGCGAGCTCGAACTGCGGCTCGAAGTCGCCCGAGAGCATGGCGGCGCCCTTGATGTGCGCGTACGGGCTGTCGGGCTGCCCACCGCCGATCGCGTCGAGGAACAGCTGGGGGTCGAGGCCCCACGCCTGCGCCAGCGCGATCGACTGGCCGACACCCGCGGTGAGGATGGCGATCCAGGCGTTGGCGACGAGCTTGAGCCGCGACGCCGGGCCCGGCTCGTCGGCCACCCACACGGTGCGCGTGCCGATCGCGTCGAGCACGGGCTGGACCAGCGGGCGCAGCTCGGCCGGAGCGGACGCGAGCACGACGAGCATGCCCGCGATCCAGAGGCCTACGTGGCGGCTGGCAATTCCGGTGAGCTGGATGACGCCGTTGTTCTGCGCGAACACGGAGCTGGGAAACGTGTTGAAAAAGCCGGCAAGCAGCGAGTTGAAGCCGTTCACGAGCACGCCGCCCTTGATGCGCCGCATCCACACCGGGCCTTCCACGGGCTCCTTCGAGATTTTGCTGGTGGCCGTCACGTCGCCGATCGCTTCGAGCGAGGTGACGAGGTAAATGATCAGCATGGGCACGAACAGCGACCACGAAAAGCCCAGGCCGAAGTGCAACGGGGTCGGAATCTGGAACAGCGCGGCTTCGCGTGCGCCGGTGAAGTCGAGGCGGCCCATCGCGGCGGCCGCGAGATAGCCGATCGCCAGCGCGATGACCAGCGCGGTGCTGCGCACCCAGACGACCGGCACCCGGTTGAGCAGGATGATGGTGCCGAGGACCAGGCCGGAGAGGGTCAGGTTGTCGACGCTGGCGAAGGTGCCCTTGGCGATGGCGCCGTAGCCGCCGCCCATGCTGATGAGGCCGACCTTGATCAGGGTGAGGCCGATGAGCAGGACCACGATGCCGGTGACCAGCGGGGTGATGAGGCGCTTGATGAACGGCAGAATGCGGGAGACCGACATCTCGACGAAGGAGCCTGCGATGACCACGCCGAAGATGGCGGCCATCACGGTTTCGACCGGGGTGCCTTGCTTGACCATCAGGCTGCCGCCGGCGATCAGCGGGCCGACGAAGTTGAAGCTGGTGCCCTGGACGATGAGCAGGCCGGCGCCCAGCGGGCCGATGCGTTTGCACTGGAGGAACGTGGCGATGCCGGAGATCACCAGCGACATCGACACGATCAGCGTGGTGTCGCGG
>Ga0207835_1000160_pt1 | contig 14720 bp, 13 predicted proteins | sample LuqExpMetagenom8_FD_187766 | JGI IMG/M metagenome (GOLD analysis project Ga0207835, IMG submission 187766) | Tropical forest soil microbial communities from Luquillo Experimental Forest, Puerto Rico - Sample 8 (SPAdes) | ecosystem: Environmental > Terrestrial > Soil > Tropical forest ... | reverse complement strand
GAGGACGTCGACGACGCGACCCAGGCCGGCGTGCTCGACGAGCTGTGGGCGCTCGTCTGGGCCGGCCGCGTCACCAACGACGGGCTGGCGCCGCTGCGCGCCTGGCTCGGCACGGGCACCACCGCGCACCGCACGCGCCCGACGACCCCGCGTGGGCGGTCGCTGCGGCCCCGGCTGGGCCTGCGGGGAATCGGCGCCGCCGTGACGGTGCGGGCGGGGTCCGCGGCCGACCCCGTCACGGGGCACGGCGCCGGCCGGTGGTCGCTCCTGCCCGTCCGCGAGCAGGACCCGACGCTGCTCGCGCACGCCGTGGCGGCGCAGCTGCTGGACCGGCACGGGATCGTCACCAGGGCGGTCGCCCCGTCCGAGGGGCTCGGCGGGCGGTTCGGGGACGTCTACAAGGTTCTCTCGGCGCTGGAGCAGGGCGGCCAGGTGCGGCGCGGCTACTTCGTCGAGCACCTCGGCGGGTCGCAGTTCGCGCTGCCCGGCGCCGTCGACCGGCTGCGGTCCGACGCGCAGGTCGTGGCGGGCGCGGCGGCGCGCGCGGCGGAGAAAGACGGGCTCGACGGCGCCTCTGGTCTCGGCGGCGAGTCGGCTCGCGGGGGGCGACCGCTCGTCGTCGTGCTCGCCGCGACCGACCCGGCGAATCCGTACGGCGCCGCGCTCGCCTGGCCCGACCCGTGGGTGCCCGAGGGCGAGCAGCCACGCCATCGGCCCGGGCGGAAGGCGGGGGCGCTCGTCGTCCTCGTCGACGGCGCGCCGGCCCTGTACGTGGAGCGCGGCGGTCGCACCACCCTGACGTTCACCGCGGACCCGACGGAGCTCGCGGCGGCGGCCGACGCCCTCGGCGAGGCGGTGCGCGCCGGCCGGACGGGTCGCCTGACGATCGACAAGGTCGACGGCGTGCCCGTGCTCGGCGGCGCCCTGCACGGCAACCTGGGGAACGCGCTCGTCGCGGCGGGCTTCACCCCGACGCCCAGCGGCCTGCGCCTGCGGGTCCAGCCATGACCGCCGGTTGCGGGGCGATGTGCGGTGCATGGGATCGGGTGGGCGCCGGTCCTGCCAGCAGCCGGGGCTGCCTCGGCAGGGACGGCGCCCGTGCCTGAGGGGGACATCCTGCGGCGCACCGCGATCAACCTCGACGGCGTGCTGGCCGGGCGGGAGCTGGTCCGCGCCGAGCTGCGCTGGCCGTCGGCGGGCGGCGTGAACCTCGTCGGGCGCACCGTGCTCGGCACGCGGCCCTACGGCAAGCACCTGCTGACGCGGCTCGACGACGGCCGGACCCTCCGCACGCACCTGCGGATGGACGGCTCGTGGCGCGTGCACCGGGGCGGGGACCCGCGGGTGCCGATCAGCCGGCCCGAGGTCCGCGCGGTGCTGGCGAGCGAGGCCGGCACGGCGGTCGGCCTGCTGCTCGGGATGCTCGACGTTGTGCGCACGCGCGACGAGCACACGCTCATCGGCACCCTGGGACCCGACCTGCTCGACGACACGTTCGACGCGGACCACGAGCCGTTCACCGGGATCCCGCCCGGGTCGGCCGGGCCGCTCGGCATCGACGCCCCCGGCGGCATGCCCGCCCGTCGGCCGGGGCCGGGCATCGACGAGGCGCTGGAACGCTGGGCCACGCGTGGCGCCACGCCGGTCGCGGAGGTGCTGCTCGACCAGCACGTCGTCGCGGGGATCGGGACGATCTTCATGGCCGAGTCGCTCTTCTTCGAGCGGATCTGGCCGTGGACGCCCGCCGATCAGGTGCGGGACCCGGCGCGGCTGCTGCGCACGGCGCGGCGCCTCATGGCCGAGTCGTTCCGCCAGCGGACGCCGCCCGGGCGCGTGCACGCCAGGGACGGGCTGCGGTGCGTGCGCTGCGGCGGACTGATCGCGCTCGGGCAGGCACGGAAGCCGCCCATGCAGCGGCCCGTGTACTGGTGCCCGCGATGCCAGCCGGCGCCGCGGGGCTGACCGTCAGCCGACGGGCGCGAACTCCGGGCGACGCATCCAGCCGTCGAACGCCAGGTCCGCCGGCACGGTGTCAGGGATGAGCAGACCCTCGACGATGGCGATCCGGTCCGCCGCCTCGCGCAGCACGAGCGACATCGGCACGTCGAGCGCGTCGCAGATGCTCCAGAGGAGCTCGCTCGACGCTTCCTTCTGCCCACGCTCCACCTCGGAGAGGTATCCGAGGGACACGCGGGCCGCGGACGACACCTCGCGGAGGGTCCGCCCCTGACGCTGCCGTGCATCGCGCAGCACATCACCGATGTGGTGTCGAAGGACCACCATGTGGGCTCCCCCCTTCGTGTCACGAGCCGGGCCAAGGCCCGGCACCCCCGTCCGACTGCTGGTCGCGACAGCCGCTCGCGCGTCTGCCGAACGATGTCCACCGTACCTTGCCCCCGTGACACCTGCCCCGTCGCGGCGTCCCAATGGTCGGTTGATCATCACGGCGGGTTCAACGTGAGGGGGGCGCGTCCTGTTCCCGCGCCATCTCGAGGGCCATCTCGAGGACGCCGCCGACGGTCGCCCGGCGGACCGCCGCGCGGTCGCCTGGGAACTGCCACGAGGCGATGCGGCTGGTCAGGGGCGTGACGACGGCGACGAACACCGTGCCGGGCGCGCGGCCGTCCTGCGGGTCGGGGCCGGCGACGCCGGTGGTGGCCAGCCCGACGGACGCGCCGAGCCGGTCGCGCACGCCGGCGGCCATGGCCCCCGCGACATCCGGGTCGACGGCCCCGCGCTCCGCCAGCAGGTCGTCGGGCACCCCGAGGAGCGAGGCCTTGACATCGGTCGCGTAGGAGACCACGCCGCCGCGCAGCACCCGCGACGCCCCCGGCACGTCGACGAGCCGGGCGCAGACCGCGCCGCCCGTCAGCGACTCCGCGACCGCCAGCGTCCAGCCGCGCGCCTCGAGGGCCGCGAGAAGCAGGGCCGCTGTGTCACCCGGTGCGTCCCCGAGTCCCGCGGCTGCGCCCGCCAGGGACAGCTCCCTGCCCGCAGGAAACCCGCCGGGCTCGTCGCTCATGCCCCGCCGACGGGCCCGGCCGCGGGGCTCGCCGATCCCGGGGCCGCGCTCGTCGGGCCGGAGCCGTTCGTCGTGACATTGCCGGAAGCCGGGCCGGTGCCGGATGCCGGGCCGGTGCCGGGAGCCGGGGCCCCGCCGCCGGAAACAGGCCCGCCTGGGCCGGCCTTGGTCTGCAACGTGGCCGACCCGTGCCACACCCGCACCGCGGTGCGCACGTAGTCCAGGCCGGTGACCACCGTGACGACGACCGCGAGCAGCATGGCGATCCAGGCGAGGACCGTGATCCAGTGCGGCAGGTGGCTCAGCGGCAGCAGGAACGCGCCGATCGCGACCGTCTGCAGCACCGTCTTGAGCTTGCCGCCCTTGGATGCCGGCAGCACCAGGTGCTGGTAGCGCAGCAGGAAGAACCGCATCACGGTGATGCCGAGCTCGCGCACGAGGATGACGATCGTCACCCACCACGGCAGCTCGCCGAGAATGGAGAGGCACACGAGGGCCGCGCCCATGAGGAACTTGTCGGCGATCGGGTCGAGCAGCTTGCCCAGGTCGGTGACGATGTTGTTGCGGCGCGCGAGCCAGCCGTCGAACCGGTCGGTGGCGGCGGCGAGGAGGAACAGCCCGAGAGCCAGCAGGCGCAGCGCCACGTTCAGGCCGTGGTCCCACATGAGGGCGACGACGAACACCGGCACCAGCACGATGCGCAGCACCGTCAGGACGTTCGCCGGGTTCCAGGCGGAGGGGGCTGCGTCGACCACGCGGCCAGCCTAGGGGCACGACGAGGCGTCGTATTCCTCCCCCGGACAAGCGCGCGTCGCCCGGTGGACACTCGACCCGCCGCGGGATCACGAAGCGCGAGGTCGGGCCGCTAACCTCTCCGCGTGAGGCACGCCCGATCCTGGCCACGGCCGATGCTGTCGGCGATCGTCGCGACGGTCGTCGTCGTCGGGGCGGCGGGTGTCGCGGGCTACGCCGCGCTCCGGGCGCCCGGTGACGACACCCCGGTGCTCGCGTCCACGCAGACGCCGACGACGTCGGCGACCCCGAGCCCCACGCCGACCCCGACGCCTACGGCGGACCCCGACGCCGAGTTCACGATCGTGGCCACCGGCGACGTGCTGCTGCACATGCCTGTGGTCGCCGACGCGAAGACCGCTGATGGCGGCTACGACTTCTCCCCCGAGCTGGCGGCGCTGGACCCGTGGATCCAGGGCGCCGACCTGGCGCTGTGCCACTTCGAGGTCCCGGTCGCGCCCGCCGGCACGAAGCCGAGCGGATACCCGATCTTCGGCGCCCCGGTCCAGATCGTCGCCGCGCTCAAGGCGCAGGGCTGGGACGGCTGCGACACCGCCTCCAACCACTCGGTCGACCGTGGGTTCGCAGGCGTCAAGGCGACCCTCGACGCGCTCGACGCGGCGGGGATGGGCCATGTCGGCACCGCGCGCACCGCCGCCGAGGACGCGGCGCCCCAGCTCTACCGCCTCGAGCGGGCCGGCCAGACGGTCACCGTCGCGAACATCGCGGCCACCTTCGGCACCAACGGCATGCCCGTCGACTCCGACAAGCCGTGGTCGGTCGACCTCCTCGACGCGACGCGCATGATCGAGCAGGCCAAGGCCGCCCGCGCCGCGGGGGCCGACCTCGTCGTCGCCTCGGTGCACGACGGCGCCGAGTACCACACCGCCCCGACCGACCACCAGCAGCAGTTCGACCAGCAGCTCGCCGACTCCGGCATCATCGACCTGGTGATCGGGAACCACGTGCACGTGCCCCAGCCGATCGCCAAGCTGGCCGGCGGGCCGCGCGGCGAGGGGATGTGGGTCGCCTACGGCCTGGGGAACTACATCTCCAACCAGGACGCGAGCACGGTCGGGTACGCCAGCTCCGACTCGGGGATCCTGCTGACCGTCCACGTCGAGAGCCGAGGGGCGTTCCCGGCCGAAGGCCGCGCCGCCGGACCCGCGCACGTCACCGGGGTCGAGTGGACGCCGATCACCACCGACCGGCTGGGTCACCACAAGATCTACGCGCTCCCGCAGATCACCGGCGGCACGGCGACGCTGTCGGCAGCCGAGGTCGCCGCCCGCATCGCCCGCGTGAGCGCCGCGGCGGGCACCCAGGCGCCCGAGCGGATCACCCCGCTCACACCGACCGGCGAGCCGCCGGTGGTCGTCACGCGCGCCGGCGGCTGAGGCTCAGCGGTCCGACCAGCCGTCCTCGCCCTCGTCGGCCCCGTCGTTCCAGTCCACGGCCACGTCGTCGTCCATCGGGGGCTCGCCCCGCAGCAGCGCCAGGGTCCCGGCGAGGTCGTCGGGCTTGACCAGCACCTCGCGGGCCTTGGAGCCCTCGGACGGGCCGACGATCTCGCGCGACTCGAGCAGGTCCATGAGCCGGCCCGCCTTGGCGAAGCCGACGCGCAGCTTGCGCTGGAGCATCGACGTCGAGCCGAACTGGGTGGTGATGACCAGCTCGGCCGCCTGCAGCAGCAGGTCGAGGTCGTCGCCGATGTCGTCGTCCACCTGCTTCTTGGCGGGCGCCACGGTGACGTCCACCCGGTAGACCGGCTTGAGCTGGCCCTTGACGTGCGCAACGACGGCGTGGATCTCCGACTCGGTCACCCAGGCGCCCTGCGTGCGCATCGGCTTGGCGGCGCCCATCGGCAGGAACAGCGCGTCGCCCTGGCCGATCAGCTTCTCCGCGCCCGGCTGGTCGAGGACCACCCGGGAGTCGGTGAGCGACGACGTGGCGAACGCCAGCCGCGACGGGATGTTCGCCTTGATGACGCCGGTCACCACGTCGACGGACGGTCGCTGCGTGGCCAGCACCAGGTGGATGCCGGCCGCCCGCGCGAGCTGGGTGATGCGCTGGATCGACGCCTCGACGTCGCGTGGGGCGACCATCATGAGGTCGGCGAGCTCGTCGACCACGACGAGCAGGTACGGGTAGGGCGCGATCTTGCGCTCGGAGCCCGGCAGCGGCTTGACCTTCCCGGCCTTGACGGCGGCGTTGAAGTCGTCGACGTGCTTGAAGCCGAACATCGACAGGTCGTCGTACCGGGCGTCCATCTCGCGGACCACCCACTCGAGGGCCTCGGCGGCCTTCTTCGGGCTCGTGATGATCGGCGTGATGAGGTGCGGGATGCCCTCGTAGACCGTGAGCTCGACCCGCTTGGGGTCGACGAGGATCATGCGGACCTCGTCGGGCGTCGACCGCATGAGGACCGACACGATCATCGAGTTGACGAAGCTCGACTTGCCGGAGCCGGTGGCGCCGGCGACCAGCAGGTGCGGCATCTTCGCGAGGTTCGCGACGACGTAGCCGCCCTCGACGTCCTTGCCGACGCCGACGACGAGCGGGTGCTCGCTCCTCTTGGCCGCCGCCGACCGCAGCACGTCGCCGAGCGCGACCGTCTCGCGGTCGGTGTTGGGGATCTCGATGCCGATGGCGGACTTGCCCGGGATCGGCGACAGGATCCGCACGTCGGCGCTGGCCACCGCGTAGGCGATGTTGCGGCTCAGCGCCGTGACACGCTCCACCTTGACGGCCTGGCCGAGCTCGACCTCGTAGCGCGTCACCGTCGGGCCGCGCGTGAAGCCTGTGACCTGGGCGTCGATCTCGAACTGCTCGAGCACGCTCGTGAGGGACTCGACGACGCGGTCGTTGGCCGCCGAGCGGACCTTGTGCGGCGCCCCCTTGGCGAGCATGTCCTCGTCGGGCAGCAGGTACAGCACGTCGCCGCCGAGCATGGGCTGCTCGCCCTGCGGCACGCGGCGCGTCGGCGGTGCCGTGATCTCGTGCGGTGCGGAGATGACGGTCGTCGGCACGGTCTCCGCGGAACGCGCTGCGGCTGTCGCCGCGCCGGTGTCCGTGCCCGGCTCGTCGAACGCCGGCGTGATCTGGTGCGCGCGCTCGAACGCCTCGTCGCCGTCGTACCCGTCGAGAGCGTTCCCGTCCTCGGTGGCGCGGTCGGCGCGGCGGTGCAGCCGGGACAGCAGCCCGCGCTTCGGCTGCTTCGCCGGCGGATCGGGCAGCGCCGAGTGGCCCGCGCGGATGACGAGCGGCGCGTCCTCGTCGTCCACCTCGTCCGGGCGGTGCCCCGAGAGCCGCTGCCAGCCGGCGCGAAGCTTGGGGACCACCTGGTTCACCGGCGTGGCGGTGACGACGAGCAGCCCGAACACGGCGAGCAGCACGAACAGCAGGATCGCGACGACCGGGGCCAGCGCGTTCGCCAGCGGGGTGCCGACGACGTAGCCGACGAGCCCGCCGGACGCGCGCAGCTCGTCCCAGTGGTCGGTCGATGGCAGGCCGGCGCCGACCTCCCAGATGCCGCTCACCGCGACGGCCAGCGCGATGACCCCGATGCCGATGCGGGACGACGTGGCGGAGTCCTCCGGGTGGCGCATGAGCCGCACCGAGGCCCACAGCAGCACGAGGGGCACGACGAAGGCGACGCGCCCGACGAACCCAGCGGTCAGGTCGTGGATCAGCGTCCCGGCCGTGCCGGACAGGCCGAACCACTCGCGCGCCGCGATGACCACCGCGAGGGCAAGCAGGAAGAACGCCAGGCCGTCGCGGCGGTGCGCAGGGTCGAGGTCACGCGCGCCGCGGCCGACCCGCCGGGCGGTGCCGCCGACCAGGTGCGCCAGCCCCATCCACGCTCCCCTGACCATCCGCACCGGCAGGGCGGAACGGCGCGGCGGGGGGGCGGACCGAGGCCGCGACGACGACGGGCGACTGCCGCCCGAGCCGGAGCGTGCGACGGTCCGCGCGGCGCCTGAGGAGGACGTACGCGTGGCCATGGTCCTCACGGTAGCCGGGGCTCGCGGCGCTGAACCTGACCGGCGCGCGTGTCGGCGGCTAAGGCCCTAGCGACCACTCAGCGACGTTCGAGGCGGATCTGAGGTGGCGGATACGGCACCTGCCCGATGGCTGAAGGGGCCCTTACGAGCAGAGTCCTGGGTGTCGCCAGCCCGCCGGCCTCGCCGGCGCTGACCCAGGGGGTTTGATCCAGATGTTCAGCGACTTCACCACCGCCGAGACCCTCGCCCATCACCGGGCGGCCGAGCTCGAGCGTCGGATCGAGATGCAGCATCGCCGCGCGGACCACCTCGTCGGGGTCACGCCGTTCACGGACGTCGCAACTCCGGCTGAGCACAGGTTCGGGCACGTCCTCGAGACGCTGCACCTCACGCGGTCGCACCACCACGCGACTGCCGCCTGAGCCGGACACCACCACCCGACGGTCGCACTCCGCGGCACCCGAAACCGGCGGGTGCCGCGGAGAATTCGGGGCTACGCCTCGACGATCACCGGGATGATCATCGGCCGACGACCGAGGCGGGACGAGACCCAGCGCCCGACGATCCGGCGCACCACCTGCTGGAGCTGGTGCACGTCCATGGTCCCGCCGGCCACCGCCGCCTCGAGCGCGGCGGTCAGCTCCGGCATGACCTCGTCGAAGACCTCGTCCTCCTCGGCCACGCCGCGGGCGTGGATCTGCGGCCCGGCGAGCACCTTGCCGTCGGCCGACGAGACGACGGCGAAGATCGACACGAAGCCCTCGTCGCCCAGGATGCGCCGGTCCTTGAGCTCCGCCTCGGTGATCCCGCCGACGCTCGACCCGTCGACGTAGACGTATCCGCACGGCACCGCCCCGACGATCGAGGCCTTGCCGTCGACGAGGTCGACGACGACGCCGTCCTCCGCGAGCATCACCCGTTCCGGAGGAACGCCGGTGCGCACCGCGAGCGCGCCGTTCGCCACGAGGTGACGGACCTCCCCGTGCACGGGCATGACGTTGCGCGGCCTGAGCACGTTGTAGACGTAGAGCAGCTCGCCGGCCGAGGCGTGGCCCGAGACGTGCACCTTCGCGTTGCCCGAGTGCACCACGCGGGCGCCGAGCCGAGTCAGCCCGTTGATGACGCGGAAGACCGCGTTCTCGTTCCCGGGGATGAGCGACGACGCGAGGATGACGGTGTCCCCCGGGCCGACCTTCACCTTGTGGTCGTTGTTGGCGATGCGCGAGAGGGCCGCCATCGGCTCGCCCTGCGAGCCGGTGCACATGAGCACCACCTCGTCGTCGGGCAGGGTGTTGGCCTCCTTCTGGTCGACCAGCACGCCCGGGGGCACCCGCAGGTAGCCGAGCTCGGCGGCGATCGCCATGTTGCGGACCATCGAGCGCCCGACGAAGGCGACCTTCCGCTCGTGGAGCGCCGCGGCGTCCAGCACCTGCTGGACGCGGTGCACGTGCGACGCGAACGAGGCGACGACGATCCGCTTCGCCGACTCGGAGAACACCCGGTCGAGCACCGGCCCGATCTCGCGCTCGCCGGCGACGAAGCCGGGGACCTCCGCGTTGGTCGAGTCGACCATGAAGAGGTCGACGCCCTCCTCGCCCAGCCGGCCGAAGGCCCGCAGGTCGGTGATGCGCCCGTCCAGCGGCAGCTGGTCCATCTTGAAGTCGCCCGTGTGCAGCACGGTCCCGGCCGGCGTCCGCACCATGACCGCCAGCGCGTCGGGGATCGAGTGGTTCACGGCGACGAACTCGCAGTCGAAGTCGCCGAACTTCTCGCGCTGCCCCTCCTTGACCGCGAAGGTGAACGGGGTGATCCGGTGCTCCTTGAGCTTGGCCTCGACGAACGCCAGCGTCAGCTGCGAGCCGATGAGCGGGATGTCCGGGCGGTGGCGCAGCAGGTACGGGACGGCGCCGATGTGGTCCTCGTGCCCGTGCGTCAGGACGATCGCCTCGACGTCGTTCAGCCGCTCGTCGATGTAGTCGAAGTCCGGGAGGATCAGGTCGACGCCGGGCTGGTCGTCCTCGGGGAACAGCACCCCGCAGTCGACGATGAGCAGGCGGCCGTCGTACTCCAGGACGGACATGTTCCGCCCGACCTCACCGAGGCCGCCGAGCGCGACGACGCGCAGCGCGTTCCGCTCGAGCGGAGGGGGCAGGGTCAGGTCGGGATGCGGGTGGCTCACGGGTCTCCGTAGCTCGGGGCGGGTGCCGGCTCTCAGCCGGCGACGAGGTCGATGACGCCCGCGGCCGCCAGCCCGGCGCGCAGCGCCGGGAGGTCCTCGTCGGGCAGAGGGGTGATCGGCAGGCGCGTGGTCCGGCTCGGGATGAGGCCGAGCAGCTCCAGCGCCGCCTTGGCGGTCGGTGCCTGCTGGCCGGCGCCGTTGAGCGCGTCGATCGCGGGGGCCGCGGCGCGGAACGCCTCGAGCGCGCCGGCCGTGTCGCCGGCCGACCAGCATGTCGCCACGCGGGCGAGCAGCGGCGTGACGACGTGGCCCGCGACCGAGACGATGCCGACGCCGCCGCACGCGAGCAGCGCGAGGAACAGGCCGTCGTCGCCGGCGTAGTACGCCAGCCCGGTCTCCTTCATCACCTTCGCGGAGCCGTACACGTCACCGGCGGCGTCCTTGACCCCGACGATCCTGGGGTGCTGCGCCAGCCGCGCGAACGTCGCGGGCGCGATGCGCACGCCGGCGCGGCCCGGGATGTCGTAGACGAGGACCGGCAGGTCGGTCGAGCCCGCGACGGTCTCGATGTGAGTGGCCAGGCCCGCCTGCGAGGGGCGCGAGTAGTAGGGGCTGACGACGAGCAGCCCGTGGGCGCCCGCCTCGGAGGCCTGTTCGGCCATGCGCACGGCGTGGGCGGTGTCGTTCGAGCCCGCGCCGGCGACGACGAAGGCGCGGTCGCCGACCGCCTCGATGACGACGGCGACGAGCTCGGCCTTCTCGGGGGCGTGCGTCGTCGGCGCCTCGCCCGTGGTGCCGTTGAGCACCAGGCCGTCGTTGCCCTGGTCGACGAGGTGCTTCGCCAGCTTCACCGCGGCCGCGAGGTCGACGTCGCCGTCGGGCGTCATGGGGGTGACCATGGCGGTCAGCACGGACCCGAAGGGTCGCGCCGCGGTGCTGGTGGGAGGCATGCGCCCACGCTACCGCCCGAGCCTGCGCGCCGACCTGCTGGTCCGCCCCTCAGTCGGGGCGGCGGGTGTGCGTGACGAAGCGGTAGCGCAGGCCGGTGCCCGACTCGAGCCAGGCGCCCGTGACGGCCTCCCACTCCCCCGGGTCGAGGACCGGCGCGAAGGCGTCGCCGGCCGCGTCGAGGTCCACCTCGGTCACGACGAGCCGGTCGGCGAGCGGGAGGGCGGCCGCGTAGACGGCCGCTCCGCCCATGACCCAGACGTCGCCGCCCGTGGAATCGTCGTGAGCGAGGGCCAGGGCGGCCTCGAGCGAGGGGGCGACGCGCGCGCCAGGCGCGACGAACGCCGGGTCGCGGGACAGCACGATGTTGAGCCGCCCGGGCAGCGGCCGGAACCGCTCCGGCAGCGACACCCAGGTCGCCCGCCCCATGACCACCGGGTGCCCGTCGGTCACGGCGCGGAAGTGCGCCATGTCCTCGGGCAGGCGCCATGGGATCACCCCGCCGTCACCGATGACGCCCGCCGGCGTCTGCGCCCAGATGAGGCCGAGGGTCACACCGCCACCGGCGCCTTGATGGCCGGGTGGTGCTGGTAGCCGACGATCTCGACGTCCTCGAACGAGTACTCCGAGATCGACGGCGCCTGGCGCAGGACGAGCCGCGGCGGCGGGTAGGGCGCGCGTGAGAGCTGCTCGCGCACCTGCTCGACGTGGTTGTCGTAGATGTGGCAGTCCCCGCCCGTCCACACGAAGTCGCCGACCTCGTAGCCCGCCTGCTGGGCCACCATGTGGGTCAGCAGCGCGTACGAGGCGATGTTGAACGGCACCCCGAGGAACAGGTCGGCGCTGCGCTGGTAGAGCTGGCAGCTGAGCCGCCCGTCGGCGACGTAGAACTGGAAGAAGGCGTGGCACGGCGCCAGCGCCATGTCGGGGATGTCGGCGACGTTCCACGCCGAGACGATGTGCCGCCGCGAGTCCGGGTCGCGCTTGAGGTTGGCGATCACCTGGGCGATCTGGTCGATGTGGCGCCCGTCCGGGGCGGGCCAGCTGCGCCACTGCACCCCGTACACGGGCCCGAGGTCGCCGTCGGCGTCCGCCCACTCGTCCCAGATGGTGACGCCGTGCTCGCGCAGCCAGCCGACGTTGGACTCGCCGCGCAGGAACCACAGCAGCTCGTAGACGACGGACTTCAGGTGCACGCGCTTCGTGGTCACCAGGGGGAACCCGGCGGACAGGTCGAAGCGCATCTGGTGGCCGAACACGCTGCGCGTGCCCGTGCCGGTGCGGTCCGCCTTCGGCGTCCCGGTCTCGAGCACCAGCCGCAGCAGGTCCTCGTACGGGGTGGGGATCGGGGTCACGGGCGCCATGCTAGGCACGGCCACCACCCCACGGCCGGTCACCTCCCGGGTGCGTCGCGACGATGCCGCGCGAGACTGGCCGCATGACGTCATCGTTGCCGCCGACCGTCGCCGCGCACGTCCCCACGGGGCTGCTCGTCGGCGGCGCGTGGCGCCCCGCGTCGGGCGGGGCGACGTTCCCGGTGCACGACCCCGGCACCACCGAGGTGCTGTTCGACGTGGCCGACGCCACCAGCGAGGACGCGCTGGCCGCGCTGACGGCGGCCGACGAGGCGTTCGACGAGTACCGCTCGTCGGCCCCCTACGCGCGCTCCGAGCTGCTGCGCGCCGTCTACGACTCGATCACGGCCCGCACCGAGGACATCGCGGCGCTCGTCACCGCCGAGGGCGGCAAGCCGCTGGCCGAGGCCCGCGTCGAGGTCGCCTACGCCGCCGACTACTTCCGCTGGTTCTCCGGGGAGGCGCTGCGCTTCGACGGGCTGACCCGTCGGGCGCCCGCCGGCACCCACCACCAGCTGGTGCTGCGCCGTCCCGTCGGCCCCGCGCTGCTCATCACGCCGTGGAACTTCCCCATCGCGATGATCGCCCGCAAGGTGGCGCCGGCCCTGGCCGCCGGCTGCACGGCAGTCGTCAAGCCCGCGCGGCTGGCGCCACTGACAACGGCGTTCGTCGCCGAGATCGTCCGGGAGGAGCTCGCCGAGCGCGGCCTGCCGGTCGGCGTGCTCAACGTCGTCCCCTCGTCGTCGGCCCGCGCCATCAGCGAGCCCCTGCTCGCCGACCCCCGGCTGCGCAAGCTGAGCTTCACCGGGTCGACCGAGGTGGGCCGCACGCTGATCGCCGGGTCCGCGCAGAACGTGCTCCGCACGTCCATGGAGCTGGGCGGCAACGCCCCGTTCCTCGTCTTCGAGGACGCCGACGTCGACGCGGCCGTCGTCGGCGCCGTCGCCGCCAAGATGCGCAACTCCGGCCAGACGTGCGTCGCCGCGAACCGGTTCCTGGTGCACGCCAAGGTCGCCGGCGAGTTCACCGAGCGGCTGACGGAGGCGTTCGCCGGACTCGTCGTCGGCCACGGCACCGAACCAGGCGTCACGGTGGGGCCGCTCATCGAGAAGGCGGCCGTCGAGAAGGTCGACGACCTCGTCGCCTCCGCCACCGGCGCCGGCGCGCGCGTGCGGATCGGCGGCGAGCGGCCCGACCGGCCGGGCTGGTTCTACGCCCCGACCGTGCTCGACCGGGTGACGCCGGACATGCCGGTGGTCACCGAGGAGATCTTCGGGCCGGTCGCGCCGGTGGTGACGTTCGGCTCCGAGGCGGAGGCGATCGCCATGGCGAACGCGACGCCTTTCGGCCTCGTCGCGTACGCGTACACCGGCGACGTGGCGCGCGCGCTGCGGCTGGCGGAGGCCGTCGAGACCGGCATGCTCGGGATCAACCGCGGCATGGTCTCCGATGCGACGGCGCCGTTCGGCGGCGTCAAGAGCTCCGGCCTCGGGCGCGAGGGCGGCGACGAGGGGCTCGCCGAGTACCTCGACACGGTGTACGTCGCCGTCTGATCCGCCTGGTGGGCGGCGTGTCCGAGCCGGGCGCCGGCATGCCAGGCTGTGCCGCGTGGCACGACGAGCGACGGCGCCCGCCGTCTCTGCGGCGATCCGGCAGGCGCTGTCCGTGGCGGTCGCCACCGGCCTGTACGGGATCTCGTTCGGCGCGCTCTCGGTCGTCGCGGGGCTGAACGTCGCGCAGACGATGGCGCTGTCGCTGCTCATGTTCTCCGGCGGCTCGCAGTTCGCCTTCATCGGCGTCGCCGGCTCCGGCGGCTCACCCGGGGCCGCGATCGCCACCGCGACGCTCGTCGGCGTGCGCAACGCGCTGTACGGGCCGCAGGTCGCGCCGCTCATCGAGGTGAGCGGCCCGCGGCGGCTGCTGGCCGCGCAGCTGACGATCGACGAGTCGACCGCCGTCGCCACCGCGCAGCGCGACCCGGCCGCCGCACGCGCCGGCTTCTGGTGGACCGGCGGCGGGGTGTTCGTCCTGTGGAACACGTTCACGCTGGTGGGCGCGCTGCTCGGCGACGCCGCCGGCGACCCGCGCCGCTACGGGCTCGACGCCGCGGCGGCGGCTGCGTTCCTCGGGCTCGTCTGGCCGCGGCTGTCGAACCCGACCGCGCGGGTGGTCGCCGGCGCGGCCGTCGTCGTCGCGCTCGCGACCACCCCGGTCCTGCCCTCGGGCGTCCCTGTGCTCCTGGCGGCGGTCGTCGCGCTGCTCATCGGCGTCTTCTGGCGCGACGAACCCGCGCGGGCCTCTGCGCTGCAGGAAGAGGTCGAGCGATGAAGGGCGCGGTCCTCTGGTTCGCCGTGATCGCCGCGGGCGCCGCGACGTTCGCCGTCAAGCTCGTCGGCCACCTGCTGCCGCGGCACTGGCTC